>Ga0233429_1000730_pt1 | contig 47609 bp, 43 predicted proteins | sample SI_118_April2016_3_FD_179879 | JGI IMG/M metagenome (GOLD analysis project Ga0233429, IMG submission 179879) | Seawater microbial communities from Saanich Inlet, British Columbia, Canada - SI_118_April2016_135_MG | ecosystem: Environmental > Aquatic > Marine > Inlet | place: Canada: British...
TATCGCTCATGTTTTTCAAATGCTCTCATCACTCTCCTGCCGACGAAGGTGGCACGGGTCACGCTCACGACGATCACGCGCATAACAGCACAATTTCGGTTGCCCGCAACAGCCAGCATTTTACGGTTGATATTCACTGCCACATTCATGTGCCCGAAGCCGATGAGATGTTGCTGAAACTCTCGCCAGGTGATTCCGGCCGCAAAATGGTCGATACAAACCCAATCACCAAAGAGATTAATACCGCCCTGCAGCAAAAAATTATGCCGCAGCTCACCGATCCCGAAGTGCGGCTGAAAGATATGGATCATCAAGGCATCGATGTGCAGGCGATCTCGACCTCACCGTTCCATTATAACTATGGTTATGATGTCGATTTTACGCGCGAGACCTCTCGCGTGGTCAATGATCGGATTGCTGAAGTGGCCGCAACGCAGCCGGATCGCTTTGTTGGTCTTGGCACTGTGCCGCTGCAAAATTGCGAGCTTGCGATTGCCGAGCTTGACCGCTGTGTCGATGAATTGGGCTTCAAAGGGGTTGAGATTTCCACCAATGTCAATGGCCAGGATCTCACTCGGGCGGGTCTTGAAAAATTCTTTGCCCGCTGTGAAGAAAAAGACGTGATGATCTTTATTCACCCGATCGGCACCAGCTATGTGGACCGCATGGATGATCACTATTTCCGCAATACCATCGGGCATCCGGTCGAGTCCGCCCTCGCCGTTGGCCATCTTATTTTTGACGGCTATCTTGAGCGCTATCCAGGTCTTAAAATCTGTGTTGCCCATGGCGGCGGCTATATCCCGGCCTATGCCGGACGTTTTGATCATCCGCATGCCTTGCGCGATGATTGCCGCCAAGTGATCAGCAAGCCACCTTCCGAATATCTCAAGAAATTCTATTTCGACAGCGTCGTTTTTACCGAGCATCAGCTGCGCTATCTGATCGAAACCTGGGGCGCCGATCACATCGTCATGGGTACTGACTATCCCTATGATATGGCTGAGGTTGATCCGGTTGGCCATGTTGATCAGGTCAAAGGTCTCAGCGAAGCAGACAAAGCTTTGGTGATGGGCAAGAACGCCGCCCATCTCTTAGGCATTGAGGTGCCGGTTAAAAGCTAAAGGTTTCCATTCGCTAATTTGGTGGCATCCGGGTGCAGTCGCAGCCGTCCCATAGCGATGGTGCCCAGCAAAGGGCCAATGGCGAGGACAGCAAAAGCATAGCGCCAGCTCACCGCCTCAATGAGATGCGGCATAAGATGGATGGTGATTAGGGTTAGTAGAAAACCGGCGCAAGTTTGCATGGTCAACATGGTGCCGACCATATCGGGCGGTGATAGCTCGGCGATGGCTGCCGAAAATTGTGCTGAATCCGCAATAATGGTGATGCCCCATATGAAACATATGATGAATAGTAATATTGGTGGGCTATCAAATAGGAAACCAATACCGACTGCGCATGCACCACTCATGATCATTGCGCTCATGGTCAACGTGGTACGCCCAACCTTATCAGCCATGAGACCCCCGCCGATGCAACCAATGGCGCCGCCAACACCGATTGCCATAAAGGTTGCGACCTTCGCCCAGAAGGCGGCCTCTGCGGTTTCCAGTGTCAGACTAAAGCTCGCATCTAGAAAAACGGCGATCCAAGCCAGCATGGCATAGAGCTCCCACATATGGCCGAGATAGCCAAGATTGGCGAGACGAAGGGATTTCACTTTCCAGGCCGTGAGGGCGGCACCCCAGCGAAATTCTCGAGCAACCATATGATTGGGGCCAAGCTGGACGAACAGGATCAAGAAAGCTGCGATCAGCGAAACCAGGGACGCGCCAATAATCGTCAGTTTCCAATCGATCAAGAGGAATGAGCTAAGGAGGAAGGGTGCTGCCGTACCCAGTGTCAGAGCGCCCACCAAAAGACCGACGATGAAGCCAATATCGCCTTTGGCCCAAGTCGTCGCGATCTTCATGCCGACCGGATAAATCCCGGCCATACAAATACCGGTGATCAGGCGCAACAAAATAATTACCATGCCTGTCGGATCGGTAAGCAAAATAGTCGCATTGGCTAGGGTCGCAATAATTGTTGAAGCGAGAAACACCCGCCTTGGATCATAGCGGTCGGCCAGCATCATCATGGCGCTGAGCAACGTACCAATCACGAAGCCCGCTTGCACCGCACTTGTTAAGAGCGAGGCTTGATCGCTGGAGAGATTAAACTCAGCCCGAAAAGACGGGATCAGCGCTGTCGCTGAAAACCACAGCGACATGGCTGAGAGCTCACAAATTGTCAGCAGCATTAAGGCTCGAAACTTTTGAGATTTGTAGTTCATTGCATCCTTTGTCTTAGACCTCGCCAATGAATACCACTCAAATTTGCGTGACCAAGTAAATTCTCATCGTGTTTGGTATTTTTATCTGCTACAGCAAAACCATGGTTGAAAATTTAAACATGGATTTCTCTGAACGCGTTGTGATTGAAACCGACACCCTCGATTGGGTGGCATCTCGCATGCAAGGGGTTGAGCGCCGAATGTTAGAACGCGACAATCCGGAATCGGGGCGGGCGACCACGATTGTCCGCTACGCACCTGAGAGCTTCTTCTCACCCCACGTTCATGAGGCGGGTGAAGAGTTTGTTGTGCTTGAAGGCGTTTTTTCAGATGAGCATGGCGATTATGGTCCCGGCTACTATGTCCGTAATCCGCCAGGGTCCAGCCACAAGCCCTTCAGCGCTGAAGGCTGTACCCTCCTGGTCAAGCTCTGGCAGATGGAACCTGAGGATGATAACACGGTTCGGATCGATACCAATTTTGCCAATTGGCTGCCGGGTCAGGTACTGGGACTCACCGTGTTGCCGCTCTATGAACGCCCACCCGAACAAGTCGCCCTGGTGCGCTGGCAACCGGGCTCTGAGTTCCAACATCATGTTCATCCGGGCGGTGAGGAAATCTTCGTGCTCGACGGCACCTTTGAAGACGAACAAGGCCGCTACCCCAAAGGCACCTGGCTCCGCAATCCCCCCTATAGCGAACACACCCCGTTCAGTTCAGAGGGTTGCCTGATTTGGGTGAAAGTCGGGCATTTGCAGGTGCAGGATAATATCGGCTAGCCAAACGTCACTTTATGACTGTTGAGTAGGCTCGGTACCCGCTCGGGGTTGGCGCGGCCCCAGCCGCAAACTGTTGAGATGCCAAAGTTGGGCACGACTTTCCGGGCCGCGGCAATGCGCGCTGCGTCATTTTCGGTGTCATCAAAAAACAACAGACCGAGATAAAGCTCGCAGCCTTCCGGTAGTTTGAGATCAGCAAGCGGGGCGTAAAACGCGTCTTCCGGTTGGCCATAGGTGCCCGGCATATGAATGAACTCAACCGGGCGGGAAATATTGTCAAAAATACCGTTGGAGAACTCGACCGACATGGCGAAATCTTCCGGCTTCACGACATGATCATCGCCCGGACTACCATAACAAATGTGATAGCCAAGCTCGACATCGGCTGGGACAATATCACCAATGCGGGCCAATTGATCGAAGACTTCCTGTTTGTAGTTCTCTGAGCGGTGCGGGAAGTAGTTGTTAAAGATTAAGACTTCCTGACAGACATCCCACTGGATGGCGAGCTTTTCATGCAGGATCGCATCAAGTATTTTTTGCACATCGATCGCCATGGATTTTTCATAGACTTCCAGGAACTTGTCCCGGCCATTGGGGCTAATATAGTTAAACCCGGTAGCGAAGGGCGTCGGCAGACTAACCTGAAATTTTACCTCTGCCGGAATTTTGCCGTCAGCTTGTAGGCGCTCGAAATCTTGGAAGGACTCAATCGCATGTTCCGAATAGCCGATCGGGAAAACCAGACTGTCGGTATCAACATCATCGACGAGTTTTAACAGAGTGACCTCGCGAATGACCTTGCCATCCCATTGCTTGAAAGCGAATTTTGGGATGCTGTTGTCCGGCTCCATGGCCGGATGCTCAGCCAGCATTTGACGTTGAAAGAAAATCCAGTTGGTGCGCTCACCGGTTTCGCCATCGGGCAGCCGCTTAACGTGGCCGCCGAGCGTATCACAGACCGAGCAAAAAACTTCTTCGGAAGAGTTGAGCGGAATGCTGCCCACCAAGTGAGCTAGGTTGTTGAGTTCTGTCATTTTTATTCTCCCTTAATTGATATCCCCCCCAATTAAAGTTAGCCGCGTAATATGCCGCCGGTTTGCTTGGCTACATTGGCGATAACTTTATCGGCGACGGCATCGATTTCCGCATCTGTCAATGTGGCTTCGGTCGGTTGCAACCGAACCGTGATGCCAACCGACATCTGGTTGTCATCAAGAGCACCACCGGTAAAGATATCAAACACCGTGACTTCGGTTATTAATTTCTTATCAGCAGTAGAGGCTGCCCGGATAAGGTCTTCGGCAGTAACTTTGGCTTCAACTATAAAAGCGAAATCGCGTTCAACGGCTTGAAACTGAGCCAAATTCAGCGCCGGTCTCGCTTTGCCCTGGTTTTTGGATTTAGGCAGCGGTGCATTATCGAGATAAATTTCAAATCCAACCAAGGGGCCTTCAACATCCATTGCTTTCAAAATCGCGGGATGGATCTCACCAAAATGGGCGAGCGGTGATTTAGGTCCTAATTGTAGCGTGCCGGAACGCCCGGGGTGATACCAAGCGGGTGCCCCTTGGGCGATTTGCGCATTGGCTGCGGGGCCGCCAATTTGCTCCAGCGCTGCCAATGCATCGGCTTTGACATCGAAGACATCGACATCGCGTACGCCGCCGGTCCAATTGCGGGGGATGGCTTTTCCGGCGCGCAGGCCAGCTGCCACAATAGCTTCATCACCCGGGTTCTCGCCGGCAAACTGCGGTCCGATCTCAAACAATGCGGTATCGCTTAACCCACGATCTGCATTGCGGCCCATCGCGGCGATTAAATTCGGCAGAATTGAAGGGCGCATGATGCTGAGGTCCGTGCTGATCGGATTAACCAGCTCAATGCTTTCCGGCGAGCCACCAAACAGCTCAGCTTGATCCTTGGGCAGGAAGGAAAATGTTACCGCTTCGGTCATGCCGCGAGTAGCCAGATTTCGACGCACAAGTGAACGTCGATCCTGCGCCAGGTTTATGGCGCCATGCGGCAAAGCGGTTTCCCGCTCCATCGGTACAATCGGAATGGCATCGAAGCCATTAATGCGCAGCACTTCTTCAACAAGATCCGCTTCACCAACAACATCATAACGCCAGGACGGCGCGATCGTTTTCCAGCCGCCATCTACTTTGATGACTTCAAAGCCAAGGATTTCCAAAATCCCCTGGGTGCGCTCAGGTGACACCTCGACGCCGCCTAGTTCTTCAACTCTGTTGTCGCGGAGGAAATACTCGCGTCGCCAATCTGGCTCAGCGCCCGCAGTAATAATTTCACTTGCTTCACCGCCACAAAGATCCAAGATCAGCTGTGTCGCGATTTCGGTGCCGTCCACTAGGAAGGCCGGGTCAACGCCACGCTCAAAACGAAAACGAGCATCGGATTGCAGATTGAGCTTTCGGCCCGTCATGGCGGTTCGGATCGGATCAAAATAAGCCGCTTCGAGCATGACATTGACGGTGTCTTCGGAAACACCGGTGCGCTCGCCGCCCATAACGCCCGCCAAAGCTTCGGCGTCCTGGTCATCGGCAATAACGGTCATTTCGCCATCCATCTCATATTCTTTGCCGTCGAGAGCGAGCATTTTCTCACCCTCTTTGGCCATACGGATGTTGATATTGCCTTTGATCTTATCAGCATCAAAAACGTGGAGCGGTCGGCAATAGGCGATGGTCATGTAGTTGGTGATGTCGACCAAGGCGGAGATGGGACGCAGACCGATGGCCAGCAATTTATCTTTCAGCCACTGGGGGCTTTCACCATTTTTGACGCCCTTGATATAGCGCCCTACAAACATCGGGCAGGCATCTTTGTGGTCGTCGTTGAAATCAATATTAACACTGACCGGGCTGGCAAAGCTGCCTTTGACTTTCGGCACATCTAACGGTTTAAGCGTGCCGACATCTGCAGCGGCGAGATCACGCGCAATGCCGTAAATGCCATTGCAATCACCGCGGTTTGGTGTAATCGCTATATCGATCACTGGATCCGTCATGCCGAGTGCAACGGCGGCAGGCGAGCCGATCTCGGCGTCATCAGCAACTTCAATAATGCCTTCGTGTTCTTCCGACAGACCAATTTCTTTTTCAGACAGCATCATGCCGTTAGACGTAACGCCTCTGATTTTGGTCGTCTTCAGCGTCACGTCGAGACCGGGGATATAGCTGCCATTACCGGCAAATATGCCTTTCATGCCAGCCCGGGCATTGGGCGCGCCGCAAACAACTTCCAACGTCTCGGTGCCGTTCTCGACTTGCAGCACTTGTAGGCGGTCCGCATCTGGATGCGGTGATGCTTCCAGGACATGGCCAACGACAAATTCTTTGACCAGTTTGCCGCGATCCTCAACGCCCTCGACTTCAAGGCCGACCATGGTTAGCCAATGTAGGATTTCGTCCAAATCCTTATCGGTATCGAGATATTCTTTGAGCCAGTTTAAACTGAATTTCATAGCCCAGCCCTCCCGACAAGAGAGGGGACATCTAAGGGCTGGAAGCCATAATGTTTGAGCCAGCGCATATCTGAATCGTAAAATGTCCGAAGATCGGGGATGCCGTATTTCAGCATTGCCATGCGCTCAATTCCCATACCGAAGGCGAAGCCTTGATATTTAGTGGAATCGATACCGCAATTTTCTAACACGTTCGGATTAACCATGCCGGAGCCCAAAATCTCGAGCCAGTCATCACCTTCGCCGATTTTCAACGTGCCGTCGCCAAAGGCGCAGCCGATATCAACCTCAGCAGAAGGCTCGGTGAAAGGAAAGTAAGAGGGCCGGAAGCGGACCGGCAATTCATCCATGCCGAAAAAGGCCCGGCACATTTCGATCAGGCAGCCTTTGAGATGCCCCATATGGGTCGCCTCATCGATAACCAGTCCCTCGATCTGATGGAACATCGGCGAATGGGTCGCATCATGGTCACAGCGATAGGTGCGGCCTGGTACAATAATACGGATCGGCGGCTTCTGAGATTGCATGGTGCGAATTTGGACCGGCGAGGTGTGCGTGCGAAGCACCATGCGCTGGCCTTCTTTTTCCGCATTAATATAGAAGGTGTCATGTTCCTGGCGGGCCGGATGATCGACCGGAATATTGAGCGCGGTAAAATTATACCAGTCTTCTTCAATGCTCGGCCCTTCGGCGACAACAAATCCCATTTCGCCAAAAATCGAGATCAACTCATCTGTGGTCTGGCTGATCGGATGGATGGTACCCATTTGCTCAGGGCGGACTGGCAGGGTGACATCTATTTTTTCTTTGGCTAGGCGCGTATCGAGGCCGGCATTTTCCAGCTCGTCTTTACGGGCATCGATTTGGTCGGCGATTTCCTGCTTGAGGACATTGAGTTGTTGTCCGGCGGCTTTGCGCTCTTTCGGGTCCATCTGACCGAGCCCCTTCATAAGAGCTGTGATCTGACCCTTTTTACCTAAAGCAGAAACCCGGATTTGTTCCAAGGCATCACCATCGGCAGCACTTTTGATCATGCCGGAGAGTTCTGATTTTAGCGCGTCTAAATTTTCCATCGTTCAACCAACCTGAAACTCTAATTTTCTGAGCGTTAATACTTTATAGTGCATTTGGCAGCAAAAGGGGGCCGCCTTTTGGGCCGCCCCCTTTTTAAATCTGCATTCTAAATAATTGTTTAAGCAGCTTTGTCGAGGGCGGCCTGGGCCTGTTCAACTAAGCTTCTAAACGATTCTGGCTCGTGGACTGCGATATCGGAGAGGACTTTACGGTCCAGATCGATACCAGCTTCTTTCAAGCCGTTCATGAATTGCGAATAATTCAGACCGTGCAGACGGGCACCAGCGTTAATGCGCTGGATCCACAATGCGCGGAAGCTGCGTTTCTTAGCCCGGCGATCGCGATAGGCATATTCTAGCCCTTTCTCGACCCGTTGCTTCGAAATACGGAAATTGTTTTTATTGCGGCCGCGATAGCCTTTCGCCATCGCGACGACTTTTTTGCGCCGAGTCCGACTGGCGACTTTACCTTGAGCTCGTGCCATCTTTATTTCCCCCTATTGTAAGGCATGAAGGACAGGATTTTCTTTGCATCCGCGTCAGCCATGATCATTGTACCGCGTGTGTTCCGCTTCATTTTTTGCGGACGGCGGCGGAGGAAGTGTTGTTTACAAGCTGGATTGCCCCGGACTTTGCCGGAAGCAGTGGTGCGAAAACGCTTTTTAGCGCTCGACTTTGTCTTCAATTTTGGCATTTCTTTTTCCTTATTCTTACTCTTTTTAAGACCAATTTAGGGCCTTTTTCAAAAACGGCTAGGTATGCCTGGAATGCTCGATTCCACCAGACCGTTCGGCGAAGCGCGGTTTATACCGATCAAAAGAAGGTAATGCAAGTGTTTCCGCGCATTTTCGCGGGGATTTCTACAGGTTATTTTGATCGAAAAAGGGGAAGGGATTTAGTCATTGGCCGTTACTAATTTTAGTGGTGCCAGACTGGCTTCAAGATAAACTTCACCGCCTTTAATTTGTACCGCAAAAGTTTTGGCGCAGCCAACATCAGGGGCACCGGCTTCACCATCTTCGAAGCCAATGACCCAACTATGCAGCGGACAGGTGACACTTTTGCCATGCACGATCCCTTGCGAGATCGGCCCCTGTTTGTGTGGGCAGCTATCGGCCAGCGCAAAAACTTCATCATCGGCGGTGCGGAAAATTGCTACAGGCCCTTCTTCCAGATCAACAACACGCGACCCTAACGGGAGGATATCATCCAGGGCACAAATTTTTATCCAATTGCTCATAATCTAACTCGCTAACAACATATCTAATTTAAGGGGTTTATATTCTGAGGCCAATTTCTCATCGGTAACTTGCTGCTGCCACGGATCAAACTGAGAAAATTTCTGCGTTAGTTCAAAGCGCTCAGCATAGGCTTTGCGAGTGCTGGTATTTTCAACAACGCGTTCTTTAATTGTGGAGAGGCCGACGCGTTCAATCCAAGGCGCAGTGCGCTCTAAATAATGTGCGTCTTCCCGATAAAACTGCATGAAGGCATTGGCGTATTCGAGCACTGCTTCTTCGGTTTCGACTTTGCAAAGAAGGTCTGTGACACGCACTTTCGTGCCGCCATTACCACCAACGTGGATTTCCCAGCCTGACTCGACCGCGACCACGCCAAAATCTTTGATCGTCGATTCAGCGCAATTTCTAGGACAGCCGGAAACAGCGACTTTAAACTTATGCGGTGTCCAGGATCCCCACAGCGCTTTTTCGAGCTTAACGCCGAGGCCGGTTGAATCTTGCACGCCAAAGCGGCACCACTCTGAGCCGACGCAGGTTTTAACCGTCCGTAGTGATTTCCCATAAGCATGGCCAGAAACCATGCCGGCTTCGTTGAGATCGGACCAGACACCCGGCAAGTCTTCCTTTTTGACGCCAAGCAGATCTATCCGCTGACCGCCGGTGACTTTGACGTTGGGTATGTAAACCGCCTTATGGAACTGGTGCAAAAGATCGCAGATGAGCTCTGAGCCGCAAAAAACTCATCTTAAAAATTATATGCTCGTGACCGGCGCTTATTGGGTGTTCACGCTTACCGATGGCGCGCTTCGTATGCTGGTTCTGCTGCACTTCTATACGTTGGGCTATGACGCATTTCAGATCGCTTTATTGTTCCTACTTTATGAAGTGGCCGGCGTGGTGACGAATTTAATTGGCGGCTGGATCGGGACGAGGTTGGGTCTCAAGGTGACGCTATTTGTTGGCCTTGGCTTGCAAGTGATTGCTCTCTCTGCCCTCGCAAATTTTAATCCGAGCTGGCTGGTTTGGCAGGCGGTGGCTTTTGTTATGGGGCTCCAAGCGCTTTCGGGCATCGCCAAGGATCTCACCAAAATGAGCTCCAAATCCGCCGTCAAACTTGTCGTTGCCGAAGACGCCCATGACGCGCTCTATAAATGGGTCGCCATTTTGACCGGTTCGAAAAATGCCCTTAAGGGTGTCGGCTTCTTTTTAGGCGGTGCTCTTTTGACCTGGATTGGCTACAAGACGGCGCTTTCATCGATGGCGGGCATTGTGGCGCTAGCGCTAATTGTCGTTTCGGTTCTACTGACCGGCGATCTCGGCAAGGCCAAAGAACGCGTTAGGTTCGCCGCCATATTTTCAAAGACCCCAGCGATAAACATTGTTTCCGGGGCGAGGTTTTTTCTCTTTGGCGCGCGCGATATCTGGTTCGTCGTCGGCCTGCCGCTATTCCTGGCTGCCGAGCTCAGCTGGTCGCATACCGAGATCGGCAGTTATATGGCGGCGTGGGTGATCGGCTACGGTCTGGTGCAATCCATGGCGCCCAAAATAGCCAAAGGCGAAGCGGCAGTGGCGCGGGCTTGGCTGCTTTTACTGATTGCCGTCACCGCCCTAATCTCAGCCGCCCTTCATTTTGAGTTTCAGCCAACGCTGACTGTCTTATTGGGGTTGATCCTTTTTGGCTTTGTCTTTGCCATCAATTCTTCTGTTCACTCATTTCTGATACTGGCCTATTCCGATCGAGACAAAGTCGCGCTCAATGTCGGCTTTTATTATATGGCCAATGCGGGTGGGCGTCTGGCAGGCACCTTAATCTCCGGCCTCGCCTATCAATATGGCGGGCTGCTCGCCTGCCTAATTGCCACCCTCGGCTTTCTCATCGCCTCCTGGCTGATCGCCCTGGCTTTGCCAAAAGCCTCTCAGGCAAACTAACCGATATCAATGACGTGGTGATATAGGTTCGCTAAAGCTTTTGCTCTTTGTCGTGTTGCGATTAAGGGAGAGGGAATGCGCTCGGTCGCCAGATCGCCATCTAAACCGTCGGTGATTAAACTCGCAGGTTTACTCATGCGTCCGCTGCCTTTGGCGCCTTTGCAGCCCTTGTTAGCCGTCGCTTTGGCGGTCATGCGCCGTCGCCACGATGGCGTATTTGAGCGCCTAGCTGAATTGGATGATCCGTTATTTGTGATTGATCCGACCGATTTGCCTTTTGTTTTCAAGCTCCATCTCCATCACCAGCGGCCATCACTGGTCGCGTCGCGCGAATTCTCCACAGAGGAAGCGACAGCAATTATTAGAGGCCCCCTGCCGATGCTGATCGACCTGCTTGAAGGGCGGCTGGATGGCGATGCGCTTTTTTTCTCTCGGGAATTAACTGTCGAGGGAGATACCGAAGCCGTCTTGCTACTGCGCAATGCCGTCGACAGTGATGAGGTGGATCTATTTGAAGATTTGTTGTCAGTGCTTGGGCCGCTCGCCGGGCCGTTGCGTTTTGCTGCCGACGCGCGGAAGGCCGTAGTGTCGGGCTGGAAGGCGGCGACATGACTAAGGCTTTAAAACAAAAATCCTTAGAGCTTGTCTGTCCAGCTGGCACGCCCGCTGCGCTGCGCGCTGCCGTCGAGGCCGGTGCTGATACCGTCTATTTGGGTTTCAGGGACGAGACCAATGCCCGCAATTTCCCGGGCCTCAATTTCAACCGCAGAGAATTAAGCGAGGGCGTCGACCATGCTCATGCCAATGGCGTCAAAGTATTGGTCGCCATCAACACCTTCCCCAAAGCAGGTAATCCCGGGCCGTGGCAGGAGGCGGTGCGAGATGCGGAGGCCTGTGGTGCGGACGCCGTTATACTTGCTGATATTGGTCTGCTCGCTTATGCGGCGGAAAATCATCCGAAGTTGCGCCGACATTTATCCGTTCAGGCATCAGCCTCCAACGAAGACGCCATTCGTTTTTACGCGGAAGAATTTGGCGTCAAACGTGTTGTCCTGCCCCGCGTGCTGACGATCGAGGAAATTGCTGCCTTAAATGCCACTATTCCGGTTGAGACCGAGGTGTTTGTTTTTGGCGGGCTCTGTGTGATGGCCGAAGGGCGATGTTCTCTGTCGTCTTATGTCACGGGTCAATCGCCCAATATGAACGGCGTCTGTTCACCAGCGAGCCATGTACGTTATGAGGAGCGCGATGGTCAGCTTATCTCGAAACTCGGTGAGTTTACCATCAACGCCTTTGATGAAAATGAAGCCGCCGGCTATCCAACCCTCTGCAAAGGACGTTTCTCCGTTGATGGCAGCATTTCATATCTGTTCGAAGATCCAACCTCGCTTAACGCCATCAGCATGTTGGATGCCTTAATGGCAGCCGGTGTGACCGCGCTAAAAATCGAAGGCCGCCAGCGGGGCCGAGCTTATGTTAGTAAGGTTGTTGGATCCTTCCGCCAAGCTATTGATGCGGCAATCGAGGGCGAGGTTTTACCGGATATAGATATGAGCGATCTCACCGAAGGGGCCAGTGACACCATGGGGGCCTACCAAAAATCATGGCGCTAGAGAAAAACATGCAGCCAAAATCACAGCTAACCCTCGGCCCCGTTCTTTTTAACTGGCCGGTCGAGCGCTGGCGCGATTTTTATTTTCGCATTGCCGATGAAGCGCCGCTTGATACTGTCTATTTAGGCGAAGTCGTCTGCTCTAAAAGGCTGCCCTTCTACGCAGAACATTTGCCGGTCGTCGCCGAGCGTTTGATGGCGGCGGGCAAGGACGTTGTTTTCTCAACCCTCGCCTTGGTCATGAATAAACGCGAATTAGATCAGCAGCGGAATCTGGCCCAGATGACCGACACTTTAATCGAAGCGAATGATCTTTCGGCCATTTCCGCGCTGAACGGCAGGCCGCATATCGTTGGTCCCTATATCAATACCTACAATGAAGGCACTGCCGCCCACTTTGTCCGGCGTGGCGCCCAGCGAATTGTGCTGCCACCCGAATTGCCGGGCGAAACGATTGGCATTTTGGCTGAAACAGGAATTGATCTGGAGGTTCAGGTTTTTGGCCGGCTTCCCTTGGCGCTTTCGTCACGCTGCTATCACGCGAGATCTAGAAATTTGCACAAAGACAATTGCCAATTTGTTTGCGCCGAAGACTTGGATGGCATGACGTTGTCGACCGTCGATGGCAGTGATTTTCTCACCGTAAACGGCACGCAGACACTTTCCTATCGCTATGGCAATCTGGCGGGTGAATTATCTGACCTCCAGAATATGGGGGTGACACATTTCAGATTATCGCCCCACGCCACCGATATGGTGGCCGTCACTCACTGCTTCAGACGCCAGTTGGACGGTGAGCTCACTGTTGATGAGGCGCTCAACCAGCTGTCTGAATTGTTGAGCAACGTGCCCTTTGCGGATGGTTTTTTTCACGATCAAGCCGGTGTCGCGTGGAATCACGCCAGAAATAATTAGTTCTCATCACATTTTGGCGTGATTATCAAAGCGCTTTTACTGATCAATCCCTATCTTCTTCTGCAACAAAGGAGTTCGATATGAAGATCGTAATCAACAATAAGCAATATCCTGTTCCAAAGGACCTGGAGCAAATTTCACTGCTCGATTTCATTCGAGATACAGTGCAGCTGAAGGGTACTAAATTTGGCTGTGGCGAAGGTTTGTGTGGTGCCTGCACCGTCCATCTCGATGGCGAAGCCGTCCGCGCCTGCCAGCAGAGCGTGGGAGACGTCGTTGGTCATCGCGTCTTAACCATCGAAGGTCTCGCTGATACGCGACCTGAAGCCAAGTATCATCCCGTGCAAGAAGCCTGGATTGAAGAATCCGTTCCGCAATGCGGTTATTGCCAGCCGGGCCAGATCATGGCGGCCTCGGCTTTGCTGAACCACACGCCAAATCCCTCAGATGAAGAAATCCGCGATGAGATGAGTGGTAATCTCTGCCGTTGTGGCACTTATCCTCGAATTCAACGCGCCATCCGGCGGGCTTCAAAGGATCGTTACTATGAAACTCGATAACTCAAAAACAATGAACCGCCGGCAGTTTTTAATTAAAAGCGGCTGGCTCGCTGTGGGCGTTACAGCCACGGCATCTTGCAGTCCGATTTATTCATCGCTCCCGGCACTGCCGTCAACCGATGGCCCCGAGTGGGCCGATGCGATCACCTGGATCCAGATTATGCCAAATGGAAAGGCCCGCTTTTATTGCCCGCGTATGGAAATGGGGCAGGGCGCGCCGCTCGGTTTAAGCCAAGTCGTCGCTGAGGAGTTAAATCTCGACCAGAGTGACGTCGAATGCCTGTTGCCCGATACGCAACAAATACCGCGTTTCAGAATGACGGTCGGTAGCCAAAGCATCTTGGATTTCTTTGATCCGGTATCGCGGGCAGCAGCAAATCTACGGGAAAATTTGCGGGCTATGGCGGCTGAGAGAACACACTATAAACCGGCGCAAATTAAAGATGCACCCGGGGGGTTTGTATTACCGGATGGCCAACGCAAGGATTACACCACATTGGTGACCGATAAACCTCTTTTGCTAACCGAAACCCGCTCGATTGAGGACGGGCTAAAAATCTATTCGAAGAATAAAAATCGAAACCGTCGCGCCATTGGCAATCCCTGGAAACATCATGAACTGGAGGCCATCGTTACCGGCCAACCGCTTTATGCCCGGGATAAATCGCTGCCCAATATGCTGTATGGCCAGGTTTTGAGGCCCGCTGTCTATGGCAGTAAACTGATAAATGCGGATGTGCGCGACGCTAAAAAAATGCCAGGGGTGACGGCTGTTGTCGTCGACAAAGGCGCGAATTTTATCGGTGTGGTAACAGAGCATCCTTCCCAATTGAACGCTGCGTTGGATCGCCTAAAGCTTAAATGGCGAGAACCAAAGGCCAGGGGCCAAGCTGAGTTAAACGATAGATTAAATGTAATGCGGGTTCGCCGCGAGGATAAATTCGAGCACAGCCTGGTTTCCCAAGGGCAGATGCGACAAAAGCCCCGGCCCACACATCTTAGCGCTGCGGGCTATTTTGAAACATCCTTTGCCGCGCATGCGGCGATGGAGCCACGGGCGGCCGTTGTTTCCGTGAAGCCAAAAAGCACGGAGGTCTGGTGCGGCAGTCAGGATCCGTTTTTTGTCCAGCGCCTAGTTGCTAAAGCCATTGGCTATGCCTCTGATACAGTCATTGTTTACCCGCAACGCATTGGCGGCGGTTTTGGCGGGCGCGTTCCCTGCCAGGCTTCAGTGGAGGCCGCTATTCTGTCGAAAGCCGTGGCCCGGCCAGTGCGCGTGGCGTGGGACCGCGAAACCGAGTTCGCTCACAATTATTTCCAGCCGCGCTACTCTCATTATATAAGTGCGAGTGCGACGCGTGAGGGCGTCATTGATTCCTGGCAGCATGATTTTGTTTCCTCACCGATCATCACCGGTCTGGTGCCGGATAATATTGCCTGGATCGTGGATAAAGTGGTCGCCGATGAAGGCACGGCACGTGGAAGCCTGTTGCCCTATCAGGTTAAAAATCAAAGCGTCCGCTATTCCGATATTCGAACCCCAATCCCGATCGGAGCGTGGCGGGGATTGGGCTCTGCGCCCAACACTTTTGCAATTGAAAGTATGATCGACGACCTTGCCAAGGCGGCTCAGATGGATCCGCTTGTGTTCCGCTTAAAGAATTTGCCGACAACCGAAAAGCGGTTGGTAAAGGTCTTTAACCGAGTTGCGGCAATGGCCAAATGGGGGCGTGAATTGCCCGAAGGCGTCGGGCTCGGAATTGCGGGGGCAATCTATAAAGGAGAATCCTACGCTGCGGTTGTTGCCGAAGTTTCAATCGATGCAACCGATAAAAACCTTCGAGTAAATAAAGTCTGGTGTGCGCAAGATTGCGGCCTCATCATCAATCCCGATCAAGTTGAGAACCAAATTGCCGGTAATATAATTTGGGGCTGTAGTCTAGCGTTGAAGGAGCAAATTACTTTTGCCGCGGGGCAGGTGGAACAAAGTAATTTTGATGATTACGAAATTCTGCGCCACAACGAGGCTCCCGAAATGGAGATTGGTCTAATAGTATCTGATGAAAAACCGACGGGTGTTGGCGAGACGGCGCTGGCACCTGTGGCACCGGCCATCACCAATGCGATCTTTGCCGCGACCGGCAAACGGGTGAGACAATTGCCGATAAATCTTGAAAGTGTTTTCGAAGTCTCAGAGACTAAGGGATAGATAAATATAAAGGACATTGAACGATCCGAAATTTTGCCAAAGCCAGCCTGTTTGATCTTATTGTTCGTCAACTAAATCAAACACGGCCAGATTTGATTGAACCACAGGGTCAGACTGCGGAAGCGCTCCGTCCTACTTTGGTTCCGGCCCATGTCTCGGCCGAAAAGAAACGGGAAATCCTCAGATATGTTTGGCAAGAAGCCGGCCCTCTCTTTTTGCTGTCTATCGGGCAGGGGGTGAGCGAGGCCATTTACGATCCAATTTGGCGCGGCGCCCTGCGTTCAAAAAGCCCGGAATATTTGTTTGAGAAATGGCGGCGGTTTGAAAAGTTTTCCCATTCGTTCAATCGATTGAGAATTGATCCTGTCAACCAGACAAAAGCGGAATTTCAAAGGCACACCATTGATGGCGGCGTACCTACTCTGCCGGAAAATCTTTTTATCTGTGGTTTGATGATCGCCCTATTGGAAAAAATTGGTTGTTTGGAACTTAGTTGTGAAATGCCTTTGCAAGATGGCACGCCATTTTTACTTAGGGCAAATGGCAAGTTTCGTTTGCCGCCGGATGCCGAAAGTTTGAATTCAGCGTTGTGGAAAATTGAATGGCAGAATTTTTCGCCGCGCCTCATGGCTCAAGATATCGAGGCCTCCACCCTGCCGGCCGTGCCGAACATACCGAATATAAATGAGACAATAGAGCGCTTGCTGCGACTATTAATGATGGATGTCTCGCAGCAGTGGAAGATAGATGAGTTGGCACGGGAAGCCGGTATGTCGAAGCGTAGCTTGCAGCGAAAATTAACCGATGTTGGTCTGAGTTTTTCAAACCTCGTTCGCCTTGTCCGCATTCAAGAAGCCTGTACGTTGCTTGAAAAAAGCGATGTGGCGGTGACGAGCGTCGCTTTCGGTACGGGTTTTTCAGATAGCGCCCATTTCAGCCGCGACTTTCGCTCCAGTATGGGAATGACACCAACCGACTACCGGGTTGGATTGCGGTAACGCTCACTTACTCCCAAGCCGCCAAGGGCGGGAGGGACATTAAAATTGCCTCGGTATTACCGCCGGTCATCAGGCCGAATTTGGTGCCGCGATCGTGGATCAGATTAAATTCGACATAGCGCCCGCGTTTTTTAAGCTGGGCTTTTTTGTCTTCATCGCTCCAACCTTCGTTCATGTGGCGGCGGACGATATCTGAATAGGCGGTCTCAAAGGCTTTGCCGACATCTTTGGTAAAGGCGAAATCAGCGTTCCAATCGCCGCTCTCCAAATTATCGTAGAAAATTCCGCCGACGCCTCTGGCTTCATCCCGGTGCGGCAAAAAGAAATACTCATCGCACCACTCTTTGTATTTGGGATAGTAGCTTTCGTCGTGGGCATCACAGGCCGCCTTGAAGCTTCCGTGAAAATCCTGGGTGTCCTGCTCAATTGGGAAAACTGGTGTAAGGTCGCCGCCGCCGCCAAACCATTGCTTGGTGGTGACGATCATGCGGGTGTTCATATGGGCGATCGGCACCCGGGGCGATCGAGGGTGGGCAACGAGGGAGACACCTGACGCCCAAAAGCGGGGGTCTTCGGCGGCGCCTGGAATGGAGGCTCGGAACTGTTCAGAAAATTCACCAAAGACGGTTGAGACATTGACGCCGACTTTCTCGAAGACGCGGCCCCGCATCACCGACATCACGCCTCCGCCGCCTTGTTTGAGACCTTCAGGGCGCTCCCAGCTTTTTTGCTCAAATTGGCCGGGCGCGAGATCCATGATCTCGTCTGCGCCCTCCACGTCTCTCTCGATCGCTTCGAAGGTCGCGCATATGTCATCGCGGAGATTTTCAAACCAGGCGCGGGCCGCGGCCTTTTGCTCTTCAATGTCATTCACTGTTTCGGGCATTACTTTGGAAATCCATCTATTTGTCTTAAAGCTTCATCCAATACCATCGCTGCTGAAACTGCAATATTCAAGCTCCGGGTTTCTGGTGCCATCGGCACAACAATGCGAGCATCCGCGGCATTGTGAACTTCATCCGGCACGCCGGCACTTTCGCGGCCTAATAAGAGTATATCGGAAGGTTTGAATTCAAAATCTGTGTGGCGGGTATCGGCCTTAGTGGTGAGCAGAACGATTCGCGCCTTGTCGTCATGTCGCGCCTCGGCGATAAATTTATCCCAGGAATCGTGCCGTTTGAGGTCAACTTGATCGAGATAATCCATGCCGGAACGCTTTAATCGGCGATCGCTGAACACAAAGCCGCAAGGCTCGATAATATCGACAGCAATGCGAAAACAGGCGGCTAAGCGTAGAATTGTCCCGGTATTTTGTGGGATATCCGGTTCAAATAGGGCTAACCGCATGAATATAGGTCCTTTATTAATAACTTATGTTAAGGAAATATGAGGCCTTCTGGCCCCATAAAGGAGCACATTTTAGGGGGATTTTCCTTTTCTAACGGCACATTCTGCATTATACCTTGGCCCAATCAATACCCTGGCAATACCCCGGCAAAGACCTGGACTATGTAAATTCAGAAAAAAAATCCCCATATATACGAATACGAATTTAGGCAAAGGACTGAACATCCGGAAATATCCGGTGTGAAAGAGGAAAATAGGTATGGCTGATACAGCTTCAACCGTAGAAGACACAGGACACTCAACAGATGATGAGTCGAAGCGTGATTTTCTGCTCTATTCTACAATAGCCGTCGGCGCCGTCGGCACCGCCGCCGCCGCTTGGCCCTTCATCGATAGCATGAACCCGGCAAAAGACGTTTTGGCCCTGGCCTCAACTGAGTTGGATTTGTCCTCTGTTGAAGAAGGCCAAAGTATTACGGCGATTTGGCGCGGTAAGCCGGTCTTTGTTCGCAGACGTACGGCGAAAGAAATTGAAGTCGCTGAAAACGCCAATTTGGCTGATCTGAAAGATCCCGAAGCGGATAAAGATCGAGTTCAAAAAACTCAGTGGCTGGTCTTAATCGGCATTTGCACCCATCTCGGCTGTATTCCATCAGGTCAAAAAAGCGGCGATGTAAAAGGCGAGTATAATGGCTGGTTCTGCCCTTGCCATGGCTCGCACTATGATACCTCAGGTCGTATCCGTAAGGGTCCGGCACCGAAGAATTTAGAGGTACCACCGTATAAATTCGTCGATGACACAAATATAGTTATAGGTTAGGGAGCCAAAAACATGAGCACGCCAACCTGGAAAAATCCAATTATTAAATGGGTCGATCACCGCATGCCGGTTTTCACCTTCCTCGATCATTCGATCATCACTTATCCAACACCGCGTAATTTAAACTACTGGTGGAACTTCGGATCGCTCGCCGGCATGGTGCTGGTTATCATGATCGCAACCGGTGTTGTCTTGGCGATGAGCTATACCGGCCACACCTCAATGGCATTTGATTCCGTTGAGCGCATCATGCGTGATGTGAATTATGGCTGGTTGATCCGCTACGTTCATATGAACGGTGGCTCGATGTTCTTTATTGTCGTCTACATCCACATTTTCCGTGGCATGTATTACGGCTCTTATAAGAACCCACGTGAGTTATTGTGGATCCTTGGAATTATGATCTTCTTGGCTATGATGGCGACAGCCTTTTTGGGCTATGTGCTGCCTTGGGGGCAAATGAGTTTCTGGGGCGCCACTGTGATCACCAATTTGTTCTCGGTCGTGCCGTTCTTTGGCGAAGCGATTGTGCAATGGCTGTGGGGCGGCTTCTCGGTTGATAACCCAACCTTGAACAAGTTCTTCTCGCTGCATTATTTGCTGCCATTTGTAATTTTTGCTTTGGTTTTTCTCCATCTTTGGGCCCTGCACACGCATAAATCAGGTAACCCATTGGGTGTCGAAGTTAAAGGCGATCAGGACGAAATTCCGTTCCACCCTTATTACACGGCGAAAGATGCCTTTGGCGTCGGTGTATTTCTGATCTTCTTCTTAGGGTTCGTGTTCTTTGCACCAAACTTCTTTGGTGAGCCGGATAACTACATTGAGGCCAATCCTTTGGTAACCCCGCCGCATATCGTGCCGGAATGGTACTTCCTGCCTTATTATGCGATTCTCAGGGCCGTACCGGACAACTTCGTCGATATCTGGGGCATTTTGCCAGTGATTATTCCAGCCAAGACCGCCGGCGTGATTGCGATGTTTGCTTCCATCTTGGTGCTCATGGTTTTGCCATGGCTCGACACCTCTAAAGTTCGCAGCGCAAAGTTTCGTCCGACCTATTTCTGGCTGTTCTGGATTTTTGTCATCGATACGATCATTTTAGGTTATATCGGTGCCAAACCGGCAGAGGGGACCTTCCTGATCGTCGGGCGCTTAGCGACCGCATATTATTTCCTCCATCTGGTGGTTCTTGTGCCGTTGGTTGGTAAATTTGAGAAAACCAAACCATTGCCAGATAGTATAAGTTCAGCGGTGACTGCCGCAGGATCTGATGCGAAGGAGGCCAGCTAATGTATAAAAAGACTCTCGCAATTGTATTCGCGTTGGCATTGTTTGCTGGCCTAAACATCAACTCGGCTCAAGCAGCTGGTGGGGCCGCCCATCCAGAAGCACAAGCTTGGACGACCAATGGTCTGTTTGGTCATTTCGACCGTAAGCAGCTTAAGCGCGGTTGGCAGGTCTATAGCGAAGTATGCGCCTCCTGCCACAGCATTCGTTTGATCTTTTATCGCAATCTGGAGGAAATTGGTTTTTCCCCAGATGAGGTTAAGAAGATTGCTGCTGAAGCTGAAGTGCCGGCAGGCCCAAATGAAGATGGTGAAACCCATGCTGATGGCGAGCCGATTATGCGTCCGGCCAAGCCGTTTGATAAGATCGTCCAACCTTTTCCGAACGACCTCGCAGCACGCGCTGCTAATGCCGGGGCACTGCCACCTGACTTGTCTTTGATGACCAAAGCACGGGTCGATGGCCAGAACTATGTCCATGGGCTGCTGACCGGCTACAAGGATGCGCCTTCAGGAATTAAAATCTCTGAGGGGATGAGCTACAATCCGTATTTCTCTGGTTCTCAGATTGCCATGGGTGCACCGCTTAGTGATGAAGGTGTGGAATATGCCGATGGCACCAAAGCGACCGTTGAGCAGATGTCAAAAGACGTTACGGCGTTCTTGATCTGGACGGCTGAGCCTGAATTGGAAGAGCGCAAGCGCCTTGGTCTCAAGGTAATGCTGTTCCTGATCGTCTTCACCGCGATGCTCTATGCGGTCAAACGTCAGGTTTGGGCAAAATTGCATTAATTTTTGCCTTCAAAGACTTTATTTAAGAGAGGCGTTTAGATAGTTTATCTGTCTAAACGCCTTTTCTATAGGCGACATTTATTTTCTTGCAGGAGAGTACAAGAATGAAGAATTTAATCCTGGCCGTTTTACCCTTTGTGGCGGCCTTCGCGCTCGTCGGCAATTTGCAGGCGGCGGGCAAGCCAAAAGTACATTTCAAAACGAATATGGGTGATTTCACGATAGAGCTGGAGCCGGACCGCGCGCCGCAAACAGTGGAAAATTTTCTGCAATATGTCCGGGACGGTCATTATGATGGCCTGGTTTTCCACCGCGTCATTAAAGCCTTTATGATCCAGGGTGGTGGTTTTGACACCAATTATGAAAGACGCCCGACACGCGCACCGATCGAAAATGAGGCTGATAAAGGTATCCCAAATGAGCGCGGTACCATTGCCATGGCCAGAACCAATGATCCGCATTCGGCGACCGATCAGTTCTTTATCAATGCGAAGTTTAACGGCTTTTTAAACCACCGCTCCAAAAGCGGGCGCGGCTGGGGGTATACGGCTTTTGGTCGGGTGATTGACGGCATGAATATTGTCGGGCGTATTTCACGTGTGGAAACCGGCTCTGGCGGGCCCTTTCCAACCGATGTGCCGGCCAAACAAATTGTAATTGAGAAAGCAAAAATAATTTCTGAATAGGGGGAACAGGCAATGTCTGACACACCAGTTATTGGGATTATCGGCGGTTCCGGGCTTTATGAAATTGATGGATTAACGAACACCAGATGGGAGCGTATCGAAAGCCCCTTTGGGCCAACGTCTGATGAATTTTTGTTCGGCGAACTTGATGGTCTGCAATTGGTGTTTCTGCCGCGCCATGGCCGGGGCCATAAAATCCCGCCGGCGGAGTTAAACTTCCGCGCTAATATCGATGCGTTGAAACGCGCTGGCGTCACCGAGATTCTCTCTCTTTCGGCCTGTGGATCATTTAAAGAAGACCTCGACCCCGGCACCTTTGTCATTGTTGATCAATTTATCGACCGTACGATTGCGAGACGAAAAAGCTTTTTTGAAACCGGCATGGTCGCCCATGTTGGCTTTGGCCATCCGGTCTGCTCCAGGTTGGGCGATGCTTTGGAAGCGGGCTGCAAAACACTCGATATCAAAACTCAGCGCGGCGGCACTTATCTCGCGATGGAGGGGCCGCAATTTTCGACCTTGGCTGAATCACAGCTTTATAAATCCTGGGGCTGCGACGTTATTGGCATGACCAACATGCCGGAAGCCAAGCTCGCCCGCGAAGCTGAGATGTGCTACGCGACGGTTGCCATGGTCACTGATTTTGATTGCTGGCACCCGGATCATGATCACGTAACGGTCGATGCGATCATCAAAGTGCTGCTCGGCAATGCCGATAAAGGTGGCGCGCTGGTTAAAGAAGTTGCGCCTAATTTATCAGGCCGGACAGAGCTTTGTTCTGATGGCTGTCATACAGCGCTTGAGAACGCGCTGATCACGGCGCCGGAAGCGCGTGATCCGGATGTCCTTGCCAAGCTCGATGCGGTCGCAGGAAGAGTGCTTTAGCCATGAAAGTAAACGGCACCCCAACGCGTACGATCTGGCTCGCGGAAGACGGCTGGGCGGCGGAAATTATTGATCAGACTAAATTGCCCCATGAGTTTGTCACAGTCCGGCTTGAGACGATGGCAGAAGCTGCGGTCGCGATTAAAGACATGCTGGTCAGGGGGGCGCCACTAATTGGCGCAACGGCGGCTTATGGCGTGGCGCTGGCGATGCGGGAAGATGCGTCGGATGCTAATTTAGGCGCGATGTATGATCATTTATTTGCGACGCGGCCGACGGCGGTAAATCTGCGCTGGGCTTTGGATGATATGAAGGCGTTGCTATCGCCTTTGGCCGAAAATGAGCGGGAAGCGGCGGCTTACAGGCGCGCCGCCGAGATTTGCGATGAGGACGTTGAGATCTGCTCCAATATTGGCGAGCATGGTGCGGCGATCATCAAGGAAATTTCTGAGAAGAAAAATGGTGCGACAGTCAATATCCTGACCCATTGCAATGCTGGCTGGCTGGCAACGGTTGATTGGGGCACGGCCTTGGCACCGATCTATAAAGCGTTTAATGCGGGCATTGATGTCCATGTCTGGGCCGATGAAACCCGGCCCCGTAATCAGGGTGCGAGCCTCACCGCCTGGGAGCTTGGCCAGCACGGCGTACCGCATACGGTCATAGTTGATAATGTCGGCGGCCATCTGATGCAGCATGGTCAGGTTGATCTGGTCATTGTCGGCACGGACCGGACGACCTATACCGGCGATGTCTGCAACAAAATTGGTACTTATTTGAAAGCTTTGGCGGCGCAAGATAACGACGTGCCGTTTTATGTCGGCCTGCCCTCGCCAACGATTGATTGGACAGTCGAGGACGGTGTCAAAGATATTCCGATCGAAGAGCGCGATGCGACCGAAGTTACAGTGATGGTCGGTAAAGATAGTTCTGGCGCAGTCTCAGAAGTGCAAATCACACCGGATGGATCACCTGCCGCGAATTATGCTTTTGATGTCACGCCGCGCCGCATGGTGACAGGCCTGATTACCGAGCGCGGCGTGAGTGAAGCCAGTGCCGAGGGTTTGAAAGAGCTTTTTCCAGAATTTGCCTGAGTTTGCCTGGGTTTGCCTGGGTTTGCCTGGGTTTGTATGAATTCGCCTAGACTGGCTGAAATACAATGTCTGTAGATCGGACAGTTTGAACAAAATTTTTACCCAGTGAAATTTAATCAATTTCATTCAAGACTTCCGAAATCCCATATGTTAAGATTTTTGCGAGAGATTAAAAAAGGTTTATTTAAATATAACTAGGGAGAAAATTAGCAATGAAAAAATTCCTCATGGCCGGTGCTGCGGTCTTATTTACCGTTGGTGCGGCTCAGTCTGTACAAGCGCAAAATGTTACTTTGACAAGTGCAGCTGCTCAGCCGGGTGGTGGGTCAGATGTATCCGCTAAATACTTAGCCGAAGTTGCTGCTGCTAATAAAATAGCAACAATTCAAGTGCAAGTCGGCCAGGTTTTGACCAAAACCATGGTGCAAGTTGCCCAAGGCAAAACTGATATTACAGCAAGTGCATTTATCCTCAACTTCCTTATGTCACGCGGATTGGGTCCTTACTCAGGTCTTGGCAAAGAAAAAGGTAAGGTATTAGCGGGCAATTTGCGGATACTCTACCCTTTCCATTTGGCGCATTTTGTTTTGGTTGCCTTCCAAACCACAGGTATTGATAGCTATGCGAAACTAAAGGGAAAAATCGTCCACAATGGTCCGCCGCGTGGTGGTGCTTTGGTCACAGCGCGAAGTGTTATTCGTTTGAGCTCTGGTGGTCTTGCGGAAGGCAAAGGGTATACCGGCAAGCAGATCGCTTGGGGCCAAGCCAATAATATTTTCTTAGACCGGACTGTCGATGCTGCTGTTCGTCCTGCGACAAACCCGGCCTCTTGGATGCCGATCATTATGTCAGCCGGTAAAGTGAATATGGTTTCGGTTCCTAAGAAACTATTCGAAGGTAAAGCTTGGACAAAGTATTCTCGAGCCCCTGGCAACGTTCCGGTTCTTTTCCCGGTTAGCGAACTCGCTCATTATGGGCCGAATGTACGCGTTATTTCTGATGACAATATGTTCCGCTCGGTCGCTAATGCAGGAGGTGCCGCGGTTAATAAAAATATGGACAAGAAGCTGGCCAAAGCACTAACTGCAGCCTTTATTAAAAATATCCCGGATTTATACAAGAAAACCGCTTTTGCTAAAACGTCACAGTTTGGCAATGTTGATGATAAGAACTTCAATTTCTGTAAAGCGGGTATCAAGTTTCATCCCGGTGCCGTTGAAGCATGGGAAGAAGCTGGGCACAAAATTATTGCCTGCGCTAAACCATAGGCAACACTATTAAGTAATGCATGTCTTAAGAGCCGGAGAGCAAAACCTCTCTCCGGCTCTTTTGGCTTTTGTTGTGAGTTAAGATATTTAAGATATAAGAAAAATACTGGTAAATGCATAAACCTGGGAACTAAGGGGTAATATAGACGCGATGTCGGAAACTCAGACACAGGAACAAAATGGTTGGATGCGCCAACTTGCGCTAGGTCTTGCTTTTATTCTGGTTTTAATGGGCATGGCTAACAATCTCCCCAATATTCCGGGGTTGTTGGAAACCATACGTATGATTCCAGGCCTCGAAAATTTGCCGCGCATCACCAAGTACAGCCCCGAGTTCTTTTTCCCTTTGACATTTGCGTTCATGATGGTGATCGCGTTGTTGACCTCGTCTTTTGCCAAAGACTGGCGCAATGAAAAACCAGCAAAATATTATTTGGGAATTTTACTAGATGTTTTGTTATTAACAACAATCATCGGTATGGCTGTTATCTACCTCGTCGAAAATGAGCAAGTCTGCTTAATCGACACGCTCAATGGGGATCGTGGGCGCGCTATGGCTGAAAATAGAGCCCGGGCCGAAGAATACATGGCCATATTTGGTACGCCGCCAGATGAAGATTTTCCTGACTGTATTACGAATTTAGGCAATTGGATTTTACCCTTTCTGGTGATGGCGATTGGTGTGTTCTTTGTCTATATCGTCAAAGTCTGGGGACTGCCGATTGTCGCCGTTGCCATTGCGATCTCGATCTACACAGTGGTATCAGCAGCGGCTTGGTATTTTGACTGGACCGACAATAAATATTTGACGACGTCGATTGGAACCGTTGCGGAGGGGGTAAGGGGGTATACCGCGGCCGTTGTCGGGGCCAGAAATGCGATTATATTGGAATCCAATGGTATTCTTGGTCAATTTTTGAACATTACCGTCAATGTCGTCTTTCCATACGTTGTGCTGGGTTCGTTGTTCGGCGCTTCGGCTGGTGGGCGCTCACTGATTAAAATGGCGGTGGTGCTTACGCGAAAATTACGCGGCGGCCCTGCCCATGCTGCGATCGTCGGTTCTGCGACCTTTGGCACCATATCGGGTGGTCCGGTGGTGAATGTTCTCGGCACTGGAACGCTGACGATCCCGATGATGATTAAAAATGGCTTCAAGCCAGTGTTTGCCGGCGGCGTCGAAGCGGCTGCCTCCAGCGGCGGACAAATTATGCCACCGGTCATGGGCATCGCTGCGTTTGTCTTGGCTGCACTTTCGTCTGTGCCGTATTCGGATGTTATTGTTGCCGCCTTCATACCTGCTGTTGCCTATTTCTTTAGCCTGTTTTTGATGGTTGTTTTTGAATCACGCCGCATGAAAATCGAAGCCGTTCGTGAATTGTCAGAGGAACAAAAACTGACGCGCGAAGACTATAAAAACCTCATTATGATTGCTGGTCCAATCCTGGTTATTTTGATTTTGCTGTTGAGCACAAAAGATACCGTCGGAGAAGGTTTCTCGGCCTTCCTTTTTGGCTATGACAAGGCGTCGGGTGAGGCTATGCCGTGGGTGCTTAAAGTTTATCAAAACGCTGCAGGTAGTCCAGGTTCTGCTGGTTTCTGGGCGGTTATTATTCTTGTCGTATTGTTGTTTTTAGATCCGGAGATTCGAAAGGCACCTCGGAAAGTTATCTTAGCCCTGTCGGATGCCGGTATTATTATTGCTGAGTTGTTCTTATTGCTGGTCGCTGTATCGGTCATTGATGTTTGTATTAGCTTCACCAATTTCACCGGCATTTTGACCATTGATGTTTTAAACTGGCTTAAATCGGTTTCTACTTTCTCGTTCTTTGGCCACGAATTTGTTTTGGGTGGCGCGCTCTATTTGATGTTGGCGCTCTTTGTTGCCATGTTGGCGACGATCTTGCTGGGCATGGGCATGCCGACACTGCCTGCCTATGTAAACGTCATTTTGATTATTGGACCACTTCTGGCCGCCCTCGGAACATCCTTTTTCACGGCGCATATGTTTGTATTTTACTTTGCAGTGGCGTCGGCGATAACGCCGCCTGTGGCAATCGCCGCATTTGCGGCGTCGACCATTTCAAAGTCTGAACCGTTAGCAACAGGCTTCGCCGCTGTGCGTGCTGGTATTGTGATGTTTACTATCCCGTTTGTCTTTGCCTTCTATCCGGAGATATTGCTGATTGAGCAAGCTCAAGTTATGCAATCGTTGGAAGGTGGAACCACTGCCAAAAAGGAATATTTGCCGGGATATGATGGCACCATTAATATGGCCGCTCTCAGCTGGCTCTTGTTTAAACTTGTCGTGATATTGTATCTGGTCGCAAGTGCGTTGAGCAGGCAGGATAAATATCGTCTCTCACCATTTGATATTGCCTTGCGGTGCGTATTGGCCCTTTTGATTTTGCTTAAGATACCACTTATCGCCAATTCTGCACTGGTTGTAGCCGGACTTTATTTGGCGTTCCATCATTTTGGTGGCGGCAAGTTGCTCGCGCCTAAGCAAGCACCTTAAGTTTTAGGCGGGTGGGCGCGAATGGCGTCCTCATTGGGATCGCAACCCCAGCCTGGTAGGTCCGGCAAACTCAAATAGCTGTTTTCGATTACCGGCGGCGTTGAGAATATCTCATCATCCCAGGGTAGGCGATCAATATCGGTCTCCATAATCCTCAAATTTGGCACCGCAGCCGCAAAATGAGCGTTCATCATGGTACCGAGATGGCCATAGAAATTATGCGGTGCAATATTAATCTCATGGGCATCGGCAGCCGCGGCAACTTTCATTGACTGCCAGACACCGTTCCAAATTGCATCGATGACCGTGACGTCCATTGATTGAGCTTCGAAATAGGGCAGGAACTGGCGTTGACCGATCAGGGTTTCGCAAGACGCGATGGGAAACGGGCTGGCGCTCCGAATAGAGGCAAGTGCGTCTGGATTGTTGTGGTCCAGTTCGAGCCAGAATAAATCAAAATCCTCAAGCGCCCGGATGATTTGTAGGAAGCCTTCTGTGCGGGCATTGAAGTTCACATCCAACAAAATATTCATATCCGGTCCAGCACCATCCCGGAAGGCCTCAAGATAGTCGCGTAATCTGGTTAGGAAGGCTCTATCAATGTTTAATTCAGGTTGAAACGGCTCACCAAAGCCCGGGCTCCACATCGCCATACCGCCTTGGCCATCGTCGCGGTAACCATTCACCTTGATCGCTGAAAAGCCCCGCTCTCGCGCTTCTGCCCCGAGGTTCTTTACGTCTTCAAGGGTTTTGATCTGGTTGCCATAAAATTCTGCTCTCGGCGGCATGCGCCAGGAACCACAATGCGACCAATAGACCGGTATGCGATCCCGAATTCTGCCACCGAGTAAATCAGCGCAAGGAATGTTGAGGTGTTTGGCCTTGGCATCCAGCAAGGCGTTTTCAATCGCGCCGATAGCCTGGCCAGTGACACCGGCAAAAGCCGCCCGGTTCGCGCTGAACAATTTAGCGAAAATCAACTCATGCGCCGCAATCGGCAATCCAATCAGGCCATCGGCAAATTTATTGATATTTAATGTGACACCAAGCGGGCCAAAGCTTTCGTCATATTCACTCCAGCCGACAATGCCGTCATCACTTGTTAATTTGACAAAGTAATAATTTCGCCAGCCCGCGTCACAGCTCATTGTCTCAATTGATTTGATGCAGGGTTGTTCGGCCATTTCGAATTATCTTTCTTTAAAAAATCTCAAAATATTCTTTGTGTTCCCAATCAGTAACGGTTGAGAGGAAGCGGGATATCTCGGCTTCTTTGATATGCAGAATATAGTCAATAAACTGATCACCAAATTTTTCGCGGAAGAAGGTATCTTCCTTGAGCGCAAAGGTGGCGTCCAGCAGCGAGCGTGGCAACGGGGTGGCTTCGGTATCATAAGCCGCATCGACCGGCACCGAGGGTTCCAGCTTGTTGTTGATGCCGTCCAGTCCAGAATAAATCTGTGAGGCGAGATAGAGATAGGGATTGGCCGCCGGCTCACCAACCCGGTTTTCAATGCGGGAGCCCGGATCGCCAGCGCCGCCAACCACCCGCAGCATCGCACCCCGGTTATCCTTGCCCCAAAGGGCGCGGTCAGGAGCGAGCGAATAGGGCTGGTAGCGCTTATAGCCATTGATGGTCGGCGTTGAGAACAGCGCAGCTCCTCTGGCATGTTTTAAAAGACCCGCAATGAATTGCTGGCCAAGCAAGGAGAGCGCCTCGTCATCTGTATCTGGTATGAAAGCATTTTGGCCGGTTTTTTTGTTGACCAGGGATTGATGGAGATGCCAGCCCGACGAAAATAAATTCGGCAGATTGGGGCGGCACATAAAGGTCGCGTGCAATCCCTGACGATGAGCGATTTGTTTGACGGCGCTTCTAAACAATACCATGTCATCGGCTGTCGTAAGACCGACACCTGGATCAAAAGTAATCTCAACTTGGCTTGGCCCGAACTCAACTTCTAAGGTTCTGAGCGGCAAGCCAATATCTAACAGATGGCGCCGGAGGGTTTCGAGATAAGGATCAAGCTCGTCCATGCGCTGTTCGGTGAGGTACTGAAAGCCATGCGCCAGCAGACTGACCTCTGGCGGCTCGGCAGGCTGGCCAGCTTGTTCTGGCCTCAGATTGGGGTCTTCGAGCTTAAAGAGGTGAAACTCGACTTCGAGACCGCTGACATAATCATAACCGGCATCGCCCAATTCGCTTAACGCATCACGCAAAATCTGGCGGGTTGAGAAGGGTACCGGCTTGCCGTTTGGGAAATAAATATCGGCCATGATCCAGCCGGTTTTATGCGCCCAGGGCAGCACCCGAAACGTTGTCGGATCGGCAATCATCAAAAAATCACCACCGCCGCTCATTTCCTCCATGCCAAAGCCGCCGCCTTCGGTGAACCACGGGAAAACAGTTTTGTGCGCTGTATCTTTCGCCAGCAACGTTGTCACCATGCCGACGCCGTTGTTGAGCGCTGCTTCAATCTCATCGGCGACAATGGTTTTACCGCGCAAGATGCCGTGCTGATCGGGAAAAGAGATGCGCACAACTTCGAGATCCAAATCTTTGACCTGCTTAACGACGTCTTTGACTGCCGCTTTTTGTTCGGCGTTCCAAAGATCAAAGCGTTCGGCAAAATTATCTCTGCCCATACTCGCATTCGTCATGATTGAACCTCTTGGTTTCCTGCTTGTGCCTTATCTATAACTCTGCATCCCATGGGCAATCGGCGCGCCGTTTGGCGTCGCCTTCAAGCCAGATGGTCTCGCTTGTCTCAGAAGGTCCAACCGCATCAAGCGCGATCGGGCCTTTAATGTTAGCCGCATTGACCACCCCAACGAGATCATCGTCGCCGTTATCAATTTTGGTGATGGTTTGCAGCAGCAGGCGGCGATAGGCCGAAATCGCTTTGTCGGTCGTTCCTAAATGCTCTTTGGTGCGATCCTGAATGGCTCCCATAGATTCACACGCCCATTGGTCGTGCACATTAATGTCCATGCCCATGCCAGTATAGGTGAGCTTGTTCTGCTCCTCGGCGTCATAGCCATATTGGTTGGCTTTGTTTCTGAGCGGCGCGTAATCCGGCAAGGTGTGCTCGGCCAGTCGCTGTTCACGCATTTTTTCCTTATCAACCGGCTCGGTGAAGCTCGTGAACATGGCGTACCAAAAACAATTGTCATCATCGATCGGTACATGCCATTGCGTGATGTTCATCGTGCTCGACATCGGAATGGTGATGGCGCAAGGGAAAACTTGATTGGTAATACGGACGTGAGTCTGGCCATTGTCCAGATGCCTGAGGGTTTTTATGCGGATGCCATAATCGGTTTCTTCGGTCTGGATCTCCGGGCGATGATAGTCGCGGAGTACCTGGGTGATCGGAATGTCTGTATCAGCGGCGGTGTCTCGAAATTGCTTGCCGTACTGATCGTCTGGATTTTCATCTTCAAAAAAGCGGTGCAAGAATGATGCATGTGCCGGATCAATGCCGACCTCCAAAGCTTGTAGCCAATTGCATTGCCAGAGCCCTTTGAAGGAAAAGACGTGGCTGTCGGGTGCGCGGAAGCAATCAAGTTCGGGCAGGGCAGGTGCCTCGCCTTTACCCATAAAGGCAAAAATGATGCCGTTCTTCTCGACGACCGGATAAGCCGTGGTTTTTACTTGCTCGTGGAGCTTGGAATCTGCGGGCTCGGCCGGTTGCTCGAGACATCGGCCATCCGTGCCAAAATGCCAGCCATGAAATGGGCAGCGCAGCCCGCCATCTTCCAGGCGGCCATAGCAAAGATCGACACCGCGGTGCGGGCATTGCCGGTCGATCAGGCCAAGCTCACTCTGATCGGTTCGAAACAGCACGAGATCTTCGCCCATCAATTTGACTGGGACGATGGCACGCTCTCCTTCCAGCTCATCGCTGAGGGCTGCCGGTATCCAATATTGGCGCAAGGCTTTGCCGGCACCTGCATTTGGGCCCGTCTGGGTCAATAACTCGTTTCTATCCTGTTTCATCTCAGTCTCACGAACCCCGTAGCATTTGCTCTCAGTCTAATCGACGACAGCGATCGCATTGACCTCCAGCAGACAACGAGGATCGGTGGCGAGACGGACGATTTGAACCGTTGTCGAAGCCGGGCTGTGATCGGTGAAATACTCGTTCCAGACTTTGTTGAGATCGTCCTGCATTTCCATATCGGTGAGGAAGCGATCACAGACAATAACATCGGCAAAGCTGGCCCCAGCAGCTTCAAGACCTCGTTTCAGGTTTTCCATGACCGCGCGAGCCTGGCCTTCCATATCATCCGGCATGGCATCAAATTCTTCCGGCTGGTGGGGGTGGTGATGGTAGACCGGTGCTGCGGTAACGCCCGCGCAATATATGGTCGAGCCACCGGTTACTTTAATTGCCGGCGCATAAGGCATCCACATATCCGGCGCATCTGGCCATTGCAAATGTTCGATTTGTTTCGTCATTTAATTTCTCCCTTTATGACTTCTTTTTGGCCCAAGTGTCTCGAAGGCCGATTGTTTGATTGAAAACCAGTTTATCAGAAGACGACTCTTTATCAGCGCAAAAATAGCCGATGCGCTCGAATTGTACCGTCTCGCCTAAAGGAAGTTCCCTCAAGGCGGGCTCGAGTTTGCATTCTGATAGAACAGTTAACGAGTTGGCATTAATGTCGGCCAGAAAATCGCCGTCACTATTTGCGCCCGGGACTTCTTCTGAAAACAAATAGTCATACTGACGGATTTCCGCATCCACGGCATGGGCGGCCGAGGCCCAGTGAATGGTGCCTTTCACCTTGCGGCCATCCGGTGCATTGCCACCTTTGGTTTCGGGATCATAGGTACAACGCAGTTCAACAACCTCCCCTGCATCATCTTTAATGACATCAGTGCAGGTGATAAAATAGGCGTAGCGGAAACGGACTTCACGACCAAGCGACAGGCGGAAGAATTTTTTTGGCGCGTCTTCCATAAAGTCATCTTGTTCAATGTATAGCTCACGGCTGAAGGAGATTTTGCGGGTGCCGGAATTCTCATCGTTTGGATTGTTCTTGGCATCAAATTCTTCGACCTGGTTTTCAGGGTAATTCTCGATCACTACTTTAAGCGGTTTGAGCACGGCCATGCGGCGCTCGGCATTTTTATTCAAATCTTCTCTGACGCATGCTTCCAAAGATTGTACCTCAACGGTCGCGTTGGATTTAGAGACGCCGATGCGGCTGGCAAAATCGCGAATCGCTGCCGGTGGATAGCCGCGCCGACGATAGCCGCTGATGGTTGGCATGCGAGGGTCGTCCCACCCTGCCACATGGCCGTCATTGACAAGCTGCATGAGGCGGCGCTTGGAGAGTACCGTATACGTTAAATTGAGCCGGGCGAATTCATATTGATGCGGCTCAGACGGCACGGGTAGGTTCTCGATCAGCCAGTCATAGAGCGGCCGGTGGTCTTCGAACTCCAACGTGCAGATCGAATGGGTGATGTGTTCAAGCGCATCCGACTGGCCATGGGCAAAATCGTAATTGGGATAGACGCACCACTCATTCCCGGTTCTAGGATGCTCTGCATGCAAGATACGATAAATCACCGGATCGCGGAGATTGATATTACCCGAGGCCATATCGATTTTGGCACGCAAGACTTTGGCGCCATTTTCAAATTCTCCGGCGCGCATCTGCTGGAACAGGGCGAGGTTTTCCTCTGGCGTACGATCCCGGTATGGAGAGTTCTTGCCGGGTTCAGTCAGGGTGCCGCGGTGCTCGCGAATTTCATCGGCGCTTAGATCATCAACATAAGCCATGCTTTGATTGATCAGATGCTCGGCCCAGCTATAAAGCTGCTCAAAATAGTCCGAGGTATAATGAAGGTTCTCGCCCCAATCAAAGCCCAGCCAACGCACATCTTCTTGGATGGCATCGATGTATTCCTGCTCCTCTTTGGTCGGGTTGGTATCATCAAAACGCAAATGGCATTTACCACCGAACTCATCGGCGATACCAAAATTCAGGCAGATCGATTTAGCGTGACCAATATGGAGATAGCCGTTCGGCTCTGGTGGGAAGCGCGTAACAACAGATGCTGTCCGCCCCGCGTTCAAATCTTCATGAACAATATCACGAATAAAGTCGCGTGGGGTGCTGTCGTCATCGGTGTTGTCTGTCTGGTTCATTTAAATGCGGACCGTTGTTTGTAACATAAGGGGTAGGGCTTAAGCCCCTTATGTGCCAAAAAAATTGGCCGACGCCAAGCCTTCGATGATCGGAAGGGCGATGAAGTGGCTCTATTCTGCTAATTTTTGGCGCAACGTATCCGCCTGAGGATTTTGATGAGCTTGCTGGATCAATATTGCTTCGGCCCCAACCTGACCACCATAATACTCGGCATTGAAATCATTGCGCCGGACCATGGCTGAGCCACCTAAGGAAATTCCCCCGAACAAGCCTTTGGAATCACTATAGGCGATGATATCGGCACCAAGATTTGTCGTGATAGACCCTTCCAGGCCGGTGCCGACATGCCCGGTGGTAACATTGGCATCGGCGGAGATTTTACCTTGATGTTTTACCAATGCTTTAACCGCGCCTAGGCTTCTGATGATAAAGACCATCCCCGATTTCTGGCCGCCAAACTGCAGCCCCCAACTACCGGAAGCGAGGGTGTAGAAGGCGGGATAGCCCCAATTGCCGTTGGCGTCTTTGGCGAGCATGATGCCATTGCCGCCCTCGGCGCCGATGAAAAATCCCGCTTTATAGACCGACGGAAAGATCGCTACGCCAGCGGCATTTTTGAGTTGAGCATTAAACCGCTCTAAATCTGTGCGGTTCTTGAGTGTGTGCAAGGTGCTGACCGCGGCGGTTACCAGCGCTTCGGAAGGGGGCGTCTTGGGTCCGCTGGTGCAGGCCGCTAAACTCAAAGAGCTGATCGTCAATAAGGCGACGAGTGCGACGGATTTTATTTTACGGCTCAGACTGTCAGACATTGACCTTTCCCCCGATAAGTTCCGATAAATATGCATTAATCAATAAAGTCCAAATTTTGCGAGCGGCGTTTCGCCATTTCCATCTCCCGGCGACGCGCATCCTCGGCAATTAAATTTTCAATATGGCGGCCCTGGAACATGCTGATGCCGATCGATTGGCCAAATTCGATGGCACCATCTGTGTCGCAACGACATAGGATGATACGCGAATTACCCATGTCAGATACGATCTCAGACGCCTTTGCCTTGCCGATGGTGTCGACCAATTCCTGGTCCCAGATAAGCTTTACCATATCTGCGCCCAACTTCTCCCGATTGACAAATGCCACGGTTTCATAAGTGAGGCCGTCAATACAAATGCGGTAGCCACGGTCTTTGGCAAATTCACTGGCGAATAAAAAGGCGTTGAGGTCGGAGAAAATATCTAACTTTTGTAATTCAACGACAACAGAGCCGCGCATTGAAGCCGGCACGGCATCATCAAATTGCATAAATTCCGGCGACAGCAAAGTTGAGACATTGAGATTGATGCTGATCTCACCGGTGATGGAATTGTCATTTGATTTGCTCAACATGGCGAGCATGCGGCGGTCGAGCGATTCGGTAAGATGCTGGAACAGCCAGGGGCTTTCAGTAACATTGACGCCAGGCATCAACGTCTCACGGAGATCGGCGATTGATATAAAAAGTTCGCTGAAAAGTGGCTGCGGGGCAGCCTGACCGATGAGGCCGCAGATAAACTGACGGCGCACCATATTTGATAAGTCTGCGCGTTGGAGAGCTTGCTCAACCCGTCCCAAAACCCTGGGCGTGAGCGGCTCACCCGTCGATTGTTTGGCTTGAAGGGCTGCCTTGGAATTTTTCTCATCTTCCTCAGCTTCATCTTCCTGGCCTTCATCATGAACAAACTGGCGGACCAAGGCGAGAATGGTTTCGTAGTCGCGTTCAACATCAAAATAGGTGCGAAATTTGGTGTTATCGCCTTCATCGGCACCGGCCATTAACGGATCATCACTAAACAGGAAACGCAGCTTCAAGATGGAGGTTTCGACGTCGTTCTGCGCGGTGTGTTTATAGATAAAAAAGAGATCCGAGTTGTGTAATTGAAACAGCTGGCCATCGAGCATTTTTATGAGGGGGTCAAACGTATTGGCCGCCATACGGATGTGATGATCCCGACGGTTTTGAGGTTTAAGCGCCGATAAATGAATGTGAACAGCGTGCCGATCCTGTTTGTGGGATTCGAGGCGATGGACATAGTCCAGGAGCAAATTCTCCTGATTGGGTATGCGCTGTGCTGCTGTTGGAGGGGTTGCCATAAATTTTCCCTAATGCACCTGTTTATTTGTGGGGCCGGCCAAATGGCCCTCTTTCTCAATCTGACGCTGTACCAATTCATCGATGAAATAGCCTTGAAAGCGGCGGATGCCAAATGTCAAAGCCCAACGAACAGATTCTTCTGTTTCGGCGCGGGCAACTATAAAGCGCTCGGCCCCAATCTTGTTGATTGCCTCACCGATGTCATCATGCTCCTGAGCTGATTCGGTCTCAGTAAATTCTAATCCCCAGCCAACTTTATAAAAATCCGCTTCCAGAAGACCAGGATCGAAGTAATGCAGCGATACCGGGTTTAAGCCATCGAGCAGAACTCGGTAGCCCCGATCTTTCAGCCAATTGCGGGTGTAATAAAAATTATCGAGATCAGAGAAGACATCGATCTGCTGTAACTCGATTACAACTTTCTCGGTAAATTCAGCCACCACTTCGTCAAAGCGCTTGAAGTCATTTGAGAGCACGGTTGCGATATTGAGGTTGATGCTTATTGGTTCGGCAAGGGTTTCATAATCGTCGCGAATGAGGGTTGCTAAAATTCGTCGATCCACCGTCTGGGTTAAATGCTGAAACAGCCATTGATTGGAAATTAAATTGTAACCCGGCGCAATCCGGCGTTGCAGCTCAGCGATCGAGAGGTAGTTCTCTTGGAACAAGATGCGCTCTGTGCCATCGGCGCCGATAATGACAGCTGGCTGTTGTTGGATCATATCGTCGACGCGGGTGCGATTGAGGGAATCATTCACTTTTGCCAAGCTGAAGGGATCAAGCGCCTCGCCGACAAAGCCCATGCCTAACCCCCGTCCTGCCGACGCATCTTCAGTTTGGCCAAGACCACCACTTTGGCCGTCAGCCATTTCCCGAACATTTTGCAAAAAAGTGTCGTACTCAATTTCAAAATCGAACCACGAAGTAAACTCCTCACGGGATCGCCTCCGGCCACCTGCCGTTAAGGGGTCGTTGCGAAATAAGGAACATAATTTATCGATGACAAGATCAATGTCCTCGATGCGCACATCTTTACAGATCAGGACCAGATCATTTGAGGATAATACATACAGATTGGATTCGGCCGAGTTCAGTACCGAGTCAAACGACCGGGCGGCAATGCGAATATGATGCGGCTTGCGATTGTGGGGGCGCAGTTGTGACAAATGAATTTGCACGGCAAAGCGTCCGCTGCGGCTATGCGCCACGCGCCCGACGTGATCAAGCAGCGAACTTTCTGGTGATCGCCGATCCGAAACGGATGTGACTGTTGAAGAAGTATCTGCCATGTCTCATCTTAGAATATTGGTTTTGGGCGCAACCCGCCCGAATAGGCTTTTTATACTGTAAAAACACTTAACCAACTATAAACCGGTTGATTATAGGATGTTTTATAGGTGATAGACATATTTCTTGTCAGAAGGCTTTCATAATCGTGATTTCCGGGATATTTTCCGACTTCGCCATTTAAGGGCTGTTGAATATAGATTTGGAGTAACAATGCCTCCCCGTAAACGAATTTTGATCACCGGTGGTGCTGGATTTATCGGCTCCCATTTAAGCGAGCGACTGGTTACGGCAGGCCATGATGTTATTTGCCTGGATAATTATTTTACCGGCACCAAGGACAATATCGCGCCCTTGCTGGATCAGACGAATTTTGAGTTGATGCGTCACGATGTGACTTTTCCGCTCTATGTTGAAGTCGATGAAATTTATAATCTCGCTTGTCCGGCATCGCCGATCCATTATCAATATGATCCGGTGCAGACCACCAAGACCAGTGTCCACGGCGCGATCAATATGCTGGGTTTGGCGAAGCGCACCGGCGCTAAAATTTTCCAATCGTCGACAAGTGAAGTTTACGGCGACCCGACGGTGCATCCACAAAGTGAAGACTACCGCGGCAATGTAAATCCGATCGGGCCCCGGGCTTGTTATGATGAAGGCAAACGCTGCGCCGAGACATTGTTTTTTGACTATTACCGCCAACATAACCTCAGAATTAAAGTCGCCCGCATATTTAACACTTATGGACCGCGCATGCGTCCGGATGACGGTCGGGTGGTTTCAAACTTTATTGTGCAAGCGCTGCGGGGCGATCCGATCACGATTTATGGCGATGGCAGCCAGACCCGGTCGTTCTGCTATGTCGATGATTTAATCGAAGGCTTTGTGCGTCTGATGGAGTCGGGGGATGATGTCACCGGTCCGATAAATCTTGGCAACCCGGGCGAGTTTACCATCAAGCAATTGGCTGAACTCGTCATCAAGATGACGGGCGCAAAATCCGAGTTGGTTTATGAAGACCTGCCGGAAGATGATCCGCTGCAACGCTGCCCCGATATTTCGCTCGCCAAAGAGAAGCTTGATTGGCAGCCGACGATCGAGCTTGAACAAGGCCTCGAGAAAACCATTACCTATTTCTCCGAAACGATCTGAAGTAATTGTTTCCCGGGTAACAATTAAATCCGGTACATCCGGTACATCCGAGCTGGTTCCAAGTTACCTTTTTTTTACCTTTTTTGATCACAATTCCGACGGAATTTAGGTGTCTATTCCGCTGCAAATTCGATGGGAGATGGCAGCATAATCTGCACTGCAATGGGTTTTGTCATCCCATTTTAAGCCATGCTATCCCATTGACGCCCATTTAATCCCATGGTATCCCAAATATACCCACGGGAATGTCCCCTGCTGTAAAATGGGGCTTGGGTGTTAATTTGGCGGATTGCTTTGGTTTTTTGCGTTTTCTAGGGGGTCGGGACCTCAGTTGAAAATTTAAAAAAGTGGCCGTCATAATGTGTTGAGGCGGGAAAAATGGCTGCGTTAATCGGCAGGCATATCAATAAGATTGATAAAAAGGGGCGTGTTTCGGTACCCAAGCCGTTTCGTGACGCCCTCGCTGTATCTGCTCAAACCCAATCCGAGTTCTCCGGTATATATGTCTATCGCTCTTTTAAATATCCTGCCATTGAAGGCTGCGGTGAAGTATTTATCCAGCGTGTCATTAACAGCCTGGATGATCTTGAGCTGTTTTCCGACGAGCAGGATGATCTCGCAACAACGCTGTTAGAAAATTCCCACCAGCTTGCCTATGACCCCGAAGGGCGCGTCCAATTCCCGGAAGAACTCATCGACTATGCCGGCCTTTCCGCCGAGGTTGTCTTTGTCGGCAGAGGCACGCGCTTTCAAATTTGGCAGCCCGAAGCTTACGAGACCCATAACGCCGAAGCATTTGAGCGCGCCCGTTCCCGGGGCGCGACACTGCGCCTGCGCTCTGAAGGCGGTGAGCCATGACAAATGATCATATCCCGGTCATGGCCAATGAAGTCCTTACCGGATTAAATCTCCGGGACGGCGGCATCTATGTTGATGGCACGTTCGGTCGGGGTGGTTACAGCCAAGCTATTTTGGAAGCCGCCGCAACTCGGGTCTTCGGTATTGATCGCGACCCGGCTGCCATTACCTTTGGTGCGGAACTTAGCGATAAATATGATGGCCGCCTCACTGTGCTGGAAGGCTGTTTCGGTGACATGGCTGAGCTCATGGCCAAGGCCGGTATTGAAAGTGTCGATGGTGTAACATTAGACCTTGGCGTCTCATCGCCGCAAATAGATGATCCTGTCAGGGGCTTCTCTTTTCGTTTTGATGGCCCGCTCGATATGCGCATGAGCGGTGACGGTCCAACCGCGGCTGACTTTGTCAATGAGGCTGGCGAAGAAGAGATTGCCGACGTGATATACCATTATGGCGAGGAGCGCTATTCCCGCCGCATCGCCAGAGGCATCGTCGAGGCCCGCGCAATTGATCCAATTTTATCGACCGCGCAACTGGTTGGTATTATTCATAAAAATGTACGCCGCTCGAAGGACGGGATCGATCCCGCGACCCGGACTTTTATGGCGCTCCGCATTCAGGTCAATGATGAGTTGGGTGAGCTTGAACGCGGCTTAATCGGGGCTGAGAAAATTTTAGCGCCGGGCGGGCGTCTGGTCGTTGTTTCTTTTCACTCCTTGGAAGACCGCAGAGTGAAATCCTTCCTCCACGAACGCAGTGGGGCAACGGGTCGTGGTTCCCGCCACATGCCCGAACTGCCGGCTGATGCGCCGATCCCGAGCTTTAAATTAATAAAGCGCGGCGCCATCAAGCCCAGCGAAACCGAAGCTTCTGAAAACCCGCGGGCGCGGTCTGCCCGACTTCGAGTTGCTGAACGCAGTGATGCGCCAGCTTGGTCCAACAGGCAATAGAGGAGAAGAGAGCATGCGCCAAACAACAATTCTCACACTTCTACTCGCGGCTATAATGAGTGTTGCGCTATTTTATCTGAAATATGAAGTCACGGATCTAGAGCAGGAACTCGATACGCTAAATCGAGCCATCGTGACTGATCAAGAAGGCATTCATGTACTCAAAGCCGAGTGGAGCCATTTGAACGATGTTGCCCGGATCAAAGATCTGGCATCGCGCTATCTCGAAATGAAGCCAACAGATCCGCTGCAAATAAAATCACCGGAAGATATCGCCAAGGAATTGGTTGGTCGAAGTGAGCCCCAAGAAGGTGATGAACAGGCTATTTCGGCAGATAAAATTTCTACCGGTTCAGCGAAAAGGGGGGCAAATCGGTGAACTTCGAACGCCTCCGACATCCGTTTAGTCCTGCCGAGACAAATGTTTCGACGGCGGAGGTGACACCAGAACTCCCAACGCACATAAAATTCGAAGGCATCCGCCGCCAAGCCTTAGAGACCGGGCGCAACCGATTGCTGGTGACCGGCGCATTGTTTACCTTGGCATTTGCGGTTGTCGCGGGCCGTCTGATCGAGCTCGCGATTGTAGATCAAGGGGCAAGAGACCTTCCGTCCTCCCGTATTGCAGCCGATTCTAAAATGCGCAAAGTGCGTTCCGACATTACCGACCGCAACGGTATCTTGCTGGCCTCAAGCCTTCCGACCGCCTCACTATACGCCAATCCCCGCCAAGTTCTTGATCCCAAAGCAGCAGCCCGGAAGCTTGTCCGTGTTTTCCCGAACATGGACCGAAAAAAAATAGCGACCAAGCTCGCCTCTGATAAATCCTTTGTCTGGCTGCAACGCAACCTCACGCCAAAAACTCAATTCTCGGTCAATGCCTTGGGCATTCCGGGGCTCGATTTTCAGCGCACCGAGCGCCGCGTTTACCCGCATGGCCGCATGGCGTCGCATGCTTTGGGGCTCACTAATATTGATGGCCGGGGGCTGTCCGGTATCGAAGGATATTTTGATAAATCTTTGCGCGGCACCGATGAGCCGCTCGCTCTTTCCATTGATATTCGCGTGCAATCCGTGTTGCGCGAAGAGCTTTTAAAAGCCATGGCCGAGTTCAGAGCGATCGGTGCGGCGGGTGTTGTCATGGATGCGAGCAATGGCGAAGTACGCGCGATGGTGTCGCTACCGGATTTCAATCCCAACAAACCTGTGACGGCTGCGGGCATTGCCGGCTTTAACCGGGCGACTAAGGGCGTCTATGAAATGGGCTCGACCTTTAAGCTGTTTACAGCGGCGATGGCACTCGATTCCGGGGTAACACGGCTTAAAGATCGCTACGATGCGACCAAGCCGATTAAAATTTCACGCTTCAAAATATCAGATTACCACGCCAAAAACCGCTGGCTTACGGTGCCGGAAATAATTGTTTATTCATCGAACATCGGGGCGGCGAAAATGGCGCTTGAGGTTGGCACCTCGGGCCAGAAAAAATATCTCAAACGCTTCGGCATGTTGACGCCTGCCCGGATTGAGTTGCCAGAAATAGGCTCGCCGCTGACGCCCGATCATTGGCGCGAGATCAACACCATGACAATTTCCTACGGTCACGGCATTGCGGTCAGCCCAATCCAGTTGGTTTCAGGGATCGCGGCCTTGGTCAATGGCGGCGTGCTCTATCGTCCACGCATGCTCAAAATTCCGCGTGGTGAAGAAGTTGCAGGCTCTCGCGTATTGTCGAAGCGAACCTCCAGAAAAATGCGTGGTCTGATGCGCCTAGTTGTCCGGCACGGCACGGGCCGCAATGCCGATGTGCCGGGCTATTTGATTGGCGGCAAAACAGGCACTGCGGATAAGCCCGGCCCGCGCGGTGGTTATGGCGGCCGGCGGGTGATCTCGTCATTTGTCGCGGCTTTTCCGATGAACAAGCCGCGCTACGTCATTTTGGCTCTAGTGGATGAGCCCAAAGGAACTCAACGCACGCATGGTTATGCGACAGGTGGCTGGGTGGCCGCTCCGGTGATTGCGCGTGTGGTTAAGCGGATGGCCCCGCTTTTAGGGATCAAGCCATCCAAAATTGTAGAGAAAGCGCCGAAGCCGGGGGATGATTTATTCATCGCGGCCAAAGCAAGAAAACGCTGACGCAATGATAATGAGGAAGGGAAATTCCTTTTGCGATTAGCAGATTTATTGGTGGGTTATGAATGGAAGATTATGTCAGGTAGCGATTTTGTAGACGCTGACATTTTGGGCATTACAGCTGATTCGCGTCAGGTGGAACCGGGCTTTTTGTTCGCGGCTCTGCCGGGCGTAAATATTGATGGCCGCGACTTTATTGCTGATGCGATAAAGGCGGGTGCCGTTGCTGTACTGGCACCAACCGATACGTCGCCAGATATCATCGGTGATGCGCCGGTGAGTTTGGTGCCCGACCAAAATCCGCGCCGTCGTTATGCGAAAATGGTGGGGCGGTTTTATCAACCCCAGCCCGAACATGTGGTAGCGGTCACCGGCACCAATGGCAAATCTTCCGTGGCAGAATTTACCCGCCAGCTTTGGCAGTCCTGTGGTCAAGCCGCCGCAAGTTTCGGCACCCTTGGTCTTATCACACCAGACAAGCAGGAGAGCGGCTCGCTGACGACGCCGGATCCGGTCGACCTCCATAAACCCTTGGCGGTATTAGCCGTTGATGGCGTTGAGCATGTCGCCGTTGAAGCCTCCAGCCACGGGCTCGATCAATTTCGCCTCGATGGTGTCTTTATCAATGTCGCCGCTTTTACCAATCTCAGCCGCGATCATCTTGATTACCACGAAACCATGGAAGATTATTTTCAGGCCAAGCTTCGATTGTTTACGGACGTGCTCGACCGGGAAGGTGTGGCAGTAATCAACTCTGACGACGATCGGGGTGATGAGCTTACGCAGATCCTGACCAAGCGCCGCACCGAGTTTTTGAATTACGGTCGAAACGCCAACGACATTGTCTTGAAAAACATTACAGCGCAGCCTGATGGTCAGCGACTTGCTTTGAGCGTGCTGGGTCAAGATGTCGAAATAGCTCTGCCGCTAATTGGCGGCTTTCAGGCAATGAACGCATTGTGCGCGCTGGGTATTGTCCTGGCCGATGGTGCTGATCAGGCCAAGTCGGTTGCGGCAATGGAAAATCTGCAAGGGGTGCGCGGCCGGCTGGAACAAGCGGCACGGCTCTCCAATGGCGCCGGCATTTATGTCGATTACGCCCATACCCCGGATGCACTTGACCATGTGCTCACCGCATTGCGGCCCCACACGACCAATAAACTTAAAGTCGTCTTTGGCTGTGGCGGGGATCGCGATCAAGGCAAACGCCCTGAGATGGGCGCGATTGCTGCGCGCCTCGCTGACGAAGTTATTGTTACCGACGATAATCCGAGAAGCGAAGCGGCGGCACCTATTCGGGCCCAGATTATGGCGGCCTGTCCGGGCGCAACAGAAATTGCCGATCGCCAAGCGGCGATTGAAGCGGCGGTTGAGAATCTGAGCGATGGCGATCTGCTGGTAATAGCGGGCAAAGGCCATGAGCAGGGCCAGATTGTTGGCGATCAAATATTGCCGTTCGATGATGTTGAGGTGGCAAGACAAGCGGCGGGAGGAAGCGCATGAGCGATCTGTCTCCGCTTTGGACCTCCGAGGATGCGGCTTTGGCCACTCATGGCAGCTCGCCTGAGAACTGGCAGGCAAGCGGCGTCTCAATCGATAGTCGGACGGTTGAGCAAGGTGATTTGTTTGTACCGATTTCGGGACTTAATTTTGATGGCCATGATTTTATCGCAAATGCTCTGGAACGTGGGGCGGTGGCCGCAATGGCAGCAAAAGCAGTTGACGGCGACGCACCGATCCTAAGTGTGGCTGATACTTTCGAAGCCCTCAATGATTTGGGCCGCGCGGGACGCGATCGGTCTCGGGCAAAAGTCATTGCTGTAACCGGCAGTGTCGGCAAGACAGGCGTCAAAGAGGCGCTCGGTCAATTACTTTCCGGTCAGGGGTCAACTTCTTACAGCCGGGGCAGTTTCAACAATCACTTCGGTGTGCCTCTGTCGCTCGCTCGCCTGCCCAAAAGTGCTGAATATGCAATTTTTGAATTGGGTATGAACCATGCCGGAGAGCTTATCCCGTTATCGCAAATGGTGCGCCCGCTGGTCGCCATCATCACGACCGTGGAACCTGCCCATATTGAGTTCTTTTCCTCCGTCGAAGATATCGCCCATGCCAAAGCTGAAATATTTCAAGGCCTGGAGAAAGGCGGCACGGCAATCCTCAATCGCGATAACGCGTATTTTGATTTGCTTTCTGACGCCGCGATGGCAGCAGGTGCCGGTAAGGTAATCGGCTTTGGTGCTCATGAGGATGCTCAGTTCAAGCTGGTTGATTTCGTGCTCGGTCCCGAAGGCTCAACCGTCGAGGCCTCTTTCGACGGCTATCGCTTTACCTATAAATTGGCGATGGCGGGATTGCATTGGGTGAAAAACAGTCTGGCTGTGTTGGCCGCCGTGCAAGCCGTTGGCGCGGATGTCTTTGCTGCTGCCCGGGCGTTCGCGGATATCAAGCCGCCGAAGGGTCGGGGTCAGCGCCATAGATTGTCGGTCGAGGGCGGTATTATTGACCTAATTGATGACAGTTATAATGCAAGTCCGGTATCAATCGCGGCGGCACTGGAGGTCTTGGCTCAGGCCGAGCCCGGGCCTTCAGGCCGCCGCATCGCAGCCCTCGGTGATATGCGGGAGTTGGGCGAGCAATCCCCTGACCTCCATCGTGCAATTGCGCCCGAGATTGAGGCAGCTGGCGTTGATCTGGTTTTCGCTGCCGGGCCCGAGATGAAGCATATGTGTGATGCGTTGCCTGAGGACGTTTCAAAAACTCATGCGGAAAATTCGGCTGACCTTATTCAGCCGCTCTTTGATGAAATTAAACCGGGCGACGTTGTTCTCGTTAAGGGATCCGCCGGCTCGCAAATGGGCAAGATCGTCGATGCTCTCCTCGAACTGCTGGCGAGCCCCCAAATAAATAGTGAGGATCGACATGCTCTATAACACCCTGGCGCAATTTGCCGATCAATTGGCGTTTCTCAATCTGTTTCGCTACATCACGTTCCGCACCGGTGGTGCGATGATGACGGCTTTGATCGTGAGCTTCATTTGCGGACCGTACATTATCAATTGGCTCAAACATCATCAGAAGAAGGGCCAGCCGATCAGAGAGGATGGGCCGGAAGGGCATCTGATCACCAAAGTCGGCACGCCCACCATGGGCGGCTTCATGATTTTATTGGCGCTCGTGGTCTCGACCTTGCTGTGGGCTGATTTGCGCAATGGCTATATTTGGGCAGCACTCGGCGTGACCGTTGGCTATGGCATGATCGGCTTTATTGATGACTACATTAAAGTCACCCGGCAAGACTCGAACGGCTTGCCCGGCAAGCTGAAATTGTTGTTGCAGGTTTTCATCGCCGTCGCTGCGACGCTTTATATTATGAGCCTAACGCGCGAGCCGTTGGCCTCGTCCCTGGCGATACCATTTTTCAAGACCGTGCTGATCGATCTCGGTTGGTTCTTTATCGCTTTCTCAGTTCTGGTTATTGTCGGCTCATCCAATGCGGTCAATTTGACAGATGGTCTTGATGGTCTGGCGATCGGCCCCGTGATGATCGCCGCTGGTGTGTTCGCGCTGATCGCCTATATGGTCGGCAACTCGGTCTTTTCCAATTATTTGCAGTTGAACTACGTGCCGGGCTCTGGTGAGCTGTCGGTCTTCTGCGGCGCGCTGATCGGCGCTGGATTGGGCTTCCTTTGGTATAACGCACCGCCCGCCATGGTATTTATGGGCGACACCGGATCGCTCGCCATGGGCGGTGCGTTGGGCTCCGTTGCCGTGATCACCAAGCACGAGCTGGTGCTGGCCATTGTCGGCGGCTTGTTCGTTTTGGAAACCGTCTCGGTGATTGTTCAAGTCGCGTCCTTCAAGTTAACCGGCAAGCGGGTCTTCGCCATGGCGCCGCTGCACCATCATTTTGAGAAAAAAGGCTGGGCGGAGCCCACCATCGTTATTCGTTTTTGGATTATTGCTGTGATCCTGGCCATTGCCGGGCTCGCCACGTTGAAACTGCGCTAGGGAAAAGAGGTAAAGCCGCAACCATGATCACTGTAAATTCCTTTGCCAATAAGCCGATCGGCGTTTTGGGCTTGGGCCGCTCCGGCCTTTCGGCCGTGCGTGCGCTATCGGCTGGAGGTGCAGAGGTTTGGGCCTGGGATGACACAGAAGATAAGCGTGATGAGGCACTCGCCGCAGGCGTTCAGCTTACCGATCTCTACCAAAGTGATTTCTCCAAGTTGGGTACGCTGGTGCTGAGCCCCGGCATTCCTGATCAATATCCAGAACCGCACGCCGTCGCCAATAAAGCGAGAGAGGTAGGCTGCGAGATCATTTGCGATGTTGATTTACTAGCGCGCGAGAATGATCAGGCGCGTTTTGTCGGCATCTCTGGCACCAATGGTAAATCGACCACGACAGCACTGATCGGGCATATCTTTAAAGAAGCAGGTGAGAGCGTTGCGATCGGCGGCAATTACGGCATCCCGGCTTTGGACCTCGACCTATTGGATGAGAGCGGCACGTACGTGTTGGAGCTGTCCTCTTATCAATTAGAGCGCATTCCTTCGATGCGATTGGACGTTGCGATTTTGCTGAATATATCGCCGGATCATTTGGATCGCCATGGCGGCATGGAAGGCTACGTCGCGGCCAAACGCATTTTGTTTGAGCGCACGAAGGAAGCCTCCAAAGCGATCATTGGCATGGAAGACAATCATTGTCGGGCTTTGTGTTTGGAGTTGATGGTTAATCGCGGTGGTAAGGGCATTGTGCCAATCTCAGCCTCAGCCCGCGCCCCGGGCGGCGTTTATGTCGATGATGGCATGCTGATTGATGATCTCGACAACCAGCAAAAAACCATCATGGATCTCCATGTCGTACGCACATTACCGGGCCGCCATAATTGGCAAAACGCCGCTGCTGCCTATGCCGCTGCCCGGGCTGCAGAAATTGCACCCGACCAAATAGTGGCAGCGCTTAAGACCTTTGCCGGTCTGCCGCATCGCCAAGAGCTGATTATAAAGTCGGATGGGGTTTCCTATATTAATGACAGCAAGGCGACCAATACCGAAGCCGCTGCTAAAGCGCTCGCCTGCTACGACAACAT
>Ga0233429_1000738_pt1 | contig 47211 bp, 71 predicted proteins | sample SI_118_April2016_3_FD_179879 | JGI IMG/M metagenome (GOLD analysis project Ga0233429, IMG submission 179879) | Seawater microbial communities from Saanich Inlet, British Columbia, Canada - SI_118_April2016_135_MG | ecosystem: Environmental > Aquatic > Marine > Inlet | place: Canada: British...
GGCATTGACCCGGGCGACGGGGAAAGAGGGGAGCGGAACATAAAAACCATCATGGGATATGTCCGGGAGTTGAAGAGGGTTCGGAATCGGAGTTTGGCGCGGATTGAGGAAATTGAACGGGCGGTGGAGTGGAGGTTGAGGCCATGAAGTGGGAATACAGAACAACGTGCGAACACCCTGGAAAGTGTATTGAAGAGGTGCTTAACGAACTAGGATTGGACGGTTGGGAATTGGTGTCGGCATACCACGACCCCCATAAGACCAGTGTCGCATGGTGTTTTCTAAAGCGCCAAATTCCAACAGAACCGTCTAATGATCCCACACCATGACCACCACCAAAACAACCCCACTCCCACCCCTGGCCTCGCTGTGCTGGTTATGAGGAAATTATGAAATATCAAGAATACATAGCGTCAAAATCAGATTCATGTCCGAGGGTTGGAATTGACCACGGCCCATTGTCTGATGTCCTTTTTGAATGGCAGGCTGAATTGGTATCGCGAGCATTGAAGCGCGGTCGGTTCTGCTTGTTCACCGATACCGGGACAGGCAAGACGCTCATGCAGTTGGAATGGGCGCGTCATATCCCAGGACGGGTTCTTATCCTTGCCCCGTTGGCGGTCGCAGAACAGACGGTAAGGGAAGGCGCGCTACTTGGAATCGAGCCGAAATATCTCAGGGAAGACGACCACGAGACTCAGGTAGTGGTGGCCAACTATGAGATGTTGAGCCACTTCGACCCGGCAAACTTCACCGGTATTGTGCTCGATGAGAGCAGCATCCTGAAGTCGTTCACCGGCAAGATCAGAACACAAATCATCGAAGAGTTCCAGGGCACCCCATACCGTCTGGCATGTACTGCAACCCCTGCTCCTAACGACCACATGGAGCTGGGCAATCACTCAGAGTTTTTGGGTGAGAAAACAAGGACGGAAATGCTGGCAGAGTACTTTGTCCATGACGGTGCCACCACTCAAGCATGGAGGCTCAAGGGCCACGCTGAGGACATCTTCTGGCGCTGGATTTGTTCATGGGCGGCGTTCATGGGCAAGCCAAGTGACATTGGCTACAGCGATGCGGAATACCAACTGCCTGAACTTCGGATGCATGAGCACGTTATCGGAGTGGATCATGTAGCGGCGCAGTCGAGCGGGATGCTGTTCGCCATGCAGGCCAGGGGATTAAGGGAGCAGCGGGCAGTTAGGCGCGGGACCATGGATCGGCGCGTGGATATGGCGTCCAAGCTCGCAAACCACGAGGGGCAAGCAATCGTGTGGTGTGAGTTGAACGACGAAAGCAAGGCAGCCGCAGACGCGATAGAAGGGTCCGTTGAAATCACCGGCAGCGATTCGCCAGACTTCAAGCGCGATGCACTTCTTGGATTTGCAAATGGCGAGTATCGTGTTCTGGTTTCAAAGCTAAAGATCGCTGGGTTCGGGTTGAACTTTCAAAACTGCAACAAGATGGTTTTCCTCGGTGCCAGCCACTCATTTGAGCAGACATACCAGGGTGTGAGGCGATGCTGGAGGTTCGGCCAGAAGAACCCGGTTGATGTCCACATCATCAGGGCCGAGACCGAAGATGAAGTGGTTGCGAATTACAAGCGGAAAGAGCGGCAGTTTGCCGAGATGCGCCAGAAGATGGTTGAGCACACCCGCCACGCCTTAGAAGGTGCTCGGTGGGTTGAGTACTCGCCAAATACCTCAATGATTATCCCTGATTGGCTTTGCTAGCGATTTATTTTCCTTTATCGTGATTTAGTATGTTGACTTCTAACATAGTATCGAGCATACTGTATTCATGGTTAAGGGAAACACAAACAAAGCAGCCAACGATGGAGCCAACATGGCAACTTCATACCGCATCAAAAAAGACGGCAAATACTGGACCGGATACAACTGGGCACCCACTGCGATATCCGCCGAGGAATACTGCTCCAGGTGGGAAGCGAGCGGCGAAGCCAAGAAGGTTGGCGGCGAGATTGAAAAACACTCCTACTGCAACGGATAAGGAAAAGACCATGGACGCAAAAATAAACAGCATGAATCCTGGCGACAGCATCATCATCAGCGAGTCAGGCGATTCCAGAGTGATTGCAGAGCGTAGCGGCGACGGGCAAACCCTGCGATTCGTTCGCGTCCATGATAACGGCTCATGGGTCACTTTCCTGACCAAGCCCTTCGCCCTGGCCCGCTAACATGACCACCGCCGAATACAACTTCCTGAAAAGCAGCGGCAACTTGGCAACCTTCCGCAACCACGACGCGGCATGGCGATGGGCATACGGAATGAAGGCCGGAACCGTGGTTATGGGCGACGTTGGAGAGTATATGGTTTGCACGATGCGTATCGCTTCCCGGCTGATCAAGGCCGGATACGAACTGGCTCCGCGCTAGACCATGCCCAACACCACAACAAAGCACGCTGCAAACTTCTACCTGTCCAGGGACCTAACCGACAGGATCAAGGCCATCGCTGAAACCATGAACATATCAGGGTCAAGCATCGTGGCAATGTGTCTTGACGCTGGACTTCCTACACTTGAACGGACGCCGGATGAACTGGCGAAGGATATTGAGGCAATTTTATGTCAAGAATAGCCAGAGTGTTCCCATCAAGGACAACCTATACGCCAGATGATGACCTGTGTTTTTTTGATGGACCTGGATTGTTTCCACCAGAAGTTGATGAGGTCCATGTTTCATGTACTTTCTCATGGGATAAGCCAAGAGCCGAACAATTGGCAGAAGAATGGTCAACAGTCCTTCCGGTTAAGTTGGGCGGACCTGCATACAATGACTTCGTGCAAGAGTTTGAGCCTGGTATGTATCTTAAAAAAGGGATGACAATCACAAGCAGGGGCTGCCCTCATAAGTGCAAGTCCTGTCTTGTCCCGATTAGAGAGGGGGCGCTAAGGACAATTAAAATTAAGCAAGGTGACAGATTGCTTGACAGCAACATTCTAGCTTGCCCTGATCCTCACATTAAAGAAGTATTCAAAATGCTCGCATCCAATAAGGGGAAATTTGGGCTCCATGGCGGGTTTGATATCCGCATAATGAAAGACTGGCATGTTGGATTGCTGGCAGAACACAAAACAAAAATTGAACGCCTATATATTGCATTTGATTATGATTCAAAGCTATCACGAGAGCGGACGGTTGAAGCGATTAAGAAGATCAGGGTTGATGGCGGTCTATCGCTAGGGCAGCTCAGGTGTTTCGTTTTGATAGGGCACGAAGGCGATACTGTTGAGGCAGCCGAGGACAGATGCCAGTTTGTTTTCGATTCAGGTGCCGTACCATTTGCGAGTGTATATCGCGGTCCATCTGAACTTAACGTAAAAAAGAACCCAACATGGCAGGCCGTCTCATCTAGGTGGTCATGGATGCCTGGAATCTTCGGGAGAATGAAGCGCGAGGGTGTTGATATTTCAAACCAAAGGATGATGAAATGACAGATGCAATAGACCAGGTAATCACCGAAGAATATGCAATCTATCGCGGCGACTGCGTTGAGGTAATTCAAGGTATCCCGGATGAGTCCATCGGGTATTCCATCTTCAGCCCGCCATTTGCGAGCCTATATACCTACAGCGCCAGCCCACGAGACATGGGCAATTGCTCAACTCACGACGACTTCGCGGCCCACTTCGCGCACCTTATCCCTGAGTTGTTCCGGGTTACGAAGCCGGGCAGGCTGGTCTCGTTTCATTGTATGTTGCTGCCGACGACCAAGACCAGAGACGGGTTCATTGGAATCACGGACTTCAGGGGCCAACTAATCAAGGCGTTTCAGGATGCCGGGTTCTACTTCCATTCAGAGGTAGTCATCTGGAAGGATCCTGTTACGGCCATGCAGCGGACTAAGGCACTTGGCTTGCTTCATAAGCAGATCAAGAAAGATAGTTGTATGAGCAGACAAGGGATCCCTGATTACCTCGTGACAATGCGCAAGCCCGGCGACAACGATGAGCCAGTTGCTGGCCGGTTTCAGGATTACGTAGGCGAAGGATATCCCGAGAAAGGCGAGGATTCCGACAGCCGCAGCATTGAGATCTGGCAGCGGTACGCATCCCCTGTCTGGTCCGATATCAACCCCAATGACACCTTGCAATACCGTAGTGCAAGGGAGCACCAGGACGAGCGCCATATCTGCCCGCTCCAGCTCCAGGTTATTCGGCGCGGTATGCAAATGTGGAGCAATCCAGGGGACACGGTTCTGAGCCCGTTCGCAGGAATCGGCAGCGAGGGATACGAATCTATCAGGGCCGGTCGGCGGTTCGTCGGGATTGAGCTTAAGGCGAGCTACTACCGGCAGATGGAACTGAACCTCGAAGCGGCCAACAAAGAGACCATGCCGCTGTTCGCTGGGGTAGATGAGTAATTTCACGCCGTTTGACGCTTTGCCAACTTATTTCCAAATATCGTGATTTAGTATGTTGACTTCTAACATGGTATCGAACATACTTATTTCAGTTGGAAGGGAAACAGGCAGCGAACCCGAACAAGGAAAATACCATGGCCACTTCAATCAAGCGCTTCATACCCTCAGACCTTCAAGGAAATTACAAAGTTGCACGCTACGTCAAATGCCAACTTTGCAGCAAGCATGTTGACCCGAGCGCGGCCAGCAACGAGAAGTTCTGCGGCAAGGTCGTAACGGTCTGCAACATCTGCTCCGGGGTGTCCAAGTGACCACTAAAGACTTCAACTTCCTAAAAAGCAGCGGCAACATCTCAACCTTCCACAACTTCGACGCGGCATGGCGATGGGCAGACGGAATGAAGGCCGGAATCGTGGTGATGGGCGATGTTGGCGAGTATCTGGTTTGCACGATGCGTATCGCTTCCCGGCTGGTCAAGGCCGGATACGAATTGGCCCCGCGCTAGACCATGCCAAACACCACAACAAAGCACGCAGCCAACTTCTACCTGTCGCGAGACTTAACCGACAGGATCAAGGCCATCGCTGAAACCATGAACATATCAGGGTCAAGCATCGTGGCAATGTGTCTAGTCGCTGGACTGCCCACTCTTGAGGAATTGCCCGCGAAACTTTCCGAAGACATGAATGGAAAACTATGAGCCGAGCCGAATCCATCGCGCTAGTCGTCGAGGAAATCGAGCGGGCCACCATCAAATGGAAAGGCTGGCCATCCGACCCTGTCCATGCTGCGGGCGTTGTCAGCGAAGAGGCAGGCGAGCTTATGCAGGCCGCGATGAATCATACGTACATGTGGAAGGACAAGCGAAACATGCTAACCGAGGCCATCCACACGGCTGCTATGGCGATTCGATTCATTGAAGCGTACCAGGCAGGGCACTACGATAAACGCCCGGACTCGCTACCTGAGATAGCCAAGAAATAGAACATGAACCCCGCCGCCACCCGAACCCGTTACCACTTGTGGCTGTCCCCGTGTCAATCGCATGGAACCTCCGCAGGCGAGTATTAGAAGAGCGGGCCAGCCACTTTGCCCGGGAATAGTCTCGGGCGGCTGGATCGGGGGCGGTGGGGGATTTTAGGGTGGTAGCTCAACTGGATAGAGCACGAGGATTTGACCCTCGCGGTTTGCGGTTCGAACCCGCATCGCCCTTCTGATTTTAACCCACAACAGGAGCAGCAAATGGAACCGAACTTGAACATCAACATCACCATCACCAGGACCGCGAACGATACCATTTACAACGTAGGGGACTATCCCTGCAGCGGCAAGGCGCAGCTCAAGTCCAAGCTCATGGCTGAGTGCCGCGTAAAGGTCGATGAGATCGTGTCGGGACTGTACCCGGATAAGGTCGAGAAAGTTTCCGAGTAGGGGTTGACTTACCCGCCCACCCGGTCAACATCCTCCTGTACTTGAGCTTTGAGACTCACTGAAAATCGATTCCGAACCCCGGGGCAAACGGCTGTGTTTCCCTCAAAGCTCCGCAGCCGCCCGGGGGGAGGATTATCTGGAGGAAGCAGGCCATGCCACAGGAACCAAAATACGCAGCACAGCCGGACGCAATCGACCGCGATAACCCGCAGCCGCAGTGGAAGCGGTGGACGTTGCCGCGACTGCTTGCGGGCCCGTGGATTGGCTGCACTGGCGCGGACCTTTCTCTGATGCATATGCCTGACGGGCTCGTCTGGTATCTCGACCACGGCACAAGGCCGGGCGACGGTGATGTTATGAAGAGGGGCAGGCGGATGCGCATTTCGGAGGAGCGGGCGTTGCTGCTGCTGGAGATGGTCGCGGCTATGCGGCGGGAAGTTGAGCAGTGGGGGGAGGTGGCAAAATGAGCAATCCATTCAAAGACTACTTAGACATCAAGGCAACCAACTGGAGCAGCCTCAAGCTCATGAACACGAGCCCGCTCTGCTACCGGTACTATCAGGACAACCCGATGCCGGACAAGGCAGCGTACGCGCTAGGTAGGGCAGTCCACTGTGCCGTTCTGGAGCCTAGCCGGTTCGAGTCCGACGTGGTGGTATTTGACGGACGCCGAGCCGGAAAGAAGTGGACCGAGTTCAAGGAAGCAAACGGCGACTGCGAAATTGTTAAGCCGTCTGAGATGCAGTTGATCAAGACCATGAGGGACGCGGTCCTATCCCACCCGGTGGCTAGCCTCCATTTGCAGGGCGGCATTGCAGAGACAAACCTTGAGTGGGTTGACGTTCCGACTCAACTAAAGTGCAAAGGTCGCGCGGACTACATTACCGACCGGGTCATTGACCTGAAGACGGCGCGAGACGTGGACCCATGGAAGTTCAGCGGGGCGATTGCTTCGTATCTCTACCACGGGCAAATGGCTTTCTATGGTGACGGCGCGGTTCTTCATGGACACGATGTTGACCTACCCCCGCTTATCGTCGCGGTCCAATCGTCTCCACCGTTTGACGTTGCCGTCTATGAGATTGGCGCGGAGGCTTTGGAGGCGGGCAGGAACCTGTACAGGGGTCTTATTGACATGCTCAAGGGATGCATGGATGCCGACCACTGGCCAGGGTGCGCGCCGGAAGTTATTGGGGTTGAGTTGCCACAGTGGGCAGCCGGAAATGAAACCGAAACCATGCCAGCCCTAACCATGGGCGGCAAAGCGATGGAGTTTTAAAATGCATGTCGATCTTTTGTTCCCGAGTAAATATATCAAAGCCGCAGACCTGATGGATAAGCCGGAAGGTGCGCCGCTCACCATATCCAGGATAGAAAAGGAAACCCTCAAGATGCAGGACGGCTCCGAGGAGGAAAAGTGGGTGGTTCACTTCGATGAGTGGTCAAGCCAGCCCGAGGATAAGCGCAAGCGTCTTGTTTTGAATAAGACCAACGCCATCTCCATCGCCACCGTTCATGGCAATGAAACAGACGAGTGGAAGGGCAAAAAGATTACGCTCTACGCCACCACCTGCATGGCTTTCGGATCTCGTCAGGATTGCATCCGGATTCAGACGGCAGATAGGTAGCCATGTACGCGACCGGCCCCAAGACCGCGCCACCGGCACCATGACGAAGAAGCAAAACAGGTAGCACCGTAGCACGAGCCCTGCAGCTCAGAACATCAACCAGGTTTACCCCGATCCTCCCGCGTCCTTGTGTCTCGCAGGGCTCCGAGTGGCGCGGGGGGAGAGGATTATTATGAAGAGGAAGAAGAGGGAAGTCGTCGAAACCGCGTGGGAAGTACTGCGCATGGCCAATAAATTAAACCTGCCCCTCGGGTTCGACGGCAGCGGGTTCATCACATTCAACGACAGGGTTTTTGACAGACTAGAAGAGGTATACTCGTACATGGACGGCACCGCAGACGAACGCCTGAGAATAGCAAACGGTGAGCCGCAAACATGACCCTAAACAGCCCATACAAGAACTGGCACTACACCGCCGCCTGCCCGAAGTGCGGCAAATCCTGCGCCCTGTGCGCGCGCGGCGACGGGTACGCCTACAACTGCTCGCACGGGCGCCGGGGATGCGACTACTGGGGGCCGGCGGCGGACACGGTCAGCGAGGCGCTGGAGGCCCACAACGAGGCGGTGCGGTGCTGGGAGGTGGCGGCATGAGTTACCAGCAAGGGAACGGCCCACGGCTCAAGACCTACGCCCGCACCATGGCAGCCCTCCGCGCGCTGAAATCAACCCTGGACGGTCGCACCTGCACGGACTACCGACCGCGCACCGGACTCGACGGGGCCACCTGCCGGACGTGTGACGGGGGATGGTGGGCACATCTCACGCGGCTGCAGCGGGTGGCGGAGTGGTTTGGGTTTTACGTGAGGCCAAAATGATGGTCATGCCGAGCAACTGGGCCGCGCTAGTGGTCGGATATTGGGCCGGTAAATATCCAGGCAGCATGGGACACCTGTACAGCCCTGGTGGGCTCAAAAAGCAACCTTATGGAGAGTGGCTCCCGTATGCGCTGGATAACGGGGCGTGGAGCGCCCACCTGAGTGGCAAGCCGTGGGATCCGGACGCGTGGCGGAATCATCTAATGACGGCGGCTTTGTCTGGTCAGGACCCCATATGGGCCGTGGTTCCGGATGTTGTCGGGAACATGCGGCGCACGCTTGAAATGTGGAATAATTACGCGGCAGAGGTTGCCCGCTACTCGTGGCCACTGGCATTTGCAGCCCAGGATGGAATGGAGCCGTCGGACGTTCCCGATACTGCCGCCGTGGTGTTTTTGGGTGGGTCCACAAACTGGAAGCTGGCCAACATAGATAAGTGGGGTGCATCTTTTCCGGGGCGTCTACATGTTGCTCGGGTCACCACATACAAACGGCTGAGAATATGTCAGCGCGCTGGTGCAGTGAGTTGTGATGGAACTGGATGGGGTCGCGCTCGTGGTGCTCAATATGCGGACCTTCACAGATATATAAGAGAGGAGTGGGGCAATGAAAATGAAACTCTGGATCCGCCAAGAATTTGATGCAGCTCACAACCTAAAAGGAACGTTTCCGCCGGGTCACCAGTGCTGCCGCGTACACGGTCACCGCTACGAGGCAACCATTACTCTGGCCGTGGAGGACGACGGCGAGGATGTGATGGTTGACTATCACGATATGCACGCGGGCCTTGCGCATGAATTGAAAAGGTTTGATCACTATGACCTAAACGAAGTCATGGACAAACCGCCGACGTGTGAAAACGTAGCGCGCCTCCTGTGGTCAAGGTTGAGTATCCGCTGGCCAGAACTGGACACGGTAGAGATCCAGGAGCAGAGCAGCACAGGGTGTGTGCTGACAAAGTGAACACGCCGGCCCCGGGTAGACTGCCAACGCCGTAGGGTTCTCAGGAGGATTGGTTAGGGTTTTCGAACGAGCCCGGGTGCCGGCTTTTGGAGAGGTGGATATTATGGGCGAACCATACGACGGCGACGAAGAAGCTATCTACTGGGATGAACACGACTGGGCAGACGCACATGAGCCCGTAATAACCTGCCCAACATGCGGATCCACCTACAGCCCCGAGTCCCCGGACTGGGTCAAGGTCGGCGACGAGTACCGGCACATGGACTGGGGCTGGCCCGGGGTGATTGGTGAGCCGGTTGTTTGCGGGGTGGTGGTGGTGACTGAGCGAGGAGATGACGATGAAACCGAGTGAGGCACTAGAAGACCTGCGCCAAATAGAAATCTGGTTCGCCATGCAGTCTATGCATGACCATGTCCCGGATTGGGTCCAGGTGAACATTGACAACATCCGGTCCCGGCTCCAGCCCAGCGGGGGCGCGGTGGAGCGGGTGCTGAAACTGGACGTGAATAAGTACCCGTTCAAAATCGAAGGAGAGCAAGCGTTCGGAACTCGGGATCCGTACACCGTCACCATCTACACCGAGATTCCAGACACGGACCCGGTTCACGATATGGAACTGGATGACGAGCACGAGGGGTGCGGGGGCACCTTAGAGGCAGCCGCCAAAGCCGCCCTGGACGCGATGGAGGCCGACGATGAGTAGCGAGAGCGAGAGGCTGGAACTGTGCAAGGAGTGCACCCACACCTGTGTAGTGGGGACCGAATACGAAAGTGAATCATGCGACCTTCAGAGAGGTAAATCCACGCCACCGGACGTTATCTGCTCTATGTGCAGCGAAGGCTCCGAAGAGGGCAACCCAACAGTGGGCGACCACCGCTTCGGGATCTGTCTCGACTGCCACACCAGGACCGGGCGCGTATTCGCTGCCACTTCGGACACCCAGCCGCTCAAGCCCAGCGGGGGCGCGGTGGATGCACCCGATCCAGGCGCAATCAACCGCCGAGTCCGCTGCATCCGCGCCGCGCTCGAAACCGTTGACGAGTTCGCGCACCCGGGGGTTGTCCATGACCTTGAGGTGCTCGCGACCCTGTCCCGCCATGTGCAGGGGCAGGGGGGACACGTGGGGCCACCTTCCTGTTTTGGTCACTCCCCGGAGAGCCCCGAGCCTTCCATGTAAAGATGGACTCGCTCATCCGAAAGAATAACTGGATCAGTTTTCCCTTTCCTAATCCAGCGGTGGCACGTGTAAGACTCAAGCGACGGCACAATCTGAACCAGCTCCCCGACCATATCCCGCCACTGTTCAATCAGCCCGGGACCTTCCCTTCCTGGCAACTCAACCCCAATCGAGAAGTAATTGACCCTGCGCCGGCCCTTGTAATTGCTCCCGCCAGCATGGGGAATGTTCATGTCCAGTTCGCCCTGCTGAGAAAAGTCCCCGTCCGCAGACCGAGCAGAGATATGAGCGCCGCCCATGCGCCTCCACTTCCCGTCAGGGCACAGCACCAGGTGCCGCTTCTTGCCGTCTGCGCAGCGGATAGACTTGTTGATGCCCACGGGCCATCCGCCGGACCTAGCCGCCGCCATCTCTTTATCCTCGCGCCACACAGGGTTGTGCAGCCACTTGGCCGGGTTCGTCCCCTTTGCCGCGCTGTGAATAACCAGGAGCGTGGGCGGCTCCTCAAACTTGCGCCGGCCACGGAAATAAGCCGGATACCAGTCAAGGCTGTGCATCCGGGTCTCGCCTGGGGTCGGGGGGAAGGTCGCGTCTCCATTCTCGCTCATGCCCCCATTCTAGCAGATTTGGCACGGGAAATATTTCTGAATTTAATTCGGGTCAACCCATTGACCAAGTAATAGATTCTGTTACTATGTATTTAGAAGTTGAGGGGAACAAAAAGCGAACCCGAACAAGGAAAATAATATGACTTACTACGAGATCATGCAAGACGCAATCCGCAGCATCCGCAGCAATGGAAGCGTATCAGACTGGTCAATCAGGTTGGAGTGCCAGCGAGCAATGATGAGGGCTGGCCATTACCCTACCTTTCAATCCATCGCGGACATGATGAGCGCAATAAAGGAAGACCTGTAAAATGAAATTTAAAATAACATTCGGAGTTCCATGCCAATCATGTGGCTTAATAATGGCGTCAAAAAAAACAAGCGCAACCAGGGCCGTGTGCTGGTGTTCCGATCCTGAATGCAGCGAGTTTATGAAATTCTATGGGACACTAGAGGATGGGGCAGTTGATGCCGTGATGCTTTGCAGAACATTTCAAAGAACAGCATGTGATGTTGCCGACGCACATGACGGCTTTGTAGAGTTGGGAATAGTTCCAGAAATGGCGAGGCGCCCATGCCCCTAAACCCAACCACCTACACCCCACGCAAGGGTTCCAACGCGGCCCGAGTGCTGGCTATAATGAATCATGCGCCTAAGATGCCCTGCTCCATCCGGCGACTGTCCACAGACACCGGCCTAACCCGCGCCCAAGTCTCCAGCGCCCTGAACAACCTACGCCGCGCCGGATACGTCAAGCAATCGGGCTGGACCTTGACCGGGAAGAAGTGCGAGAAAGTTGAAAATAAATCCGGTTGACCCCTTGACCTGGTAATAGATTCTGTTACTATGTATTTAGTTAGAGGGGACGAAACAGCACACACCGAACCGGGAAAAGACCATGTCATACAAAACCATCGCCACCGAGAAAGAGACCGCCACCGTAACCCCGATTTACAGCGATGTTGAGGACCTGGTAGCCGGTCAGGCTTACGAACTGGTCAAGGTCACCGAGACCATCGAGCACGAGTGCTACATGCCTTGGAATGTCTGGGAGAAAAAAACCTTCAAGTCAGTGTCCTACGAGGTCAACGGCCAGCGCTACGGAAACGAATTCTTTCAGGCGTAGAACCCGACCCCAGCCCGGGGGCTAAACCGGGCACTGGAGATGGAGAGATATGCAGACCACGTTAAACGTAGACGGGGAAAAGGTCAGAATCAGAACTCAGCGGGCGACCAACCAAGGAAACCACAAGGGGTGGTATGTTTGGATCAACGGGGTGCGCCATATTCGGTACATGCTTAGCGAGGGCGCTGCGATGGATTCTGTTTATGCCAAGTGGGTCCAGTGCAGGGAATCTAGCCAAACAACAACTTAGACGCCAGCCCCAGTGCAACCCCAACCGCGACCAGCCCAGCAACCATAACCCACCACGGCAGCCCCCACTCAGTCCCGAACCTCGAAGCCCGAACCCGGTCCGACCGATACGCATACACGCACGCACCCCGGCACGACTTCGGACACGGCCACGAAACCGGATTGGCCCCTTCCTGGTCATCGCCCGGCCCCCGGTCCAGTTTCCGCGTCCAGCCCTGTTTAATGAGCACTCCACACCTTAGTTTGATGTCCTGCCAGTGGACCTTCTCTAGCCACTTGGCGGGGTGCGGGGTGGTTCCGGGGGTGCGTGTGGCGGATGTTACTGGGGCGCGGAGGTTGAACTTGGGGAGGGTCATTGGGTGTCCGTCGCTGCTAGTTCTGCCTCAAGACCAGGTATCCGTGCCGCTTGATTGCGAGCGTGCTCAATCTGAGCCTCCAGGCAGCACCGTTCGCACCACAGGAACATGTGTTGCGGATTCCTTGCGCACTCAAGGGCACTCATCGTGCCTGCCCAATTATGCAGCGCGCGCTCTTTGCCGCAGTTTTGGCAGGGTCCAATCAGGGGCTCGTTGCTGGATTGGTTCGGGTCCATCTACTTTTCTGCGTCCTTGAAAATGTCATCCTCTGCCGCGTCCGTCTTGGCCTTCCACGCATTAACGCGCACGAACTCGGCCTCCACAGCCGCATCAAACTCGTCCGGGTCCATGCCCGTAGCCTTTGCCGCTTCCTTGATTGCGTCGTAGGCGCTGAACAGTTGCCCGCAGATTCCGATAATAGTGGCGATGTTCATCACTTGCCCTCCTTGATAATCCCAGCCGATACCATGTCGAAGTAGACCCGGTTCATTGCAGCGAGCCCGATATCAATCCCCGCCTTGGCCTGAGAATATGACGTTTTGATCTTCCGGCACTTGGTCAGAGCCTCGCACTTTAGCGGGTCCGTGATGCCGTCCGCCTTGCACTTTTTGGCCCGGTCCAGGCAAGCGGCGGCGAGCTGCGGCTCAATCACCGTGCGACCGGCGGCGGCGATTGACTTGTGCGATTTGTCGAGCACGGCAGGGAACCCTCCACAGCCCACGGCCAAGAACATCAGCGCCACCAGGGCGACTGTGATTTTGTTCATTTGGTTTCCTCCCGCTTGATCTTCGGTGCGGTCTTGTCAACGCCCGCCTTGGCTAGCAACATCGCGAAACCAGTGGCCACGGCATCGCCTCCGATTGTGCCAGCGACTCCGAGCACCACCAATCCGATCACCATGAGGCTGGTTATGATTAAGCGCGGTTCTAGTAACTTTTCCATTTAACTATCTCCTTTTGGGGCAAGTTTAGCACACAGCCGCGTCCTATCCCCGTTGTTCAGAAATTGCCACGGGCAGACACACTCAGCATCCCGACGCGCCCCGCAAATCCGAGCGAAGTCAGCCCGGGAATCGTCCAGCAACACGGCAATCCCCCACGCAGAACCGCCGCGCCCTTTGACCATCCGCGCCAGCCGCTTGCCATCGCGCGTGGTCTTATCCCAGACCAGAATCTGGTGAGGTCCACAGACCTGAGCCCGCCCCTTGTTCCATGGCCGGTCATAGCACCTCCGCTGGGCCCGCTCATATCGCCGGTGCCGGTCAAGGATGCCACGGGGTAGGGAGTGTTCAAGTTCCGGGGTGCGGTCAATCTGGGCTTGCGTGGGTCGTTGTGTCGTGGACTCGGCGCGACCTACCAGCAGGTACAGGAGCACGGCTGCGACTAGGGCCCCGATTTTTAGGTGGGTGCGGTTCATGGGGCAACTGTGGCAGACCTCGCGCCCCATGTAAAGACCCCGCGCCCGTTCCATATTCCAGAATCTAGTATGTTTCCCACCCCGGAAAACTAGCCAATTAAGGAAACAGAACGCGCACGGTAACACGGAAATTGCACGCTAACGGGACCGATGTTAGTCGCCGCCCTACAGGTTATCCTCCAAAATTTGGACCAGCACCGGGGACAGGCGCAGAACGATTTCTTCTTCTAATCCCGGTCGAAACTGATATAGAAGTGACGATATCCCGCTCGCATACATGGCCGCGTGCAGTATCTCGTGGATCAATGTCTCGGTGGCTGGCCCATCCGGCATCCCCTTAAGGACAGATATGCGATATTTTAGGGTCGAGCAGCGGCCCAAATCTTCCGGCCCGAGGTCTTGTTCCGTCGCCCGCTCCAGCGCCCATGGCTGGCCCATAATCCGGATCGTTTTACGCTTCAGGAGGTGAGCCAGTTTTGAGGATTTGCGGTTCATTGAATTGTCAACACTTGTTTGTATGTACCTACGTTTTGTATGGCGTCGGTCACAACGTTACCTGAACCGTCCGCTCGTATCCGCCTAGCCTCACACTCGGGCTCCCCATGGCGCTCGCCTTGTACATGCCCCGGATAGGATACCCGCCCCAGTTGAGCAGCGCGGACGTGTTAACGAACGTTTGCTCCACCATGTTGACTCGGTTTGTTCGCAGGTCCGGCACCCCGAACGATTCCTTGAACGCGACCTTGCTGTGGGTGTGAGACATAAAGTAGATGTCTGCCTGAACCATGGTCGCCATCGAAGCCATGCGATTAACCTTGCCGCCCCACATGCGCCCACCACCAGCCCCGTGGATGCAGAACGCGGTGTAAATGTTCGGCCTCTGCGCGTGGCTCCGTCCTTTCCCCCGCTTCCCTTTTCCTACCTTGAGCTTGAAATACAGCGCGTCCGCATCATGGATAATGTCGAAGCGCCGGCAGAATTCCCTTAGCGGGTCCATGCCGCTGTGCTTGTGAATCCGCCGCTCATGGTTCCCCGTCACGGCACCAATACACCTATCCGCAATCGGACTAATGAACGCCGCCGCCTCGTCAATCCCGTCCTGGAGAGTAACCCGGTTGCCGAAGATCCCGGATACGCTGGTTCGGGTCGCCACGTTAAACAGGTCGCCGCCGATGTAGAAGTATCGATTATCCGCGCCACGAATCCAGTCTATCCACCGCTCAAGTTCTGTCTGATCTGCGTGGCCATCTTCCCAATGCACGTCGGACAGTGGCAGCAACTCAACCCCTTCCGTGTGCTTGCTCCAGTCTACCTCTATGATGTCCAATCGTCGCACTCCATGTCTAGGTCAAGTCCATCAACCGGCTCGAACATCTCCATCTCGCACGGCTCCAGTAGCGTCCACTCCGCTATCTGCTCGCCGTTAAAACAGCACCGTGGCCAGCCTACGACCCCGCGCGATAACCGTTTGCAGTGGTGGCACGCTAGTTCGGTTCCGGGTCCGCTCATGGTCTGCGATATTAGCACGGTATGCGGAGATGGGGACGGGGGAGGGGGATTTAGAGGCGGCGCGGGGTGGGGGTCGTCAAATGTTTCCGTTTTGGATACGGTTCAGCCCCGTCAACCCGCAAACCGCGCCAGCTCCCCGTAAAGTTTGCGGAGAGGTCCCCGCAAAGGTGGGCGCAAAGATTTCTGGGTCGAGGGTATTGCAATCCTCGCCGGCCCTGCTACCGTCACTATCGGACAGAGGATCAACCTCAACAAATTGTGTTCCTTCCTTCGTCGGTGAGCCCCTTGGGTCTCTGTCCAGCCGGTGAAGGTGGGGCGCTTTTTGGGACGGGGAGGAGATATGGGCATGACAAAAGATCAAGCGACTAAGATGGCCGGAACGGAGTGGTGGAAAGACATGGATGCCAGAGAAATCGTGGCGTTCCAACTTTATGAGCCGCTCTTGTGTATGGACTTCGGGGATTTTCATGGTGCGGTAGAAGAAGCGCTCGGGCGCCCAGTGTGGACGCATGAGTTCGCCAACACAGACCAGATCAAGGCTGAGTTCGAGGGGACGGCGGATCCGCTGACCCTTGTTCAGATCATGGAATTGATCCCGGAAGAGAAGCGGATTGTCATTGTGACCTAGGCATCCACCAATCCCCAGGCACAGAACCGGCACCCCATCCCCGCTACACCATCCACAAATAGCAAACCACTCCAACGACCGCCGCGATCACCACCCCAAGCCAAATCTCCCACAGCGCCAACATGGTGCGGCCCGGTCCCGGCTGCACGTCGAGTTCTGAGTACACCCAGCCGTCGAGCAGGTTGATCTCCCGCTCCACCTCCATCACCCGGTCGGAGCGGCCAGGCCATGTGCATGCGTGCTGGCACCGCCGCGGGCAGGGCCAAGAGAGTTGCGGCGCCTGCTTGGCGTTGTCATCCTGCGGGCCCTGGTCCAGCGACATGGCGATGACCTCCAACTCTTGGCTGCACTCCAGCACCAGGAGGCACGGGTAGACCTCCCACCCAGTGCGGTTGCTCGGTCGCGCGTCGTCGGTCTGCTCGGATTTGGCTATTGGGACTGATAGGCGGCTCATGTTCAACGCCTCCGTCGGCGGTACTTGCCGCCCCGGTCTTTTTCAACCAAGGCGTCTAACTTAGCGTTGATGTCCTGGTTGAGCAGTTCAATTGATCCCTTGATCTCGGCGTCGGCGGCGTGAAGCTTGGCCACGTCCTTTCGGTGCTCTTCCCGGGTGGTAAGGGTGTCCACGTCGTGCACTTTGTGGATGGCCGGGGCCTGGTGGGCATGCACTCCCGCAGAGACCTCGCTCTTGGCCATGGCCCGCAGAGCCTTCTCGCCGGCCAGCACCTCCTTGACCGCCCACAGGGATCCCATGACGATGAGCACGGCCAGGCCTGCGGTGATGGGGTGGCTCTTCCAGGAAGGCGGCGGGACGTTGCATGGGGACTCTGGTCGGTCGGTCGCTTGGCTGATGTCTTCCATCTCGTTCTCCATGCGCCCTCCTGGCGCCGCCCGCTATCGTGGTTCAGGTGCGTGGGTGCCGTTACTGGTATCTAAACTCAAGAAGCCGAACGGTCGCAGACATTGCAGCCGACGCGAACCCTACTATCTCCAGCTGCGGCGCGATAATTTGCTTGTCCGCTGTGGTTACGGTGCCGGCCCCAACGGATGTCCAGCCGGCTATCTCGAGGGGCCACCCGCTGTCAGTGTCATATGCCACGTTACGAAGATACAACTCTGTTCCACCAGACAGGGGGTCATAGGACCATGAGATATGCAGTTCTTCGTCCGTTCCTGCATTTGTTTGCACGATGTTGCCAGTGGCGTCATCAAGTCGGACCCACCAAACGCCTGATATTCTGGCGAGGTATCCAACGACGTATTTGGTCACCGTCGCGTCTGCCCAGCGCACCTGGAGGAAGTTGTCGTTTCCGAAGGTGGTAAACTTTATCGCGTACTTGATCTGGAACCGGCGCTTTCCTGCAGATGACAGCGTTGTGGTGATGCCGTAAAAAGCGCTATCTCCAACCGAGTCGGCAAGGACCACTCCGTTCGCGGTAGGGGTAATTGTCCGGTTCCCGGCCTCGCCTATTTTAGCCCATGACGCACCAAGCGACAGGGCGGTAAAGTCGTCCTTAAGGCCCTGATTCACAGCCCCGCCGTCGATGATTACAGAGCCACCGTCTACCGCGTATGCGGCGGCAGGGGCCTGCAGTGCCGTGGCACCGAGCGCCGCGCCGGCCGATACCGTGGCCGCTGCTACCGCGTTGACCAGCACCGTATCTGCGGCGGTAACGCCGGTTACCGCAGAGCCGTCTCCGTTTGGCTGCAGAGCCGTAGCACCCGCCGCCGCGCCTGACTCAACCGTTGCCGCCGCCGTGCTGCCTACAGTCGCGACTCCTGGATCTGGATAGGTCCCGGACAGGTCGCCGCCCGCTGCTCCTGTTGGTGAACCTCCGCCTGTGTCTCTTCCGTATCCCATTTTAATCCCTTGGCAACCCATTCCATGCCGCCACGGCTTCTGCTTCCGTCGGTGCCACTAGGCTCCAGCAGCACGTCGGGGAATGAGTGCAGACAATGGTAAAGACCTTCATCTCAAACCCGTTGCTGCGCTCTTCCTCTTCTTTCTTCCAACGCACTGGGTGTCCAGCAGGGCAATCATCAAGACTACCGGTGCCATTTCCCCCTCCTATCCTGCATACTCATGGATCCCGTAGTAGACATCCATGGTTGAACCACTCGAGCCGATGCACGCGCACCTGGCCCACAACTTAGCGCCGGCCACGCATCTGCTCGCAATAACGTCGCTGATTCCACTGTCGTTGTTGTTTGTTGCGCTGACATACATGACTGCGGTGTAGTCGAACGCGGCAACCTTCGCAGCCAAATCCGCACTCTCTCCGCTAGTGACCTGTACGATGAATGGGTTCGTGCTGTTGGTGTCCGTTACTAGGTATCGGTGTGGGTCGAACTTCGCGTAACCCGCTTTGACCGGGGTGTCTCCACTGCCCAGAACCTGGACCCATGACCCGAACGCGTTGTTCCCAGCGGTCAGAACGAACGGCTGAGTGCCGCCGTCAACCACCTCCGCACGGGTGACCTCGCCGCTCGGAGACCCGGATAGGCCAAGCCACACTTCCTCGTTGTGGAGGTGCTTTTCAATCTCATGGACGCGGTATGCGAGCGAGTTGGATGTCCCTGCGAGACCATCTGTGACGGCGCTGTCAATCTTGTCCGTCTCGGCTTGGATCGCGGTCGTGTCAACCTCGATAGCGTCGGCAGTGGCCTGTACTGCCGCAACGTCCGTAATCAGGGTAGTAGTGTCTGCCTGAATAGACGCGATGTCGGCAAGGATAGTGGCTACGTCGGTTTCACTTGCGTAGTCAGTCGGGTAGTTTCCGTACCCCATGGCCTATAGCCCGCGCCATTGCTCGCAAAGACCAATGTACGCGTTAACGGACACGTTCGCGTTCTGGTCCGTTCTGATTACCGAAAGCCGCTCGTATGCCGTAACGCCTCGAATTGGCTCGGCAAACTTCAGACTACCGGCGTCAGGCGTTGAATAGTCCTCAAGCCGGCCCCACTGCTGACCGATGGTATCGAACCCAGCCGCGACCTTGGCCGAGGTCATGCCTACGACCTTTACGGAACACGCGGCGTTGGCAGACACAAACAGGTGGCCCCACTCGTTCACCTTCCCGTTCGGGACGGAGACGCCTTCTGTGTTGGTCGTCGGTAGGGACGTGGAGTTGATGGCCGTGTTGAGGGCCAGATACCACTGTGCGGTAGGAACGTGTCGCGACATCTCATGCCTCCAAAACAAGGGCAACGGAATTCACAAACCGCTGCCAAGTGTATCGGCTCCGGACTAGTTCGCGATTCTTTGCGGCTAAATCCTGGAGCGTTGTTTCGTCGGCCCTTTGAAGTGACGCTACCAGTTCCGCGTCTGCTTTGCAATCCCTTTGCAGCGTGTATCCGTGGAAATCTCCGTCAACGTACCCGCAACCGGTGGATAGGACCGGGATTAGGCCCCATGACATGGCTTCTAGGACTGTGGTGGGGTTCGCGTCGTTGGTCCCGGGCATGATGAGGTAATCGTAGGTGGACGCAATGGCGTGCCCTTCTTTACCGGCCAGGTCGCGAAATCCATACCCGTGAGTGCCTTCAACGTGCCCGTGCCCAAGGTGGCCAAACGCGGGAACCGAACGTTTCGAGTCCACGGACTTGATCAAGTCCTCTAGATATTTCGTCCCCTTCTGCTGAACCGTGCACCCAATGTACAGGAACCGGCGCTCACCAGGCGGGTTATAGGACGGTTTTAGGGGCGGGAAGTATTGCGGATCGATGGCCATGTCCAGGCGGGAAGAATGCACCGTCTGCGTATCCTCTGACCACGTATTAAAGCGTGGAGACTCAGGCGTGTCCCAAAACCACGGCTTTCCGCAGATAGCAAAATGATGATCAACCTTCCCCCACACATACTCCTGGTCCCGCCTATACTCCTCGCTCCCATTCCAAGGCGCGATGCTCACCACCCTCTTCCACGGCGCGACCATGCTCGTTCTAAAGCACTTGCCTGGCTCCGGGTGCGGGTGCCCGATCAGGATATCGTCCGGGCTGTCAGGGTAGATGCACAGTTCGTCCGCCCAGTCGTAGCACCGGACTTTGTGCCCGCGCTTGCGTAGGCCGGCTGCCAGGTTGTAGCCGATGGACCATGGGGATTTGGTGCGGCGGTTTCGGTCGTGTGGGTATACTAGGTGGATGGTTGTCATGGTTGGCCCTTTGCTAGTAGTGAATATTGATGAAGATTGGCCTAGACTTCGGAACCCGCCCAAGTTTTAAGCGCAGTCTCATCCACTCCCAAAACCCAATCCGACCATCCTCCAGCATTTCGAATATGGACAGTCTCGCTCTAGCCCATTCAATTATGCGAGGATCCACTGCCTTTCTTGCTTCGGCTCCAGTCATAGCCCTTCTCCTATCTAAAGTGAATCGATTATTTCCTGAGCCCGGTGCCGGTACGTGTGGTGAGCCAGAACGTGGGCGCGACCTGCTGCGGCAACGCGGATGGGTGAGAATTCATCCGTCCTGGTCAAGTGGCTGAGACACACCTTCAACTTGGTCCCGGCATCAAACTCGTTCTCGTAAGTGAGCAGGTGCTTATTAGGTTCAAAATGCCGCCGCACCGATGCGCTGTCAGGACACAGAAGTACGGTTCCACAGCACAAAGTTTCCCAATACCGCATCACCAGCAACCCGTCCCCGCCACTGTTCGTGTGATGGACATGGACCTGCAGCCCCGCCACGGCATCCGCGTACTCTTGCCCGGTCTCGGTCTGAATTACCTCCACCCCTACCGACTCCGCGAACGCCACCCGCTCCGGGAACGGTGACCCGATTATAGCAGCACCGATTTTCTTACCGGTGGTGGGCTTAAACCGGGTTTCGTCGGCGGCGTAGGGGAGGTACTTGGACCCAGCAAAAAACTTGAGCATGTCCGGGTTCGCAAGGAAGAGTTGGTCCGGTTTCATCATCTCGACCAGTTTTTTTGTCAGGTCCATGTGGATGGCCGTATCAAAATCCCACATCGCTAGCGGGACACCGGGATAGTTTTCCCTCAACTCCAGATACTGCCTCTCGCCATCGCCACACTCCATGAACACGATCAAGTCAGGCGTCCACGCCGGGTCAGGCGCGATCTGCTTCCCCGTCTGGTACGTGGTCCCGTACGGGTGCGCGGTGTGGCCCATGCGGCGTAGGGCTCTGATTAGAGCTGCTCCGGTCTCCCATCCTTTTCCGGGTCCGTTGTTCTGGCGATAGGTTACTAGGATTTTCATATTGGCCCTTTGGTGCTTCTTGTGCTCGCCCTGCTACTTAACCACGACCCGGAACTCGCCCGCAAACGGAATCGGCTTGCCCATGCGAAAGTTCGGCCCCAACTGCTCCATCAGTTCCTGGACCGAGTACCGGAGCCATCCATCTTCCTCTGTCTTGCGAAATACATGTACCGGGACCGGGATGCCTCCACGGGTGCCAGACGGCAGCCCGCTCCTGAACTGGTCGTGGGTCGCTTGCAGGATTCCGAGGCCGTCTCGGGTCGGCTGGATGTGGATGTCGTCGGTCATGGATACGGTTAGGTATTTTGGCGTGGTGGGCTCAGGGACAGTCACCTCTTCTGCAGACTCTGCCAACACTTTCGCGCAACCCTCAGATACCGTCTCCTTGGTGAGTACCCATGGCGTAATTCTTTGTTCAATATCCTTGGCCTTCTCCTTCACCGGCTCGCCAATCTGGACCGTCGCCACGACCTCCACCGCTTCCTGCTCCGGTGGCTTCTTCTGGTCCTGCTTATCTTTCTTGGGGGGTCTCATGGTGTTGTCTCCTGGTTCAGAACATCAGACCACGCCGCAATTGCCCTCGCCTTCTTGGCTTTGTGCGCGGACTTCATTATGTTTGTGATTGATTCTCTGTCGTAGTTATCCAACTGGGTGCTCAAATGGTCAAGGCTGTTGAACTGCATCACTCCTGGCATGTTCCCAATGTCATACCAATCGGCAAGGTCAATCCACTCATCAGGAACGGGCCCATTTAGATTGTCGCAGAACTCAACCTCATTTAGTACATGTCGCCCTGTCTGCTTCCACTTCTTAAGCAGTGCCGGCGACGGTACAAACATCGGAATGCCCATGGCGTAGTGCTCAAACGCTGACATAATCGAGATGTTGTAAGGCAGGTGGATGATGCCTTCCATGTGGGCAAGGTCTGTCCTATCGTACCGGTTCCATACCGAAAACGAGCGGTCAATCTTAACGTGCGTGAACTCGTCTCGCAACCCGTCGTTGTTTCTATCCCACAGCACCATCTTTTCTGCGCTGCCATCGCACCGAACGCCTTCAAGATAACTGCAAATGGATGGAATGAATGTCCACTCACCACCGCAGAACGTCTCGCAGTATTTCTTGTCAAATAGGTTGTTCGCGATGAACTTGATTTGCCCTGACCTGTAGCCGGACATTAGGCGGTCATTGAGCCACGCCAGACGCTCCGGGTTTGCCTGCTCGCCACTCCCACACGGGTAGTCATAACGGGTGCAGGCGATGGTGTAAATCGGCTTATCGAACTTCTCGAACAGGGCAGCGAACGCGGGCGGGTACGAGTGGATGAACCCGTCGTAGCCGCTCAACTCGTCCTTGTATCTGGCGTGGAACCCGTCACACATGCCCTGGTCAATGTGCAGCCAATTGCCCTGGTTAATAATATCTGTCGTGGACGGCTGCTCATTGTTGACCCAAGTGTGGCCAGACATGCAGCACGAATCCACAGTGTGCCCAATCTCTGGCAGCAGAGTTTTTAGGTCGTGGATGATGCTAATGTGCATGTCTATGTTGAAGAGCTTCACGCGGCTACCCTATCTCGTACATCCCAGCGTGCTCAGAAAAGTAACCGTTGATCGCATCAATAGCCGCAGCCGGGTCCAATTCCAGCCAGTGTCCCACGTTGGCATTCCACGGGAACCACTTCCTCCAGTCCTTGTTCCGGTAGAACAACCCGTAAGCATCGTCCGCTGAGTAAGCCTTGAGACCTGGGTTCATGTCCTTCCTGATGGCGAAAGCATTGTTATATGTCAGGTCAACGAGGTCGTACCCGAACTGGTCGAGGATGTCTTTCAGTTTTGACAGGCTCATACCAAAGAAGTGGGAGGCGTCCCATTTGTATCCTTCCGAGTACTTAACGGCGAACCGAATCGGAGGCGGGATCTTCTCGTTAATCTCGGCCATGATTACGGTCGGGGAATACGATTTTAGAATAGCCTCCAACACGAAGTAATCGTACCCGTCAATGTCCAGGTCAAGAAACGTCGGGTCAGTCCTGTCCGTCACGCTCTTGATCGTGTCTACGACATTGTGCGGCGTGATAGCCTTTCGGATTAGGCTTGCAGACTGAGGAAGATGCGCATCCATCTTGTCCGCTTTGGAGTCGTCACATTCGCAGAAGATTGCAACGTCTGCACTTGATATAATGTCAAGTGGAATATTTGTCTCGTAACTGCATCCGATATCTATTACAAACCGGTCCCGGTCGAACATGCCAAGGTATGACCTAACGGCCTGATCCGTCAGTCTTGTATTGTCTGGCATCACTTGCATAGTCCTTTGCTGAGGAAATCCATGTGGTCTTGTCTTGCCCAGATGGTGGTATGCGGGCCTCCATCTTCAGGCACATAAGTAGCAGCAGCCATTCCCATCAGGCTGGCAGCTGGATATGTTGCAGTCCAGTTGAAGGATTGTGTCTCTGTGTCATGGCATACGATAATCGGAGCAACGCAGAACCCGTACAGCATCTGAGCGTGTCGGCTGTCCCCATGACCATCAACAAACACTAGGTCATACTGTCTATTAGGGAACCGCTTTGGAAGTTCAACCATCCACCGGCACGGGCCTAAAGCGATTACCTTATCCCAGTGTGGGCAGTCTCCAACGCTCTCGGACACTCGCTCCAGCCATGCCAGGTCGTTAGACTCAACCGATACAAGTGACTTGCACTTCTCTGCGAACAGAGGCGTGGACCCCCACCCTATCCCGAACTCTAGAACGTTGCTGATCGTGCCCGTATCAAGGATCATTTCGAGAACGGGTCTGTGGGAGTGAACGTTTTTTATGTCAAGAGACACGGATTGAATCCTCCATTCTTACAAGCCAGCGATACATATATAGGCAATCGTAATCGAACCCGTTTACCTTCTCTGCGTACAACTCATCCGTGAGCATGCCGGGGTCGAAGTCCTCCCACGAATCCAGCACCACAGCCGGGAAGTATGGAAGTGAATCCCAAAGCAGGGACCTAGTAACCACCGGCACAGAACGCAGGTAAAGCGCATCCCAAGCCCTGTGGGTGTCTATTCCGTTACCGTTGGGCGCAAGCGTGAATCGTGACGTGGCTATGTCGCACAAGTAGGCCTCATAACTCTTCCACGGCTCAAGTTTTGACCCTGACGCGGACAGGCACGCCATTCTCTCCACCGCGTTGGTAGCCACGTTGAAGTTGGCCACCACGTTTCGCCACTTGCCAAGGTGTGCGTCCATGACTTTTCTCATGGTATAGCAGCCCTGTTTTGGCGTGCCCTCGTTCTTGATGCCTATTGGGATTGGTGTAATTCGCGGGTCTTCTTGGGTGACGTTGATCGCGAACCAGTGACTGATCGGATACCTGTCTAGCAGCGCGGCCCGTGCTTCATCTATCGGGTAGTCGCTGTTTCCTGTGACGAGAACGAATGAATCCGTAATCTCGCTTGAGTGTCTGCAAAATTTCTCTACATAGTCGGTCTTGCAGTATCTCCAATCGGTTGGCGAGTGCGGATTGTCTGTCGGTTCTCCGTAGTTTACAGACACGCCGCATATATTAGAGAACGTGTTGCACGTCAGATATGGCCAGCCATAAGGAAATGTCCCGTGCCATGTATATGGTATGGCGTTGATTGACGGGCTCATTTTTTCTCACCAATCAGCAAAAAGTCAACGTAATAATCCCGGTCAAGTTCAACTTCATAAAGTGGATCAATGTACGTAAACTGACCTCGCATCCACTCCAGTGTAGGCATAATTGGATGCAGCCCGCTCCCGACTGTTCCAACCGGGAACGTAGGCTCGCCAAAGACCAGAATACCGCCAGGCTTCAGCGACTCGATCAAGTTAGACACGACCTTTGCCGCGTCCTGACAATGCGGAAGGACGTTGATGCAAATGGCCATGTCATACTCACCGGGCCTGATGAAGTCCTCACCACGCGCCGTGACCAGTTCCGGATCCTTGAACCATTCAACCGGCTTATTGTATGAGCAGTACGGATGGGATAGGTACTTGTCAAGAAGCGGGTCAACTAGCGTGAACGATTCCATTTCAGTGTGCTGGGATATGATCTTGCTCTGCGTGAACGGGCCGCACCCAATCTCCAGCACCTTGTCATATTTGCGGTCTGGGATGGCTTCGTAGTTGTTGAACTCTTCCAGGTAATATTTAGAGCGGTCATCATACGAAGATGTGTGTTTGACCATCCAGCAGTGCTCTTCCCCTGCCTGCGCTTCTTCCCATTGGGCTTGTGTGGCCAGGACCGTCACTACTTCACCACCTCGCCCCAAACCCCATCCGGAAAACCAGCCGCCTTCCGAGTCAAGAACAACCGCTCTCCATGCTCCCCATTGTACTGAGAATAACTACGCATCTGAGTCTCGTCCCGTTCCGCCCCCTGCCAGTCATGCTTGAACACGATGTCAGGCGCATCCACAAACACCCCGTCCAGAATCGCCTTCTGCCCCAAGTCGTCGTCACAGAACAGGGAGATATAACCCGGATACCACATCCCGCCCACCTTCTCAGCAAAGGCACGGGTCAGGATCGCGATAGTGGGCAGCCATCCCTTTTTGTCTGCGTTCACTCCCGGGGGCGTTCCATCGTTGACGTGGATCAGCGCGGGCTTGGTCACGTCCTGGATCTTGTCCAGGATAAGGAGGTCCCAATCCTGCGGGGGCGTTACGTCGTCGTGGACCTGGACTAGGACTTGGCCGGTGCTGACCCACGCGGCGCGGTTGTAGGCGTCCACGTTGCCGCGATTGTCTAGCCCAATGCGAACCTGTGCCTGTACATTGTCAAATAGTTGGCTTGGTCTTGGCGCGGAAGTCCCTGGCCTATTTGTTGGGTCGTCATCGTCAATGCTGAAAATATACTCCAACGTCACCTCGCCGCTAGCCATCTCAACCCACTTGTCATGAGCAGCCAACGCCATCTCTGGCCTGCCCCGGGTCGCGTGCAGCAAACTAATCTTGATCTCGCTCAAATCCACCGCTCCACCGCCATGGTCGCCCCGTGGAACAGCCGCAGGCTCCAGACCCTGCCCTGATGGCGGAACTGGTGCCGGGGCTGCTACGGGCTGCTGTGGGGCCGCGTCCTTGTCCACCTCGTACTTGTACTGTCCCCAGTGCCCCGTCTTTGGCCGCGTTGCCAAATAGGACACGTATCCAAGTCGCCGCCCACGCTCGCAGAACGCCCAGTCCTCAGAGTTAACGATCAGGTCCCCTGGTGCATTCGGGTGCAGGGCCAGGTTAGGCATGAAGATGGGGACGTATCCAGGGGCCGGGATCCTGCCGAGGCACTCCCACTTGAGCATGGTTTCCCACACGTCCTCGACCACGTCCCGGTGGTATGCCGTCATACCGGATCCGACCACGGGAGAAGAGAACGCCCCGTCCTGCCCGATTGGAGTTGTGATGGCATCGCCGAACATGGATGCGATGCCTTGACCTATGACCTTTTTTGAAATGATGGCACCGACAGTCCCGCGCGTTTCGGCGGCAAGACGGCACAGGTGCAATGGGTCACCCTCATATCCGGTCTCATGGCTGGCGTTGACCCACTCGATATCGTGGTCAATCATCAGGAGCACTTCATTATCCGATTCAAGGAACTGTTTCGCGACAGTGGCCCGGGTCCGGTCAATGAGCGCGTCATCTCCCGGGGTCATGGCGGTAACCGGCCACACGTTCGGGCTGAACATCTTTGAGACGTCCACGCCTTTGCCGGCCAGGTGCCGAACGGCAGCAGCTCCAGCCGCGCGCTCAGAGAAAAAGGCCATCATCTGGTTACTGAGCGCGTGAGTCTGTTTGATAATGCCGCCGTACCCAAACAGGGCGTAGGTTGTGGCCGGTCCACCGAAGTCGCCCCACTTCGCCCGCATCGCAGCGAAGTCTACCTTGACCGGCGCCTTGATCGGCGGCTTTGGCTCGGCCTCGTTCGGCATGATGACGATTTCTTTTGACGACGGACGGACCTTTAAATCTTCCGCTAGTTTCTTGGCCTCTTCCACATCAGGGAACGCCCACTCTTTCGGTGACATCCACGCGCCTGTCTTCTGCAGCTTCCACACACGCCATCCCATCGGGGCCGTTTGATCGGTCATGATGCGGTAATAATCCTTTTGCTGTTGGCCTTCTTCATGTACTCGGCCTGTTTTGCCAGGGGCTTAAGTTGGGCCAATTCCTGCTTTGCGATGTAGGCGCCGACCGCCATCATGATTCGGGTTGGGCCGTCGGAACTAGGCGGGATACCGTCGAACGTCTGCTTGATGTCGGCATAGATGCAGAACGCTCGCAGGCCCGCGTATTCCTCTGCGTCCTTATCGGTGAGCCCGTCCCCGTTCATCGCCTTCATGTGGATGGACATGGCTTTCTCGGCAGATTCGCGTACGCCGTCGACGTCGTCTGGTTTCTTCATATTGGCCCTTTTGCGCCGCTAGAACGCGACTAAGGAAAGGTAGCAAACAGGAACCGGCCCTGTCAAGGTTCAATCAAAAAAGCCCCGGTCTCCACAAGGAAAGGGCCTTAACCAGGGTGGAGGCTACCCCCACAAAGGAGACCGGGACCTAAATCTTAAACGGCTGTTTGTGGTACCTTGGCCTTGACCGTAAACCCGTGGACGTAGAGCCCGCCAGAGTTGCAAGACCCGTAAATGTCAATCTTATTTGTGCGGGCTGCCTTCTCTGTTGCTCCGGATTCGTCTTGGGCAGAGTTGATGATAATGTCCGTGATCGCCACCCATGCTGGAATGTTTTCGGTAACCGATACGGTTGTGTTTGACCATCCACTCTCCGCGTATAGGATACCGTTGACGTGCGCGTTCGTGGTTGATGCCAGCGCGTGAAGTTCGTAATAGACCGTGGTGCCGCCTGCCGTATCTTCCGGGCCTATTCCTTGGCGGTATCCGTGGACATAAACCCCTGGAGTGTCGGCGTTGCGAGAGGTGACGGCGTGGTCCATTAGGTTGACGCGGGTGTTTGGGCCATCTGCTGACGACTCCACAACCATGCCCAGTTGGTCTCCGGGGCTTGTACCAGCCTGGCTAAAACCTGTTGCTGTCCCCTGTGCGGCCCATGTTGCTGCCGGGGGGATAACGCTAGTACGTATTTCGTGCAGTCTTGCGCGGCAATCCTCCGCTATGTCGCTTAGCACAGGAGAAGATGGCTTCGCCTTGGCCGGGTTTACATAGCCGTGGTTTAGATCGCTGTAAAGCGTAAGGGCAGGCGCAGCGTAAACCACAACATCAACCGGTCTTGCTCCACCGTACACGCTTATTGCGGCATGGTAGTTTGAGTTGCTTACGTTACCTCTCGGTAGAGATATCCTGTCAACTATCAAGTCATTATAGTGTGCGCCATTTGTTGCATTTGTTTCGTACTCTCTAAAAACAGAATTACCGCCGCCGAACGCGTTTGTTGATATGTACGTGTTGCTCCAGTCTGCCCAGTTCAGGCTATTGATTGGCGGCATATGAGCGACATACGCAACGTAGCTTGTAGCCTCTCTGTGCATGTCTGGAGTCATAAACGAATACAGCGGGGAAATTGCATTGGCTGCATCCGGGTATTTGTATGATCCTGTTGCCTGGCTAGTTGCCATCGCAAACGCAATATGCGCCGTATTGCCTAGTATGTTATTTATCTGGCTGGCAACAATTGCGGGAGCAAGAGCAGAGCATCCCATTCTCCTGGACGCGTTTTCTACATCGCTCGTCCAGTTTTCGGTTTCTCCGGTTATGTCCGTGTTTGACCAATTTGGGTTTGTTGATGTTGACGTCATCAGTGATTGGCCCTTATGCCAAAGTACTGCATCTCGGCCCTGCTTCCACTTGTTCCGTTTGATGCAACAACCGTTAAAAATATCTCGTTTATTGTGCTCTCTTTTGTATACACCATATCAATGTCATTTGATGCCCATTTCCACCAAGTTGACGAGGTTATTATTCCGGCAGAATTGAAGTTTGCCCATGGAAATGCCTTTGTTGAGAATGAATCAGCAAACCCATCGTATGGTTGCCTGGACGATATATACACCCTCCACGCAACGTCTGATATTGTGTCGCCGCTTTTTCTTGTGCAGGTGTCGAATGTAACCGAACTAAACCCATCTGGAATATACATTGGCCCAAGAACGGCAACAACGTGCTGTACTGTTGTACTATCTTGCGTCTCCCAATATGGAAAGCACGGCTGCCCTCGCCTTGGAGCGCCTACGAGTAACTTGTAGTTATTAATCGACGCAGCCATGTCAGAATAGACGCGCACGGACAGGGGGTCGTCTGCGCCAGTCTCAACTGTCGTAACCGGTCTATACTGATGATTTGCATATGCGTCCAAGATTGCCATTACTTATACACCTGAGCGATCTTCGTTGATGCAATCAACTCGCTATCTTTGTCTGCCTGCCACGTCCCTTTTCCTTCGTTAAATTGGGACTGGTTTATCGACTGGTATCTTGAAAATGTCACAACATACTCAGTATTGCCGCTTATGTCCCACCCGTTCATATCCGTACCTGACGGCAACTGAATATACTTGTTTGCTGAATAGTAAGCAGCGCCAGTGTTGAACGGACCAAACGTTGTTGGGTTGGTCGGGTCTGCGGCTGCCCTCTCTATTATTTTAACCGCCCAACCTGACTCTTCTGCAACTGCATTACCGTCGTGGAATAGGCTGGAGTTTGTTGCAAACGTGTAGTCTACCAGTTTCACCTGGTCTGCTGCGTTATCAAATCCACCGCCTGCGGCAGTTCTGTCAACCAGTGCAGCCGGCGACCATGCGCTTGCAAGTTTCCTGTCATGCAGAATTAGCATAACTTGGCCTATGCCAGATCCGTAATCCCATGTTGAAGACAAAACCGTTGCAAGACAATCTGTCGTTCTTGTTCCGCTTCCGTGAGGGTCCGGTATAAGCGAAGATATATACTTAACGATGTCAGCAGGGAATACTCTGTCCACATATGATGGAGCGAGTGAGCGAGTTATGACAGGAAGCGGGAACCGTATCCATCGCTCAAGCAGGTTTGATTCAAGTACCTTTTGAGCGTTTATCTTCTGGTTCGTCCCGAAGTCAATTCCTGGGTGCTCTATTGATATTTCCTTTGTTCCCTGCGACAGTTTAGAGTCAACGTCAGTCACAATTATTAGAGCGCCGAATTTGTCCTGCCTTGCGTCATACTTCATCTTGCATTTGTACTGGTTGACAACAGTACCGGAGCTAATTGACACAGATGGAGTTTCCAGCGGGTCTGCCATCGTCCCGTCATCTAGCGTATTGGTCCATGTGTCTACGCCAGCGGTGTGCATTATTGACTTAACCGCAAGCTTGCCATCCCTCCAAACTAGAATGTACCCGAACAGCTTACACTCTCGCCTGATTAACTCCATCCATGTGGTTGGCTTGTCAATTATGTAGAGCTTTCTATTGCCCAGACCGCTTGTTCCGCCCATTGCAAACTTGTCAGCCTGAAGAAATGACTGCACGTCAACAAGTTCCGACTGTATCGCCATCGATAAATCAACTGGGCATTTGTCATACTTCGCGTGATTGTATCCCTTTGTTCCACTAGACAGCAGCGGGTAAAGCAGCAACTCGAACGGACCCCTTGGAGTTCCCGTACCGTTAACGTTTGGCCTGTAGTGCGGGATGTATATCTGCTTTACTTCTGCCTTCTCCGCTCCTGTTTTTTGCCCAACATACCCATCTGCGCTTATTATGCTCTGGGGGTCCGTGGTTAACACAAGGTAGTTAGACGCAACAACTGTCTTTGTCAAAACCCTGGAACTGTACCTGGCAAAGTACCCACCCTCTTTATCTGACAGGTTCCCAAACGGAGAAAGTATAGCATCGTCTATTCTCACGCAAGCCTGTGCGGTATTCGCATCACCTTGATCTTTCCAGAACACATCTGCATCTTCAACGTAAAGTTTTGCCCCGTTGTATGCCTGGCTTAGTGGATGGTATGCATCGAATGTCTTATTTGGAGCTGCGGCCTCTCCTCTATAGTGAATTCCGTTCGCATCTTTTTTGGATGCATCTACGGTTAATGCCGTTCTGGAATCAAACCCGAGCGCACCAAGGCAATGGCATGTCTCGCCGTTAACAACTGGAGTTATAACAAACTTCCCAGCCCCTTCGTTATGCCCAGTAATTCCAAAAAATGAATGCTTCGTTTTATCTATGTTTGTGGATACAAATATGATTGGGTAGTTTGATGGGACTGATACATCGACCCACCCGCCGCTTGTGTATGACACCGGCATATGGTTGTTTATTTCTATTACTAGTTCTTTTGCCGTGTACGCACCTGCGTTTATTGTTATCGTCTTTTTTACGCGCAATGCCCCATTCGAGTCGTAATAGTCTATTTTAAAAGATAGCCCTCTTGGGCCTTGGCAGTTTAGCTTCTGCAGGTGGCTAATTGATAGCGCAGAAGGGATTTTACCAGACTCTAGTTCATCTGTTATGCTCAAACATGCAACCTTCCATGTTCCGTCGTCTTCTCCAGCATACTGGATCTCGTTTGAGATTCTACCGGTCCATACAAGTCTGCTTTGGGATTCACTGTTAAACGCGCCCGTTGCAGCGTCCCATGTTGTAATGTAGTACGCGACCCGTCTGCCGTTCATCGCAAACCCAACAGAGCCAACGTGTGGAGGTGTTCCGGGCGCGCCATCTGGCGGAGTTGAGTACGTATATCCGTATGTCCCGGACGGGTTGACGGATGGCCACAGTCCTTTGCCTACATTTAAAAGTCCGTTGGTATTTGTGTCGCCCCAGTTAATGGATTCCCTGGTGATGAACCCATTTGAATTTGCCGACAGTGCGCCAAGTGCCTTAAGTGGGATGTATTCGGCATTTGCATCAATTTGGTCCTGGAGTCCATTTCCGTATGCCGTTCGAGCGTGTGGGTTAAATGTCCACCTGCCGGTGGCGAACAGCTTTCCAAAAAACGATGTCCCGTCTGAGTCCTTCACGTCCTCAAGGCCGAATGTCATTGCTGACACTTGAGGGGATGCGGTCCCTACGTCAATCGCGTTTGAATACTCACGAGGGGGGTTTAGGCATACCTTTGGTTCTCGGCTCCATCCGTCTCCAGTGCCAGGTGCGCCCTTGTCTGAGTACTCAAAGAAGAAGAAGTTCACGCCCTCAATTGCGATATACCCGACAACGTGTGAACGTGTGGCTGATTTAAGGTCTGAAGTAACCGTCATTACGTCACGTTACGAATGAGGGGCCCACCACTTGCACTCTGGTATTTTTTGGACATATTCAATAAACAGGTCTTCTTTGTCGGGAGGAATGTTATCATTCCATTCTGCTGACGTCTCAATGTACCCCCGTCCGAATTTGGCCTCGCCTGTTGAGTAATTCGACTCAAAACATTCGCAGGTTATTTTAACGCCACCCATGTGGTGATTTATCGCACATGTTGCATTGTATCCTACCAATCCGCAATCCCAGGATCGCGACCACTCAAACATATCAGGCTTCGATGCGCTAAGATAGGAACATCCATTTATGGTAGACGTTTGGTCATCTACGCCACCGCAGCCCCCAGCCAGAAGAGCCGCCACGCACAAAACGAGAAGAATCTTTTCCATGGCCCTTACCTCCATACCTTACAGGAATGGTGAATGGTAGAGCCTGTCAGTTCAAGGATATTGAAGGAGTCCAACATTATCAGCTATGCCACGTACTTCCACAGGTTAAGCTCAAGCCTCCAATACCCGTTATAATCCCGTATGTTGCGGCCAGTGAGCGATGACATGGAACTAACCGGCTTTCCTTCCTCTGGCTGCCAGATACCGGTCTCGTAGTCCGCCGATGACGAATTGAGCGTCCTGTCCGGGAAACAGCGAATGGGGGAACCTTCGTGGATCACGTCCTCAAAGAACGCCTCGAAACTACCCCACCACGCGCTGCCTTCCTTCCACACCTCCGCGCTGGAAAGGTGTTTGTACTCGAACCGGCCATCGTACAGGATGTTGCCCTTGCGGCTGTACGTCTGTCCGTTCGCGGATCTGTGCAACTTCGTGGTCGAGTTTGGTGCCCACCAATCGTTGATGTTTCCTGGGTAGGAGGTCAGTCCGCGCGACGGGAACCAACAGTACCGGGCCTGATGGGTTGATAGGTACTCATTTGCTCCTGAAAGGTTACCGGTAAATCCAAGCAACGTACCGAGTCCCGCGTCCGTCCATGTAACGGCAGTATTCCCTGCGTCAGGAAAACTGATTGTTACCTTACCGGTCGTTGATGACTGGGTTACTCGCGTCGAATCATACGGGGCACCAAGTGCCTGTATCACTGTCTGCATGTGGCCGGTGAGTTGGTCCTCCCCTACAACGCCGGACATGTAGTAGTCACCGGCAGTGAGAGACAACGGGTTGCCTGCTACGCTAAAATCCTTGGTCGCGTCCGTGATCGAGAACAGTCCGAGATACCGCTGCAGTTCATTGCCCATGGCTAACCGCTCACCGTCTGACTTCGTCCGATCGCCGTTGTAACCTGTTTCTGTCTCACAAACGAGCTGGACGGGTCAAACGGGTCATTGAAGAACACGTTGATATTGACCGGGCGCTTGTCCTCAACCGTCTGCGCAAACTGCGTAGGTTTGCTAGACGTTGACGTGGTGGCAGCCGTAGAACCGGAACTGGAAGAAGCACCTGCAGCGGCTCCGACGCCGGCTCCTGCAGCTCCAGCGGCCACTGCTACGGCGGTATACAGTCCAGCGGCTGCCAACTTAGTAACGTCCGTGAAGCCGCTAGCGGCGTATTCAGCAAGCGAGAAGATGGCCTTAATCCCGGCCTCGATTGCGAGCGCTTTCAGGGTCGAGGCCAGGGCCTTTAGAATTTCCGTCTCAATGGACTCGCCACTGGCTTCGGCGGCGTCCGCGACATTGAATAGGGCAGTAGCGAAGGATGAGAACGCGGCCTTACCCATGCCGCCGATGTCTTCCGAGGTGTCAATGATGGACTGTCGGAATGCCGTGACCTTGTTCGCGGCTCCGATTGTGGCCTGGCCAACCACGGTTAACTGTGCGGCAAGCGCCCTGTAGGCAGCTGTAGCAGTGTTTCCGCTTGCAGCCATGGCGTCCATCCGCATCTTGATACTATCAAACTGTGCCTTTGTCTGCTGCGCCCTTTGGTTCTGTTCCTCGTCCATCATGCGGATCAGCGGAATATTCGACACTGGCAGGGACGCGGCTGCGTTCATGGCCTTTTGAACGTTCGCGGCTAATAGGCTTGACGCCTTTTCGGCTTTGATTATGTTCGAGATGAAGTCTGGAGACGGGCCGGTGGATCCGAATGTGGATTTGTTGAATTTAATACCAGTTGCACTTGAAGCAGCGTCAGTTGGCGGCTTTTTAGGAGGCTTAATTATTGCTGCTTTCTTTATCTGCGCCGCTTTCGCCAAGCTTATCTGCTCATTTAGACTCTTTTTAATTAGGAACAACCTCATTCCCTCTTCTTGGCTAAGAAGTGTAGTTAATTGCTTTTCAAGCCGGGCTCTCTTCTTTATGTTGTCGTTCTCTGCCCTTATGAACTGGACCCTCTTTCCAATAACAACCATTCTTGTTTTTTGATGAGTATTTAGCTTTTCAAGTTCTTCTCTGACAAACTTAATCCTCTTTTGAGTTTGCTTCATGATGTCTGCGGTTTTGTCTCCAGCCCACATTCCGCTATATGTTTTAGTCAACTTAATAATTATTCCGAGTGCTTTTATTACCAAGTTGCTCTGACTTACATTTATTGCAAGTTGGTCATTGGCGTTTTTTAGAGATGTTTTCATTACGCGCCACTGGTCTGCGCCAGTTTTTACTGCAAGCTTTGAGTCGCCAACTACCTTATTCAGACCTGCAATTGTTGCTGCCGTAAATGCTGCCGTTTTATCTTGATCGCTAAGTGCCTTTGTCGACTTCCCTATAGATACGGCATAGTCTGCATTTATCAAATCTAGGCTTTTGAGCTGGATTCCGAGATTGTCTAGGATTGGTTTAGATTTTCTGGCCATACCAACCATGAGATCACCCATGGCCGCGTTTACATCTCCACCAATCTTTTGTGCTGCAATGGTTGCCTTTGCCGCCAGGTTGGCAAAAGAGTCCTCTGTAAGGCCAAGGGAAAATGCCGACGACATGTTAGCCGCTTTTAAAAGGTCTGCGTCTGATACGAAACCCCTTGTCGCTTTTCTCGCGCCTTCTATGCTGATAGTCTGAGCATCGTACATCTTGCCAAGTTCTAGACCACGGTCCATCAACTTATTAATACCCGCAGCAAAACCGACTATGGCTGCACCGGCTGCAATTGTACTTGTTTTCAGACCAGACATCTGCGACTTCATTGACCCCATGTCGCCGCTTGCTGACTTTACTTCATTGCCCGCCTTCTTAACCTTGCGCCCAAACTTATCAATCTCCCCAGCAGCACGACCAGTGGCGTGCTCAACCGCCCTGGCAACGCGCTCTTCCTTGCGCATCTCCTTTACAAAGTCCTGGATCTGTTTGGCGTTTCCCTTCATGTCGAGTTTCCACTCGGTGATCATCTGTTCTGTAGGTATCGCCATTATCTATCCAGATTTCGGGAGTTTTTTAACATCAACCTTGAACGCATCCCATACTTGGCCGGTATCAACTCCGTACCCGTCCTTGCGTGCGATTGATTTATCTGCGCCGGTTCTGTAGTTGTCATTACCGTGTGTTGCCCTATAAACCTTCGCTTTTGATACTCTTTCACTAACGGCACGGGCTGGTTTTCCTCCGGTAGTCTGCCCGCGCTTCATGTGCTCTTTATAGCTGTTGAGGATTTTCCTTGAAACCAACCGCGCGCCGAGCTTGATTGCTGCCGTGTTTCCTCTTCCGCGCAGTGACCTGTTTATCGCGCGCTTCCATACGTCCCGTATTTCTTGCACTTCTCTGCGAGTTGAAAATATCGGGTTTCTTCCGGTCTTGGCTAGGCCAAAGAAAATGATCTCTTTGTTGTCCCATCTGAGATCAGAGACAGTTCCGTCCTTCTTTCGGTATGGCTGGCGACCTCTATTGATCCCGACCTGAGCCGAATATCCGCCAATTCCGAGGAAGATTTTCTCCATTAACTGGATCATCTTCTTTCTTCCACGGCTCTTTATCCTGACGGCCATCTAGTCTGCTTCCATCATCCGAGCCCGATAATACGCAGACCACTGGCTCTCTTGACTGTCCGCAACCCGAAGCAAGTCAAGGTGCGGCGAAGGCAATTCCCACACGTTTCCAAGTGCTCCGCGCCGGTAATCTTCAAGGTCTGAAAGCACTAGTTGGATGGGCCGTTGTTCCCAGAAGTAGTTCTCGCACGTCTTGTTATAAGGTTCATGGTCAGCTCCGCGCGTCCGGTGCAGTCCAGTTCCGGCGTACTCTTCCTTCCACCCGCACCCGAACAGTTCCCAATTATCGTCGTATCCGTTCGACAAACACTCATCGCAAGATACGTCAACACGATGGACAACCTTGGTTCCGCACTTGCCCTCTTTCGTGACTCGCCGGCCCCATATGGCTGCCTTTAGGCCCTGGATAAAGGGGCGCTGGCCTCGCTTATGTGCAGGACCATGGCACCGGCAGCCTGGATGAAGTATGAGGACAGGTTAACCTCGTTCATCCACCCATCAGTAACGGCGGATCCAAGAGTGCTGTACCCCTTGCGCTTAAGTGGCGCGGCAGGCTCCGGGTCGCTCCCATCTGGTTTGCAGATGATGTACCCGTCCAACTCCGTGACCCCAAACCTGAACGCCATGCGCAGTTTGTTGTTCAGGGTCATATCCTCAATGTGGTGCTTCTGCTTGGCTGTCAACGGAGCGATCATTAGCCATGTCGGCTTCTTGCTCTCGTCAATCTTCAGCTTTTCAACATCGAAGTACGACTCCTTGTACGCCTTCCAGTCGCTTCCATCAGTGCCGTGCTTTACGACGGAATCATCTGCGATCTGCATCTCTTCGATGATTCCGCCGTCTCCGGCAACATCAAACGTGCCCGCAATAACAACCCGGCGAGGTCCTACCTTGTAGTGTCCAAAACCCATGGCCCTTTAACTCCTGTGAATCTGTTGCGTTAGAACTGGTGGATGGCAAGCGCGGCCCGGTTCAGGTCGGTGTTGCCGGAATCGTAATCCTCGTCGGCGCGGAACTTGACCTTGACTGCGGTCAGGCCGTCGGCATCCTCACGGACGGGAAGATCGGACAGATAACAATACGGCATGGCAAAGGCAATGCAACGTGTGGCGTCATGGCCAAACTGAGCGATAACGGTCTTGGCCGTACCTGAGTTGAAGTCCTGAGCCAACCCCGGCATGTCCTGGTCATACAGGATGGACATCTCTGCCTCGGGTACGCCTCCACCCTTGACCCATCCGCCTACTCCGTTGACGCCACCGGGGCACGGCTGGCTGATAAGTTCCAGATTCGGAGTGATGGACACATCCGCGACCTTGCGAGAGGTGCGGGCGGTCGCCTGAGCATCGCCGATGTGAATCAGGCCAATGGCGCGGTCGTGAGCAGGATCGTTGCCGCCTGCGGCTGCTGCATGGTCAAACACGGCCCGGTCATCTGAATCTTCCACGAACTGGTGGTCTGCGACGGAGGACGTGAACGCAATCATGGGCAACTCGCCGGCTGCGGTGCCTTCCACTTCAAAGATGAGCGCGCCGCCAACGGTCTGCTTTTGGTCCTGCGAGTCGTCGCCGATGACGAGCGTGTCAAGGTACTTCTGGGTCGCGTCTTCGTCCAGGTATGTGGTGGTGGAGAAAACGATAGGGTCTCCAGCCTCAACCGCCGCCTGCGCTGCCGGATAGAATGTGATCCCGTCAGTTGCGACGCTATCAATCAACTTGACCTCGCCACCGCCGCGTTTGTCTCCCTTGACGCCAATCAGCGCGGCCATGCCGGGCACGCAGTAGGTGTTGGCCGCCGTCAGGTTGAAATTCGTCGTGCTCGACCCGGCAATGGCAACCGAGCTGCGCGCGTTGGTCGGGTTCTGGATCCCGCCCACGGCAGCTTCAAGGTGCTCTCCTACGTCGCCGGCATCGATGGTCGCAGGGGCTCCGTCCGCGTACATGGTGAACTTGAAGTCACCGTTTCGCAGGCCAGGGTGATTCGCGCGCTGCTTATAAAGCCGCGTCTCAACGGTCTCGTCTTCGATGCCTTCCCATGTCAGGCCAGAGGCGTCGATAACGGTGCAGCGCAACTTGGCCGCGTTTGAGGTATTCCACTCATCCGAAGCCGCGTTGACGAACGTGTCATTGAACGTGGTCCCGATAACGGTGCGAAGTTCTTGGAGTTTTGATAGTCCGGTGGTCATAGTTCATCCTCTGCGATCCTGCATCGCCATGTCTGGCGCAGAATCCTGACTGTTTCTAGGTCCCGGTCCTGCTCGTCATTTTCAAACCACCGGGCTTTTAAGTTGATGTCCGTTGCCGTGTTGTCTGCATCGAACCCGACGAACGACGCACCGTTGCGAAGGGTTGAGATTATCTGATTCCGGTCTGCAAGCATCAAGTCGTAGTGCTCGTCTAGATCGCGAGCTGCGTCATATCCAAATTCTAGAATCAAGAATATGTCGCTCCACCGCTGGTTTAAGTCGCTCAGATCCTGGACTTCATCGCCCCTGTCCCATTCGAGGGTAAATAGCCTGTCCGCCATGGACTGCTCTGCCGTCATATGTAGCGGGTGGTCGTTGTGTCTAAACGGCTCCAGGCTAATCGCAGACGACGGGGTAAGTGTTTCAAGCCGCCAAATTGTGTTTTTATATATTTGCAAAAGGCTCATGCGATTAGCCGGATTGTTGCTCCGCTGATGCGCTCGTCTTCTGCAATCTTCCCGTCTTGGTTTGCATCGCGCGGCATAGTCAGAACCATCTGGTCAACTTCTCGTTCAAAGTCCAGGCGGAACCTCTCGTACAGGTCTTTGTTCTCCTCTCCGCGCTGAGACATGTAATAAATCATCGCGCTTGCTAGAGCTGACGCGTGCCTGAACCCTGCAGAGCCATAGAACGTTTGGGGCCTCTGATCTGGGGCCAGGGCAGATAGGCGACTCATTACCCGATCGTGCCCAAGTTCAAGCAACTGCTCGATGTCTACCTCTGTCGGGACGCCACGGCCAAACAGAGGGATAACTGCCCTTAGATCGTCATCTGTAGGCAACACTGAAGACATCGGGGCCTTGGCACAACAAACGGCAATCTTATCAAATACGCTCCCATCGATGTTGATTTCAGCGTGCCCATCCCACCACAGCTTACTGGCCGTCGTTGCGTTGGCGGTGTAGGTGATGGTGGTGCCCTCGACCGTTGCCCCGGCCCGGTGCGGAGTCATTGCAGGCCGGCGCAATAGAACGGTGGTGCCCTCAACTACGCGCACCTTGAACTGCTCAGGGTCGTCCTGGACATAAAACACTGACCCCGACTCCATCCCTACATTGCTAACGACCTCCATGGACTGCGAACCTTTTGATACGGCTCCTTCCAGGGTGGTTGTAATCGCGCTGACGGTCGCTTCTGTGCTGCCCAGTACCTCGGTGCCACTCCCGTCCAAAATACGAATGTAGGCGGTCGTGGCGCGAGTCCTGGCCCCATTGTATGGAATCAGTCCGCCGACGTTATGGATCAAACAAATAGGAACGGGCATTGGCTCGCCTTGCTAACTCATGCCGCGCTGTAGATGCGGCTCATTCTGCGTGTCACCATCGAACGGGGATGCCGACTTCTGAGACGGTGCCGTCTCTGGCATCACTTCCGCGTACTTCCACAGGCGCTCTTGTTTATCCTTGCGCTTGGCGCTGACGCAGTGGGCCCCGTTCTGGTGAAGGATCTTCCACGCGGTTGGCAGCGGGAACGTCGCATCGAACACGTCCTCGCTAAATTTCATGTAAGCATCACGGAACAGCCGGCAACGCGCGCCCTTTCCGCCACGGTCCACGGAATGGAACCCGGCAGGCTCGCGGCCAATCTTCCACGAAATGGATTCCTTCCTGGTCTCTGTCTTGGTCTCGGAGTCCTTGCCCTCTCCGAACACGCGCTTGATGTGGCGTTCGCGGCTCAGGATACGGACCTTGTAATCCTGCAGAGACGGAGGCACGTAAGACGCGGATACCATCTCGTTGCTGGCCTCGGCAAACTCCAGACCAAGAATAATCATCCCCGCGATGGTCGGCAGGGGCATGGGCTGGTTATGCAGGTCGGTTACGGACAGCGACCCTTCATCTGCAAGCTCCACAAGACGCTCGCTCACATAGTCAAACTGGTCTGTCCTGGACTGGCGCTCGTAGAACATCCACTGCGGGAACAGGTACGGAGTCTTGCGCCCGCCCTCGGTAAGGTCTGGCCCTGATACTTTGCGCGGAACCGGTGCAGGTTTCGGCGCTTCTGACGGTGTTTGGTTCGTAGCCTTCGTCATTTGATGCCTTTGTAAAAGTGCCCGGGACGGAGCGTCCAATGGGGGTAATTTGCCCCGCCCCGGGAGTTGATGCTGGTTAGTAAGGCTGCCCGGTCGCAGTGAACTTGACATTCACGCCGGAGAGGTTGGTCGCGTTTACCACCTCAACAAGGGGCCCAATGCTGGAGTTAATGTTCCCCACGGAATAGGCCATGATCAACTGGCTGTCGGCGTTGAGGTCCGGGGTCTGCTCCAGAACATAGCCGTCATTGCTTCCGAGGATAATGGTCGGCTCGGTGGACGCCTTGAAGACGTTGGCGAGGTTCAGCGAGTCGCCAGACGTCTCATAGGTGCCCATGGTGATCCAGCCACGGACTTCCTTCTCGCCGTAAAGACCACGGCTAGATTTAACTACGAGGTATGTGCAAGTACCCATCTTGATTCTCCTTTACGCGGTCACGCCGGTAAGCTTGCCCTGCATCTTCGGGTTCTTGCAGACGAGCTTGAAAAGGTAAGTAATGAGGAACAGATCCGCATCAGCGCTGCGGCCCTGGTCGTAAACGGTAATCGGCTGGTGCTCAACCATCTCAAAGTTTCCGGGAGTGAGGTCAAGCAGCATGATCACGGTGTCGGTCTGGCGCGGCACGGGGACCACGGGGATCCTGGCGAACGTCTGGCCGAAGTAGCCCGGGACCTTGTCCTTGTCGTCGATCATCTGAGCAGCGGGGCCGCCCGTCAGATTGTACATGTTGGTGTACTGGTTCCACGGCATGAGCCAGACCATGTTGTTGATGTTCGCGCCACGGTCGTTGTCGGCCATGGTCTCGATCAGGTCCAGGCCGTCGGTCGTGGCGAGCAGCCCGTTAACGGCGGTCTCTGCGGACTCGAAGTAAGTAGCCGCTCCGCGAGTAATTCCGGCGTAGGTAGCGGTGGAGTCAACGGCGGTTTCAAGGCCATTGGTGCCACTCTGGACGGTGCGGGCTACCAGGTCAATCAGATCCTGGTTGCCGAGCATGAACTCCTCACTGATGCCATCCACCCAATTGGAGCGGAGAGCGGCGCGGGCGTGGCCGGTAACCTCAACCTCATACCGAACGGCAAGGTACGGGTCAGCGGCGGACACCCACCCCTGGTTGCCGGCACCGTCAAGCGCCTGGCCCTCGGAATAGGTGGTGGTGGAAGTGTTGCCGGTGCTGTTGATCTTCCAGCGCCGGGCAGTGTCACCGAACGGGCCAACCGGGGCACCGAACAGAGGGATGGGCGACTCATCGCGATAGACGCCCTTTACAAAACCGGGTGCAACCGCTTCGCGGATGATCTCGGCCTGGGTGGTGGTAGTGGTAGCCATTAGGCTGCCTCCTTATTTTGATCCGCCGGCGAGGTTCGCCCGCAGGTACGCGGCAGCACCTTGAGGTGTTTCAAGGTTGTTGTCGGGTACAACAGCAGGTGGCGCGGCGGTCCTTCCGGGCTGGCTCCCGCTCCCCTTCGATCCATTAGGAACGGCAAGGTACGGGGCACTCGTAAGGATGTCTTGAATTAGGCCTGGGAGGTGTTCTGCTACCTCTGCGGCGGTGTCTGCCAGAATTTCTCCAGACGCATCACGCAAGACAGGATTAAGACCATCATCTGAAACGCTCATCTGTCCCTTGAGCCTGAGCCAGATATCTTGTGGATCGCGGGCTTTGCCGGCAGCTTCCTTGAACACCGCATCACGCGAAACAACGCCCTCAAGCGCACCACGTAATTTGCTGTTCTCTTCCGCCAGCCTAGCATTCTCCGCTTCCACCTTCCCGCGCTTGGACTTCTCCGCGCGTAGGTTGCGCTCCACTTCTGGCTGCTGAGGAAGTGACGCAAGGGTCTTGTCATCCAACCCGTGCTCTTCCATGAACGCCTGTACCGCCGCAGTGCTTGCTTCTTCAACTGCCGTGGTTCGGGCCTGCTCTGCAGCCGCCTGTGTTTTAGATGTGGCCTTTGCTACTTCCCGCTTGATGTGTCCGTTTAACTCATCCTGGCTAAACGTCTTTTCGGTGCCAGTCCCATTGCCCTGATCTAGTTGCGGCTCAGGTTCCGCATCCGGGCTCGCACCCCCGGTGGTGTCCCCGCTTCCATCTTCAACCGAGCACGCGGACGTGAAGTCGCGCGCGTCAAGCATCATGATGTTATCGGTAAAGTTCTTAGGAAACATGTTTGCCCTTTTGGTTTTGTGTTATCCGCGTTTCTTGTCTATTTCATGGTGAGCGCGGTCAATTCTATCCTTGCGCGACTCTTCAGAATAGCGAGGGTTTTTGTCCATGTCCTGGCCTGTCTGTGTATCAACAACCGGCTCTGTTGATCCGTCCTCGTTTATGACATCGGCCTTAAAGTTTCGCGTCTTGATCCCCTCCCGATAATCTTTCGGGTTTGTCGAGAAGTCCTGGAATCTATACCGCTTGTTCGCGCCGCCTGTATTTGTTCCTGAGTCGTGGTGCAGCGTGTCAACGGTGCATTTTTGGCAGGGGTGAAGAACTGGAAGGGTAAAACCTGTCACCATTTGGTTGAGCGATTCGGTTCCACACGCAGTGCAAACGAGGTCCCTGTAAATATATTTAGGCAACGTCCTCAACCTCCTGCTCTTCTGCGGTGTCCTCTTCTTGTGCCTCAAAGACCGGAGTGCTTGGCATGTCCGGCTTGGTCTCTGCGAACGATTTCATTATCTTTTGGACTGCGCCGATCTCTTCGTCTCCAGCGCCGCTCTCCCGCATGAACCGCTCCACTGATGTGGTGGCCATCTTCACGCCAACCTCATGCGGGATGATCCCCGCTTTGGAACTAACGATGGCGACAAGGTCCTGAATTTGCGCGGTGAGCGACTTGATATCGAAGTTGTCCGGGTAGACAACAACAGGCATCGTGTCATCTGACTGATTCCCGCTCCATGCTGCGGCGTCCTGATACAGGCCGTTCTCAAATTCCTGCTCGGCTGCGGCCCACAGACTCATTTGATTGCGCTTATCTTCCGTCTCGATGTTCAGGGCCTCACCGCTGCGCTCTTCTTTCGAGAACTCAGCCAGGCCGCGACCGGCTCCGAGATACTGCTTGATGCTCCACAACTTCGCAACGATGCGCTCCCACTTGCTGTTGGCCAACTCGGAAGGCGGGGATATATACTGCGGCGCATTCGTTACGTCCTCGCCTCCGATGGCGCGGAAAGGTCCGATGTCGATAGGGCCCCGGCGCTGACCTGGAACGAATAGAATCGCGAATGCCTGGGCCCGCTCCATCTCGTCCAGTTCTGATAGGGCGTTGAGGATGTACCTGTCCATATCCAATGCTTCGGACAATGGCGACTCGCACGCCATCCCGTAGCGGATGCCTTCCCTGGACAGGTTGAGGGTGCAAAGGGGTACATGGCCGACCGGGTGCGGACCTTCGCCCGCCAACTCGTATTCCTGACCGCCATCCGCCTTTTTGCCGATAACCGGCTGGTACAACTCCCAATGGTCGCGATACCAGATCCGATACTGCGTCATGTTGGCGTTCGGAAGTGCGGAAGGGTCGCGCGGTACGATGTACGGCTCTGCGATGCGCACCCACTCGAACTTTCCGGCCAGGTCTGTCTCCCAGTCCACCAGGTCCAGCGGACTCACCAGGTACGAATAAGGGCGCTCTCCGCGTTCTTGCTGCTCGGCTAGACTCTCCGCGTCAGTGTCAAACGACGGGCGGTCTGTAATTGCATGGTATCGGCCATATGTCTGTGCCCCGTGCATGGCCAAACGCCTAAACGCAGGCATGCCGGTTCCGCACAGGTCAACGTCTGTCGTGTAGTCCAGCCATCCGCCGGTCGGGATCCCGTTCTCGTAGCGGGGCGGCTTGCGAAGGATACCAGCCGAGAAGATGTTTATCATGCTCAGGAACAGCGGGATATGGATGGCCCGCTCCCCTCGCTCGTCAAACTCATCTTTGGTCTCGCGGCGATGCTTCCACAGGAACGAGTTGAAGGACGTGCTGTTCCACTTGTACCGGCTCTCGTCTCGACCAAGGTCAGCGGGCAAGGAATCGCCGCCAGCCGCTGGGTCTGCATCTGAAGACTGAGCGAGCGGGATTGACTCAGCGGACCACCCGACCGTAGCGGCATAATCCGGCTGCAGTACATGGATGCCACCACGGGAAAAGCTGCGGGCCATCATCCACCGCAGTTGCATCCTAACGTAGTCAGGGTGTCTGATTTCGTCAAATTTTGGCATCAATTAAGCCGTCTCGGCCCACATGTTTTCGCGCTTATCCACCGGGGCGAAGTAACTCACCGGGTAGCGCATCGAGTCAACCGGGTCAGGCCGTGGTGTGCGGTTGAACCGCGTCCCGTCCGCGTTCCACTCAACTCCCATGATGTTCTCAATTAGGGCCTGGGTCTTGTCCCGTACCACGATGAACCAGCCAAGAGACCTATCCCCGACAGGGTCCATCTTCGTGATCACGTCATCCACGGACTGGCGTACGTGCGGGTTCCGGTTTCCACGGTCGGACTTCATGAGAAGGACGTTGAACCCTTCCTTCTTCATGAGCTTATAACTGGCCTTCTCGCTGTTCAGTTTGTTGTACCGCCCGCTCGCATCCATCACGATGACGGTGTCCGCCGGGTGATATCCGACCTTTTTCAGGGACCGCGCCAATTGCTCGCACGAACCGTTGCGCTCCAGGTAATCCACCACCACCCACCTGTCCGGGTCTCCGCTGCGGAGTCCAGAATAAACCTTGTAGATGGTACAGCTGTTCGGCGCGTGGTAATTCGGGTCAACACCGGCAATGTAGCGGATCTTGTTTCCGCCCTTGCGCCCGGTTACTGACTTTAAAACCTTCGCGGTGATGTCAAAGCGAGCCCACTCTGGACCCATTAGGTCTTCGAGGTTAAGCCCGTGGACTTCTGGCGAGAACCAAGAGAATACCTTTGTGAGCCTGCCTTGGTCTTCAATCTTGCGGACGGTCTCCCAGTCTGCCTCTACCTCAACCTTGTAGGTATCGGGGTGCATTGACTTTCTCATCACATCCATAGCCCGGTGGCTCATGAATGGATTTGAATACCCGCTGAATGAGAAAACCTTAACCTCTTTATCTTTAATATTGTCATCGTGTCGCTGTAGAGCTTCCCCGCCGGCAGGTGTAAGCGTCCTGAGCATCTTCGGCGTGTCCGTGTGCCGCAAACACAACCATGCGACCTCGCCAGCATACGTGCTCGATTTTTGGTCCTCGTCGCTTAGTATCCAAGAGCCATCCCATCCCCTGAGCCCGTCTGGATCTTTTGTGCTTCTAAACTGGACATTATGCCCTGTCCATAGAGTGAATTCCGGGTACGGCCTCGATAGAATGCTCTTTTGAATCAGCCACTTGTACGGGATAAACTCCATCAATTTGTTTCTTGCTGTCCATACGTGCTGATATGTCGGAGCGATTATGCGGCCATAACCCATTGGAGACTCGACCATTTGTTTCAATGACCACAAACCGCCTCCCTTTGTTTTACCTCCGCCTCTTCCGCCTCCGCCTTCGATCCTCTCCGAATCGCATGTTACAAGTTCAAACTGAGTGTGTGAGCATTTAAGAGTAAGAATCTTGCGAGGTTCGCCGGCCCATTCAAGTATGTGCTTATCCCACCTGCCGCCAAACACTTCGGACTTCTGCCCAGTGCTTACAAGCTTTCCTCTTATGTCTCGGTCGTATATCTCAAGTTCAAACGCAATGTCTATGTATCGGTTATCTGGGGATAACTCAGACTCCAGCCTCCCTAAACGATCCTTCCACCCCAGCGCCATTTTGCCTCTTTGCTCTGATCCCCGCCATATCTTCCTCCATCAGCGCGACTCTCTTCTCTATCTCGCTCATGTCGATAAGACTCTTAACGGCCTTGCTGCCATTTGAGATTGCGGCGATATCTTTTCTCAATTCGTCTTTCTCGCCGATGTCTGCGGCGGTAACTATTCTGTAGGCAAGCTCTGAGAGTAGGTCCGTCCACCAGATCGTTGTTCCATCTGGGGTTCTAAACTCAATCGATGCGTCTGTTTCTACTGCGCGCTGCTCAATAATTGACCGGCATCCATTTGCCCAGTCCTGAGCCGCTATATCTGTCTTGAATGTTCTTGAGTGCTTGGCTCCAGCAAGGTCCATCCATGGTACTTGCCATGAATTATTCCTTTTACGTCCTGGATTGCCAACCCATCGAACATCTGAAGGTATTCTACTGTCTGGCACTATTCAGTGAGTCGGATTGATGTGATAGCAACCGCATAAGACCCCCCGGGAAACGTTTTCCGATGGAGATTGGGACC
>Ga0233429_1000743_pt1 | contig 47089 bp, 54 predicted proteins | sample SI_118_April2016_3_FD_179879 | JGI IMG/M metagenome (GOLD analysis project Ga0233429, IMG submission 179879) | Seawater microbial communities from Saanich Inlet, British Columbia, Canada - SI_118_April2016_135_MG | ecosystem: Environmental > Aquatic > Marine > Inlet | place: Canada: British...
TTTTATAATTCCTGCTTTGATTTTAAATGGTCTTAATTCCTCAGCAGTTCTACCGTCGAGTCTTTTACCTTTAACAATTAAAGGTTTGTCTGATTTGCCTCCCATTTTATTTCTTGCCTCCTTTTGTGTTTAGCATTTTTTTGATTTTATCAGTAAGTCCTGTAGTGTGGCTTTCTGTCTCTATTTTTTTAATTGCTTTTGACATAACCATTTGTTTTTCAGGATCGTCGTTTTTTATCCATACCCAACCATTTTGTCCAACTAATATGTCGCATCCAGAATTTTCTTTTAACATTTTAATCATACTGCCTTGTTTTCCAATTATTCTAGGAATCTTAGTTGGTGAAACTTCTATAATTATTCCACTATGAAGTTTACGATATGGTCTGTTTTTTGTGCTTAATTTTATAAATCTGTTTTCTGAAATATCAAAAATACTTGCAAATATGTAATCGCCGACATCAAAGTATTTACTCATTGGATATCGGTTAGTGTCTATATAACTTTGTGATGCTTCGCTAATTGGCAAATCTGCATCAAATGGGCATCTTATATCAACACGCCATCCATGTCTTGCAATACCAGTAATCTTTCCAATTACTGCGTCGCCTCTTTTTGGAATATATCTTCCTGCCAGAGGTATAATTTTTATTACATGTCCTTTTATATTGGTTAATCCCAGTGATGTTGCAATTATTTTGTTGTCTTCGCGCATTGCTCTACCGCTTGGTAAATAACTCATACCTTCTGCTAATACATCTCCAGGGATAACAATTTCCCTATCAGATACATACAGCTTTTCTATTTTTTTTTCTGTCATTTTTTTCTCCATTTGAATATAATTAATTATTTAAGTTCATCAATTTGAACTTCTCCATTTGTTAATTTGTTAAGTAATGAAAATAAATCATTACGATCTCCCGCTACAATATCTAAATCAACTTGAACTGAACCATTTGATAGCCATTTTTCAGCAATTACTTTGAACTTGCTTTTAATTGAACTATATGCTCTACCTGCATGTGTAGCTGGAATAATTGCTCTTAGTTTTATATGCTCAAAAGACATAGCTAGAATTGGCTGAAGTTTTGATACAATTTTTTCTATTTGAAAATCAACTTTATCTGCAGGATCTACATGTACTTTTGCTTCTTTCATAGCTAACTCAATTCTTTGAGCAGGTATTGGCAATTTTGTTTTTGGATCGCATGCATTTCTTTGAATATAATTAAGAATCTTTTGAGTTTTTTGCTCAAGTAATCTTTTTCGTTGGTCTGCAGTTAATTGTATTTCACCATTTTTGATTATAACTTTTGCAGCTTCAATATGGTCTTCCGTTCCAAGCCATTGTTTCATAGCAGCTTCGTTAACTTTTTCAGCACTATGAGCGTTCTTAAAAATTAAATTTCCATTCATTACATCGCTTATATCAACATTTGCACCAGATTTTAATTCTAGTGCTTTGTCAATATCGTCGAGAATTACTTCAAAGTTTTCTCCACCTTTTTTCAGTCGTGCAATGTTAAGGTGTATTTTTTCTCTGTCGTATGTTTGTTGTAATACCATTCTATTTAATATTTAGTTAATACTTCTGATGCAATTTCTTCAGTTCCTTTTAATGTAATTGCAGAAGTTTCTAATCGTCCCATAGTAAATTCTTTGCCAAGCACTTTTTTGAATATTGATATTGCTAACTTAATCGCTGCTTTTGCATCCATGTTTTCTTTGTATCCTTTTTCTAACATTTTATCTGCTTCTTCAGCATGCATACCAACTGCTTTTGCTTTGTATTGGAAATAAATTCCGCTAGGTTCTATTAAATATAAAGATGGTCCTTTTTTTATTTCTGTTCCACCAATTAAAAGTGAGACACCAAAAGGTCTGATTCCACCATATTGAGTGTAAGCTTGCTCTAAATCTGCTATATATTTAACTAATCCTTCTACGTCAATAGGTTCTCCATATGTTACTTTGTGCTGCTGTGCTCTTAGTCTAGATCTTTTTACTATAACTCGAGCATCAGAGATAAACCCTGCAGAAGTTAAACCTAAGTGATTATCTATCTTAAACACTTTTTTAACAGATTTTGGTATTAATAACTTGTCAGTTCTATGACGATCAGCTATTAATAAAACTCCGTCCTTGAATGCGATACCCATTGCTAACGCGCCAAGGCTAACTGCTTTTTTTGCATATTCTACTTGCAATAGTCTTCCGTCTGGTGAGAACACCGTGATTGCACGGTCGTATCCCATTACTTGATTTGGCATAAATTGCATTTTTTTACCTCTTTTTCAATTTGTTTAGTGATCCTGATGTTAGGATTGTTGAAACAGTTGCTTTTTCCCCATTGATTTCTTTTATCAGTGCTAAAGCGGATTTAGTTTGATCTACCCATTTATGACCTGTTTTTATTATTCCAGTTTGTTCTTTTTGGTCCCATGTTTCAGGTAGGAACTGAACGCCTGCCTCAGCGCAGCCGAATTCTCCAAGAAAACGCAAACAAGCTTCAGTGCATTGCTTTGCAACGATTTTCTTTTTTAATATGTTATCTGAATGTATTTTAAACAGTATATAACGCTTTCGTTCTTTTAACGTGGGGCTAAGTACCTTCATAGTTTTACCTTTTCTACTTTATATTTTTTTAATTCCTTAATCTATTTAAACTCCTCGGTTAGAAGATAATATGGCTATCCTTAGAGCAGAAATATGGGTTTCTGGAAGTGTTCAAGGAGTATTTTTCCGTGCATTTGTTAAAGCACAAGCAGTTTTGCTTAAAGTAAGTGGTTTTGTAGAGAATCTAAAAGATGGCCGCGTCCACGCTGTTTTTGAAGGTGAAAAAGCAAATGTTGAGAAACTAGTTAAATTATGTAGAAAAGGCCCACCTACATCTAAAGTTACAAATCTAGAAGTTAATTATTCAGATAAAACAGAAGGTTTTTCTGGTTTCCTTAAGGTTAAGGGAATAGGCTTATTTGGCAAATAAAACCTTTTTAAGTTTTAGTATTTAATATTTGAATGATGGATTTAATAGCTGCAATAGAAAATAAAAATATTAATTTTCAAGGATCACCAGATATGCCTACAAAGTTATATGTTCTTGATAACGTTGTTGAAGCGGGAATAGATATAAGAGATTATGAAATACATATTCCTATGCCTCGACACGGCCATTTTGCTATAGGATTTTTAGCATATGATGCTAATTCACAAATAAAAGATAGTATAATACTTACTCTTGTAAATTACAATAAAGGAGCATTTAATGAGTTAAATCCACTTACTATTTCTGATTGTTTTATTACAAATATTGATGATAGAGCAGATAAAGATATATTTTTTCCTATAATGTCTTTTTATTTAAGTCCACAATTAAATGGCAGAGGAATACAAATATTAGGGTTAGAAGAGACTTTTCGTTTAATGAATATACCTATGGTAGATGAAAATAGTCTCGAATTTCAAAATTATATGAATAATGGACCATTAATTCCAAGTAATTTAATTGCGAAAAATGCAATAATGTCTCGCTGTAAAGATAATTTAATTAAAGCAGATCCGTATTCTATATAATTAATTTACAACACTTTGTGGTTTACCTTTAAGAAAACTTTCAATATTTTTGATGAATATTTCTTGTTTTAGTGCAGCAGCTTCTTTTGTTGTGTATCCTATTGGTGGATATATTATGCAATTATTTCTGTTAGATAGAAGTTTTAATGTTTCTTTGGAAACTTCATCTGAATGATCCCATATAAATATTACATCTTTCTTTTTTAGTCGTTCAGCTAATGCTTTTATATCAATTAAATCCATTGGTGCAGTATTTATTACTATTGCTCCAGGTTTTATTTTATTAATGCGTGCAGTGTTAAGTATTTTTTCAGTATCTTTAGTGAGTGCTAAATTTAATGAAATAATATCGCATGTAGAAATTAATTTATCTAATTCTAAATAATTGAATTTAACATCTTTGCGTGTTCGATTCCAGTAGCTAACTTTTGCTTTAAATCCATCAGAAGCAATTTCAGCGATTCGTGTGCCTATTTGCCCTAATCCAATTATTCCTATATTTTTTCCTTTTATTTCACTTACTTCAAAAAATTCACTTTCAGAATAATTTTTATTCCGAGCATTAACTTTACCTTTTTCTAATGCACGTAAATGTTCTAATAATACTGCAAAAGTGAATTCTGCTACAGATTCTGTGCTATATCCTGGGATATTACATACCGTAATGCCTTTTTTAGCAGCATATGCAGCATCTATTCTTCCATAGGCTGTAGCTAGCGTTCCAATATATTTTAAATTCGGAGTAGCATCTATAAGTTCAAGTGTTATATATTCAGAAAATTTCGCAAAAATTGCATCTGCATCTTTTAATTCAGTTTTAATTTTAGGATCTTTTTCAGATATGAATACTCTTTTTTCACAGAATTTATCAAATTGAGCCCAATGTGTCTTATCTAGCTCTTTTCCAGTGTAATTAAACATTAATATCTTCTTAAATTTCATATAATTATAAGAACAGTAAGAGATATAAATATTTGTAAATTAGAGTTTATTTCTTAAGAACGGTCTTAACTGCTTTAACAGCTCTAGACCATTTTTTCTTAGCAGGGTTTCTCTTTAAGATAAGCATGTTTTTTTCACACTTTCGTCCACAAAACCAAAGGACTTTACCATTATTTTTAACTAGCATCTTGCCAGTTCCCTTCTCAATATTTGATTTACAAAAAGAACAATTAGGCATTATTTTCTGCCTCCCTTAAGTGGTTGTGCTTCGATTTCAGTTTGCTTAAGCATTAGAATATCACCAATTCTTATGGCGCCATAGACGTTTCTTCTCATAACTTTTCCAACATCTCGACCATCAAGAATTTTACAACGGACTTGCTTTCCACCTTGTCGTGTTCCAAGTCCACCAATAATTTCAACAACTTCTGCAGGTGTTGCAATTTCAGATTGTTCAACTGCAGATACGCCACCTTTTCCTTCTTTTGTCTTTTTACCTTGTTTATTACTCATTTTCTACAGGTTTCTCTTTTTCAACAGGAGCTTCTTCCTGTTTTGGTTCTTCTTCAGTTGCTGTTTCTGCAGGTTTTTCGTTTTCTTTTGGTTCTTCAACTGGAGCTTCCTCAACAGGTTCTGCAGGCTTTTCTTCAACAGCTTCTGCTTCTTCTGCAGGAGTTTCAGTTTCTTCAGCTTTTCCTTTTGGTTCAGCTGGGCTCTGCTCAGTTGTAGGTTCCTCAACAGGAGCTTCTTCCTGTTTCCGATCTGAGCTTTGCTCAGATAGGTCCTGCAAATCTTTTGATTTGCTTGATGGTTCTTCAATTACAGTTTCTTTAACTGGAGCTTTTTCTTCAACTTTTGGTTCTTCTTTCTTTTCTTCTTTAGCAGGTTTTTCTTTTTTCTCTTCTGCTTTAGGAGCTTCTTCAGTAGGCTTTTCGTCTACTGGTTTTTCTTCTTTAGAACCTTTTGATTCAGCTTTGAGTAAGTTTTCAATATCTTTAATTACATCTAAAAGCTGTTTTTTTGCATCTCCAGGGTTTACAATTGCTAGTGAACTGGTTGGAATTGGCATTCCAGCAGCAGCTCCAAGCTCTGATTTAGAAGGAACACCTACGAATGGGATGCTCTTTTCTTCACAAAGTATTGGAAAATGCATAACGATCTCCTTGGGACTAATATCTTCAGCTACAATTACTAGCTGAGCTTCTCCCTTCTCAACCGCCTTTGTAGTTTCATTAGTGCCCTTTCGGAGTTTACCATCAACTTTGACAGATTCAACTAGCTTGTATATTTTCTCGACAAGTTCTTTTGACACCTCTACCATTTTATAATCACTGAATTAAGCTGTTTTAGACTGTTTATAAGTCTTTCTGCCGAGAAAGCGTTAGACTGCAGATAATATTGCAATTTATCATAAAATATGGATAGTTAAAATTTTTTAATTAATGGGATAAGGCAATCAAGATTTGCACGTTTTAATTCTGTTATTGTATCTTTCTTACCTACAATTATATGATTGATAGTAGAGTGATCTAAGTCAAAAGATTTAGATCCAGATACTATTCTAATTTCAACAGGTACTTTCGCTCCACCCCATTCAGATATAGTTTCTGCTACTAATACATTATTAAGAAATATTTCATTATTGGACGTACCCTGTTTTAGAAAAGTACCAATATAATTAGATGTATTAATATCTTTACCTTGTGAGTATAGATATACTAAATCACCTTCATTTAGGTCTGGAATATTCATAAAAGTAGTGGCTCAAAAGACTTAAAATGCTTACTGATGGCTGAATATAAATATTATCTGCACCAATCTTTGTAATTATAACCTTTTTTTATTAATGCCATAAATATAGGTAAAACGATTAATCTCGCATGTGATTGGTCTTCTCCATCAATAATTGCTTGTAATAATATAAATTCTTCAAAAGACATACCTGCTTCTTCTTCAATAGTTTTATTTAATATTTCATATCTTTCTTTAGGTCTTTGGCTAAGTAATTTCTCACTTATACCTTTTCTCCAATCTAGTTCTGTTCCAGAATATTTTTCAGAATATTTTATATCTTTAGCATTCCTTCTATAAAATCCTTCTTTAAATCCATATTTTGGGTTGCCCATAGAAGGCAAATGAAATGTAAAATTATTTAGAGCTTTATCTATTTCTTTTATTTTGTATGAATTTTCCATAAATGCAATGAATAAAAGGCCTTAAAATGCTTACTGATGGCCGAAAACAAAGATTAAACGATCTTTTTCTTTTTTATCAAAGCGACAGAATCCAAAGCGTTCAAATTGGACAATTGATCCAATTTTTAGATCTTTAACATTAGTTTCAGCTATTCCATGCACTGTTTTTCCGTTTGTTAGAAGAATGTCTGCCTTAACGTGATCTTTTGGCACCCAATGAATAACTTGTAAATTATATTTTGGAGCAGCTCCGCTACATAGCACGTTTTTGTGTAAAACACCTGGCTTAGTAGGTATTTGGACGTTGAAAAGCCCTTTTAGACGGATTTCTCGACCAAGATTGCTAACTAGATCTTTTTTATCTATGAAAAGCACCTTACTGACTTTAATATCTCTTGTTGGATATTTATCGGGGTGGATCTGGAGCTTAGCAACTTTTATTCTAGGCATATTATCTACATGAACTTTAATTGGATCTGCTACAAAAAAGAACCGCGGTGCTATAGCATCAATAAACTTGCGATTGATCCCAGCAAGAGTTTTTTCATCGATTTTTGTAGGTGTTTTAGATAAACCAACTTGCTTTGCTAGCTCGTAAAAGGTTTCCTTAACAAAACCGCGTCTCTCTAACGCAATCATCGTAGACATTCTAGGATCATCCCAACACGCCCCTTTTGCAATTAGAGCACGTAATACTCTGCCTGATGCTTTTTCTAAGCCTGAAACATTAAAACGCCCGTATTGAATGTAATATTTCTCTTTAAAACCAAGTAATTTAGCTATGAATTTCTGCAATTCAATTCGTTCAGCACCGAATTCAATACTTCTAAGAACATGAGTTATTCCGCACCATTCATCTTCACAAGCATTTGTAAAATCATAATTTGGCCATACGTTATATTTTGTTTTTTGGCGATAGTGCGGAGTTGTATTAATTCTAGCAATAACTGGATCTCGCATAACTGCATTGTTATTATCCATTTGTCCCATTAATCTAACTGCAAGACCTTTTTTTCCTTTTAGCATTTTTTCCCAAAGTGTTAAGTTTTGCTTAATTGTCTGGCTTCTATGCTCACAAAACATCTTTTTTCTTCTAAGTTTTGAGATTTTTTCAGCAGGGCAGGAGCAGACATAAGCTTGCTTTTTGTTGAGTAGCTTTTCAAGTTCTTTGTAGAATTTTGGTACATCATCACTTTCATATACTATTTTATTTGGTTTGATTTCTAAAAAGCGCTTTATTCCATCTAAGAAAGACTCAACAGCTTCTTGATTAGTTTTTTCTGGATTAGTGTCTTCAAATCGAAGTACACATTTACCTTTGTATTTCTGTGCATAAATATAATTAATTAAGAATGATAGTGCATGTCCAACAGTCATGTATTTTCCAGGCTCTGGAGGCATTCGAGTAACAACTTTTCCTTCAACTGCTCCGGGCAAGTCTGAAAGCCCTTTTATTTGCTTTTCTTTATGGAAAAACTTTGGCCAGATTCGCTTTAGCAATGATTTCTGTTTTTCAGGTGCTAGTTTGTTAACTTCCTGAACTGTTTTGTGAATATGGGGCATAATTTCCTTCATTTTAGATTTTGCTTTAGGATCTTCTGCTAAAATTTTACCAACAATTGCTCCGGGATGTGCTTTTCCTTTATGTGAAATAGCATTGGCCAGAACATGTTTCTCAATAGCTTTCTTATCAACCATATAATTTTTAGAAGCACAGAATATATAAAATTAGTCATAACTAAAATCAAAAATTTGAGGAATATTTAATTTAGCTATAAGCTTTCTTAAGTAGACCTTGTTTCTTAGAAAACTCTTTTCGAATAGGTTCTAGAAGTTTGATTAAGAAGTCAGACATTGCGTTCTTTATATCCATCGGGTGTAATCCATCTTCAAAAGCGTCTTTTAGATCTTTGTATGTTTTGAATTTTAGGTTGCCACCGAATTTTTCAGGGCGTGTAATTACCAAAGCTTTTTTTTGTCTTTCTAATGTTGGGAAAATAATATATTCATAGAACATAAGTATTGGGTTGTCTTTGACTTGTCCTACTGGGCAAAATGCTTTTCCTACCTTACTTCGAATTTCTTTTTCAGAGTCAATCAAACTAATCTTGCTTGTTGGGATTGATGAACTCATTTTGCCACCAGATAAACCTGGAAGAAGTGGTGTGAAAATGCAAATAGGCTTTTTTTCTCCAAATTCAGGCAAAACTTCTCTAGAAAGCATGTAAATTCCTCGCTGGTCAATTCCACTAAATGTGATATCTGCTTCGAGTGCAACAATATCTTGTGTTTGCATAAGTGGGTAGATAAATCCACCAAGTCTTGGTTCGTTTCCAAATCGAACAACTTCAGATGCTGCGCGTTTGCATCTTGCTAATGTTGTTTCTGCAGACATTTTTAAAATTGGTGTGAAATAATTTGGTTTTAGCTGAAAAGTAGACCCAAGTACAGTTTTTACTTTACTGATATCTCCACCAAGTGCCTTAACTGCTCCTTTGAACATTAATTCATAAATTGCTGAGCGAGCCTCTAAAGTTTCCCAAGGAGATTTTCGGTCATCTAAGTGTGCGTGTAAATCTGCAACTAAAAATGTTATATCAATTCCTGCTTCAAGTAAATCAACTAGCTTGCAAAATGGAAACAAGTGTCCAATATGCAGAGTTCCAGTTGGTGCATATCCAATGTAAGCTTTAGGATTCTTTTTCTTCTTGAGCAGTTCCTTTAGCTCTTTCTCAGATACAATTTCCTGAGTATTTCTCTTGATTAGCTCGAACTTATCCATTATACATTACCTTTCTGATTTACTTAAGTGTTTCTCTGGAATCGTTTTCATTGCATTTTCGATCAGATAATCTACAATATAATTCACGTAAACTTCCTGCAGTGATCAATCCTATGTATATAGCAAGATTTGCTGCGATAAAATTAGGATCAGATATTAAGTCCGCATCCCATACATCTAGCTCACTTAGACTTCGTACACTTTCAGTATCAAACCACTCTCTGCTTTTGATATATGTAATAATACTTGTGCCCGTACCTGCGGGTATTGGAGAGTTTTTAAATATTTTATCTGTTAATGAATTCTTTTTTAATTTCATTAGAAGAAACTCCCTAATTTTGTTCGTGGACCTATGCTTTGCGTATCTATGGTTTTTTGTTCCCACCACTCCAAATTATCTTTCATAATTGGACTTTCTGTTTCAACTTTTCCTTGTGTTTCGTAGATTACATCTAAAACAAGTCCGCAGCTAGTGCAGATCATTTCACCTTCATCTTCAGTAACACTGGAATCGCATTCTTCACACAAGAGGTTCTTTCTGTTTTGGAATTCTCTAACCTCCCGTACTTCAAATAAGCGATCTTTTTTCTCTATTAATTTACTCATTTTTACCTCCCAACTTATGTTGAGTATGAATTCCATTGCGCATCTACATTGTAGAAAAATGGGTTTAATCCCTCTTTATGATGAGTGGTACTAGCGTTTTTATCTACGAAAATATTACCTGGCTTAGGATTATCTTTTTGAGCAAAACGGTAAGCTGCGCAAGCTAGCAAAATAAGTTTATTTTTATGACGTTTCTTAGCACATTGCTTAGGAAATACAGAATATTTTATTAAATTATTATCCCAAATATTGAATGTATTTTCCTTCCAATTGAAGCATATTTTTTTTATACCGCCAATCGTTTCGTCTATTGTTTCTATGGCAGAGATTATATTTGATTTATTACACATTGCGTCCCCTATTGTTTCTCTGCAAATGTATTGATTTGTACGGATGATCAGCGCGTTTTTGCACCTGAGCCCCCAGTTTATGTTCTAATGTCATTTTTACCTCTAGAAGTCCCAACACCTGGACTTGAACCAGGACACATCGGGTTACAGCCGATTGCTCTACCAATTGAGCTATGCCAGGATATGGTTTTACCTAATTTAGTAAGTGTAATTTTAGAATTGAATTTAACTAATCGAGAATCTCTGAGTTTTCTAAGATTATGCCAGACAGTTGATTTAGGAACATTGTTTTTAAAGCTAAAGCTAGATGCAAATTGCGTTGTGTTTAATTTTGTTTGAGAAATAGCTTTGATTAATTCTTGTTGAAGATTACTAAATTTAACTAAAGAACACAACTGACGAACAATACGCAGAATCACCTAGAAAATTAATAGGGATTTGCACAGCTAGATGTATTTCCTTGAATGTTTTTAGCTGTGTTTTTCATCACAAATAAAGTTGGTTTTTACGGTTTATAAGGTTTTTGTGCAACGAAAATTGCATAATCACCTTGCTTACAACTGTTTTAAATGTGTCTGACCGAAAATCTTAAAAAGGTTGTTATCATTCAATGGTATGTTAAATACTAAAGCAGTTAGAACACAATTTCCTGCATTTGATGGAGATAGAGTTATTTTAGATGCTACTGCATCTACACAGATACCTCGTCCATTAATGGAATATAAGGCTAAAGCATCTGACCTGTATGCTAACGTTCATCGTGGTAAATACCGTGCATCAGATATAACAACACTTGCTTATGAAGCAGGATTTACTATTGCTGCAAATTTAATTAACGCTCGCTCTATTAAAGAAATAGTTATGGGTCAAGGTACAACTGATTTAATCAATGGTGTTAAAAACTCATTACGCCCAGAATTTAGAGATGGAGATAATATTGTAACAACTGCTTTAGAGCATAACGCTAATTATGTATCTTGGAAGAAAGGACTTATCCCCGAACTAGCACAATATGGACGAAATATTGAATTAAGAATCGTTGATTTCGATCCTAAAACTGGTGAGCTAGATATGTCTCAATTAACTGATTTAGTTGACGAAAGGACAAAATTACTTGCTGTAACTGGTGCATCTAATTTTATGGGTATTAAAACAGATGTAACTGAACTTGCAAGAATCGCACACCAAGGTGGATATACACAACCAAATGGAAGAGATGGAGCATATATTTTAATTGATGGAGCACAATTAGTTCCAAGTACATTTGTTGATGTACAGGCTTCAGATTTAGATTTCTTAATTTGGTCTTATCATAAAATGAGTTCAGCACAAGGTTTAGGAGGGTTATTTATTCGCCAAGAAATTGGAGAAACTTTAGAACCGTTTGCTTATGGTGGAGATCATGTTAATGATGTATCTCGTGAAGAAATTACTTTCAAAGGTTTACCTTGGAAATTCATGACTGGAACTCCAAACATTTTGGAAACTATTGGATCTGGATTTGGAACATCTTTCCTAATTAATGCAGGTTTAGGTCATTTATTTGATGGTTCTGAATCTGCAGATGAACAAATAGATTTAAGAGGTAGACAAATCTTAACTAATATTTTAATGTACTCTGCTAGAGGCGACGATCCAAAAATACAATTTAGTGAAATACCTTATAATTCAACTACTGCTGATGAGGACGCATGTTTTGAATTTTTGGAGAGTAATTCAGATATTGCAGAACGAATGCATGATCCAGTAGAGCGATTAAAGTTAACTCAAGAATACGTAAGAAATGCTATGAACAATATTACATTGCATGAAGAAGAAATTATGCAACCAGCACTTACACAGTTATCTTCAATACAAGGATTAAATATTTATGGACCGTTAGATGCAAGATTGAGATCACCTTTAATTGCAATGAATATAGAAGGTTTAGATCCACATGATATTTCACGAGAACTCAACAAAGAAAAATATGGTAATATTGAATCACGAAGCGGTAACCATTGTGCTTCAATCGCACATAATGATTTAGGTATTGAATCAACTTTTAGAATAAGTGGATATATTTACACAGACGAGTCAGACATAAGTACTGCAATTAATGCTATTGAAGCAATTAGTAGGAGAGCAAGATGAGAAGAATAATAAAAAATAAAGATTATACAGAAGAAGAAATGCAAGCTTTTTTCGATCAATTCGATAAAGAAAGTTTATTTGAGATGTTAAATGATTTCGCAGATAATCACTATGAAACTCCAAGCAATTTTGCAAGTAGATTAAAAGATGATTTACTTAAGCCAAAAATTGATGATTTACTTGAAGCTGATTCTGAATATCAAGCTTTGAAAGAAAACCCAGATGGTGCAAAAGAAGAAAAGATCATTAAAGTAGCTGTTGAAAGCTTAAGAAATGATTTTGGTATAAATTATAATTTAAACGGTGAAGTTACAGATATTACTGCGATTCAAACTGATTTAGAAAGTGAACTTGTAACAATAATTAATGCAACTGAATCTAAAACAAGAGAGTTGTTACATTTAAGGTCGAATACATTCAAAGTCGGTGATGAGATTATAATGAATGAATATGCAGATGGACCATATAGACAGTCTAAATCAGGTAGTAAAGGTAAAATTGTTAATAAAAGACGTGGCGGAGAGTTTGATGTTAAGTTTTATTGGTTAACCGGAAAAAGCAGAGGCCATGAAAAATCAAATGAGACATTTAATATTTCTCCAAAAACTATGGATCTTGCTAAATCTTTAATTGATATAGCAAAAGAAAAAGGTGGACCAGAGGTTTATGCACATGAATTGTTTGAATCAGCACATAGAGATGCTATTCAAAATGTTAATGAACATACATTTGATGATATTAAAGATAGAATATATGAAAGTACTACTGCTACTTTTGTTAAATATATGAGAGGCGAACATGCAATAGATATAGATTCTGATGATGATCTTATGCCAAGAAGAGATAAAATTATGACGCTATTACAGAAAGTTGGTGCATTTGGTCCAATGGTAGCTAAATTGAAAACATTGAAAGAAGAAATATTATTCTCTGAAGATTTATATGGATCAGAGGATAAAGCTAAAGAATACTGGAAGTTACAAGAAACTCTTAATGATGATCCAAAATTAATGCAAGAAGGAGATACTGTTTTGATGACGGAATGTCCGATGGGTGGTTGTCTTAGTTTAGAAGAACCTGATGCAGGTTGTTCTTGTAGCAATGGAAATATCTCAGAAGTTTTAGTTGACTTTGCAGTAGCATATAGAAAATTAGTTGGTGAAGATAATTTCAAGGCAGAAGTTAAAGCACACAATAATGATCGATTAATTAAACCATGGTACTTTAATGAATCTAAATATCGAGCAAAGTTTAATGATTTTAAAGAAAGAAGCAGATTTAGCAGATTTTAATTTCATTAAATGAATTTATTCAAGGAAAGGAGTAAGATCTTCGTCAAGGCCAACTAGATGTTCTTTAAATCCCATCTCTTGGTTTTCCCAAAGTGCTAGCAAAAAGAGTAGATCTGAAAGTCTGTTAATGTAAACTAAAAGCTTTGGATTAATTTCTCTATTACAATTGTCTTTTGATATTTCAGTTTCAGCTCGTCTACAAATTGTTCGAGCAACATGTAATTGCGCAGCTGCAGGAGTTCCACCTGGAAGAACAAATTTTGTGAGTTTTGGAAGCTTTTCTTCTAAATATGAAGTTGCGTTTTTAATGAAATCCACATCTTCTTCTTCGATTCTTTTCTGCTTTGTAAATGGTGGTGTTGATAAATCTGCACCAACTTTAAACAATGTTTTTTGAATGTTCTCAATAAGTTTTCGTGATTTTTTAGATAATTCAAATGTTAAAACAACACCTAGCTCAGAATTTAATTCATCAATAATTCCAATTGCTGCAATTTGAATACAATATTTATCTTTGTTTTCTCCACAGAAATTCTGTGTTTTTCCTTTGTCTCCAAATCCTGTTGATATTGCCATCAGTTTTCTTTCCAAGAAACCTGGTAAAGAAACGTTGCTTTTCGTAATGCTAATGCACTCAAAGCAACTGCTTCGCAAGTTTATTGGTGACCTCCATAGTTATATTTATCCACACTTAGAGAATCCACAATTATAACATTTAGAACAACCTTCTTCATGTATTAATGGTCCACTACATTCGGGACATATTCCAACAACATTTCCTTTAGCTTTTTTCGCTTTTTTTGGACCATCTAGGAATTCTTTTAGTGTAGCTACTTCCTCCACTACGTCTTTTTTAAGTTCTCCACCTTCGCCGGTGTGTTTTTTGATCGCTTTTGCAATTGCATCTGGACAAGATAAAACTAATCCTTCTGGCTGCCAAAGTGGTGCAGGACATCTAATACCTTCTAGCTGTTCAATAATTTCTTTCATATCAATTCCAGATCTCATTGCTAGAGAAATTAATCTTCCAATTGCTTCTGTTTGTGATGCTGCACATCCACCAGATCTTCCAAGTCTTGCAAAGACTTCTAATGGACCTTGATCATCTTCATTAATTGTAACATAAATCTTTCCACAACCAGTTCCTACTTGACTAGTTACTCCACCAACAACTGCTTTTCTTTCTCTAACAATCAAACATTTTTTGCAATCATTTTCTTTATCTTCATTATTTTCCTTTTTCTTCTTTCCAATATCGATAATTTGAAGTTGTCTGCTTCCATCTCTATAAACTGTCAATCCTTTACATCCAGTTTCCCAAGCAAGTGAATATGCTTTTTTAATATCGTCTTTAGTTGCAGAGTTTGAAAAATTAATAGTTTTTGATACAGCATTATCTGTAGATTCTTGAAATGCGGCTTGCATTTTAATATGCCATTCTGGTGCAATATCATGAGATGTTACAAATATTTTTCTAACATCTTCAGGAATTTCTTTAATTTTTTGTATTGATCCTGCATCAGCAACTTTTTTCATAATTTCATCAGAATAAAATTTTCTTTTCTTTGCAATTTCTTCAAATAAACTATTTACATATAACATACCTTCTTTTTCTAAAACATTCTTTACATATACAAGTGAGAAAAATGGTTCAATTCCAGAAGATGCATTAGCAATCATTCCAATACTTCCAGTTGGTGCTATTGTTGTAATTGTAGCATTTCTCATATGTTTAATTCCTTTTTCAGGGAAGATACTTTGATCAAAATTTGGAAAATTACCGCGTATCTTAGCAAGTTCTATAGATGCTTTTTTACCTTCATCTGTAACGAATTTCATTACTTGTCTTCCAACATTTATACCGTCTTCAGAATTATATGCAACACCTATTCGGATTAACATATCTGCAAATCCCATTACACCCATACCGATTTTTCTGTTTGCTAATGTATTTTTTTCAATTTCAGGAAGTGGGAATTTATTCATATCAATAACATTATCTAGGAAATGAACTGCGCTCCAAGTTGTTCTTTTTAATTTATCAAAATCAATTTTACCATCTTTAGTCATATTTCCAAGATTTATTGATCCAAGATTACAAGATTCAAAAGGTAAAAGTGGTTGTTCACCACACGGATTAGTACTTTCAATTTTACCTATTTTCGGAGTAGGATTATCTCTATTTATTCTATCAATGAAAATAATTCCTGGTTCGCCATTACGCCAAGCACCGTCTACAATTTTTTCAAAAACTTCACTGGCTTTTAATTTACTATGTTCTTTGTTGTTTCTTGGGTTGACTAGTGAATATTCTGTATTTTTCTTTAATGCTTCCATAAATTTGTTTGTAAGTGCCACAGAAATATTAAAATTAGTTATAGATGTATCTTTTTCCTTGCAACTAATAAACTCTAATATATCTGGATGGTCAACATTAAGAATACCCATATTTGCACCACGTCTTTTTCCACCTTGTTTAATTACTTCTGTGCTTGCATTAAATACTGTCATAAAAGATATTGGTCCACTTGATACGCCTTTTGTGCTTTTTACATAATCTCCTTTTGGTCTTAGTCTAGAGAAATTAAATCCCGTTCCCCCACCGCTTTGATGAATTAATGCAGTGGATTTAATTGTGTCATAAATTGCAGCCATTTTGTCTTCAACAGGGAGAACAAAGCAACCAGATAATTGTTGTATCGTATTACCTGCATTCATAAGTGTTGGAGAATTTGGAAGGAAATTAAGAGTTGAGAGCATGTTATAAAATTCATCTTCTAATTTTTTGATATCAGCATTTTTATTGTGTCGTGTATCTGAAGATGCAATGTTTTTAGCAACTCTTCTAAATAGTTGTTCTGGAGTTTCTGCAAAACTACCATCCTCGTTTTTGATAAGATATCTATGCCTAAGAACGTTCAATGAATTTTCTGGAAGTTTTAATACCATATGTTAACCTATATATTATATAATACGATTAAGTATAGCGTTTTTCGAATTCGTATTCAGTATAAATTATTTGTTGAGTTTTAAAAGAATTTATCTTGTATAAAGTCTAATTTTTATAAATGGCTGTTTCTTGTATAGAGGAGTGAACAAAGTAGTTACTTCTTTTTCTTCTTTGGCTTATCTAATTGCTTTATTTTGTCATTAATTTCATTAATCATTTTTGAGATTTCTTTATTATCTAAGCCATGTGCTCTTGCGCCATCTTCTATGCTTTCATCTGCAGCCATGTGGCAACCAATACAATGTAAACCATATTTTAAGAAAATTAATCCCGCTATTTGATCAACTAGCATAGCTTCCTGAAAAGTCATTTTTTTAGTTATGGATTTCATTTTATAGATATGCATTGAACAGGACAAACTTGTTCAGCTGCTTTATTGCATTTAAGTTTATCATCAGATATATTTATCTCTTTCGGATGAGCTTTATTATCATCACCCATATCCCAATTTGAGGGACATACTGCTGTGCAAGCACCGCAGCCAATACATTGTTTTTTATCCCATTCGATTATTGCCATTATTCTTTTTTAGTATCTTCAGAGTCCGTTTCTTCATCAACCGATTCTTCAGTATCTTCGATTAATTCATCTTCTCCTTCGTTTTCATCTACTTCTTCAGATTTTTTCTCTTCAGAATCAGTTTTACATTTATTACAATAGCCTGGAGCGTTTTCACTTTCTTTTATACCAAATAATTTACCAATTGTACTAAATAGGAGACCTTCTAATGGTGCACCACATTCTTTACATTTTTTCTTATCTGCCATGATTATCAATTTTCAGATGATGTTTACAAATAAAAGGTTTTGTTTAGATCCCTGCAAGCTTTGCTATCTGTTCCTTATCAAATCCAATAATTGCTTTATCATCAATTATTGTTACTGGTATACCCATTTGACCAGATTTTTCAACCATTTCTTTGACCTTATCGCTATTTTCAGGTAATGATATGTCTATATATTTGAAATTAGCTTTTTTGCTCTCTAACCAGTCCTTTAGTTTAAGGCACCAAGGGCAGCTAGGAGCTCCATATACAACGATTTTCTTGCTTGGAATTTTTATCACCTACTTTGAGCATATGTATAAATATAAAAACTTTTGGTGTGGAGATTAGACACTCCATATAAGTAATATAATAATTGTATAGAATATTGCACCAATAAGGAAGAATAATGCATTACCTTCTTTTTCGCTAGGTATGCTTTCTCGCATTACGTGATATAACATAGCTCCAGCTACAAATCCTAATAGTGCATAGAATACCTTAAGGTGAATTTGTATAAATACTGCTTCTATAATTCCGATTAATGTTGATGATGCTAAAAATAATTTCACCAATTTTTTTTCAGTTACCTTTGCGTGAATTTCTTTTAGGGAAACTTGACCTATTGCAGTGTATGTCATAATAGGAATAAAGAATAAAGCACCAAGGAGCACATTTCTATTTAGAAGATTTACAATGACAACACCAATTACAAAATGATATGTAAAAAAAGATACAGCATGAACTGCACTTAAATCTTCAATAAGTTTCTTTTTCTTCTTGTGTTGATAAATATATTTTTCAACTATGTGAAACATTACTGCTCCAAAAAGAACAAACAAAAATAATAGCTTTTGAAGTTCTTGCACACCTTCATATAACTCAGGTAAAAGGAATAAAAGTAAATATGTAAGAGATATTCCTGCAGCAAAAGATAGTAGTTCTTTATGATATTTTTTGTATTCCTTAACGCGATCACTAAAATAATGAACCACTGCAGCGACTATTCCGAAGATAATTGCAACTTGTGCTATAGATTCTATCATAATTAACCTGTTTGTTGGAATATATATAACTTTTGTGAGCAAAAGTTATTCTAGCTAAGCAGTGCTTAGCTTAGTAATTCTATCGTAAATTTATTGAAAATCCTCAAATTTTCAATCCCGCAATTGGTTGTTGACCAATGGCGTTATTATGGCTAATCTTTAATTAGCTAATAGAATTTTTCACGTATCGAAAAATTATATATAGTATATACCATACTAATATTATGGAAATGCTCACTAATCAGAAGGCTCTTGATTTTCTAAAATTATATAATATTCCTACATTGAATTACAAAAGAGTTTCTGGCTCTCACGAGATAACTAAATTTCCATCTGTTCTAAAATTAGATGCATATCATGTTTTGCATAAGTCTGAACGTAAAGGAATTCATATAGTTCATCACGATGTTCATGCAAAAAAAGCATTTAACAAAATTAGAAAACACGGTCATGTTATATCTCAACAATATATTGACGGTCATGAACTTGTATTGCAAATTGTTAAGCCACCAAAAGGAAGAAGTATAATACTATTGGGCATTAGTGGCATGCCTGTAGATGTTCATGAAACTTTTTCTGTTAGAACTTGTCCAGTTAAATTAAATTCTGCACGTAAGATGGTTAATGAATTGCGATCTTATGATTATATATCTAAATTTAATGGCAAAAAAAGTAGATTAGACGCTCTTGAAAGATCAATTGTTTCATTAAGTAATTTAGCAGTTAAAGAGAATGTGAAATCTCTTGAAATTGATCCGTTTATTATTAATCATAAATGGGGGGGTGCTGTTGACGCAAAGATTGTAAAATGCTAATAAAATGCAAAACATTTGATCAGCCCACTAAAATGGGGGCTTTAGTGTGCTAATAAAAGACCTGAATAAAATAGCAAGAGAAGTTGGAGCAGCTATTTTTAAAATCTCTGGAGTTTCTGCTGTTGCAATATATGGTTCTCTCGCAGATGGTTACATAGATAAATATTCAGATATAAATCTTATTGCAATATGTTCAAATATTCCAGATCAGGATAAAAGAAGAAAGACCATTGAAAAGAATTTTGAATGGATTGTTTACAAAAATGATACAATGCCAAAGTGGCGGACACAAACACAAGATTTCTTTTTTGTAAAAGGTAAAAATGTTAGTGTTGTTTACAAAAAATATAATGTTCTTAATCAGATTACGAATGAAATAAAAAATGATACACATATGAGTCGGCATATATTTAGAGAAGCAGTAGCTTATATTTCCAATACAAAAATAGTTAAAGATCCAAATAAAATATTTCTAAAACTTAGAAAAAAAATTCCTAAAGCAGCACCAAACTTGCTAAAATATTTCTTACCTGATTTAGAACATATATCTTTAAAAAATGGTTGGCCATATTCGAGTTTTATGCAAGCAATAAGCAGAAAAAATTACTTTTATATTGATACTTTAATTGATCATGAACTTGAAAACTTTTTAATTTGTTTGCATGCGATTAATAACAAGCATTATACATCTCCAAAATGGGCGATGAGATCTGTTAGCCAATTGAAACTAAAACCCAAAGCAACACTTACTCGGATTCAAAAAATTTCTCGCTTAGGAAATTCTCAGACAGAATTAAAAAAGAAGATCAATCTTTTACAAAGTCTTGTTATTGATCTAAATAAATTAATTCTTAAAGAAAGAATATTTGGATTCCTTGAATAGAATATAAAAATATATAAATGTTGATTGTTCTTTAGCAATATGATAACTAAATTTATGTTAGTAATTTTTATGACAATTCTAACAATCGGTTTGATTAGCAGCACTTCTGCAGAGTCTTGTGATGATACAGATGGTGGAATTGATGAATTTACATTTGGAACTTGTACTTCTACATATCATGAACAACCATATACTTATGAAGATAAGTGTCAGCGAATCGGTGATGGCAGTGTAAAATTATATGAACGATATTGTGATACATTAGTTAATGGAACTGAGGAATTCCCTGTATGTAATATTGAATATATTGAATGTGAGAATGGATGTGAAGATGGAGCTTGTATTAAATCTCGTGGACGTGGTGATGATCCAGAACCTGCATATGAACCAGAAATAACAAGTGGATGTTTTGGAGATATCTATTGTTCAGATTATAGTTTTAGTGGATGTCCTTTTCAAATAGGATGTAGTTTACATATAGATTATTTTCCATTTAGCTTATCTTGTGTAGGACATTTTGATTGTTCAGATTATATTGAACCTCGATGTAAATTCTCAGAAGATTATGGATGTGAATGGATAGAACCAAATAATTGGATGTAATCTTATTTATTTTTTATTTCAACACAACGTTTTCTTTTACTTTTAGGTTTATGTTTCTTTGAGGGATCTACTTCTATACCTCTGTATTTAAGTTCTAATGAATCAAGCAAGTAGAATGCTCTTTTGAAAACAATTGTAAAGAACTTTCTGCGATATTGTCCAGACCATTTAAAATTATTTATAGAGTATTGAATTACATCATCATATGCATTTGCAACTTCTCCAATATTAACTTCGTAATTCTTTGCAATGAAATTAACTAACTTTGTAGCTTTTTTGTTTCCTGCACGAGCCATCTTAACAAATGGCGATATAGCAGAAATTAAATTAAGTTCAAAATCAATTGCTTGTTTAATATGCTCGATTAATTTGTAATCTGAATCTTTAACCGAATAAAATTTTGGTTTTGAAAATCGTTTACCTGCCATATATAAATTCCAATAATCTTCAAGAATATATTCGCCCATACCATCATCTATTAATTCAAAATTATCATAAATATCTTTGAGTGTGAAATTTGCGCTTTCTCCAATTGAAGCATAAAAATCTGCAACAACAGGTTGTGCTATTTTTAATTTTCTAAGTTTTGGTTCAAATTTAGTAAATGCTCTAATTGCATCTGCTCGTATTGCACGATCTAGTCCTTTTCGTCTTTGCGTGATGTGCATTAATTCATGTGCAAGTAAACCCACCAAAGCTTTCTTGTTTGTTTTCAAATATTTTTCTTCTTTAAGAGATATACTTATTACAATCAAATCAAATGTTCCATATGTTAGCGACATTGATGTAGGATCATTTTTGTAAGCAGCTACAAATTCTTTTCTAGCTGTTTTTGGAATGAATTTTTCAATATATTTGAAATACAGGGGGTTATCAATAACAAGAATATGTTCTACATTTTTAGGTATGCCCCATTTAAGATAGACTTCAAGCATAGCAGATTCTACATAATTCTTATCAAATTTTCCCTTTATAGTTAGTTGAGTCATTTTCTTTTGCTTTTGCAACGATCGGAGTCGGCGACTATATACAAGCGAATCAGATATTCGCTGTTCCGCAAATCTTTCGATTTGTCGGTAACCTTAGTCGCCTCCTGTCCTTAGGAGCAAAAGTATATTTTAATTATATATGCAAGTATATAATTGTTTTCACAACTTATTTATTGAAGTGTACAATATAATTATATGCTAGATAAATCTATAGCAGAGTTTTGTGTGCAGTTAGCTGAAAGATTAGGAGCAAGTTATGCAGAAGCTCGGCTTGAAAATTCTTATGGTGATGGATATGCACTTAGAAATGGGATTCCTGAACCTTCGGGTTTTTCTGAAGATACAGGAATTGGAATTCGTGTTATTGTAAATGGATCTATGGGATTTGCATCTACAAATAAATTAGATAAGCCTTCAATTAAGCAGCTTGTTGTAAATGCAGTAAATTCTGCTAAACAAGCATCTAGAATTAACAAAAACAAAATTATTTTTCTTAAAGAAAAAGCATATCGGGATCAATTTGTTCGAAAGCAAAAAATAAGTTTCAAAACAATAAGCCCTAAACAGAAAATCAATTACTTGCAAAGTGTAGATAAAGCACTTTTAGATCTTAAGAATATTAAAATTCCACAAAGAATTTTTTCAGTTTCAAATTCTGTTGAAAAGAAATATTTTGTTAATTCAGATGGGTCAAAAGTATATCAAGAAACGCCTTATTTTAATTTTTTGTATGTAATAAATGTTAAAGATGGATCAAAAAATGTTCAGGATTATTTAGAGTTTACAGAAACAAAGGGTTGGGAAGCTGCAAGTTCGATTAGAATTATTCCTAAACTTATTGAGAAAGCTAGAAGTCTACAATTAAATCTTAAGAAAGGAATTCCTGCACCAAAAGAAAAAGTTGATGTTATTGTATCACCAACTGTTGCAGGAATAATTGCACATGAATCTTGTGGACATCCTTATGAAGCAGATAGGATTTTTGGAAGAGAAGCTGCACAAGCAGGAGAGTCTTTTGTTACACCTGCTATGATTGGAACTCGAATTGGAACAGATGTAGTTAATTTAGTTGATGACCCAACACTTCCAGGGAGAGCAGGCAGCTACAAATATGATGATGAAGGTGTTTTAGGAAGAAGAAAGTGGTTAATAAAAAAAGGAATTATAACTGAATTTATACATAATAGAGAAACTGCTGCAAAAATGGGTTTGCATTCAAATGGAAGTTCAAGAGCAGTTGCTTATTCTTATGAACCTATTTTGAGAATGTCTAATACTTATTTTATGCCCGGCAGTTGGAAAGAAGATGAATTAATTAAAGATACAAAGAAAGGTGTTTATATTAAATCTTTTACAGAGTGGAATATTGATGATAAGCGTTTCAATTTTAAATCTGTTGGAAATGATGCATTTATGATTCGAAATGGGAAACTTGCAGAGCCAGTTAGAACTCCTGCAATTGAATTAACTACTCCACAAATTTATTCATCAATTGATGCACTTACAAAAAAAGTTCAACTTGATGCAGGAACCTGTGGTAAGGGTGAGCCAACTCAGGGAATACCTGTTACATTTGGGGGGCCACATTTTAGAATGAGAGGAATTAAATTAGGAAGAAAATAAATACTACAAATATTATAAATATTTGCGGTCTGTTTACCGACAAATCGAAGATTTGCGGAACAGCGAATCAAAGATTCGCTTGTATTCCTGCTGAAACGCAGGAGCTCGGAGCAAACATGAAACTTTTTGAAATACCAGAATATGCAGTAAAGAAAGGACAGAAGTTAGGTGCTAGTGATATTATTGTAGCTGCTGGAAGGTCAAATAGTCGACAGATAAAGTTTGTAGATAATGAAATTGCCGTTACAAAAAACTGGCAAGATGAAAGTGCAGGTGTTTTCTTAAATTATAATAAAAGTGTTGTTTCTGCAAATATCAAGCAATTTACAAAGCAAGAAGTTGATAGTACTTTAATTAAATTAGTAAAACTTGCAAAGCTGCTTCCACCAAAAGAAGATTATTTTGGACTTGCAAAAGGTTTTTCTCGATACAAGAAAGTTGATGGTTTGTTTGATAAGAAGCTCGTTAATTTTAATAAAGGAACAGATTTTGTTCAAGCTGCAATTAATGCTGGCCTGAAAAATGGAGCAAAAAGAGTTACAGGTGTTTTTGATACAACTTATGATGAATCTTATGTTGTTTCATCAAATGGTCTAAATATGAGGGATAAAGGATCAGGAATTTCTATATCAGTTAGAGCTCTTGCGTCAAAGGAAGCTTCTGGACATAAGATGATGCAAGCCAATGTTTTACAGGGTTTTAATGCTGAAAGACCGGGGTCTGAAGCAGGAAAGATAGCTAAAAAAGGCTTAAATCCGCAACATATTAAGCCTGGTAAGTATAATATTTTGTTTTTACCACTTCCTCTTGCAGACTTGCTTGGATGTGCTGCAGGGGCATGTTCAATAGATGCACTTGAGTCAGGTATGTCTTTTTTTAATAAATTAGGACAAAAAGTTGCTTCTCCAAATCTAACAATATATGATTGGGCAAATTTGCCATTTGGTGTTGATAGTTATGGTTTCGATGCAGAAGGAACTGCTTCACAGAAAACTGCTTTAATTGATAAAGGTATTTTTAAGACATATTTACACAATTTCTCAACTGCACAGAAACACAAAACTCAAACTACGGGAAGTGCAGGATTAACTAGCCCAAGTCCAAGTAATACTTATATTGTTCCGGGAAAATCAAGTCAGAAAGCGCTGATTGAAAAGATGAAGAAAGGTTTGATTGTAACAAATACATGGTATACAACTTTCCAAAACTATCAGACAGGAGACTTTTCAACAATCCCAAGAGATTCAATTTTCTATGTTGAAAATGGTAAGATAAAATGTCCAGTTAAAGATATTAGAATTACAGATAATATAATAAATATATTAAAATCAATTTCAGCTATTGGAAAAGATAGCGAGCAAGTTAGTAGCTGGGCTGCTGAACCGCCTAGCTATGGAAATAATATCATTACTCCATCTATCCTCTGTAAGAAATTGAATGTAACTAAAAGCCGAAACTAAACCTTTTTAAATATAATTACTAATAAATAGTATGATACACATTAGTAGAAAGTGTTTAAATAAAAGCTTAGAGGGAGCTATTCAGTTACATACATCACCATGTAGATTTGCTTATGCTCCAACAGCTAATGATGGATTTCCTGAATATATTTTTGCATATAGATCGAACTTACCAACAGAAGAATCAGAGGCAGAGTTATTTGAGCTAGCTGAGCAAAAAGTTATTGAAGAAAATAAAATTAAGCTATTTTATAATTCTGGTGCAGAAATTATTTTTATTACTCTTGAAGCAGATGATGAATGGAGAGAAATACATAAAAATAAAATCGCAGATATTGAAACCATCACTATTGAAGTAAGTTAATTTTTAGAATTAATTGCTTAGAAATATTTAATGTAACTAAAAGCCGGAACTAAATTCGATTTGGTCGATAACTAAGTATCTCTCTTTCAAATCGATATCTTGCAGATGTAACAATATCTGAGACTAATCTCTGAACTGTGCATTTAGATGTATAATCTTGTGCAGATTCTCTAGCAAATTTATTTAGAAGCATGCGATCAGATATACCCATCTTATATCCATATTTTCTTTCTATGAATTTTGAACTTGCTCGGAGATGAGTATAAATTAATCTTTCATCTAAATTAGCTAGTTCTGCCATTTAATAATTAGAAAAATAGTTTTTTAAGGGTTTTGAACACAGCAGGAACTAATCAATAAATTTAAAACATTTACTTATTAGTTACAATATGGCTGAAACTTTAAAATTATCTAAAAGATATAGATATCTTGGAAAATTACATACTCTAAATGATTTAATAGATCAATCTAAAAAAGACAATATTTCTCGAATGGATATTTCAGTAGAAGAAGAAAAAACACCCCATGCGATTAATATGGGTCGTGGAATGAATTTTACTGGTAATAATATTTTAGTTAATATTAAGGCAGGAGAGAAAAAAGTTAATGTTGGAAGACATCCTTATCGAGTTACTATGAGTGATTGTGATTATGATCCATCAAGAGAAAGTGCTAAAGGCAGCGCATATACTCAAGCAATTGATCTTTACAAAGAAATATCTGATAACGGTTTACAATCTTCTATTGATGGTGAAGATATTGGACATCCACATAATTGGCTACATAGTAAAATATTGTCTTTGGAAAGAATGAAAGAGCTAGGATATAAACGAGCTCAAGAAATATCCGATGATTATGAATAATTTATAATTTTCTTAGAAATCCTTTTTAACAAGTGTAGCTTTTATTATATATGTTTCATAGATTGCGTAGGAAAAAGAAGCAACCTAAGCTAAAGAGAGAACTAGGTATTCTAGAAGCAACTTTTGCAGGAACAGGAATTATTTTAGGAGCAGGTATTTATGCACTTATTGGTGAAGCTGCAGGAATTGCAGGAAACTCACTTTGGCTATCTTTCTTGATAGCAGCTCTTGTTGCAGCATTAACTGGACTTTCTTATGCTGAATTATCATCTATGTATCCAAAAGATTCTGGCGAGGCAGAATATGCAGAAAAAGCATATAATAAACGAATTGGTTTCTTGCTTGCATGGCTTATAATATTTGAAGGAGTTGTATCTGCAGCTGCAGTAGCTCTTGGATTTGGTGGTTATCTTGCAGGATTAATTTCAAATTATGTTTCACTTCCGATTGTGATGGGTGCAATTATATGTATTGTGCTATTCTCTTTTGTGAACTTTTGGGGAATTAAAGAAAGTTCGCAGTTTAATATTATTTCAACATTGATTGAAGGTGGAGGTTTAATACTTATTACTATTCTTGGAATTTCTTATTTTGGAAATGTTGATTATACTGAGATGGCAAATGGCTTTGGTGGTGTGGTATCTGCAGCAGCATTGATCTTCTTTGCGTTTATTGGTTTTGAAGCAATTGTAAAACTTTCAGAAGAAACTAAAAATGCTGCGAAAATTATCCCTCGTGCTTTAATGTATTCTATTGGAATTTCAACTGTTCTTTATGTTCTTGTAGCAATTGCATCTGTTTCAATTCTTGGTTGGCAAGCTTTAGCAGCAAGTAGTGCACCTTTAGCAGATGTTGCAGCAGCAGTTCTTGGTAGCAAAGCATTCTTACTTTTAGCGGTAATAGCTTTGTTCTCAACAGCTAATACCGTTCTTATGATCCTTGTAACAACTGCTCGAATGTTATATGGTATTGGTGGTAAGTTCAAGAAAATTAAATTTATGTCAGTAATTCATAAGAAACGTAGAACGCCATACTTTGCAGTAGCATTTTGTATGGTTGTAGCGATTATATTTGCGTGTATTGGAGATATTAGAATTGTTGCAGAAGTTACTAACTTTGCAATCTTTTCAACTTTTATTTTAATTAATGGAGCACTTCTTTCCCTGAGAAAAAGAGCACCAAAACAAAAGCGACCATTTAAAGTTCCATTTAGTGTTGGATGGTTAAACATACCTGCTCTTATTGGTATGTTAGTTACAGCAAGTTTATTATTATATGTTAGCAGAGATTGGAGAGTTTACCTTGGCGGTGGAGTTTTGATAGCTGCAGGTCTATGTGCTTATACACTTCTAGAAAATAAGAATAACGCTAATTAATATAATTAGCGGAATTGCAAATCTTTGATTTTCAATAATAAATAATTATTTCTTTAGAAAATTGTTAATGATTGCTTTAGCATCTTCGATATTTTTGTAGCTCACTGTTGTAATATTTGGACAGCCTGCAATCATAGCAGAGATTTTATTAGAATTTTCTTTTTGATATAAACATAGAATCTTTTTGTTTTTTGTTACTGCTAGCCCGAGCTCATAACCAACACCTAACGAGGGATTTGAAACTTCTGCGATAATTACATCTGAATTAAAAATCCAATTTATATCTCTTGAATATATAAAATCATCTTGCAGATCTTCTCCCTTTTGATCAGTATGCGCCACATGTTCAGTAAAAACTTCACCATACGTACTTAAATGTTCGATTATCTGTTGGTATATTTTAGCATAGTTCCTTCCACCACGAATTGACCCTGCGAAGTATATTTTCATAATTCTTTTTTAAACGTAGCATATAAAAATTATTCGCTATTTCATTAACATAACTAAAATAGCTTTTTGGACATGTAATCTGTTCTCTGCTTGGTCAAATATGATTGAGTGTTTTCCATCCATAACATTACTTGTTATTTCTTCTCCGCGATGTGCAGCAAGACAGTGCATAATTCTAACTTGTGGTGGTGCATAACTCAGAAGTTTTGCATTAACTTGATAGCCACTTAATCTGCGTTTTTTTTCAACTTTTTGTTTTTCTTGTCCCATTGAAACCCATGCGTCAGTGTAGATGACATCAGCATTTCTTACAGATTTTTTTGGATCATCAATAATTGTTGCATAGTGATTTGTTCGTTTTAGAATTTCTGCATGTGGTTGATAATATCTTGGTGTTGCAATTGTTATTTTAACTCCCAGTTTGTAACATGCTTGTATAAGTGAGTTGCATACATTACTTGATCCATCTCCAACAAAAACTAAATGTAATCCTTGTAATCTGCCAAACTTTTCTTTGATTGTATATAGGTCTGTAAGTGCTTGACAAGGATGATTAAAATCTGTTAGTCCATTAATTACAGGAACTGTTGAGTTCTTTGCAAGTTCTAAAATTCCTTCATGTTCATATAATCTAGCAACAATCGCATCAACATATCGTGAAAGAACTTTTGCGGTGTCTCCAATAGATTCTCTACCTTTGAAAATTTGCATTTTATCTCCAGCAAGATCAATTGTTTTTCCACCGAGGTGAGTCATTCCAACTTCAAAAGAAACTCTTGTTCTAGTAGATGGCTTTGCAAATAAAAGTGCAAGAGTTTTGTAACGTAAATAATTATGTTGTTTATTTTTCATTTGCTTTCTTTTAAGTTTGTTAGTTAGCTTGAAGATTTGTTCTATATTTTTTTTACTTAAGTCGTTTATATCTAATAGGTGCTTCATTTGAATCCCTTTAGAAAAGGTCTTCACCCCAAATTCGCCCATTATTTTATCACCGTTCCTGCCTTTCCTTTTAGAGCATACTCTGCTTTATCAATTGAGGTTATAATTGTCTCTTTGTTGAATTTAATTGCAGCTTGAACTTTTGGTCCCATTGAACCTGCGGGAAATTGTCCTTCTGCTAAAAGTGCTCTAGCTTTAGATATACTTATTTCTTTCAATTTTTTCTGATCGGGATTTTTATAATTAATATAAACGTAATCTACATCAGTTAATATTAAAAGTAAATCTGCGTTTAAATCTCTTGCAAGTAATGCAGCAGTATTGTCTTTATCAATTACCGCCCTAACTCCATTTAGTTTACCTTTTTCTTTGATTACAGGAATTCCTCCACCACCACAGCAAATAACAATTGAATCTTCAGATAGTTTTTCAATTTGTTTAATTTCAATAATTTCTTTTGCATCTGGACTTGGAACAATTCTCCTGTATCCTTTTCCTTCAATTAATTTTAATCTATATTTACCTTTGAATTTTAATGATTGTTGCTTTGAATAAAATGGACCAATGGGTTTTTCTGGATTTTTAAATGCATGATCTTCATGATCAACAAGAACACGTGTTACGACTGTGCAAACTTTCTTTTTTGTTTCGTTTTGAATTGCTTGTTGTAACATGTAACCTATTTGCGCTTGTGATTCTGCACCACAAACATCAAGAGGCATTTCAGTTTTTGGAAACGCTTCGTTTTGTATAAGTATGCTACCAACTTGTGGACCATTGCCGTGTGTAATAATAATTTTGTGGCCATTTCTTATTAAATCTCCAATAACTTCTGCAGTTTTCTTAACTTGCTCTTCTTGTTCGTTGTAGCTAAAGTCCTTTCTAGTTGTTAGGGCATTTCCACCTAGGGCTATGACTATCTTCTTACTCATAATTTAATTATAGGTTTAACTATATATATTTTTTCCAAAGAAAAATTTATTAGCTAATCTTTGATTAGCTTAGTAATTGTTTTTGTCGAAATGAATATGAAAACTCTTTAAAATCTTACTACCTAATTAATATATGACAAAGATAAAAGCAATATTCTTAGATGTAGATAATACCTTACTTGATTTTAATCAGATGAAGAGACTTTGTGTAAAATCTGCCGTTGATGCTATGCTCGATGCAGGTCTTGATATACCACGTAAAAAAGCTATTAAACAAGTTTTTGAAGTATATGATGCTGAGGGCATTGAATATAAAAATGTTTTACAAGATTTTCTTAAAAATGCTTTAGGAAAAATTGATTATAGAATATTGGCTAAAGGAGTAATTGCTTATCGTAAAATGAGAGATGGTATTTTGATGCCTTATCCTGAAGTTAAATCTACAATAATTAAATTAAAGAAAAAAGGATTTAAGATTGCAATTTTAAGTGATGCACAGAATTATCAATTATGGATGCGACTTTGTGCTACGGGAATAGATGATTTATCTGATGTAGTTGTTAGTGCAGAAGATGTTGGCGCAGAGAAACCAAATCCAAAAATATTTCAATTAGCTATGAAGAAATTAAAAGTTAAGCCTGAAGAATGTCTGATGGTTGGAGATATGCCTGGACGCGATATTAAAGGTGCTAAAGATCTTTTAATAAAATCTGTTTTAGTTATGTATGGAAGTGAAAACATAAGTAAAAATTATGTAAAAGACATGACCATTAAACCAGATTTTAAGATTAATTATTTTAGAGAATTACTTCCATTGATTAGTAAATTAAATTCATAATTTATCGTCATGTTTTTATATAACCCAGAATATAATAAAAATGCATCCTGATGATAAGTTGATAACTGCATGTCTTTTAATATTTATACTACTTGGAACTGGAACTATTGCATATCATCAGTTAGAGAGCTGGTCGTATGTTGATTCTCTTTATTTTACATCTATGACAGTTACAACTGTAGGTTATGGTGATTTTGTTCCTAGTACAGATATGTCAAAATTATTTACAGTTTTCTTTTCATTTGCAGGGATATCTATAGCATTAGTTATTCTTGTTACAATTGGCGGTGAATATTATAATAGAGAACGTCGTATGGTTAGTTATAGATTAAAAACGTACTTAGATGCTAGAAAGAAACAAAAAACAATTGCAAAAAGGAAAAGAACAATGGAAGCTAAAAGACGTAGGATTCAATTATCTAAACGACAACGCTTATCTAGATGGATAAGACATAAATAATTAAAAAACTCCGCTTTTTACAAATTCAGATGTAGTTTTAATGACATGAACTTCACCATCGTGTTTGTTAATAAAATAATCATCTCCGGTTCTTTTACCACTATTTTCTTTATAATGTGTGTATACTTGTTCTACTCCTTTTCTAATTTCCAGAACTTCATCCTCAAAAAATGTTGTATTTTCTATAAATTTTTCTAACTTAGTTTCATTTTCAAGATTATTAATATTTCTAAGTTCATCAGTTATGTATTTAAAACAACTCATAACTTTTGATCTAATTAGATCTTCTGTATATATACCCTTTCCAAGTTGATCTAACCATTCATTTAATTCTTCTTTAACTTCTATATTTGACATTCATTTGTTACTACTAAAACCTTAAAAACCTTACTTAGATGACTAAAACGGAAAAAATAATGCGTTACATAAATTCTTATAAATGATGATACGCTAGTAATAAATGGCCGAAATCATAAATCCGTTAGATATTAAGCAGCCTTTAGACATTAATCAAATATTATCTAACATAGATTTAGTTAGTTCTATAGAAAAATTATTAGTAGATAGTGTAAGTAATCAAAGTCCTATCGTTATATTATCTATGAATGTTCCATATGTTAGAGATGGAGAAACTCAAGATGAAAGTATTAAATCTTCTATCGAGAGTTTCGCTGAGAGATGTAGCAGTATAGATAATACAGTTATACTTTCTGAACGATTTGGAAACGAAGAAGCAGATTATTTTTCAGAGTTAGGGTTTAATGTTAAAATATTGGATAGATTATTTCTACAAGATATTAATGTTGGGCGTGGTGAAAATGATGATGGAATGAGTTTTAGATTAAATGACGATGGTGATATGGGGAGTCCAATAGATAGACGTGAATTCCCTTGGTATAGTATGATTATATCTGAACAAGGAATGGTTTATCTAACACCACATAAACCAAAACAGAGTGGAGAACATTATCATAGAGGTTTATATTTACCTAATAATGAGAAAACAGCTCAGTTTTTAGTAGATCTTACTATGAAGATGAAAGGACTTAGTGATCGAGATGAGATTCCAAATATTGGATTAGAAATTAATAAACTTTTATTTGAGAAATGTAAACTAGATTTAGAAAAATATGATACTAATTTTATATGTAATGATGGCATTATTATGACTCAGCAAGACCGTGAAGAAAAAATAATAGCTAAATATCGTAAAGATGGTAGTGAGATGCTATATCATAGTGAGATTAAGTTTCCAATCAATGAATAATTTGTTTGATTATTCTTGGAAGTTTATTAGAAAGATCTTTGAAATCATAATGTACTCTAACTGCTGGCTTGTTTATTTTGATTAGTTTTTCTAAATGTATGGGTGTTCCAATAACAACTACATCTGCAGGAATTGTATTTATTGTTGCTTGAAGTTCTGCTAGTTGCTTTGGTGAATAACCTTCTGCAGGCAAAACATTTGTTAATTGTCTGAACTTTTTGAAAACATCTTTAAGTGAGCCTTTTGCATATGGTCGGGGATCAACTAATTTACAACCATATCGTTTTGCAGCAATTGCACCAGCACCATAACTCATGCCACCATGTGTAAGTGTTGGACCGTCTTCAACAACAAGAACTTTTTTTCTTTTAATTAATTGAGGATTGTCAACAGTGATTAAAGATGCACCATCAACAATAATTGCTTTAGGATTAAATTTCTTTATGTTTTCTTTTACTAAACGAATGTTTGTTGGCTTTGCAGTATTTTCTTTATTTACAAGTGCAACATTTGCCATCATCATGTTAGCTTGACCCGGATAATATTTAATTTCATGGCCCGGTCTGTGTGGATCAACAAGAGTTATTAGTAAATCTGTTTTATAAAATGAGAAATCATTATTTCCCCCATCCCAAAGAATTACATCTGCTTCTTTCTCAGCACGTCTTAATATTTCACCGTAATCAACACCTGCGTAAAGAATCTCTCCTCGCTGAATATGTGGTTCATATTCCTCGCGTTCTTCAATTGTGCAATCATATTTCTTTAAATCATTATATGTTTCATATCTTTGCCAAATTTGTTTCTTTAAATTACCGTACGGCATTGGATGTCTAATAACAACGTATTTCTTTCCAAGTTTTTTTAGAACCTCACCAACATATCTTGTTACTTGCGATTTACCAACTCCAGTCCTAACTGCGCAAATAGATATCACTGGTTTTTTAGATTTGATTTGCGTGTCTTTAGGTCCAAGTAAGACAAAGCTAGCACCTGTAGATAAAACAAATTCTGCTTTTTGCATAACATAGTCATGACTTAAGTCCGAGTAAGCAAGAACAACTTCATCAACTTTGAATTTTTTAATTAATTCATTAAGTTGTTCTTCATCATAAATTGGAATTCCTTGTGGGTAAAGTTTACCTGATAAAACTGGAGGATATTTTCTACCTGCAATTCCAAAAATCTGTGTAGCTGTAAATGCAACAACTTCGTACTTTGAATTGTTTCTAAAATAAACATTAAAATTATGAAAGTCTCTCCCTGCTGCGCCCATAATAATTACTTTCCGTCTGTTCATTTTTGCTCCGATTTCCTGCGTTTTAGCAGGAGTAAAGAGACAACAAATCGGTTAAAATTTGATGTATATATAATAAAGTAAACTGTTTGATAAAAAGTTAACTATATTCTAGACAATACAATATTAACTTATAGTGAGGAGTAAACAAATAGTATCTGTATATAGGAGTAAACAATAGTTATATTTGATGAATTTTATTTTTTATATGTATAGAACAAGCAATAGAGGTATTCTTCAAGCTCTAGCTATAATTGTTATAGTATTGACAGGTATTTCAGTATCTTATGCTGCACAGTGGGTGAATTCTTTAGAAACGGATTTCAACCAAGGAACATATGATAATACAACTTGGAATGTTGATCATGTTGAACTTTCTAATGAAAATATATCTGGAACATATACATCACAATTATTTGATGCAACTTCTCTTGCTAGTTGGGATAGTATTTCTTGGGAGAGTAATTTATCTGAAGGAAATATAATATATCTTATTGATAAAGAAGAAGAAGTTTATAGATCATCTGATCAGGGAGTAACTTGGACATTAATTAATTCTGATTTCTCAAATAATGATGATGATGTTAAAGGTATTGTCGTAGATAGTAACAATTATTTATATGCTGTTGATAATGGTGAGCGGATTTATAAATCAATAAATTTCGGTAGTAATTGGACAGAAATAAATTTAGATTATGGTGGGTCAGATACTCATGTTATGATTATAGATAGTAATAATTATTTGTACATTATAGATAATGATGAAGATGTATGGAAATCTACTAATTTAGGTATTGATTGGACAAAAATAAATACTGGATATAGCACGCAAGATGCTAAAGGTATTACAATAAATAGTTCAGATACTATTTTTATTGTTGATAAGGAAGAAGATATATGGAGTTCTTCAGATCAGGGAATAACTTGGGATTTAGTTAATAATAATTATGGTGGAACTGATGCAGATAGTATGGCTTTAGATAGTAATAATTATTTATATATTTTAAATGATCAAGATGTATGGAGATCCACTGATGTAGGAACTTCTTGGATTAAACTACATGATGATTTTAATGCCGGTGCTGGGGCCAATGGTGATGAAATGATCATTGACGGTAATGATTACATATACATTATTGATCATGATGAAGATGTATGGAAATCAACAGATTATGGAAGCACCTGGAATTTAGTAAATGATACTTATTCTTCTAATGATGTGAAAGGTGCGATTTCCGTGACATATAATACAAACATTAGTTTCCAAGTGAGAAGCTGTGATGATGCTTCTTGTATTGGAGAGAGTTGGAGTAATAATACAATTGTTTCAGATAATAGATATTTCCAATATAATGTTTTGTTTGAATCAGAATATATTAACTTGACTCCAGAATTATATAATGTTACAATTAATTATACTTTACTTGATGTTTATTCTCCATCAATTGATATAATTTATCCGATTAATACAACATATGATGCAAATGTTACAGAATTAAATTATACTGCGTCTGATGATAATTTAGAATCTTGTTGGTATTCTTTAGATTTTGGTTTAACAAATGTATCTGTAAATTGTACACAAAATATTACTAATGTATCAAGTAGCGAAGGTAATAATACTTGGAAATTCTGGGCAAATGACTCTTTAGGTAATTTAAATTTATCTTCAGTTACATTTGAAGTTGATACTACAGAAGAAACTAGTTCTTCTAATCCGTATGCGGATTCTGGAGGAAGTTCTAATGATGATGACGATGAAGCGGAAGAAACCTCTGAAGAAGAAGAGGAAGAAACCTCTGAAGAAGAAGAGGAAGATGAAGAAGAGGAAGAATATGCAACTGGACAGAGTTTAGCTGAATTAGAAGATACGGAGGAAGCTGAAGGAAAGTCTGGATTTGAATTATTTACAGGAGCATTGCTTGGTGAGTCAAGTGTTGAGTTAAATAAAACTTCAGCAGCATATGTTTCAGTTTCACTAATCATATTAACTGGATTATATATCTTAGCAAAATTTTACTTTGATGATTCTAAACATAAGAATGGAATTAGAAAGAGAAAAGCCCCATGGTTTAGAAAAGGTTTGGTTCTTGATTTCTCACCACGTAAAAGAAGCCAGCTAACTTATGATATAAAAAAATCATTTAGAAAAAAATCAGAATTATATCGAGAGTTAAAACGCAAATACTTTAGAAGATAATTACTTTTTCTTTTTGCCTTTTGCTATTGCTCTGAAAACGGGAATGTTTCTTTTGATTTCAATTAGTTTATCTCTGTATTTATCCATTCTGATCTTGTATGTTGATGCAGGTAATGTGCCTGATTCAAATCGTTCTCTTTGAGCTTTCTTCATAAGTTCTGTTATGGTTTTATTCTCAATTCTAAAATGTTTTAGCTTTTTCTTAGCGTCATGTATAATATATTTATTGTATGTATACCACCCTAACACACTTAAAATAATACATAGAGCAAGTAACCACCACCCGTTTCTCTGCACAAAGTTCTTACTTGCGTTACTTATTGCGCGTATTGAAGTTAGTTCTGCTCTTTTAGATTCTAATTCATTATTTGTTTTCTCCCATAATTCTCCTGCATCTTCATATTGTTCATCTTTAAATGCTTGCTTTGTTTGTGTTAGTAGATCTTCAGCAAGTGCAGTATCAACACTCTGTTCTTTGTAATCTTCTAGTTTTGATTCAAGTACAATTATATTATCATTAATTTCAAAAATACTTAGCTTTGTAAGTTCAATTTCTGTAGTGTAAACTAAAACATCGCTATATCTAAATCCTTGCCAATTTAGACCTGTTAGCGCTAATTTAGCTTCTTTAAGTAATTCATTATCACTATTTTCACCTTTTAGAACTTCCGCATAATCTGCTCGGTTAAGCACGTTATTTGCTTCAACTAATTGATCATTAACGTAGTTTGTGCTAAATCCTGAGAGAGTAATTTCTTGAATATTTTCTTTAGCTAAATTTATTGCTTCAACAGCTTCTTGTCGTGTTATATCTTTTATATTATCCTCAAGAGTAACAGTTTTGTTACTAATACTTATTACACCTTCATCATTAAGTGCAGCAAATCCAGTTATACTTGGATTCATAAATATGCTTACTAATATTGCTAAAGATATTAGAAATATAGAGGAACTAACTAATGCTGCGGTTTTTCTATATTCGTCTTTCATTTGATCTTTAATCCTAACCTCCTTAGGTGGTCATCATATTCTTTCTTTTGTTCTTTAGTTAAAGATGTTTTTTGTCGAGTAGATACTGAAGTTTTTTTAAGTTTTAATTTTCTTAGTTTCAATTTTTTAAATAGTGGTTTTTTAGCTTCTCTAATTGCTGCTTTTAACATAACATCTCTTTCTAATTTACTTCTCTTTTTTAGTTTTATTTTTTTAGGTAATTTAATTTGTTTCTTAGATTTGAATATATTTTTAATATAATCTAATGGGAAAAGTTTAGGTTCTTGTTTTTCTCTAGCAACTTTAGTTTCTAATGTTGTTCTTTCCTCTTCAATTTCTGCTAATCTTTCTTCATGTCCTGCTGTATCTTTGAGGTATCTTTGTCTGCTAATCTTACCTTTTTCAAAGTATTTTCTTTGAGTGTTTTTAATTAGATTTGTAATATCTTTATGTTCTTTATTGATATCTTTAATTTCTTCTTCTTTGCTTAGAAGTGCAACTCTTCTATGTCTAAGTTTTGCTCTATCTTGTTTAATTTTATTAAGTCTTGTTTCATAACTTGCAACTACTTTGTGATATTCACCACCACTCATTTTCTTTAAATCATATGTTTTTCTCTGTGCAGCTTTGATTAATTTGCGAATAGCACCTTCTTCTTTGCGTAGATTTTTTATTTTTCTATTAATAATATCTCCAAGAATTTCTTTGTATATGAAATATGCTGTAGCTGCTAAAGATAATATTGCGATTATTATAAGCCACCAATAAGTCATCAAGAACCAAAGCAGATTTATTCTTCCTTTTGTTTCTAAGAATAAACTCATTTGTGCATCTTTAATTCTATCTTGTGCAGTTTCATAATCTTCTCTATCAAACGCAGCTTTTGCAAGACTTAATAGTTCTTTTGTTTCGGGGATTTCTAATCTTTTATCTTCAGCTTCATCAACACCTTTCATAACTTCTAATATTAGTCCGGCAGTTAGAAATGCATTAACTTTAGCTTCTTGTATTTGTGTGCAGTATCCAAGTGCAAGATTATTATCTCGCGTATTAATGGCAGTATCTAAATTAGCAAGTAATTTTTCTACTTTAGCGGTGCTAAAATTCTCAAATTTCATTTCTTCAATATATTGAATTGATTCATTCTGGCAAAGTAGAACTTCTTCACGATCATATTCTTGAATAATAATTGTTAGTGCTCTTTTGTCGGTTAGTGTTTTAGTTATATCATTTTGAACAATTGAACCTTTTATTGTTAGTTTTAGACTATAGTTTCCTTGGTCAAGATAATCTGGTGCATATATAATAAGATTGAGTGTTTTGTTTTTTCCATATTGAATTCCAGATAGGCTTTCAGGTCTAATTTTAATGTGCTGTGGGAAATAACCTTGGGTTGTAACTGTTACATTATCAATTACAGCGTCTTTGTATATGTTATTAATTGTTATTGGGAATTCTTTAGTTGTTCCTCTAACAATTTCAAGGATTTCAGATGTTTGTCTATATTCAGAAGTGCTTGCTCCACCACCTCCGCCACCACTAGATCCACCACCATCAGAGCCGTCTCCAGTAGATACTGTGGTTGAAGCTATACCAACAGTAACATCTTTTGAAACCGAATTACTTGCTGCATTAGTTCCGCTTGCAGTTGCGGCGATTGTTGTATCTCCTTGTGTACTTCCAACTGTTACAGTAATTGTATTAGTTGCAGTTCCACCAATTTGTAGATTTCCTAGTTCTCTATTTGCAGAACCTGAGTTAACTGTCCAATCTGCAGGCAAGCTCCAAGTTAAATTAACTCCTGTTGCATCAGCAGTTCCTAAATTATCAACTTGTGTAACTAAAGTTAGTTCATCACCAACATCAACAGTTGAACTATAGTTTGTGATACTAACTTCTAAATATGGACCGTCTGCACTTTGAATGTTTAAATTTCTTTCATAAATAATTGTTGGATTATATGTAACAGATACATTGTATGGATATAAACCAACAGGCAAACTTGTTGTATTTGCTTCAATAGATATATTTAATTCATTTCCTGCAGATACAGCATATATTTCAGATTGATTTAATGTATAGTTAACACTTAATTTATTAATAATGGAATCACTTGCTGAAAGATTAACTGTGAAATTAATAGCACCATCTCCAGTGTTATTTAATATTACATCACCTAACGTAATATTATCTGCTGCCTGAGCTTGAGTATATGATTTAATTGTTGTAATTGTTGTAGTTATATTTGTTGATGTATCGTTTTGGACAATCACGGTATTATTATATGATATGTTTTGATTACCTTGAGAATCTGTTGCATTTATAGCAAAGGTATATGTGCCATTGCTTGGAGTGAAACTAGCATTGTATTTTGTTGCAGACGTGTTTGTCATGGTAACTAATGTCCAGTCTGTGTCGGTGGTGTTTTGATACATAAGAACAACTGTTGATATAGAATAATCTTCAGTTATATCAGAACTTACATTAATACCTACATCAGGATCAAGATTATCTGTTGTATTTGGCGCATAACTTATATTATCTATTGTAGGATAAGTATCATCTGAAACATTAACTTCAATTGAACTTGTATTAAATTGATTTGTCTGATCAAATATGTAAACTTCTGCAGTGAAATTTCCTGGAGATGTATCCGTAGCATCAACTATGCAACTTGTGCTGTTTGATGTTCCTAATATATTTGCTTGAGTGCAGTTTACCCAACTTCCTGTTGCATTATATCCAATTATTGCATAGTTTAGTGCAACAGCATCTGTAAAGTTAGCTCTACAAGTTATATTTTGAGAATCATTAAAATTATCATCACAAGCAAAATCTGTAATTGATGCATTATTAATATCAACCCAAAATGTTACGCTTTCATTTCCTTGATTATTAGATGAATCATTTGCATAGAAAGTTACATTATGTTCACCTTCTCCTAAATTTATTGTTTTGTTCCAATTAGTTTCACTTGTGTTTTCTAGAATTGTTAATGTGTCTGAGTTGTTTGTATAACCTGCCCAACTTGCATTCTCATCAGTTGTTATATTAAGTAAAATAGATGTTGATATATAGTAAGTATTATTTACAGGACTCCAAACACTTACTGCTGGTGCAGTTGTATCTGCTACAGATGTATCAATAATAAATGTTATTGTGCTACTTGAAACTTCGTTTCCATAACTATCATTTGCATAGAAAGTTACATTATAATTTCCATCATCAATACTTGTATTTGTATGCGTCCATTCTACGGCAGTTGTATTACTTAAGGAGACATTTTCTGTTCCATTTATATTATACCAAGCATTTGTTAATGATTCATCAACTGTTATTGTGAAAGCTAATGAATTTTGAGTATAAGTTGTGCTATCTGTTGGATTGTTTATTGTAATTACGGGATTATCTGCATCAATGATGTAACTTCCGGTTTTAGGATTACCTGTTGCTGCCTCATCTGAAGCATCATAAATAAATGCATACCAGTTATATGTTCCTGTTGCTGCCTCTGATGTAAATGTGCAGGAGTTGTTTCCAGTTTCAGTATAATTACAATATTCTGTATCACTGCAGCCCGATGCTGAACTTGCGGTTGAATTACAAACCCATAAAGTCATTTCCTGACCTGAATCTGAATCATATGAAATTGTTGATACATTTATAGTGGAACTACTTCCATTTGTTGTTGTATCATCTGTTGCTGAAGTTAAAACTGGAAGCTGATTTATTTGTATTGATTTGTTGACAGTTGTTTGCTGATTACCTGCGTCATCTGTTGAATTATATCTTAAATAATTTATACCTCGATCTGCTGTTGTAAATGTAACTGTTCCACCATTGTCTATTAATGTGCCTGGATCGCATGAATTAGCAGTATCTACACAATAATATGTTAGTGGATCCCCATCAACATTATCTGTTTCAGTTATTGTAACAACGTAAGGTGGTGTTTGAACAGTTGATACTGAATTATCTGATGTTGTAGGTGCAGTGTAATCTAGATAAAAACTTACATCTAAATTTGTGCTAGCAGTATTTTCATTTGTAAGTGTGTCTTGACATGAAATATATCTTGTTTGGAAGCCCTGTGATAATACGTCCGTAACAGAGCAGTTTGCTGTATCTCCTTGCACCGTGCATGCTGAAGACATTGCACTGTATGAAGCATCTCCTGAAGACCATCTACAAGACATTCCTGCTTCTCCAGTTATATTAATATCTGTTTTTACATCATTTATAGTATCGTAATAGCTTGCAGATGTATCTCCTGCAACAGAATTTACTGAAAGTGAGGGTGCTGTTGAATCAGTTACAACGCTCTCATTTACAACAGACGAATATGTAGTTCCATCATAAATACTACAAAATATTGTGTGATTTGCATCATCTGCAAGTGCTGCATATGTGCAAGTAAAATCATATGGATCGGTTGTATCTGTTGTTGTTCCACCTGTGCAGTTTGTTGTTGCTGCAGTGGGTGTACCTAATTCATCACAATATAAGTAAAGTGTATCTCCATCAGTATCATTTACATCATGGTGTGTTGAGTTTACATAAAGAGTTATTGTATCTCCACCTTTTATTGTATAATCTGAAAGAGACATATTTGATACGACTGGTGCAGTATTTGCAGTATAATTTACTCTTATCTCAACTTCGCCGACATATGTGGTTTGTGCTCCACCAGATTTTACATATTGAACATTTGTATCTAAATTAACAATATCTGCCCAAGTCCATGTTCCTGGAGCATTTGTATCTGTTGTTATATCAAACCAAACTCCCCAAGCACCTGTTGTAGCTGGAACTGCACCAATATGACCGTCTCCTGTTCCGCCGGTGAAAATTGGTGTAAGAGTAACTTGATCATTTGCTGAATAATATCCGAACGCTCTGATTTCAACAGAAAGTATTTCTCCTAAATCTGTTCCAGTAGCATTATTTGTGTTTAGAAGCTGAACATCATTATTTACAACAGTAGATGCATAGCTTGCATCAGTTCCATCAACCATATTTGCTGGATTAGTAGCCCAAGTAGCTCCTGCATCATAAGCATTAAAATAATACTCTTCAGTAAGATTTACTGCTTCAGTATAGCCAAAGCTAAATGTAATTATAAGAATTGCAACAATCAAAAGAGGAATTAATTTTCTTTTCATTTAGTACCTCCTAGCTCTTTTTTCATAAACAGTTCAACTTTTTTAGAGAGCATTATAGCGTTTTCTTCACAATATTTCTGGAACTCTTTATACACTTTAGAATCTATACTTAGCGTTACCTTTTGCTTACCCATGGATAAAATATATAGAATATACTTCTATATAAGTCTTCGTATTTCTATATACTTCCATTCTATAAATCAAACAAGTCTTTAATAAAAATAATAAGAATTTATGTTTGTGGTAGAGGTAATTACGTTTACGCATTATAAGGGTGGAACAGGTAAAACTACATCTTGCATAAGTATTGCTGGCTATCTAGCAAAAGCAGGCAACAAAGTGCTAATAATTGACGCAGATCCACAATCTAATGTTCTCCATGCTTTGGATATTGATAGAGAACAAGCAGAGCCATATTCAATAATTTCAAATCCAAGTAATGCTGATAAATATATCATGGAGAGCAAGGTAGAGAATATTTCAGTTCTTCCTGCTATGATGCGATCTGCTGAATACAAAACAGAGAGATTACCTAAGAATTGGTATGATTCTATTAAAAAAGCAGCAGAGAAAGTAGGTGAAGATTTTGATTATATTTTAATTGATACACCTCCAAGCTATTCAACCATAATTATCTCAAGCGCAATTGCAGCAGATTATCTTATTCTTTGTTTAGATACAGGTGTGTTTGCACTTCAAGGCATACAATTAGTTGAATATGCACTTGATCATGTTGAACAAAGCACAGGAAAGCGTCCCGAGATTAGGTATAATATTATAAATAAGGCAAAGAAGTTCCTAATGTTCTCAGACAAATACACAAAAATGTCTGAAGAAGTTGTAAGTAAGTTTTATGACCAGCAAAAGTATTTCATTATCCCATTCTCAAATAAAATTTTAGAAGCTCAGCAGCATGGCCTTCCAATCTCACATTATAAATCTTCTTCAGCAGGCTCTGTTTACAAAAAACTAGCTGATGAAATAATGTCTACTAAAGATCAACCTATTGAAGAAAACACAGAAGATGAAACAGAATCTAAAGATACCGACGAATCAAAGATTCGCGGTTCTGCTAAATCTAAAGATTTAGTCAGTAATTCTAATGAAGAAATCTTTGTAGATTAAATAAGAAAATCTATGTCTTTTATTGTCTTTGCGTATTGAATATAGGGTAGATGTTCGTCTTTTTTTACATATCCATTTGAGACTAAAAAATCTATAAGTTTCTTGTTGCGTTTTCCCATAAGAATAATGGGCTTTAGGTTTTTAGTTATAGTTTCAATCCATACAATCAGAAATTCTTCAATAGTCCCAATCTGGCCAGGTAAGATAATGAATCTATCGGATTTAAGGAAATCCTTTATTCGTCTGCTATAATCTTTGAACTCAATAAGTTTAGTTGTGTATTTGTGTCGATAACCTAATGTTAAAATTGCTGAGTCGGCAATTGTTAGACTAATTACTTTGCCACCTTCTTCAAACGCACCTTTTGCAATAGCTTCCATTGCTCCAGGCCCCCCACCATTTACAAGTGTGTGTCCTTTTTGAGCAATCTTCTGTCCGAGCTGATACGCTAACTTACAAGTTTCTTTATCTGCTCTACTACCTCCAAAAAAACTAATTTTCATAGATTAATTACTCTTGTCCAGCAAATACTTCTTGGTCAGGATAGACTATAACTCCGTTTTCTGTGATTTGCATAGATACAATCTTACGTTTGTGTTTCTCTCCGCGCATTTTAAGAATCTCAATAGCTTTTTCTCGCACATCTCCTACTTTGAAGTTGTATAGTACAATTACACCATCTGCTAGGAACTCTTCAACACCTGTTTGTGAGAATATTTCTGGTATTTGTTTTGTCTCGGTGATTAAGAATGAAGTTGTACCCATTCTTTCTAGGAATCTGAAAAGCTGCTCAATGTAAATACGATATGTATCTTCTCTTGATGTAAATGCAGAAGCAATTGCTGTAAGTGAATCAAGCGCAATAAAGTCAGGTTTGTAGTTACGTGGAATAATTACAGGGTCTAATTCAATCAGAAGCTCACCTTTTTCTTTTGCTAGCATTGCGTCTACTGATCGCGTAATCTCAAACGGACTGTATCACTTTATTTTAAGTACACCTTTCTTTATGTATTTTTTAGCAGGCCAGCCAAAATCTTCCATGTGCTGAACAAGTCTTTCTTCAGATTCTTCAAAACTCATATAGAAACACTTTTTACCTTTTTCACAATGATGCATTAGGGTTTGTAGCGCCATAATCGTTTTTCCACTTCCAGCACCACCTGCCATGATAACTGCAGAACCTTTGGGAATTCCGTGCTCAAATAATTCATCAAAGCCAGGAACACCTGTTTGTATAAATCTACTTAGATCTACCTTACGAACACTTTGGTCTTTTTCAATTGCGTGTGCTGCTGGAGCTCTTGTTTCTAAAACATCACCTTCGTGCTTTTCAATATGACCGCCTTTGATTTCAGATTCAATCTGTCTTTTAATTGCTCCAAGATCAAGTTTCTTGCTAGATTTTTTCTGAGTTTTATCTAAAATATTTTTAGTAGTTTTATGAATATCTAAGTTGGATTTCGTTACTCTCTGCTTAATATTGGTCTTTTTTACAGGTCTTTTAGCCCTTTGAACCCCCCTTTTCGGAGTAGATTTAGGCCTAGAAATAGGTTTTTTTCTAACCGGTTTCGCGTTTTTCTTTTTTATAACCATAGTATTACATTAATTTAACTTGATGCTTACCTTTAAGTTTTTTCTTAGCTTGTTTTCTGATTTGTTTTGATGTGTGCTTAATTGTTTTCTTTGATTTATGCGTAGTTGGTTTTGTAGATTCAACAGGTGGGCAGACCTGCTTTTCAGATTTTCGGAATATACCTAATAACACCTCTTTGCCTTCAATTTTTTCAGGAGTTGAAGATATATCAACATCAATTACTTTTCCATCTTTTTTCTTAATTGGAAGGGCTTTTGCAGTTTTTATTTTACCAGTTAGTTGCGCTTTGAATGCTTTAATAACTTGAGGTAATGATTTCTTTGGGTGTAATTTTGATACATCCATTTTCATAAGTTCTTCTTCAGAATAACCCGTTAATTTAGTCATACCTTTGTTAGCAAAAATATATTTCTTTGTTTTTGGATCTGCAGCAAGTATACCTGCATCAATACTATGAATTACTGCTTCATATTTTTCTTGAGTTGCTTGTTGTTTAGAAACATCTCTGACCGTAGCTTGTAGGAACTCTTCTTCACCAACTTTAACTTTTGTGAGTAGAACTGTTGCTGGGAACTCTCCATCGTCAAGTTTCTTATGTGTCCAGTTAAAGAATGCTGAACCTTCTTTCATTGCTTTCTCAATCATAGTTTTTGCAAACTTAGCTGAATTAGTTCCGTCTGGTTGATTCTTTGGTGAAACATCTCCCGGACCTTTTGTCTTAAATTCTTCTTCATCTTTTGCTCCAAAGATTTTTAGTGCAGCAGGATTTGCAGATGTAAATTTCCATGTTGGTGGAGCAAGAGTCATGATTGCATCTGCAGATGAATCAAATAGAACTTTATATTTTTCTTCAGCTTCCTCAGCTTTTTTCTTTAATGCTCCAAGTCCTAATTCTCCTGCACTTGCTCCTGTTCGCAAGATAGCTAGCTTAAGACTTGCTAGAACTCTATTTAGAGAATCTGTAAGTGATTGAATCTCTTGAACGTTACTTTTTTCTAGTTGAATATCTAATTTACCTTTTGTGATTTCATCAACATCTTTTGTAAGTTTCTTAATTGGTTTTGTAATTTTTTTACCAAGAAGCCAGCCAACACCGCCTGCAATAATAAATATAACCATACCTATGATTGAAACATCTTTTATTAGTTTATTTCGTATACTTCCAACAGCTTCTTGTCTATCTATTTTAGCAACTAGACCTATATGTCCTGTTTCAATATTTTGCGAGACGGCAATAACTTCTTTGTCTCGATAATCTAATGTACTTTTAAATAATTGTTTATTTCCTAGAAGTGCCTGTTTCATTGGCTCAGCAGTTGCTATTGATTCAGTATCTTGAGAAATTGCTTGGTTTTCAAACAATCTTTCAAATAAATATAATCTTTCTTGACCTTCTTCTTGCGTAGTAATTAAGACTTCTCCTGTTTCGCCTAAACCTGTTCGGTCGTTAACAATTCCTTCGAGAATATTTATATTAACAACTGTTAGCCCCATACCTAATAATTCACCATCCCGTTCTATTGGACCTGCCACAAATATTTTGTAAACGTCATCTTCTTCGACAAAATGAATTGTATACTTATCTAAACTATTTTTGAAGAAATGTTTATCTGCTACATTTTTCTTGCAAAAGTTAGAGTCTGTTGAAGTGATTACTATGCCATCTACATTAATTATGCAAATTCGTTCAAATGCTTCAATAGGTTCTTTTGCATCTTTGATTATATTATTTATTATCGCAAGATCTGCTTCATTTAAGTTTTTATTGTAGTTTGTTAATGTGGCTCTTAGTTTTGTTCTACTCGTAATTAGTTTTAATCGTTCAATATTCTGATTAAGATATGTTTCAATATGATTAGCACGTGATTCTGCAGTAGATAATAAATTAGCTTGAACTTGCTCTTCAATAACTTCTGTTGAAGTGTTTATAAAATTGTATGTGCCTAAAATAGTAAGTAATACTGCTACCATTATGAATACAGCTGTTATCGTCGTGCTAATCTTCATATTATTTTATTAATCCTTTTATTTTTAGGTCTTTTTTTGTTATGAGTATTGGATCTTTAGCTTTTTTAATTTTAATTAGACCAGCAGTTTTAATATCCCATGATGTAATTAATTCTACTTTTGTGCTTTTTTTAATAAGGCCGGATTCTAATAGTCGACC
>Ga0233429_1000746_pt1 | contig 47082 bp, 52 predicted proteins | sample SI_118_April2016_3_FD_179879 | JGI IMG/M metagenome (GOLD analysis project Ga0233429, IMG submission 179879) | Seawater microbial communities from Saanich Inlet, British Columbia, Canada - SI_118_April2016_135_MG | ecosystem: Environmental > Aquatic > Marine > Inlet | place: Canada: British...
TAATTTAGATTTTAATTCTGATAATGCCATGATTATGCTTGTACTGCTCCTATTCCTCGTATTGTATTAATTTGTTGTCTTGATTGTTCTGCTCTATCTACTGAACTTACTCTCATATCTTTTCTCATTGCCTTTAATTCTTCAATCATTGGTGTCATACTAAAATCTTGTGTGTTAACTGCAGATTCTCCTGCGTGAATAGACATTTCACCTCGTCTAACATTAGCCACCGTACCTGGATTCATTGTGGCTCCACTAATACCTTTTGGTTCTGCTGACTGATATGATTGCATTACACCACCCACTATTGCTCCACCAGCTGCTCCTACTGCTGCCCCTCCAGCAAAACCTGCTGCTGCGGCTCCAATTGCTGGTAAAGTTCCTGTACCTAACGTAGCCGCACTAATAGCAGCAATAATAATTCCAAGTAATAATGCACCTAATGCGGCTGATTTTGCAACCATTCCCCATTGTTGTTTACCACCTTCTTCAGTTGCTTGATTAAGTTTGTTCTGTGCCCCTACCACTTTAGATACTTCACTTACTTGTAACCCTACAGCGTCTGCCAATGCTCTACGTTGAATAAGATTCATACCATTCCACTCATTCTCACCACCTACGGCTTTGACAATCTCTGCCTGTACTCCTGCAATATCTCCTGAAAGTGCTAATGACCGTGCCCTATCAAGATTAATATCTCTACCTAATAATACTGAAGCTTCCATCTGTTTAGTAAGAGAATCTTCAAGATTTAATAATCCTTCTGCTGCTCCAGTAATTGAACTCATTTCTAAACCAAGTTTCTTCGCTTGGATAGCTGCTGCCATTAAATTTTTACCACTATCTTTTGTAAACTTAGCAAATGCTTCAGAATCGGCTGCCATTGATTCAAATACTGCCGCTGGTGATACACCTTCAAGTCTTGCCATTTGAGCAACTTCTTTTTGAACATTCAATAATTGTTCTTTTGACTGACCGCTTGTAGCAGTTTGTAATTTTAAAAGTTTTGCAGAAGCCCCAGCAGTAATTCCGAATTGTTTATTCAGAATTAACATCTGGCCGGCCATCTTGGTCGTTATATTATTTATATTACCAAATTCTTCTGTTAATGCCGATACTCCTTCAGCATTTATAGCAAGTGCCGCACCCATTTTTAATGTTTGTTTATAACTTAATCCAGTTTGATTTGCAAATTGAAATGATGCCGCTACCATTTTAACTAATGCCGCTACTACTACAGCGGCTACTGCAGATAACCCTATCATTGCAAGTTGACCTTTTTTCATTCCTTTAGCCGAGTCAGCTGACTCTTGAGTTATATCTGCCTGAGTTTGTTTTTGTTTCGTGAATTGTTTTAGGCTTACTTTTTGAAAGGATAGACCCGACTTTCTATATTCTTGTAACACTTTAGCATCATCTAATGGTATCTCTGGTTCTTTAATATTAAACGCCTTTTTAACACTTTCACCAATTTTATTTTTTATACCATCTTCCCACTTATCTATAGGAATCATTTTAGATAATGCACCACCTATTATTGGTATTTTTCCAACCAAGTCTTGCATATATTTTACTGGTTTTAAAAATTGAGATGCGGTTTCTTCAGTTATATCATGTGTTTTCTTTAATTTATCTTGTAAATTTTGTTGCATTTGTAAAAATGTTACCTGAGTAGCAAGTTTATCATCACCAGTTTGAGCTTGAAGTTTTTGTAAATTAAGTATCTGTTTGGTTAAATCTAAATTTTGAAATTCTGCAGTTCCTATATTTTCTATATTTTGTTGTATATTTGCAGTATTATCTACGGATATAGCTAATGCCTTAGCTACCTTCATATCAAGTTTAGCAGTAGACTTACCATATTTTAACAACATTTTTTGATTATCTACTAAACTGTCTGAGAACATCTCTTGTTTTTTCAGAGACTTGGCTAAAATTCCACCCAAGTCTATTTGATCTCTATATTCTTCAGTTACTGCTTTATAACCTTTTAATACCTCTTTATAACCCTTTCTTTCTTCCTTTAAGGTATCAATCCTTTTTTTAGCATCACTTGCAGCCTTTCCCCTTAACTTAGAAAGACTTTCCTCTAAAGCCTTAATTTCTTGAGTTGCTTTTACGATCTCTCGTTTATTTTTTAATTCATAATCCGTGCTTGCGGCCATTGATTTACTCTATTTTAGATTGATATGATATAAACGATATAAACTATTAACTGATAAAAACAAAAACTAATTATAAATCCCAAATATTCTTTAATGCATCTGTTTGTCGTTTATACGTAGGATCTTCTTTGCGTTTTTTCTGAATTTGTTTTCTCATTTTGTTAGCAAGGTCATCTCCCTTTTTCATTAATTTTTGCATTTCAGGGTCTGCTTTCAATAAAGAGGCTGCCTTTTTACCTGATTTGCCTGCAAGAGATTTTAAAATCCTTCCTAAAAATTCATTTAAAACATTTTCATTTTTGTATTTGTATTTAGCCATATTAATTTATTACCTTGAATTGGTTACTTATAAATATACAAAAATCTATTTTTTGAACTTAGGCCCTTTTGCAGATCGTTGTTGTTTTTCTATTTGTTTGGATTCTTCTTCGTAGGTTGAAGAAAGTTTTTGAAGATACCATCTACGTAAATAGACTGGCATTGAGTATAAGTCATGAAAGGTAAAACTACCCTTTCCATAATACATTAAATCAAATATTTGTTTGTGTATTTCTAGTTTATAACTTAACGGAAGGCCAAAAAAATCGAACCGTCATAGGGACAGTTATTTCTACCTCCTCACCACCATCATCTATAACAATATCCATATCTATATCTGGTGTTATTTCTTGATAATGGCTTCTAAAAGCTTGTGAGTCTTGTGTGAAAAACTCGTTATCTACAAAATTATTAACAAATGCTCGTTCAGAATTACCATCTACTGAAACTACCATCTTTTTAAAACGAGTTGTTACCTCTTTGGAAACTCCACCACTTACTTTAGCCAGTGCTTGTAATTCCTTGGTAACATCCCTCTCATCACCATCCGTCAATAATTTGTATTCTATTGTTCTTTCTGATCTTGGAAGTTTAAAACTAAATAAATTTTTCCCTTTTTCATGTTTAGAGAAATCTATTTTTTTATCTTTTAATGTAGTTAAATCAAAAGCATGTTCTTTAGATTGACCTTGATTATCAATATAATCAAAAGTGTATTCTTTACCATACGCAAGAACTCTTGCTGCGATAAATAATGCATTCTTATCACCTATCAACATACTATTAGAATTGATTTTCTTATTAACTATCAAAGCTTCCAATAATTTATCCAACACAATACCCTTTGTAATAAGATTTTGTGAGGTTAAAATATCTTCTTCTTTGGCAGTCATGTATTTTATTTCAATTGTCCCACTCGATAATGGATTGTCCTCAGGATAAAAATATCCCTTTGAGGGCAAATCCACTACTTCCGTAGGGAATTTATTTTCTGCCATTTTTACTCCTATTTGATTAGTATCATAACCTAATTATAAATATAACCTTTGTGTCCGAAATAACGAATTATTTTTTTGGTGCGAATTTCTCTTTGATTGGTTTAAGAATCATATCGAAAAGAATATCGTCATATTTTGTTGGTGTGAGTTTCACAATTTTTTCAATTGCGTAAATACCAACTAAAACATATTCCCAATTTGCTGCTATCCATTCAGTCATTTTTATTCTCCGTTTTGATTAGAATTGTAATATTGCGTAATCGTAACGCAATGTTAATTCGATATCTACTGGATCTGTACCATTTGCAAAATCTACATCATTGAAGTTAACATCCTGTGCCCACGCACCTTTTAATGTCCATTCTTCAACAATATCTCCTACTGGACCCAATAAATTAAATGTAATATCTTTTTTATAAAAATCTGAGTATCCATCACGACCTGTTACTGATTCGTGGGATAATCTCACCCATTCCATACATGCTTGTGCTGCTGATGGTACAATAGGGTCATATAATGTAAGTGCTAATGGTTGCCACTCACCTTTACCTTTAATGTATCTCTTTACATTAATATGGTCTAATACTATTTCTTCAAATGTTATTTGAGGTCTTGCTGCAGTTTTTATTAAATATGCGGGTAGACCTTCAATATACATGACATACCGGTTTTTAGTTTTTGGTTCAAACGGTGTGAACATTATTTCTGAAGGATCAATTAACTCTGGCATTTCCAATTCTCCTATTGTTAAATTCTGTACGGTTTTTGTACTTCAAGTATAAATATCAAACTAATTAAAAAAAATGAATTTCTATATATGTCAATTTGTAGAAGTTTTTTAGAAGTTTTATAGGGCAATAAAAAACCCCATAATTAAATGAGGTTTCTTATTTCGTTTTACGAATTAGTCTGGGAACGATGCTCCTGTGGGTAATACCACGAAGTCAAGAACAATAAATTCCGCTGTTCTCGTAGGTTGGATAAATATCTGTCCTACAAGACGGTTTCTATCAACAACATCAGGTGTGTTATTGCTATCGTCCATCACTACTCTAAATGCGTTCAAACCACTATTGGCCTGGACACTTTCAAGGTAAGGATTGACAATATTCAAGAAACGATTCCTCGTTGCTGTTGTGTTCTGTTCGAATACTAAATATCTTGAAGATGACGCAATGAATTTCTTCAATGCAATCAACAATCTACGAACATTGATTCTATCAAGTGCTGATGGTTTAGACTGAAGTGTTTTCTGTCCAAATACCGTTACACCTTGACCTGGGAATGTTGCAATTGGATTAACTCTATTTTCATACAGTTTATCTCTCTCAGCGTGAGTTAATCGTGTTTTAGCTTCTAAAACAGAAGTTAAACCACCACGATTTAAACCAGCTGGTGCAAACCATTCGTGTGCTATCTTATCTGTAAAGGATATTACACCTGGTAGAACAACTGAAGGTGGCACCCAAACTGGTAATTGTGTTTCAGAATCAACTACTTTAACCCAAGGAAAATATGTCCCTGCGTAGTTGGTATCTAATGCACTTATACCGTTGGTTGCGTTATCAATTGTATCACTCCATGCAAATCCATCCAATACATAAAAAGCATCACCACGAGCTTCAATTTTTGAAATTGCGTGGTTGGTCACTGCACTATGTACAATTGAACCACCTTTACTATGAAGTACACCTGGGATAGCCAATAAATTAATATCGAACTCATCAGGATTACTTATAGCATTGATTGCTCGTTTGTATGCTACAGAACCACTTGCTGCTGCGGATGATAAATCAAATCCTTGTGTGTTTGTACCAGAAATATCATTTCCAGTAGCTTTAATCACAGTTGGATCATCACCATCAAATCCCCATTGTAGAGGCATTACAAATTTCCTCTGTGCAATGTCTGAATTTGCTAATGTTATTGCTGTTGAACTATTTGCTGCCGTAGAAACATTTAAGTCTCCTGCTGCGTTATCATCACCATTCATATTTGCTAATGAAAATACACTATTTGAACCTGTAGTAGCGTTATAAGGAATAGGAGCTAAATACTCTCTATTATCCTTTAACTTATAATCAAATCCATAAAATACGTTTTGGTCAAAATCACCAACACCATTTTTCTGTTCTGATTTAAATGTTATTGTAGGTACATTAGCACCTAATACTGGATTATTCACTGCTTCAAATCCAAAAGGTACTACATTTTTAGCTAAGTTTCTAAGATCTGCATAATCACCAATACGAATCCATTTAGATTGATTTGGCCAATCACCTTTATAGGTTAATTTACCATTTGAATCAATTTCAACAAATCTATCACCAATTTTTCTTGCGAAATAGTTGTTTGAAGTTCTATCAAAATTACAATTATCAAACTGTTCAAGAACTATATTATCATCTGCTTGTGCTGGGTTATTTTTTCTTACCTGTACAGAGAATTCACCATAATCCGAACCAGGAATTGAACCAGCCGCTTTAATATTCAATACACATACTTTAAATTCTTCATTCACACTTGTTCCGTGAGATAATGAATAAATTCTAAATAAGTTATTGTATGAACGAGTTGCTGTTGCTCCTTGGTCAATTACGATTGGTGTTCTTGCCACAGAATAATCACTATTACCTGTCCAAGTTGCTGCTACACCAGTTGCTCCATATTGTGCTGAATATCCAGTTCCACTTTGAAAATCCTGTCCAGCCGAACCACTTGCACTATTTGCTACTGATAATTCAGTCCAAGACTGATGATTATTGTGTGCAGTTTCTTTAAATACTTTGTATAGGTATACTTTTGATGTATTGTTCATTGGATCAGAACTAATCACTTTATCAATAAACAAATCACTTGATGTTGCAAACGATGCACTTATTGTTTCATGAAATGTTCCAGCTGTATTAGTAGAACCACTTATGTGGATTACAAAATCACCAGCTGTAACTGAAACAGTTGAACCACTTTGTTCTACACCACTTCTCATTACTCGTGTTCCATCAATTCCAAGTGCCCCAGCACCACGTGATGGTGCTAAAACTGCTATTAAATCTTCGTTGGATGAACCACTTGCAACTATATTAACATAATCTGTCTTATATCCACCAATACCAAGAACTCTAACTATTGTTACAGAACTGGCACTTTTAAGATATTCTTGTACTGTATAGGGAACATAATAATCTTCGCTCACTTTACCAAAAGTATTTTCAAATTCTGAAAAATTACTAAGTATGGTTGGTGTGAATGCTGGGCCCTTTTGAGTTGGCCCTATTATTGCTGCCCCAATATCAGAAATACCTTGTGGTAGAAAAGACAAGTCCCGTTCTTCTGTGAAGACTCCAGGACTTACTATTCTTTCCGCCATTATTTTTCTCCCAATTTATGAGGTTGTTTTAATACAAATTAAAGTTATATATAAATATAAGCCAAATTTCTCAAACATTAGTTTTGAGGAGTAAATTTACCAGTTTCTACATCAAGATTACCAATTCCGTACTTATCTGTCATCTTTTTTACAATTCCTTGTTCAGATTCTCTAGCTTCATCATATGCAACATGCAATTTTTGTTCATTAGATTCTATATTATCCAATTCCTTATTTAATTGACTACGTTGTAAAGCAATCTGTCCAAGTTGTAAAGCTATACCTTGGTATTTTTCTTGTAAAGATTTAATCTCTTTGATCTCTTCTTCAGGTACTACTACTTCTGATTTTTTCGTTTCGTCTGCCACGTTAAAACCTCCATTTTTGTTGTTATAAATGTATCTAACTATAAGTATCTAATTAGATTTCAAATCATCAATTTCTTTTTTCAATTCTTTAATAGATTCTATCAGAACGGGGACTAATTTATTATAATCCACCGATTTAAATTTTCCTCTACCATGTAAACCTTCGTGTTCTTTCACAAGTTCAGGAATAACTGCTTCTACTTCTTGTGCTAACACTCCAACATCGTGTCCCATATCTTCTCGTTTCCAATCATACTCAACACCACGAAGTTTCATCACATCAGATAAACCATATTTCATATCTGTGATATTCTCTTTCAAATTCATATCAGATGCGACGGTTGAAGAATATGCAACAACGTCAGCGTCTGCGTGAAATGTTCCACCCGCTGTAAATCTAAATTCTTCTACATTTGATAAATACACTTTAATATTATCATCTGTACCAAAATCAATCCAATCACCACTAGCATCTCTACCAACTTTAAGTCCAGTATTATATATTGAAGTAATAGTTGTTTGTGCTGCTGTTACTGCAACATCATTAGCATTTGCTGTAATTCCATCTCCACCAATTACATTTATCACTCCACTTGTGGCAGTCGTTCCTGCTCCTGCCAATTCAGTTGCTACATCATCATGTACCATACCAGTTTGAACTGCATTTGCTTGTATTGTTCCAGCTGCTGTAACATTACCACTTCCATCAAAACTTGGTGAAGTCCATGCAACATCACCAGTCATTGCTATTGTTCTACCAGTAGCCAAAGCAGTTGCTGTAGACGAATTTCCTGTTAATTCACCTGCCAACGCAGTTGATGTAATGGATGTTGCTCCTGTTACCACACCAGCGTCTATACTAATTGTTCCGTCTAATAAAATTGCCGAACCTGCTGCTGGTTCGATGTTAATTGCTGCTCCAGAATCTAATGTTATTAATCCTGCTGAAGCAATCTCAGCAGTACCATCGATTGTAAATAAAAGATTTGCTGCTGCGGCTGCTGTATCAACCGTAGTAAAAGTCAAAGCACCATTGGTAGATGCTGCTATAGTGGCCGTATCATCTGTTGATGGTGTCATCACAATTGAATCATCTGTAATAACCGTTGTACCGATTGTAAAATCTGTTGTTGCGTCAATTGTAGTACCCACAATAGTACCTGCAGCTACTGCACCTATTGCAGTAAAATCACCTGCGGCTTGAGTTGCTGCCCCAATTACTGTATTATCAATAGTTCCACCATCAATATCAGGTGTATTAATATCAGGACTTGTTAAAGTTTTGTTTGTAAGTGTGTCGGTTGAACTAATAGTTACTAAATTAACTTCTGCATCTTTCAATCCACCAATCCATCTATCTTCACTTACATCCCAGAGTAATGAACCTGTTTCTGTTGTATCGGCATCATTTATATAAAGTCCACCATCTCCTGCTGCTGAACCAGCATTTAATGTAACTATTCTATCTCCAATATCTAAATTTGAACTTGAAACATATGTTAAATCTCCTCGTACTTCCATACCACCAGTTACAATAATTCCTGTAAATGATCCAGATGCTGGTGTTGCTGCACCAATAACTGTTCCATCAATATTTCCACCATTAATATCAACTGTAGTAAGTGTAGAAGTTCCTGTAGCAGTAATTGCGTCTATATGACCTGTATCAATATGAGCTTCTGCAAATTGTAACGCAGAAGTTCCTAAATCTCTTGCACTATTTGTAGATGGTACTATGTCCGAATCGAATCGACCCGTTGCTGTAATTGTATCACCCGTAGCGTCTCCTAAATCAACATTTCCAGTTGCTACTAAAGTTGTAAAAGTACCAGCTGCTGGAGTATTACCACCTACAACTCCATCTGATGTTCCAACAAATGCTGTCGATGTAATAGATGTTGCTCCTGTTACTACACCCGCGTCTATACTGATTGTACCATCCAATAGAATTGCTGAACCTGCTGCTGGTTCGATGTTAATTGCTGCTCCAGAATCTAATGTTATTAATCCTGCTGAAGCAATTTCAGCCGTGCCATCTACTGTAAATAAAAGATTTGCTGCTGCGGCTGCTGTATCAACTGTAGTTATAGTCAGAGCACCATTAGTAGATGCTGCTATAGTGGCCGTATCACCACTTGTTGGAGTCATCACAATCGAGTCGTCTGTAATAACCGTTGAACCTATTGTAAAATCTGTTGTTGCGTCAATTGTTGTACCTGTAATTGCACGAGCCGTGTCAGCACCAAGTATACCATCAACATTAGTACCAATTAAATCGGTAGAAGTAATTGATGTTGCTCCTGTTACTACTCCTGCATCTACACTAATTGTTCCGTCTAATAAAATTGCTGAACCTGCTGCTGGTTCAAGGTTAATTGCTCCACCCGAATCTAATGTTACGGTAGTACCAATTGCTTCAAACGTTCCGTCAGCGGTAATTGTTATGTTTGCTGCTGCGGCTGCATCATCTACTGTAGTAATAGCCAATGCACCATTGGTAGCTCCACTAAAAGTAATCGTATCACTTGTTGATGGTGTCATCACAATTGAGTCGTCTGTAATAACCGTTGAACCTATTGTAAAATCTGTTGTGGCGTCTATTGTAGTACCAACTATTGCGGCAAATGTACCAGCTACTGCTGATGCTGCACCAATAGTAGTTCCATCAATACTTCCACCATTAATATCTACTGTAGTAACTATTCCTAAATCTGCAACTGTTCTACCTGCGTTTGTCCAGTTATTACTAAATGACAAACTTGAACCATCGTCTGCACTAATTGTATCGAGTGCTATATCACCCACATTAGTAATGTTTCCATCACTAAAAGATGTGGCGGTTGTAGAAGCAATTACAAGAGTTCCATCATCTGTAATTGTGTTATCAGTAATGACAGTTCCACCGATTGTAAAATCAGCTGTGGCATCTATTGTTGTACCTTTAATTGTCGTATGTGAAGAAGCTCCAATAGTAGCCCCATCAACTGTTCCACCATTAATATCTGCTGTAGTGATACTACCTAAATCTGCTACCGTATTTCCAGCGTTTGTCCAATTACCTTGAATATTATCAAGTTCTATTCGTGATGCACTTACTGAATTTACTGCAATGTGTGCAAATGAACCACTTGATGTGGCTGAACCACTAATAGTTGTTGCGTTAATTGTTAATATATCCGCTCCATCGTCTGTAATAACTACATCTCCACCATCAACATCTATCGCCAAATCTCCAGCGAGATCCATAGTTAAATTAGCATCATTTGTAATCGTATCTGCTGTAAGTACCAAACCATCAATTGTAAAATCAGTTGTAGCGTCAATAGTCGTACCTTTAATTGTAGTAGCTGATGCTGCTCCAATTGCAGTTCCGTCAATTGCTCCACTATCAATATCTACATTTGTAGAATTAAAGTTGCCGTGGTCTAAATTAGCTCCTAATGCATCTGCATTCAAAGTATCTATATATGCCACACCATCTATGTATAAATCTTTCCATTGTGTACCAGATGCACCCAAGTCATCGGCATCATCACTTCCAGGTAAAACATTATTTCCACCTGGGTCTAATATAATATCTGCGGCTGCTATAATTTTTAAATCTGTATCTACATCAACATAATCAGCTGCACTATCTATTTCTAATCTTGGAACTCTTAAATTACCACCTGATTGTACTAATACATCTGATGTTTCAGTTAATGTTATTCCACCGTTAGCCCAATTTATAACACCTGCTGCACCTAAATGTAAATCGTTCCATCCTTTAGTAGCACTACCTAAATCGTATGTAGCATTTGCATTTGGAGTTAAATTTGAAGTAATATCTGCACCAATACTAATAGAATCTGTATCTGCATCTCCAAGTGTTAAATCTCCACCTATAAAAGCATCTCCCACAATATGTAGTTTAGAACCACTAAGTACTGAACCACTTAAGTCCGATACTAAACTTCCACTTGCAAACGTTATTCCATCTGGAGTTGCAGTCATTGTTTGTACTGTATTTCCAGTTTTATCCATAAAATGAATAGAGCTAGTAGATACATATAATTCTTTCCAGGGTCTACCCGCATTTCCTAAAGTATAGGTGTCAGAATCTCCTGGTATAAAATGAAAACTTGCCGTTGCAGTATTTATAGACTGCGACATCACTAACATTGCGTCCGTTGATTCTACAAGTATTCCTTTTGGGTGATGTAAATCACTCGTGATTAAACTACTATGTTTTTTTGCCATTTCTTATTCCCTTTAAGATGCTCCAGTTATTACTACTTCATTATTTTGGGTGGTAATTTGTTCAAAATCCATTATAGTTGATGTCTCTTCTGTTACTACCATATTTGCTAATACATCAAATGTTACAAGTTCCGAACCTGCTTGTTTAACAGTAGTTGCATCTAATGAACCAGTAAATTCATGTTTACTACCTGAAAAATTTGTAGATCCTGTTACTTCAAAGCCACCCCCATCAATTTTGATTTTATTACCAAATCTATCAAATCCTAAATATGAAGTAAGTGACATATTATACTATTTCCAAAATACTACAAAATGCCTGTAGTGTAGATGCTGCATCAGCCGTAGCCTTTAAAACATCGGCTGTTTCTAAATTTATTGGTTTATCCAATACTACCGTTGTACCATTTGGTACTGCTAAATTCTTTGCTATATAAAAATCACTCCCTGCACTGGAATCCGTTACAAAAATATCGACTAGCCCAGCATTTGATGCGTGTATATTTGAAATATATACTGCGTGAACTACTGCCGTTGTCGAACTTGGTGTTGTATAAATTGTTGTTGCACTATCTGTAATTGCAACTCCCTTATTTTTAAATGTATTAGCCATTCATTATCCTCCGAAAACTATTCCAAAAACTACCGCATTTACATCTGTTACATTTGTTAGTCCTGTACCATCACCACTTAAATTAGTTGCCTCTACTTTACCAAACGAACCAGTTGAAGTTGATGAACCACTTATGTTTCCAGATGCCTGTATAATTCCTGTTACATCTACACCAGTATTTGTAGTTTCAAGTTTTGTACTATTATTATAATTTAAATCTACTGAATTTGCTGAGTTTAAAACCAACATAGTTTTAGAACCAGCTGCATTCTGGAATGTCTGTGTTCCACCCAAATAATTTAGGTTTCCAGTTCCATTATCTTTTATGTAACTATTACTACCATCGTGGTATAGTTGTAAATCATTTTCATCACCAATATTTAAAACTGCATCATCTGCAAGTTTTACGCCACCACTTCCTGTAATTTGATTTAAATGGGCTGAACTGCCCGATACTATGACTTTTTTCCAGTTTGGCATTTAAGTTATTCTCCTATTGCGGTTGGTTACTCTTTCGAGCCCACTTCCCATCCTCTACCATAAAGATGGGCCAACATTATAATACAAGTTATTCTCCTAAACCTTCTAAGTGTTTCTTCATTAACTTGTATTCTTCTTGTAACTTTCTTGTTACGTGTAATACGTTCTGAACCTCTGATATCTTATGTCCAGCGTTTGCTACTATTTCTAATAAAAATTCTATTTCTTGGAAAGACATTGGGTGTACATATGCCTTACCCTCTAATACTTTAATACCACCTTTTACAGTAAGTCCCATTTGTAACCTCTTATTTAATTAAGACCAAATCCAAATATCCCCTGCTACTGTCCTCGAACCGGCGTGGTCTGATGTTTGTACATAAATCATTCCTCGTCTTGTAGCTGCATCAGTACCGAAATCACTTGGATTTTGTGTTGCTCCACCTTCCCAATCATCTGGGGGTGCTGCCGATTGTGAAACCGACACTAAATATTGTCGTGGTGTTGCTGTAGTTGCACTTCCTGAAGTATCATCAGCTGCTGTTAATGCCCATCTTGATGCACTATCGTCATAGAAAAATGCTGAACCAATACCACCTGCTCCTGTGTTAGCAATAAGTCCAGAATCTCCACTCGTTGAACCACTTGCCACTATTATAAATCTGTCTGCAACTCTTAAATTAGTTGAATCTATTGTAGTCAATGTGCCATTCACATCCAAACTACCATTTACCGTTACATCACCAGTAGTTGTAATTGAATCTATATATGCATTTGCCCAATATAGTCCTGTTGTTCCTAAATCTCTTGCACTATCTGTAGATGGTACAAGTGCGGAATCAAATCGACCCGTTGCTGTAATTGTATCACCCGTAGCGTCTCCTAAATCAACATCTCCTGTTGCAATCAAAGTTGTAAATTTACCAGTTGTATGTGAAGCTGCTCCAATAGTAGTTCCGTCAATAGCCCCACTATCTATATCAACATTGGTCATTTCATGATTATTAAAATCTATTTCTACTGCTCCATCTCCACCCCAAGTAAGTTTACCTGCGGCGTGTGTTAATGTTACATCACCACCATCTAAATTAATAACTCCACCACTACCTAAATGTAAATCATTCCATCCTTGAGAAGTTGTACCCAAATCATAAGTTGCATCTGTGTTTGGTGTTAGGTTAGAACCAATATCTGCCCCAATAGTAATAAGATCAGTGTTGGCATCTCCAAATGTAAGGTCACCTTTTATAATTGCGTCACCATGTACATTTAAGTATCCGAATGAACCCGATGAAGCGTGAGATCCTGATATTTGATTTGCACCAATATCAACCATAGATGCCGATATATGTAATTCTGTACCTGCTGCTATGGAAAGAATACTACCATCCGAAGAAATATGTTCTCCACCTTGGTCAAAGAAATAAAGTTTTCTATCATCAGCGACACGGATAACTTCGTTACCTCCCTGTGTCTTAAATACTAAATCATCACTTGCTACTTTTAACTGAACATCGATTTGGCCGGCCGTTCCATCCATATCTATTGCTAACTGTGCAGTTCCTGCATCCTCAAACGATACATCTCCTGCTGCCGAATCAATTTTTATAGTAGTGGCTGCATCTAATAATATATCTGCTCCTGCTACTAAATTAATATCTGCGTCATCTGATAATTTAAGATCAGTTCCATCATGTTGGATATAAGCATTAAAATTACCACCAAATCCTAATTTGTTGGTCGAATTAAGTGCTATTCCACTACCATCTGTATGTGTAAGAGTAGTATCTTGATCTGCTCCAAAGTTAATAACACTACTATCTGCCAAATATAAATCTGACCATTCACTTTTTGCAGAACCTAATGTACCACCATCTGCTGTTACTGGTACTATATGTCCACTTGCTGATATGTCATTTAGTTCCGCAGTACTTCCAGATACTACGACTTTTCTCCATTGAGCCATTACTGTTCTCCTATCGACGAACCTCTATAGTTCGTACTATTAATAAATATAATATTTCTAAATAATTCCACTTTTCTTCTACTTAAATCTCTAAGAAACTTCATTTTCATACCCAAAGTAAAAGTCATCAGAACCAGAATAATATATTCCCCCAGCCGTGGCTGTAGGTGTTGTTGTTCTTGCTCCCAATATTGCTACTTTATTTTCAATTTTAAACATTAGTGCATCACTATTATCATAAATATCAAATCCACCACCAGTTGATTTCCAAAAGAAATCTGAACCAGTTACACTTAATGCCCCTCCACTTTCATTCCAATTTGTACTTCCATAGGTCAAATCATCAGTTATTGACAATTCTCCAACTTCCAATCTTCCAAATGACCCTGTTGAAGTAGCTGAACCACTTATGTTTCCACTAGCTAATGTAGATCCGACATACTGATATACCGTCATGTAAAGATAATCACTATTACCTGGGTCTACAGATGAATTAGTAAATTGTACTACCCCCGTTTTATAATCAAATGTATAATCATTAGTTGAAACAATATCATCACCATCTAATGAAGATGAATCTAATGAAGTTGATTTAAGTAAGGTTGCTAAATATCCTGGTGTAGAATCTTCTGTCGTAGAAGTTGCCAATCCTGCTATTGAATATTTAGGTGATATAAAATTCACCGTTTGGTCATCACTAATTAACTGAGCTCCAATTCCACTATCGCTACCCGTTGGGTCTAAAAAGAACCAAACTTCATTATTGGTATTTGATTTTGTCAATCTTTGTCTATACCAATATTTCATTACAGATTTACCTTCAGTAGAATAAGTTGAATGTATTTGAGTACTTCCACTATAAGGTAATCCACTTGATGGTATTAAACCAGCCTCTGTATATATCTCAGAAGCACCTAAATCTAATACCTCTGTAAACGATTCTTGTGAGGCGTTCAGGGTTTCGTGCGTATATCGTCGTGACGCTAACAGTCGACTTGATTTTTTTTCTTTATCTAAGGCTGCCATTTCTTATCTCTAACTAAAAGTTAATGTGATATCATCTATTGGTGTTGGATCACCCTTATATCTAACTATCACGTAAAGTTCGTTATCACTACTATCTAAATACATCCCATCTGCATTTCTTATTGGAACTGTATATGTTCCACTTGCTATACTACCACCACTATTTCCATATAAACTAATTGCTGTACTAAATGGATTTTTAAAATTATCTGCTGATATATCTGCTTCAATTAAGTTACTTGTGGTTTTTACTGGGTCATAAATTCTTGCCGTTCCCAAAGAAGCATTATTACCACTACCATTACCAGAACTCTCAAATAATATTGCACAAGATATTCCGTTAGTAGTTGCGTTCCAAGCTATCAATGTAGTATTATTAAGATTAATCGTCATACTCGAATACGTACTGCCCGGTGTTTGGAATCTTCTTATATAATATTTGTATGTTCCACTACCAAAACTTGATGGATACCAATATCGATATGTACCACCTGGATCCACTAAAAATCCTGGCTTTACTTGTAAATCATAATCACCTAGCTGATTTCCACCTCCTGTTAATTGGTATGAGGTAGTCCACGCAGTTCCACTAAATGTTTGTACGTTATCTGCTAATTTTATTCTAAAATCTTCACCAGTAAATGTCTCAGTTGTGTCTTGTAAGGTATTTGAATCATACCCTTGAGCTCTACCATATATTCCTAAACTACCACTAGCTGATGTTTGTCCGAAATCTCCTGCCGTATGATAATTAATTGTTTGTGTATCTAAAGTGGATTGTGAACTATTTCTATTTCTTGCTTTTGTGGCTACGGTAAATGTTGTATCGGTAAGAGTTGATGATTGTTGTATACTATCTGAAGTTCCACTATCGTAACTAACTGATGCAGTAACTATTGCAATATCATCATATCTTGGAACTCCACTATTAACTGCGGTGCTTCCATCACTCTGAAAAACTTTACCACTTGTCTGAACCGTTCCACCATTTGTGGAAATTGTATCTCCACTTATCGAAACACTACCAACACCAACTGAACCTGCTGTCATATCTACTAATGTGGTTGATGAAGGATACATCGGATTAAACAATCCTGTAATCTTTGTGGATACTTCAAATGTTGCATCTAATAAATACGGGACTCCACTTAAACTTCTTGAGGTAGCAGTTAATGCTTTATGAGTTGTTCCCGTATCATTTAATGAATTAGTTCCAATATCTGAATCTATTTGGTCTATTGGTGCCCAAAATCTATTTTTATCAGTTCCACTTTTAAAATCATATACTGATTGAGAACCACTCTTAATTCCTACTGCCAAATCATGAAATTTATAGTAACCACTTGAAGATACACTCGTGATACTACCCGAAGTAGCGTGCCATTTTCTTGACAAAGAACCACTCATAGTAGAAGTTCCACCAACATTCTCAAATTTACCATCTTGATATGCTGCAGGTATAACTGCTGGGTTTGCCGTGTTTATTTTTGCCAACTCCACACCATTAGTTGTTCCAAAACTTGTCAGAGTTTCATCATAATAAGATTGTGTGGTAAATTTATTAGATGACTCATCTGGTGAAGTATTTGTAGAAACATCACTAAAAGATTGTGTGGCCACTATTCTAATTCCAAATGTATTTGCATTTCCACTTGATAATGAACCTAACCCAAACAATTCTGAATCAGCAGATGACGATGCTTGTGATGAACCTGCAGAATTAGAATCAAAATCTACATAATGTGTTCTACCATTATCGTGATATACTGAAATACCACTAAAAACTGTTGCCCCAACACTCGTCCATCCTTTATGAACTAAATAATTTAAAGTTGTGTTACTTACAGAAGTATAATTTGTTGGTAAATAACCATTAATTGAATCTGTTGAACCTAAACTATTTTCAAGTGTATCAATACTATTATAGTATAGATTATTTGGTGCTGCATCTGATACATCTAAAGAATGACTTAATATACCAGACATAAATCTTAAAATTTCACTTATATGAGTTGTATTATCAAAATTCTGAAAATAACTACCACTTAATCCATTATCCCAAGTATTGGATGTTGGATAACCAACTTGCGTATTATTAGTGAATATTGCAGTTGATGAAGTTAATGGTGTGTTTACTTTTAAAGTTGAACCTGATATAACTGCTGACCCAGTTACACTTAAACTGCCTGTAAATTCATGTCTATCATCTAAAGTATCACCGAATATATGTGAACCACTTGCAAAACTTTGTGTTAAATACGTTACTGATGAAGAAACTATATAGGTTTCTGCTATTATATCTCCAGTAACTCTCATATCACCTAATACTCTACCACCAAGAGTTAAATTATCAGATAAATTAAAAGAACCTGTCATTTCATGTTCATTATCTGATTTCAGTCTAAATTTTACATTAGAATCCGTTTCACCATCTATTCTAAAAAGTATGGTACTATTAGCCCCATCATCATTAATATCTGCAGACATTGAAAGATGAGTATTTTTAGTATTAATATCACCGGCTGGTATCCACGTTATTCCATCATATATTTTTACAATTCCATCTGAATTATTGTAAAACATCATACCTTTAGAATCAGTAGTCATTCCAGTTGGATCAGAAGAACCTGATGGTAACATCATACCTTTCTTATTACCAAGTAGAACTGTAAATGAGGCAGATTCGTGTGCCCAAGTATCTGTTCCTACAGCTCCTGTATACGGAATCCCTGCTACTACTTGTTCGCTAACAAGTGATTGACTTGACCCCGAAAGGCTGAATGAACCAGTAAACTTAGGATTTAATTGCTTGCTGTCTAATAAAGCCATATTCTTCTCGTTTTAGTCGTTTCCAATACATTTTCATCCCTATAGAAATTTGTTTCTTGTGTTGAATGGTTTTAGGTTGTTTCAATTTCTCAATCGTATCCATTGAAACTTTCCTATCTATTTGTGCACAAGATTTACATACGGCATTGTTTCCTACAGCGCGGTCGAAAGCGTCCTTTCTTGTATAAGTAATCATTTTAGTACAATCTGGACACCTACGATTTTTTCTATGCTTCCAATGGCGTTTTCTCATATCGGTAATAAATATCACTTAACTGAAATAGTAGAAGAAAAGTGGAAACTAATTAAAATAAAGCTTGACTTATATAGGTTTTATGTTGTATATTCAGTTATGATATGAGTTAATATAATGTCCAATTGATTAAATAAGCTCCTCCTGGGATACCAGGGTGTAGGGAGGCCCCTAATCCGGGAAATACAGGTTCAGAGTGGTACAATCTACACAACCTAAACAAATAATAATCAATTAAATTAAACAAAGGAGACACTATGTCTAAACTCAAACCAAAAAAACAATATACTATACAAACTACCGTTTATCGCGGTGGTCATCTAGTAAAATCTACAACCGTCAGTTACCCAGTCAAATGGGTCAACAGACATAACTTGATTGAGGTCATAAATAACATGACCTCACTCAAAAATAATGAAAATAAAGCTTGACTCGTATAGGCTTTTAGTTGTATATTAGAGTAACGAATAAAGGAATAAAATATGAGTTATGTTAAAAAAATGAAAATCACAAATGAAATCACCGGTGAGGTTATAAACACCACCGAAGATAAAATGAGAAGTGTAATGGGATATGTAGAAATGTTAACCGATTCATTAGAACTATCAGATGAAACAGTTAAATCTCTTATCCCCCGGATGTTAAAGGGTGAATCTGTTAATTTAGAAGAAGTAATGAAGTTGGAGGCCCGATAGGATAATGAATAAAGAAGAATATTATATTAGTGATTGGGATATGATGATGGATCAATGGCCAGATTGTCCTGTTGATGGTTGTAAAAATAAAATAAATTTAAATTTAAATAGTGGTAAATGTTTCCCACATTCCGAGGGAAGTTACCATTGGAAAAGTTTTAAGATTTTGTTTAAAAATACATTTATAAATTCACCAAGACTTTTATGGAGAAAAATGAGAGAAATACAATGAACTTAAATGAATATATAATAGACGAATTCCCATCACCAGAATATGATAGGAATTTTATAAATGACTTGGTTAATAATTACTCAGGTGATACCAATCCTAATGGTGATTTACTGGATAACATGGGGTTATATAACTATATATGGGAGTGTTTAGTCGCAATAGAACATCCAGGTACAGAATCTGCAGATACGGAGTCACTATTGGATGATTTAGATGACTTGGTATCTGATGTGAATGAAGCTGAGAAGGATAAAAAATATAAAGTAGTGCTAGCACCATCCTTTCCTGAGGAGTACCGCTCAGTATTTGAAGATATACTGGAAGATTGGGAAAAAGAAGATAAAAAAAGTGAAAAAAAGGCTTGACTTGTATAGCTTTTATGTTGTATATTAGAGTAACGAATAAAGAAAGAAAATAATGTTAAACTTAATAAACTTAAAAAAAGAACTCAGGAAATTAGATAGTCTTTCAGAACTGAACGATTTATCAACTTTCATTAATGAGTGTAAAACTATGTTGGGTAAATCTTCACTAAGTGTTGGAGATAATGTCTTTGTGGTTCAGAAAACTAAAAAGACTCCAGGAGTTATCACTAAGATGAAGGTTAAGAAAGCCATTGTTGAGATGAGTGGTATGTTATATAATGTTCCATTAGCAATGTTAGAATTAGCCTAATATGTATAAATTTATTAATGGAATTCAACCAAATCCAATCAAAGGTGATTTTGATGGGGCTATGGATAGATTACTTGAAAATATTCATAAAGACTACGAAAAATGGCGTGGTGGTTATGAGAAATTAAACGAGAAACTATCATTAAAACCAGGTAGGAAATTTATAAAGGTTATAAGAGGTGGTTCAGTTTGGGGATTTGTCGCTAAAACTGATGGTGTTCATAAAGGATTACCAATAAAATCTGGTGATGTATTAAAAGCCGCTGGTTGGAGTGCTCCCGCTAAACATACTCGTGGTAATATATTTGATAAGAATCAAGATTATTTTCAATGGACAGGACCCAATTATTTATAATTAAGCGTTAAATTTACCGTGAGCGATAATCTCGTCATCTCCCTCTAATACATAACCTATAGAACTCACATCTACTTTAAGATAAAACGCTGCGCCTGCTTGTTCTATTTCTAATGCATCATGTTCCATATATTGACCATTTATAAAAAATACAAAATCATCTTCACTCGTTGCAGTAATTCCTGTTGGGGCTGATGCTGTAACTGCTGAAAAACTAGCCGTGGCATATCCAGTAAGTTCATTTAACGTAGCCACGGTCACAAATGACGAAGCTTTCTTAACATAAGATTTTCTCAAATAATCTAATCTATGTTGAACATATATTTTTGAAGTAGCGGCATTATCTACACTTGCTGTTGCAGGTAATCCTAATACTTCTCCCCCACCACTAAATGTTAAATCGGCGTTACTCCCCATAGTAGAAGATGCAAGTGAAGTAATTGTTTTGTTGGTTAATGTATCGGTTGTAGAAACACCAACTATATTGATATTACTACCAGCGGCATTATCTATAGCCCATCTTGTTTCACTATGGTCAAATATTAATTGTGCATTTGTACTACCTAATCTACCAACTCTTAATCCACTATCTTGTGAACCTAAAGCAGTTGATCCACTAAAATTTATATCAACGATAGGATCTTCAATTGAAATCGTAGCTTGATTAAATACACTTGAAGTACCTTCTACAATTAAATCTCCCCATATTTTTACTGAGCCGGTTGGGTGTCCTAATGGATTTATTTGTAAAACAATATTTGAACCATAACTTCCAGTAGAATATATGTTTCCACCACCAGATTGTTCTACTGCATCATATAAATATAAATTTTTTCCTGCAACATATCCACCAGTACCAGCATCAAGTGATCCAGTACTAACTTCATCTAAAGATAAAGTATCCCATTCAATTTCATATAATCCTGTAGCTGATGAGGTGTATGCACTCGTTCTTAAAACTCGTCCACCTACTGTTCCCGCTTTTGCTTGTCTTGATAAATCTATTAATGCCATTATATTATTTCCGTTTGAAATTCAAGTTGTATCTCGTCACCATCTTGTAAAGTAATTCCACGTAATACTCCACTTAATGCGTAAAGTTTCCGTATATGTATCTTTCTATAATTAGTAGCAAAATACCAATCTACTCCTGAAGTATTCGTCCAGGGAGTTTTATTAATTTGATTCACTCCATTTACTTTCACTCTTGTTCCCATTGCAGTTGCACTAAATCCGGCGGATATCCCTAGATTAAAAGTTTGATATGTTGATGCATTTGTCTCTATATCACTATATCTCAATTCTCTTCTATGTCGTTGTATAAATCGTACTGTATCTTTATAATGTAATACATGATGTAAATCTGTAGCTCTAGCATTTCTCATATTCATCGTAAATGGCATCTTATCTTGTCTACCATCTTTTAAACTACCAGATACATTACTATAAAATTGTAATTGGTCTCCACTAAATACCGATTCACTTACGGGTGCGGTATATTTTCTTGTTGAACCTTTATATCCTTGTAATTCTGTTATCATCCCACACTCAATACATATTTTATTACTATATCATCTGATGCATCTATATTTATTCCCACCCCACCAGTATATGGTTTATTTATAGCAATTTTTCCTGCCGTAGAAGAACTAATATAAAAATCATAATCAGTAGTTACTGTTGTTTGATTTGATGGGTTACTTGATAAAAAACTCCCATTTATTGATACATAAACCGTACCATTAAATAAAGTTTTTCCACTCGGCACAGTAACTTGATATATTTGTTTCTCTGGAGTAGCCTCTGTCTCTAATGAATGTGACTGAGACCCACTAAAACTACTCTGTTTTTCCGTCATAGATGAAGATACAAACCCATAAGTCATTACTGCTAAACTATCAGTGCTCGAAGTTGGTTCTCCATCAGACCTCATAATATAAAAAGTATTTCCACCATATGTGTTTGTAAATTCTAAATCTTTTGTTTCTTGTCCTACAGCACTTCGTGCTCCTCGTATAAAATCAGTAGCACTTCCTAATCCACTTTGTACACCACTTGAAAATTTCCCACCAGTCAATGTTACGGTTTCTGCTCGTTGATCTGGTGAATAAACACTTGAAAAACTTAAATCTGTTTCATCATTTATATTAACTCTAGCGGGTGTTAAATATTTTCGAGTATTTATATAATTGTTAAATGCTTCAGGTATTAAATAACCTCTAAAATTAAATGAAAAAGAAGTTTTAATCATCCTTTCATTATCTGCCATCTCTGTAGCATCTTCAAAACTTTCTACATTAACTTTAAATTTAAATTTTCCAGGTTCTCCCCAATATGCACCATCACTATATTGTATTTTTTCAATAATACTATTCATTTGTTCAATATATGCTGTCCATATAATACATTCATAAGACATAATAACATAATCTGGAACTGCTACATTATATAATTCTCTTTGTGGTAAAATTCCTTTTTGTGCTGAAAATTTATCATAACGATTTTCTTGAGTGTATTTTTTCTCAAATGTATAAAATAATTTTGGATCATTTGCATCTAACTTATCTACTGCCATTGTATCATCTTTAGCAATAGATGTACGTCTAAATGCAATCATAGGAGTTATTAATTGTTTTTTACTATCTCTAAGGTGTCCATTTTTTTGTATAGTTTTCCATCTTTCAGGATTTGCATACATAATAGGAACTTTTATTTCTTCACCCTGTTCCATCACCGTAGGAGATATAGTATTTTGAAAATAATACATAATTGCAGCGTCGTGATCCATCAATGTAACTTCTACATTTTTCTGCTCTTGTTTATCACGACGACGTGCCTCTCCTCTATTTGGAACGGGAGAAGTATAAATATATCGTTGTGATCTTGGTAATGGTTTTAATCTAGCCACTAATTACTCCGTATTCTTTCAATCTGTAAATTACTTTTTCTAACAAGAAATGCATTACACACAACCGAAAAATTACTATCTACTTGACCACCAAGTAATTGATTTTCATTCAAGGAAGCTATTTCCCAATGTGCATAATTCCAATCAATTATATCACCGATACTTGTAACTAATGGTAATCCTACTAAATAATCTCTCTCAAATGAAAATGTTGCAGTTTGTCTCATATCTGGCCCAAACTCATCTGTGTTGAAATCGAAATCTTCAGCAGAAACTAATGAAGGTAATTGTACCCCTGGTAGATAAATCTTTCCAGCAGATGCTTCCCCATATAAATTGGTTGCTGTATTTTCTACAGATAAACGAAACAGTTTAACAAAAGTATTGATAATCCCTTCTTTATTATCACGAGGACTACCAAGTAATTCTTTATTTACAGTTTCAAAAAAGTTTCTGTCTGTTTGACTTAAAAATCTTGAAGCCATATTTTTATCCTATAAAAATTGGTATTGGAACTTTATTTAATTTCTGCTGTAAAAACTCAGATTCCTCTTGGTCTTTTTCTGTCAGAGCTCTTCTACTCGTTTGTTCTAATGTTTCTCTCAACTGAGTAATCAATTGTTCTTTTTCAGTAGCTGCTTCAGTTCTTAAAGCATCACCGTCCATAGTTACTTCTGAGTTTGGTATAGGTATTGTTCCATATTTACTTCTAACTGCACCTAAAATCTCTTTAGATAATGCCAAACCATATTTACGAATCCAAGTTTTCCCAGGATCATTAATTTGATTATAATTCATATTATTATATGGTACATTAGAAAAATCTGATATAGAACCCGTTACAGAAGTTCCCACTCCCTCAACCAATCCACTTTTATCTTCCGTTAAATAATAATCAAACCATACTTTAAAAGTATCACTTGGATCTGGAAATATTCTCAATTTATTATTAACTAAATGAAATGAATATGCTGATTTTCTAATCTCATCATTCATTTCAATAGCCTGTACTCTTAACAAATCCTCAAATATTGGCATCATTGTAAAAGAAACGGCGGGTGAATACGAACCAAACCCAAATCCTTCAATTAAATTTTGAGTTCCATATCCAGTTGTTGCGTATGGATCAAAATATCTTTGAATTGCTGGTGTTGCTCCATGATAAACTCGTCTAATTTCAATTGCTTTTCCAGATTCAGATACTGCTGCATATAAAGCATTTAAATCATATAATTGACTACCACTATTTACTGTGATTGAACCTTTCTTTAAATCTACTTGTCCACCAACGGGTAAAGTAGCTTCCGTACCATATTGGTTAGACAATGCTACAGTTCTTCCTAATGTTGGTGTAACATTTTTATGTGTTAAATCTGAACCTGTTGATTGTCCTTTTAACTGTAATAAGTTATCAATTATATTATATTGATTTACCTGTGAGGAATATTCTAATGAGGCCTCTTCAAAACATGCATAAAAACTTGTATCCTGTAACTCTACGTCCATTATAGGATAGCCCAATCTACGGGCTGCCCAAGTTGCGAATTTCGGTGCGTCTGTTTGAAATGTTGATTGATTATCAAAAGTTCCAAACGGTGTTGATTCACTTACGGCTGAACCACTTCCTGGCCATATTGAGGTTTGTGCCATTTAAACTTCTCCAATTAAATAAAGTTATTCACTAATAAATAGATGATAGGGGAAAAGAAAGATTATAAGAGTTATAACTAATTAATTTATCTGTGTTCTTGTTCGTTGTTTTGTGGGCCTTTGACACTACTTACTAATATGTTATTTGCAAAATAATTGTTATCACTAGAATTAATATCAGTACTATCTATAAAATACGTTTCAAATTCATCATCTATATCTTCAAACCCTACTATTGTAACTGCATCATTAACCAATTCTGTATAATTACCTTCCACTTCCATACGAATATCTTCTATTGCCTTTCCCGTTCCCAGTATAGGAAATCCACCAATTTTTAATTGTGCTGTTTCCCATTCATTTCTTGTAACCACATTATTAAATCTTAAATCTTCTATATCATATTTACTTTCTGTATACTTTTTTTCAGGTGAATATGATTCCATTCCTACATTACAGCAAAAATGGTATCCCAAATCTTTAGCCCAATCATCAACTTCGTCTATATCAGTAACCATTTTTGCACGAGCACCTACTCTATCATATTCTTCCATACCCCCATCCACATCACTACATCCACGAGTTTCTATACCATCTTCACGATAAACAATACCACACGGCATAGCTTGCATTCTTAATGGGTGACCGATAGTAGTAATTAAATCAGTCCCATCACTAAATTTTATTTTAACTAACTTAGTAGCTCGTTGTTTTTTTACTTTTCTAACTTTAGTATATGTGGGAGTATTCATCATAGGATGTGCCCCATCATAATCTTCTGAAGCCATATCGAATGTTTTTATAACATCACCAGTTTGAATTTCTTCTATGGGTTTCTGATAATCATCTAACATAGTAATTAACGTACCAGATGATAATCCAGGAATGATTTGTTCCATTATTAATCTACACCTAAACCAAGTAAAACTCCATTTGCAAAGAAAGTTGATCCTTTATCCAATCCACCAATACAATACATAGTAAAATCATCCTTACCTTCTTGAGATTCTACTTCCTCGACTGTTACATCATATGATAATCCTTCACCATCATCCACAAAAACTGGATCATCGGCTGCAATTGCTGAAAATCTACTTTCAGGTTCACCTTCAGCATGTTCACCTGCACCATAGACTTCTTCTGCTGCTTCTTTACTTGCAACTACCCAATTCGTTCCTTCTTTCATCCCATATATTGGACTATCTGATGATAATACCAAATTAGTATCATTACTAAGTGATATTTTACTTACATCTACACTTTCAATAGTGTTTTCTTGTACTTCAGTAACAGCTCCTGATGTTTGTTCATTTACCTCTATATGTGCCGAATCAAAATCTTCTGCTGATCCATCATATGTTTGAATTTTATCCCCTACTAGAATTTCTTCTATTGCCTTTAGAGAACCATCTTCTAGTGTTATCAAAGTACCTGTGTTTAACCACGACAAATTTGCCATCTTGTAATCTCCTAATTATAAATTTAAGATATATAATCTCTACTATAAATATAATGATCACAAAAAAACCCCAATCTAAAGACTGGGGTTTTTTCAGTTATCTTATAAGATATTAACCATTATACATAGTTAACATCAGCAACGATCACTTTACCGTAGAATTCTGGCCTGACCATCTTCTTGGCGTAGCGAGTCATTACACCTTTACGTGGAGTAAAGTTAGTTGGGTCATAGACCAACGGAGTCATTATAAGAGGTACATACGGAGCATATACAGCACCTGTTTCAAGGAAATTACTTCCTCTGAAACCGACTAAGATTTGATTCTCAATCATGTATGGGTTCTTATAAACAGTATATCTGTTGTTCAATTGACCAACCTTCTGAACGCCCATTGCGTAAGAGGTGTTGGTTGCATTACCATCAGTATCAGCGGCGTAGCCAGGGATACTTTCGATGATAGTTGCAGTTTCAGGAGAAACTACGATGAAGTTTGCACCACCACGTAGAGTCTTCTGATGAATTGCGTTACTTACAGCTTGTATCTTGTTACCAAGAGTCTGGAACCAAGTTCCTTTTGTGTAAGCGTTAGAGTTACCAGATGCTTCAACAAATAATCTAGATGCTGAGTCATACTCGTATCCAGGTCTAGCACTCCAGCGTTCCTGTTTAGCAGATTCGTTAACTAACAACATATCAAGGATTTCCAAATCAATTTCCATTGAGATGTATTCACTTAACATTGCTGTTAATTCGGCTTCTGCATCAACACTATGATAAGCGTTAAGGTCTTGAGCTAACTCAGGAGTCCATACAGCTTTCAGTTTACGTGTTTTAGCAACGATAGAGACATTACGCATTTGGATATCAACTTCGGGTATTCCAGCTGCTGTAGTGGAATCACCACTTGTGGAAGTATCTTCAAAATCTCCACGAGTTGTATCGGTTGGTTGTTTGTGATATTTAACACCAATACCTGTAGCCGCTCCAGTAATATCCGCTATAAACGAATATGTGGAAGCTGCTGCACTGTATTTAGTATGTGCGGGGTAGTATGCGGCTACTCCAGATCCAGAAAGTTCAAATGCACGAACACCAGAATGATCTGGGTTTGTGAATGCACCTGTACCTACAGTAACTTTAGATAAAGTTCCTGCGGAAACAGAAGCTGAAAGATCAGGTTCGAATTCAACATCATCCCAAACAACAGAACCAGTAGTATATACCGTAGCACTTGCAGTACTACCTGATACTAATGTTCCAGTTGCGGAATCGTTGACGGAATATCCGAATTTACCAGCACCATAAAGTCCACCACTAGCATCAGCGTTTGATGCAGAGGTGTCACCATGGATATCACCACCGACTGCATGTGCTGCTGTCTGTAATGTTCCATATTTGAAGTCAAGATAAAAGATCAGTCCACTTGGAAGGTTCATAGGTTGGACAGAAACGAAGTCCTGTGCTGCTAATTCACCAAAGATTCTACGAACCAGTGGTAATGCAACTCCAGACCATTCTTCTGTACCAGGGCCACCAACTCTTGATGTTTCATCAATGAGCTGTTTAGCTTGGTTTTCCAACAGTTGAGCCATATTGTGAACTTTATCTTCTCTATCAAGACCTTCTAATAGACCTGTGGCTTCCCACTTCGCGACGAGCTTTTCTGTTTCTTTCCTACGCTCGACGGAAGGGCTATAGCCGCCCATTATATTTTCAATTGCCTTAAGTGACATAATAAGTTCTCCAGTTTACTATTAAATAATCTTAGCTAACTTCTGAAATCTATCTTTCATAGAATCGCCTTCAGAAATTACTTCCTGTTTCGGTGATTTTGTTGAAGCGACAGGTTTAGATGCTGAGCCTTTAGATTCTTTAACAATTTCGGGTTTAGCTTCAGAATTTGCTCCGAAAGATTCTGCCATTGTACTATACACTAGCTTAACCTCACGAATATTCTTAGCTCTATCAAAGGTTTCAACTACTTTAACTTTCTGACCAGTATTCAAACCAAACACTCTAAATAGTTTGTTTGTGAATAATAGTTTTGCGTTAAGTAAGTTGACTTCGTTCAACTTAGAACGAAGATATTTTACGACATTGCGATGCTCGTCAAGATCGGATTTAAGTTGAGAAACTTGCTCTTGTGCTGCTTCAGCTTCTTCTTCTTCACCTTCTTCTTCTTGAAGTGCTTTTATGATTTCTTCTAAGTCGATTTCCTCTTCAACATCCGTTACAGCATCCTCTTGTGGGGGTGCTAGTGGATCGTCAGCGGATTCGGCTAGAGATGCTTCATCTGCAGGTTCGCCTTTTTCATCTTCAGGATTTTCACTTCCTGCTTCTGGGGCGTCTGCTGCTGCAGGTTCTTCAGAGCCTTGGCCTACTTCAGACGAATCTGATGCTTCAGCGGCTGGTTCTGTGTTTTCTGCATTTCCGATATCAGAAGAATCAAGAGTTTCATTAGAATCGTTATCGGGGGAAATTGTATCAACTTCACCTTCGGTAACTTGTTCGTCTGTAGGCTCTTCTTCTTCAGCTTCTTCTTCATTAAGCTCATCTTCAAGTTCTTTCAATACTGCTTCGAGGTCTAGATCAGCGTCAGAAACTTCTTCGTGGCCATCTTCAACATCCTCTTCAGAATATTCTTCTTCCACTTCAGCTTCTTCTTCAGAAACTACTGGTGCATATTTAACACCATTGATTTCAATCACGCCTTCTTCTGCAGGTATTGCGACTTCTTCTTCATCCTCATCTGAAAATTCAGCTGGAACTTCTTCAGGAGCAACTTCTTCATCTTCATCAGAAAATTCAGCAGGTGCTTCAGGAGCAACCTCATCATCTTCTGCTGAGAATTCAGCAGGTACTTCTTCAGGAGCTATAGCAACTTCTTCTTCATCTTCGTCTGAAAATTCAGCTGGTACTTCTTCATCTTCTACTTCTGCCTGAATCTTCTTTGAAAGCATAGATTGTAGGCGAGGAGTGAAAGCTTCTTCAAGTGCCATTTTAGCGTTTGCTAAGGCTGTTTCGCGAACTTGTTTTGCGTCTGCAATGGCTTCTTTTAAAAGATCATCCATTGTTTTTCTCCTAATTAATTAAAAACTAGATAAATTACCTAATTTAATTTAATTATTTGTTTGGATTTAAAATAGTTATTGGGAACTATTATGTGATTAGTTTTAAGGTACACTATATGACGGGATGGTTATCCCAATAGTGTATTTAGTTTTATATAAATATATATTTATTTAGGAAAACGTTCAAAAATTAGAAGTTTTTATCGTTTTCTACTTGCATATCTCGTAAATTTCGTGCTTTTGCCCTTAATACCATCTTTCTCTTCTTCAAAGAGGGTTTTGTATAGTATGATCTCTCACTTAAATCATACAATATTCTGGAATCTTTTATCTTCCGTTTGAATATTCTTAAAGCTTTTTCTACATTATTATTCTTTACTTTTACTTCTATCAAGTGTAACCTCTATTATTTATATAATTATTTTTGCCATCTACGATCAAATTGTCGTAAACTAACTCTTTTAAATTGTTTTTTTATTTCTCTATATGGATCATATATTTTTGGTTTAATGGATTCTGTTATTGGTTTATACTTCTTACCATCTATTGTAATTTCACCCATATCACCAAATTCATCTTCCATATCTTTCATTGCTTGTGCTCTAGCGGCTTCTTCATCATCGGGGTCTCCACGAGTAGGATCATCATCAAGTGCTGTATCTAAGTTATCAATATCATCGGGGTCATCTTCAAAATCTCTACCAGGAGCACCCGTAAGAGATGAACCTTTCTCAGAGTCGTCTTCTGGAGTATCATCAAGTTCACGAGAACCTGGTACTACTCCCATATCGTAATCATCTTCGTCATCGTCAAAATCTCTTTCGAAATCTCCACCACCTAATTTACCTACTGGTTCTTTCTCTGGTTTCTCTTCTTTATCTGGGGTAAATTTACCTTTTTCATCATCTTTACCTTTTACATATTTTCCATCATCTGTTTTTTTGAAAGTGGGTGCAGTTTTATCATCTTCTTTACCCTTTTCTTTATATTTTCCCCAACCAACGGATACATACTTATCATCATCATTTGTTGGGTCAGCTTCAGAAACTACAGCGTGACCGTCTCCACAATCTTCGTCATCGTAAGATTCACCCATATAATCTTCTAACGTGGGTAAGGATTCACCAAATTTTCTATTAGTCCAAGTGGACTCTTTTAATAGTGGTTTCATTTTAATCATTATCATACTCCAAAGAATAATCTTCATTTCCAAATTTATCCCAAGATGCAACTGCACCATTGAAATCTTCATATTTTTCGCCTGTATTAACCACTCTCTTTATCACTTGTAATCTTTGTATATTTTTATCCCTATCACCTTTATATGGATCGTCTGCGGTTGGATAACTTAACTGTCTATATCCACCCTTCTCGAACCAAGGTTCAGGTTTATTCATATTTACACCTAATACGCGGTCTTTACCTGCTAATGTCCATCCAGTATCGGGTTCTCCACCATCTGCTTTATATGATACAACATTAGTTGAAACTTCTTTCAAAATGTCCATCAATTTAATCACTCTCGTTATCACCCTGCCAATTTTTATCTATATAATTAAAGAATTTTGATTTTGCCTCATCACCCAATTCATCAGGAGAACCAACACCAAACTTCTTTAACGCGGCTTGAAAAAATTTCTCATATTCTTCTTTACCACCAGATTCTTCATTGACTTCATAGTATCTACCTACAATATGTCCCATATCTTCATATAGTGCACTCATTCTTTCTTGTAATCCTTGTGCTTCATTTGCAATTTTACTAAATTGACCTGAGAGAGAACCTAAATCTTTCATATTACGATTGATTGTAATTTTATCAAACCATTCTTCGGTTTCTCTTAAGGTATGAGTTCTTGCAGTCTTTGCAATATTAGCTAACTTTTCAGCAACTGATCTTATATCATTTTCACGATAAATATGTTTACCCAAAGAACCAAAATTTCTAACATCTTCTAAAAACTGAGATTCGTCAATTTCTTGTTCTTCGTGGCCATCCTCGTGGTCTTCTGGTATTAAAGACGACAATCTAATATCAGAGTTCACATCTTCAGTAGAAATTTTAGTCTTAAACATATCAAGATTTGAAAAGGCTGGTTTATTAACTACCCCACCCACCATAAAATTTTCTACTATTTGTTTTAATTTAATTTTCTTTGACATTATATGTCTCCTATTATCTCAATTTGAGTATCTTCTAAATTTATCTCTTACTTTATGCCACAATTGCTTTATAAAATCTTCTTCACCAAAATGGGTTCTTCTAATATCCCCTTGATTAAGTCCTCTTACTAAATCCAATGCCTCATACTTATGACTTTTTACTCCATTCATCATAGTCTTAATTACTTTCTGTGATGCCTTTCCTAAAATCTGTGACATTACATTTAAATCTTTATCAACGAATTGTTGTGCTTCAGGTGAACTAAATGGCTTACCATATTCGGCTTCATCTAATTCAATTAAATGTTGTTTAAATTTTCTATGACTAAATTCTTCGTTAGTTGATTTTTTAGATTCATCTACTTCAATTCCATCTTTTTCAAGTAAAAATCTTTTAAATTCTCTATGACTAAAGTCACCCATTATTCACCCCTAATAATCTTATTAATCATATCTTCTGCTTTACAATATGTTCCACAAGTTCTTCCTTGTGCTTTAGTTGTTCTATCTACACCCTCAGACATTGGATACATAAAAGCACCTTGTGTAGAAGGATTAGATACGAAATCAAATGCTATCAATTCAAAATCTGGTTGTACTTGTTGTAAATCTTCTCCATCTGCTTCACTAACTGTTTCTACTGAACCCATCCCACGAGACGAAATTCCGAGTTTAATTCCTGCTTTAAATAATTCTTTTAATATATTACCACTTGGTGTACCCAATACTTCAACCGTACCAAGTAAATCATCCCCCAACCAATGCATCTCTTTAATATTATGTGAAACATTCTGTAGGTTCACCACAGATGAATCTGGGTGGTCTAATTCCCCCATAGCCCGACGTTCTTTAATATAGGTGGTTGTATACTTCTTAGCCTCTCTTACTAAAACTTCACGTGGATAAACTCTACCATTTTGGTTTTTAGCCTCTGCTCGTTGAAGTACACCTTTAACAATTAATTTACCATTATTTTCTTTTAATGATTCAGTTATCTGTTTTGATTTTACTTCAAATGGTAGATAATCTACTAATAGTTCCTTGTTCATAATTATTTTATCCTCTTAGTGAGTGCCATAAATTCTCTCATAAATTTAGTTATATTCTGTTGATATGACCTTATTATTTTATTAGCCGTGGGTTTTTCACCACCACTACTTAAATCTTGTGCTAACTCATACATCGTATGACGTAAACGACTTTCTGCCTTACGTAAAGTCTTTATCTGTTTTTGTAATTTTTTATCACTAACAGGTGCCTCTATTAAAAGTTCAGAAGCCTCAAGAAAATCTTTTAATCCTACAGACATTAGTATAATTTACCAACTTTATTAGCTAATTTAACTAATCTCTCACTAATTTTACCTAATGCCTTATGAGTAGTTTTCCAATAATCTCTTGAATCTATGTTCAATTCATTTTTCAGTCTAACATTATATTGAACAGTTCTTTCTAATTCTTGTAAGGAATCACGAGTTTCTCTCATTGCTAAACCAATTTTTTGTTTAGGTGTTAAAGTCTCATCATTTCTATATTGATGATATCTGCCTTCTTTAACAACTTCATATCCAGTTGAATTGGTTGCCACTTCTTCTTCCTTATCCTTATCTTTCTTTTTCTTCGAACTAAATGCAAACGGTGTATTATATCCTGCAATATCACCAGTTTGTGTAATTTCATTAGTGCTTAATAATTCTCTAACAAATGCCCTAATATATTGTCTTAACTTATTTTCTGTCAAGGACATCTTCTAACTCCGTTATCAAATCATAATATCTTAATAAAGTTGTTAATTTCTTCTCAGTATTTTTATTTTCACTAATAGTATCTACAAAGTTAATCGCCTCTGTTAACTTAATTTTAGTAATATCATCATCTATAGCAGGTACAAGTTTTTTCAGATAACTTTTTATTTTACCCACCTCTACTTGTACAAATTCTCTTAATGAAGTAGCATTAGAAACATTATTAATATATTTTCTCAATACTTCTTTTTGTTCTGTAGATAATTTAGAATACTTTTTATTAAACTTTTCTACCATTAACTCATAAGCAAGTAATCTAACATCCTTTTCTTCAGTAGTTACTGGAGATTCACTAACCTTTTTATTAGGATTAGAGGAAATTAAATTTTCAACAATAGTATATCTTGAATCTACTTCTTCTTTTGGACTATAACTTTCGTTTGAAGTCTCAATAGAAAATAGTTTCCAAATGGAAGCCAATTGTTTAAAATTAGGGATTTTTGAAGTAAATAATGTTTTTACATCATAATCTTCTTTAATTTCTTTTATTAAATTAAATTTTTCCCTTCTAAGAGAGGCATTTGTAATTTGTGCCCGTTCTTTTAAGACGGCATCTACCAATCTGTTTGCACGTTCTTCAGAATTATATCGTTCTTTTGTTAAAATTTCATATAATTCTAACTCTTTACCTAATGCAGTATTTTTATTAAAATACTTTTTGACTAAATTTACAGATTTTGATTCTTTATTGCTCAGTATATCTGATGTTATTTGTCGAGTCAAAACTTCAAATAACACACCAGTATTTTTAATTTTACTGTGCTTCAACTTTTTAGACATATATCACTCCAATGATAATTATATTCACTCTATTATAAATATTAAACTTCTAAAATTTATATATATTACGATTTAGAATTTATTTCCTTATCATATTCCTCTTTTACTTCCTCAGACTCAGTTAATATCTTTGTATGAGGTTTAATTAATGTTCCCTTTAGTTTATCAACGTGGGCTAAAGCTAATGACTTACCATATTTAGGTGCTCCACTCCCACCTTTTCTTTTATCGTGTTTTCCTAATGGATCTCTTCCTCTTGCACTACCATCTTTTCCATAGTGAGGGCCTTCTTTAGGTCTACCTGCTCCCGGCTGTCCACCTTCTGGAGCTCCACCCTCATCTTCTAACTCATGACCAGTTCTTCCCATAGCTAAATCACTCGGTGTTCCTTGTGATTCACCAGATTTTGCTGGATCATTTCCTTCCGTTTCTATTTGTCCTCTTCTAAATTTTTGCTTAAAATCGAAAACAATACCTTCATCTTCTTTTTTAATTTCTTCTTCGGTGAATCCAAATATGTTTCTATAAATCCAATCTGTAGAAACTATACCATCTTGTAACATTGAAGATGCAAGTGAAGTTTTACTCGTCCACAACTCAATTTTTTCTTGTTCATATATTGTAGATGGATTTGTTAAACCTAAATCAAAATTAACTAAATCTGCGTCTGTATATCCTTGTACGTATAAATGTACAATAGCAATCTTTGTTAATTCACTAACAATAATTCTTTGTATTCTTTCAATCGTTCTTGCAAATCTAACATCTTCTGCTGCTAAAGTTGCCTTTGAACCAACTTGTTCTTCGTATCCAAGAAACGCCTTTGGAATCTTTAATGCTGCCATCAACTTATTTCTTAGATACTCAATATCTTCAACTGCTTCATAAGTTAATCCAGGTAATGAATCTATTTGTGTTCCACTATCTCCACCACGAACAGGTACAAAGAAATCTTCTGTTATGTTTTGCATATTATATCGTAAATTATAATCACCAGATTCTTTTTCTACTACGGGTGCCTTTTTCATTTTATTGATAATTTGTTGCATATAATTATCAACTTCGTTTGGTGGAATATTACCTATATCAATTTTAAATACTCTCTTTTCTGGAGCTCTCATAATTCTGTGAATCAACATAGCATCTTCCATAAGTGAAAGTTGTTTCCAAGTCTTTCTACCACCTTCAACCATAGCCTTACCATACGGTAAATAATTTGAATCTCCCAATAATCTAAAATGTGCAATTTCGAAATTTTCAAATTCTTGTTGAGTATGAGTTACTTTTGTCTGATTTGGATCTGCTGATTCTAATACAAACTTAACATATTCTGGATTTTCTGGATCAATTCCTTCTAATCTCACTACATCATAGCTTGATAACGGAACTACATTTTTAACTCCATATTTATCATCTATTTCTAAATGTAAAAAGAAATCTCCATACTTACACATATTACGAACCCAAGACCATAAATTAAATTCTACATTCAAAATATCATAAAATAAATTATGTAATATTTGTTTTATTTGATCATTATCACTATTGATTGTTAAAACATCACCATACTCGGATTTCATTGTTGATTCATCTGAATAAACATCCAATGCTGATGATATAATAGAATCACTATCCATTGATTCATAATCTCTAAATAACCCTAACCGCATTGAGCGTACCATTGCGGTATCTGAATATCCAGATAATCCTTTACCCGTTGAAAACAATCGTTGATATCTATCCACCAATTGTTTTTGTGGTAAATATTGTACTTTACTCGTATCTGCTACTTTTAATTTTCTTCCACCAACGTTTCTAACAATAACGTTACCTGAAAATAATCTAAACAGTCGAGCTCTTATTGATGTATCTGCCATACTTTCCTCTAATTAATTAACCATTCCAATGATTCTTTTTCTTTATTTCTATTTCCTACATCCCATTGCCAGGCATCCTGACCAGGGTTTTCATCTGTTACATATATACCAGGATTCATATCAATCCCCGCCAAACTTTTCTTCTGTAATTCTATTCCTTCGGCCCTCAATCTTAATGCTGTTTCTCTTATCCACAATCCAATACCAAATGACATTACTAAGTCATCATTGTATCCTTGCATAGCTTCAGCTTTAGTTCCGTTATATATAAATACGAATAATTCATCAATTAATCTCTGGGAATAAACTTTAACTGATTTTTCTCTAAAAAATTCTTCTAATTTAGAAATAACCAAAGGTCTTGTTTTTGTAGACATTGTAAACCCAGGAATCATTTGTTTTTCTTGTCTATAAAGTTTATTAGACATTTGTTTTTGTGTATCCACATATTGTAAATCTTTACTCATATAAAATAAGTTATCATATTCTCTATCTATTACTTGTTGAATTGCTGCCCACCCAATTGTGGCGTTCTCAATTACCAATAATGCGTTATTATATTCCTTAGATATATTTACAAGTAAGTTACCATAATCCCTTGTAGAAATCTTACCTTTATATTCCGCTACTTGTTTACAATCTTCTACTTCCATAACATGAAATGCCGAGTAGTCGGTCGCATCCCCCCTACTAACATCTGCACTCACAACATAATCTTTTGTATAATTTGGTTGTTCCCATATCCAAACATTATTATCAACTCCACGTTTTTCCATAGGGTCTTTTACCATAGTGGTTCTATATTCTTCTAAAATAACACCATCAACTACAGATTGACCAGAAGTGATAAAGTCACAATCACATTCTTGAGCGGCCATTGAAGGCCCCAATAATTTATCTTGTTCATCTCTCCAAGGTTGTTCTCTATCTGGATGTATAGTCCAATGAAGTTTAATCATATTCCAATTATTAGCACCATCTTCAGCATCTACCCAAGTTCTATGAAACCAATTACCAACACCATTTGGTGTAGAAAGTGCAATACATCTACCACCTAATGCCAATGTTTGAGATGCAGCAGTCCATATTGAATCTATTTTAGGAATAAATGCCGCCTCATCTAACACCAATAAAGATAGTGCCTCTGAACGACCTGCTTCATCTGAACTTGCGATTGCCTTGATTTGAGAACCATTTCTATATCTTAATGATAATTTATTATCTTCCACACAATTGGCCTTTAACCAACTTGGAAGATTTGCGTGCATTACACGAACTTTTGTTACTAAATTTTTAGCAGTATCTTGTTTGGTGGCAATTACTAATATGTTCTTATCTTGATGAAATGTCATCATCCATAATGCATATCCCGCAGTTAATGTACTGATACCTAACTGTCTTGCCTTTAAAATAACATTATATTCATTTTTTAATAAATCTTCAATTGTTCTTTCTTGAAAATCATACAAATTAAATGGTATTTTCCCTTTAAGTGGATGTTGAATTACGCAATACTTTCTTAAAAAATATACAGGAGATTCTGCACATTTTAAAAATTCTCGTTTTATTGCATTTTTTATATTTTTCTTATTATCCATTATTTAAACCAGTTGATACCTTTACCTATATTATATGCCGGTATTCCGACTATTCCTGCTCCATAGACAAAATATAACCATTTATTTTCATACCAAGATGGTTTTACTAATTTTACCTTCTTTTCTAATAACTTAATTTGTTCATCAGATAATTTAATTTGAGATTCATATAAAACTTTTAAAGAATCATCTTCTACTGACTTTCCCTTATAAATATCAAATAAACTGTCCTGATACGAAACTATTTTTGATAAACTTTCTACTTCAAATTGTAACTGTTTTATATTATTAGTTAAACTTATAGCATCCTCTTCGGTCAGAGTCATTTGTCCGAAAAGTGAACCAATTAGGAATAAGTGTATTATCCATTTCATTAGTCAAGATTATTTTAATTATCTATGTAGGACGTGAACTACACCAGTTGAACCAATTACTACTTTCCTTACACCAATTGGATAAAGTGTTTTAGTGGTAATTTGATCCGTATCTAATGTTCCACCACTAGCACAATGTATTACTACATTAGTAGCATTTTCAACAATAAATCCCGCACCAGAATTTGAACCTGTGGCATGAAAGGTAGTACTTGACGCCACCTCTGTTACCTTATTATAATCACCCAGTGCTAAATTGTCTGGTATTGCCATTTTAATCTCCTATTATTTTTTCTTAGCAAATTCTCTTAAAAAATCTTCAGCCTCAGAAATATCTTTTACTTTCTTTGTCTTAGAAGAACCTTTTTTTACTTCTTCTATTTCTTTTTCAAGTTTTTCTGCCTTTGTTTTTAATTTATCACTCTTTTTAGAAACAGATTTAGTGGCAGACTTAATTTGTTTCTTTTTTTTCTTTATATCTTTAATTTTTTTGTCTATCTTTACTATTTTCTTCTTTTTTATCTTAGATAATAGTTGAGATAATCCCAGAAAAAAAGTAAATATCCAAACAGGATTAATTTTTTTAAAGAATTTCCTGATTGAGTCCCTACTCATTAAAGACCACGTTTAATTTTAGCAAAGTATCTAATTAAATCACTTTTATCCAAATTTAACGCCTTAACTATTCTTGCCAGTGCTGCTACTTGTCTTTTTCGATTAAGATTAGCACCTTTAATAGCATCAACTGCTTTATTTAAATATCTTTCGGCTTGAGCGGGAAGTTTATAATCTTCTAAACCTTTACCGTCTTCCGTCATCACTTCCTTAATCTCTGTACGAATTATATTACGCAATTCATCTTGTGTCATAGTAAAATCTCCTAATTATCTATGTTAACATACATATAAATATCAATTAAATTGTTTCTTCTAAGTTTTTTAAATAATCTTCAGCTTCCACTAAAAGTTTTTTCATTTCTTCTCCATCATCTCCACCCCACTTTTCTTCATCTACCGAATAACCATCCGCTCTTACCTGATTCAAAAATGTGACCGCATCTGGAGAATTTTTCCACTCTTCTATGGTTTGTTTTAAATCTTTGATATAAGACCGTTTATTTTCTCTAACTTTTGTTTTTTCATATTCTTCATAAGTACCATTTATTCTCATTTTGGTTTCTTCGTTTACCACACAATCATGACACCTACTTTGTAAATAATAAAATTTAGTATCTAACCGACTTTTCATTATTTTCTTACATTCTGGACAAAACCACGGCATTCTTGCTTCTTTTAATACATCTGCCTTTTCTGAAGAAATTTTTCGTTCTTCTTTCTCTGTTTCAGTAAGTCCTATTTTATCTCCTTGATATCCTACCATTATACGTTTTTCTGGAGACTTACCATCAAGAATTGATTGTAATGCTTCGTTTTGTCTTTGATTTTCTCTACTATATCCCATAATAACCTATACTCCGTATTGCCTTTTATATTTGTAATATGTCGGAATACTTACACCTAATTCATAGATGATTTCTGTTACTGACTTATTACTTTCTAATACTTTTATTAAATCTTCTTTTTTCACTTTCGGGTTTTCCTCATAATATCTTTTGTGAGCCAATCTCTGTTTCTCTCTATACTCATCACTTTTCCAAAGTTCTTTACTAACTTTAGAAACTCCTCTTGAAATTTTTTCTCTTACTTCTTTACTTCTCATTACTTCCTTATGTATCTTTGAGTTTCTTTGTGCTAAACTCATTTTCTTTTTTTGTTCTTTCGTTCTCCTTAAACCCAATGTTGCTTTACCACCTGCAACTGCATCATTAGTTAAACCACCTGGTGAAATATTGTATTCTGGTTTTAATTTACTAATCCAATATTTCTCTCTTTCATCTAATTTATCAATACTATCTACTACTTCTAATGTTTCAACAATAAAGTTTTCACCACCATACTTTTTGATAGCATTACTCAATATAATTCCACTACCTTTATAATAGCGATTATTATTTTGTCTGGTCTGTCCTATGTAGAACTTTCCATTCAATAAATTGGTTGTTTTATATATTCTATAATATCCCATACCTTTATATAAATATATAGGATACAAAAAAATGTATTAAAAGTTCACCAATCCCAAAATCTGGTTAATCGGAGCAAAACTTCCTGTAAACTTATAAGTATTACCTTTATACTTAAATACTATTCCTTCTGATGGAACTATTGAAGATAGTCCACCAATTGCTTCTAATTTTTCAAGTTGGTGTTTTAACGTAGCCAACTTTTTAACATCTTTACCTCGTTTTACCTGTTTTATTGCCGCAATTACATCTCTTCTTATCTTTTGTACCGTACTATCTCCCGAAACTGCTAAATATCCACTAATATTCTTCAATATTTGAGCACCCACATCAAAAAACAACACTTCAAATGGTTTCATATTCTGTTTTACCGTTTCTTGATGATCATTCTTATCAAATGATAATACCCACTCTAAAAAATCAGGAAATTTCTTCAAATCTTTTTTAATAGTTGGTATCTTATATGACTTATCAAAAAACGCCCATCTTTTAGTTAAATTAATCAAAACTTTATTCGATATTTTTGCACTATGTTGTTTTGTTGCGTTAAAGATAAATTCTTCCCAAAATGATTGATGATACATAGATAAAGTATCATTATCTTTTAATGCATATTCTTTTTGTAATTTATTTAATCTACTGATAAACCCAGCCTTCTTTTTTCCAAAATCTTGTACTTTAGATACTGTTAAAAATTGAGGTTTACCAATTTTATAATGTTTTTGTACGTGTTGATTAACTTGTTTAATCATACCTGCCAACATTCGTCCAGAACCTTTAAGTTCTCCAATTGCCTTCCCGCTATCATCATATTCTAATGCTCCGTGAAATACAATCTCTGCTTTATCATAATTGATTACATTTGATGATGCTGGATACATGACTTCAAGATTCATCCAATTCTTACCATTACCAAAAATCTTTTCTTTTTGTGCATCGGATAATCTACCGATAGATTTTCCCAAATCTTTCATTGCAAATACAAATGCATCTCTAATATCACCTCTACCTGCAAACTTAGATGCTACTCCACTCGTATCCATCGAATTTGCTCCAAAATTCTTTAGTTGACCTTTATTTCTGGCCGTGACTAATTTTCCATCTTTCCAACTAACCATTAAATTTTGACCATCAAGTTTCTCTGTAACATTATCTTCACGACTAAGATTTCCACCCAATCCTAAAGTAATAATGTTTTTTAAATCACCAAATGTCAAATTTTTATCATCAAAGGGATGATTCATGTGTCCATAGGCTCCACCCATTAATAATAACTCCTTTCCATTATCTTGTTTATCTGTAACTAATAAATTTACATATTCTTTTAAATCAAAAATATTATCACTATGAAATTTATCCATTGGTGATAATTTAAGCTTTTTTGCTCTTTTTGTATTTTGTCCAACTGAGTCTATATCAACTCCGGCCGATACGGGTGCCTCAACTGCCACTCCTGTATAATCTTTACCATCGGGAGTAATTCCGTTCCAATTAAGAACTTCCCAACCCAAACTACTCATTATAAATTTTATTCTATCTTTATATGCCTCTATTGGATTTGTCTTACCAAATCTTTCACCGTAGGCTCCAGCTCCTTTTTTACCATATGCCACTGCCGGAACTATGTTTTTTGAAGTTGTATAATCAAGTCCTGGATCTTTTGCAGAATCACTTATAATATAACTCAATAAATCCCAACCCGTATCATTGATTTGTTCATGAGAATACATATTTTCAATCCAAGACTTTGTAACTCGTTTGTAATCCTCAAATCCATCATAAAATGTTGGTGGGCCGTCATCCGTAGGAAACATACCACTATTAGCAACTTCTTTTAATAATTTTGGTATAATATTTGGATTATTAACTAAAAACCCATCATATACTTCAAATAATTTTTTAAATTTATTAGTCATCATTTGGAATACCCCTTTATCAAAGTATCCGAATGCCTTTTTAAATAATTTTTCTCTATTCTTTTCAAATTCAGGTGAACCAAGTAGTTGTCTTATAGTAGTTCCACTTACTTCCTTTCCACCAACTCTAACTGAAACGTGTGGTGCTGTATGAATGTATCCGTGTTCCTCGTATCCACTCATGTTATTTTTATTCTTTTTATAATCTTGATAATAAGTTTTTCCACCACTTTTCTTTGTTCCACCCGTTAATCTATCGGCGTCCTTTTCACCAAATATGTAAATTACTGCAGTTGTTTCTTCATCAAATTTATTTAATGTGTTTTTAGCAACATAAGGTGTTCTTTCTTTTATAATACGATTAGATGGTATACCCATTTTTTTCATATGACGAACTTTTTCCTTAAAGTTCATTGGATGTCTTGGTGGTTGTTTTATATCAGATGTAGTGATATATGCTACATCAACTTGTTTTTCTAACCATTTATAGGTTTTCAAATGGTGGGGCCCAAACGGTTGAAACCGTCCACCGTATACACCTACGACTTTTTTAATTTTTGATTTTTCTTCTATCACATTAGTTGTGGCTTCACTTTTCTCACTAATGGAATATACAACATTTTTAGTATATAAGTCAAGCGTTTTATTAAGTTTTTCAACAGTCACTCCAGTATCTTTAATTGCACTTTTCTTCTCTGCCTTATCTGTAGTAACGTATGTGTCGTATTTATCACCTGGAGAATGTTCATATTGACGAACTTTTAATTTAATTTTTGATTCATAATCGCTTGGTAAAGTATTCTCAATTCCTAAAAATTTAACCGCTCCTGGTATCAAATATAAAGTCACTTCTTTTTTATTTAAATTCATCATTAACTGACTTGATGTCCAGAGTTTATTTTGTGCCCTAACTAAATCATATTTGGGGCCTTCATTTTGTTTATGATTATAAAACGATGGAAATACCTTCTTGTAATCTTTTTCTTTAGTTAATATCTCTAAAGAATTATTCAATCTCACTACAGAAGAATGTCTATCTGTTCCACTAGTATATCCTTGTTCTGGATGATAAATCCCGTGATTTGACTTAACTACTGGTTGTTTTAAATCTTGTATTTTCACATAAGGACTAACTCTACTTGTATTTTCTATTTCAACTAATTTATTTCCATCACTAATTAATGTATGTCCCTTAATACCACCATGATATGTTATAAGTGATTCAACTGCATCTTTTAAAGTCGTTTTAGAAAGTGCCTCTCTGATTCTTACACCATCTTTAGACATAGCCTTCTTTTTCTTTGCTTTATCAAAATCTTTCTCATCTCGTTTTACAAATAGTGCTGAATTTACAATTCCTATTCCATGAGAATTCATTCCTTCTGACCAATCTGTATCTTGGTCTATCATATAACATAACTCCACACCATAACCAGTTAGTTCCCTAACTACTTTTAGATTTGGATTATAATTTCTATCTCGGTTTTTACCTATTACAATATCATCACCAAATTTTTTGGCTATTGCAATACATTCATCTACTTTACGATATTCATCATCTTTTCGTTGTTTATCTAATTGTTTTTTTACTTTATTAACTTTCTTTACACTTGGTGCACCACCAATAGATTCTTTTCTAAAAGTTCCAAATTTTGGTTGACCTGATTTTTTTGTTCTTTTTCCACGACTAACTAAATTTTCATCATCTGGTGAATTAACGGGTGTGGGTGCCTGATTATCAAGATAATTTGGTGGATTTAACATCTCGGTTGTAATCTTTTGTTTATCTAACCACTTTTTAGCCTGTTTACTTTTTATTGGTTTTTTAATAAATTTACTAATTCCCTTTCTAACCAACATATTGAATTTTCTCTGTGCTTGTTTTGGATTCAAGGTAGCATTATTATCTACTAACATAAAGTTAGACCCACCAAATAATCCTTGAAAGTATGCCATATTTTTTTGAACATTATTCCAATACTTTTCTACAAGTTCAGATGGTAAAACTCTATCTCTTAATTTATTTCTCATTTGTGCAACTTCTAATGAAGTATTAACAAATACCATATAGGTATCATAACCTAAATCAATCAATTTTTGTCGTTCTTTTTTTACATCTGAAAATTTATGACCAGTACCATCAATAATAACACCAAGTCTACCTTTTGAATATAACTTTAATCTTTGTTTACTCAATGCTTTAGCGTGTGTTCTCACTCCCATATGTGCACTATAACTTGGGTCTGTAATCTGTCTAAATAAATCATTTGACATATTATCTAAATCTGTTGTACCAAAATACTTTTTCAAAAACATTTCTAATTCTGTATCTTGATTAACAAGTTTTAATCCGTATGCTGAAGTGGTTAATTTATCGGGTATTCCAAACAATCCACCAGCAACATATGACTTTCCACTACCTGGCCCACCTGCAAGAAATACTGCTTTGAATATTCCTGGATCATTTTTTCCTTCAAATAAATCATCTGCTTTCCAAATATCTTTTGGGTCTTGTGCCATATCTAAAACTTGTATTCGAGCTTTCGTAACTCCGTGTTTCTTAGTTAATATTTTTATTATCTTTTTAGCTTCGGAATGTGATTTAGCCTTTGTATAAAGTATATCTTCGTGTTTCTTACCTGGAGGAATACCCCAAATTACAAATTCTTTTTTACTTTCATCTATAGTATCTTCGTCAAATATATTAACTGTTTTATGTATTCTGAATGTGGCAGCTTTTCTACCATTGATAGTTGGCATGCCGTGGTCATCTTTACCAATATCTTTGATTTTCATTTTCTTGTTTTTAAATTTACCAACAAGAATAGTATCACCAATATTAACTGGTATATTTATATCTTCTTCTATCAGGGGTTTAGTTAACCATTCAGTTAATTTATTCACTTGTATTTTCCGTTAAGTTATACTGAAAGTGCTCTCTTATACCATCCAAATATAAATCTCTCTTGTTCTGGTTTTCTATTCACTAAATCATAATAGTGTTTTAGACGATAACAACGAACTCTATCTACAGATGGATTATATTTTGACAATGCTGCCTTAGTACCTGGCCCAAATCCTCCATCGACTGATATTTTACCACCCTTACCATTGATTGCACTTTGTAAAATCTTTACTGCTGTTCTTCTACCTTGATTTACACACATATCAAAATAAATATGTTTTAAATTATCAGATACATCATCTATTTTATTCTTATCCCAATAATCTTTTTTATAGATTTCTTTAGCACCTTCTTTAGTAAGGTTCTTGATATCTACATCAGGATAAAATCTCTTTGCTATACCAAAATTGGTTTCGCCCCCTAAATCACTCGGATCGTGAACATATCCACCCTCGTGTTCTAAAGTTAAATCAATTATTTCATCAAATGTAGTTAGTGTTTCATTATTTGCCATAAATAACCTCCGTATTAAATTAAATAGCTTTTTTAATATGTTTAGATTTTCCATTCGTTAATTTTTCTTCTTGTTTTAATTTTACATCAGGTTTCCCTGTCAATTTATATCCAAGAACTTCTGCATTACTCATTCGAACCTTTTCAAATTCAGCTCTGTCCTTCTCATTCAACTCTCCACCAAACCCCTCATGTATCACTCGTTCAAGTTCTTCACCAATCATTCTATGTATAGCTGCTTTTGTTATTTTCATTTTAATCCCACCCTGAATGATTTTTTTCTAAGTGTCTATAAATCATAGTAACTATTTTTTTGAGAGTCTGTGCATGTTTTTTTAATTTTGCATCTTTTCTAGTATCAGTATTTCTTCCAACAAACCACTCAAAATTTTCAACTGCATCACCAAGTTCATAATATGCACTTTTAAGATTCATTTGTTCCTTTAACAATTCTTCTCTAATGATTTCTCTTAGTTGTGTTTTAGTTATTTTCATTTTACTTTATTTCCTAACAATTTTACCCATTCGTCATATTTTAATGAGACTGAACCTGTCCTTATGTTTCCATAATTAATGTTATCCATATCTCTAGCTCTACCACCACCGATTACTTTCAATGCCCTTTTTCTAAAATCATTTGGTATTACATCTTTTCCGGATCTTGCTACTCTTACGTCAATCCAGGGATTGTGGTTTGCCTGTTTTATAACTCTAACCTTTACAGGTATTTTAAGAAGTCTTCTCATATATGGTTTTAATTTTCTTGCGTATTTCGGATATTCTGACCATTCTTCTTTTGAAATTTTTTCATTTACGGATTCTTTAAGTGGTTTTCCATTTCTCAAAACCCTCTTAATAAATTTTACTCTTATTTGACTATCAAAATTTGATTTAGATAATTTTGCATCAGATGCAAACATTCCACCAGTTGCTTTCTTTTTAGCAACTAAACCCATATGAATATTTTTACCATCATTTTTCGCAACATAATACTGAGCATAACCATAATCTATGGTATCTTTTGGTTGAATACTATCAAATTTTACGGCTTCATTTACGGATTCGTCAATCGGAGTCATATATCCACCAATCTTTTTCTTCTTTATCATAGTCATTGGTATGGTGTATCTCCAATTATCATTTGGATTATAAACTTTCATTCCTTTAGAGTCTATACTCACTACTTTAACGGTGTCTTTCCATTTTCCATAATTAAGTAAATACCATTTCCCTACTTCTACATATCCACCTTTACTATGTGCTATTTTTGCTTCATTTACTGATTCCATTACACCAAATGCAATATCACCAACAACTCTATCTGGTTTAGATACATTTTTCTTATTTAAAATACCATATCTTTTACCATTCAACTTAAATGTATATCGTGGTAATC
>Ga0233429_1000781_pt1 | contig 46009 bp, 44 predicted proteins | sample SI_118_April2016_3_FD_179879 | JGI IMG/M metagenome (GOLD analysis project Ga0233429, IMG submission 179879) | Seawater microbial communities from Saanich Inlet, British Columbia, Canada - SI_118_April2016_135_MG | ecosystem: Environmental > Aquatic > Marine > Inlet | place: Canada: British...
TTACGGTTTTGGGAGCAGGAACGGGTGTTTAATACGATTTGAAAGTAAAACAAAAAAGGGACAGTAAGACCGTCCCTTTTTCAGATTAGATATTTATTGAATTTTATTTCAATAATACCATTTTTTTCACTTGATGAAAACTGCCAGCTTGTCCGCCGTTTTGTTGGAGGGCAGTGATTCTATATAAATACATTCCTGCACTCACGGGTTGACCCATATTATTTGTCGCATCCCAAACCACAGATTTAAAGCCTGCGATTTGCTCCAAATTAACCAAAGTCTTTACTTCTCTTCCCATAATATCATAAATGGAAATCACCACCTGGGCGACCTCTGGCAAATCATAACTTATGGTTGTAACGGGATTAAACGGATTTGGATAGTTTTGATGAAGAGCAAAAACATCTGGGATTAAATTTCCATCAATAGCTAAGACTGCAATTTCTACCACTTCAGAATAATCACTCACATTATCTGCATGGTCTGCAACAGCAAGCCGATAGAAATAAGGTTGGTTCATTTCGTATTCAAGATCTGTATATGCAGTATCTGTCGTGCTGATTGATTCATACTCGGTAAATTCAGAAGTCATTGATTTTTCTAAAAGGAAGTATTGAAAATCATCTTCCGGACTCAAATCCCAAATTACTTGAATATTTTCTTCCATGGCTGTGGCAATTAATCCCGTGGGAACACCAGGCGCAATATTATCAACGGAATACCCCCAAACAGAGTTGGAATGGAAAACACCGGCATTCATGGATGCGACAACTTTGAATTCTGTTAGGCCATCATCATTGGCTGTAGAATCTCCAAGCGTCAGTACTTCAAATATATATTGCTCATCACCAATTGCAGGGAAAGACGTTAAAGCAACCCATGCAACTGTATCTTCAAAAGAATCAAACCTCATAATCCCATAATTCTGGTTGGTCTCATCCAGATGATCAAAGAAGGAAGCATTAAATGCCACATAAACCCTTCCACCCTGGTCATCAGGTACATCAGTAATGGATGTGATTTCGGGATTAAAATTCTCTACACTGAGGATAAAAGTATCTACTATGACTGTATCACCATCACTTACTTGTAAAGGGATGAAAAAATTCCCTTGAAATGGCGCTGTACCTGAAAAAGTTTGATTTATCAAATTGACCCAATCTGGCGTCGTGCTATCAGGTTCTATGGTTATGATTAATGAATCCGAATCAATATCACCAAGTTCTAGGGGAATATCAAAACCAATTCCCACACCAACAAAGCCACTCAATTCAGAAATAAAGAATGGAGCATCATTTACGGGAGTGATTGTAACGATATTCTCTGAACAGACCTCATATTCACCATCAAATACACAAAGTGTGAGCGTCCCCATACCAAAAAAATCCGGTTCTGGAATAATCATGGGATTACTGTTCAAATTACCATCCCATTCAATTTGGATGGATTCAACATCCACTGACCATTCGAAATTTAAGCTTTCAATGGTATTGTCTATGTCTGAAATGATATTTTGATCGAATAACTGAACAAAAGACATTAGGGAATAGGATTGGTCTTCTTCGAATATAATTGAATCGATGCCATCAATGACTGGTGCATCATTCACAGCAAAAACTCTCACCTCTATGGTATCAGATATTTCTGCTCTCGTTGGATTAGATGCTGTTAAAATAAGCATTGTTAAACCACTTGAATCCGGTATTGCTGTAAATTGTAAAAACCCATCATTTAAATTGGCTTGAACAAAAGATGAGTCCATTAATTCAAAACTAAAAGTGAGCTCTCCATCAATATCTGTAAATACACTATCCAATTCCACAATTGATGTATCTCCAAAATCTTCATAGAAATATACATCATTCAAATAACCGGACAAAAATGGATTATCATCCACAGGTATTACATTTAAAGTAAAACTCATCGTATCTCCCGCTCCTTGGGAGTCGAATGTATAAACATCAATCAATGTCTCCCCATTCCAATCAGGTTCTGGAACCATCAGTAAACTATCGGAGCCAAAGATAAACGTTTCTACTCCCGGTCCTTGGGAATACGCAAAGATCTCCAAATATTCATCTTCAACATCACTGGCATAAATCGCTATGGTAAGGGTGCTGTCTTCATATACATATTGGGAAAATATCTCTTCGATTATTGGAATATCATTCACAGATGTGACCGATACATTGAATGATATTCGCACCGTATCAATCCCACCATTTTCTATACCGCCATCATCTTGAACCATAATTGTAATTGTTGCTTCTCCATATGCATTTGCAATTGTAGAGAATGAAAAGGTTCCAATACTATCTGGACTGGTATAGGTAAAATCATGGCCCGGATTAAGAAAAATCAATTCACTATTATTTGTTGTCGCAGATAAAACAAATGATTGGCTCTCATTTGAACTTCCGCTACTTATCCCGGAAATATTTATAAACTGATCCCAGGAATCTTCTAAAATAATGGTGTCATTAATGGCTGAAATGGTTGGGGCGTCATTCACAGGTAATACAGTCAATGTAAATTCTGTTGAATCTGATAAAGAATTTTCATCTGTGACGATGACAGTAATTAAAGCACTCCCATTCCAGTCTGGAGTCGGGATTAAATTCAAAATTGCTCCATCATAACTTGGATTTACATCTGCAGTATCACTCGTTATCGTAAAAGTCATTGAATAGCCAAGTTGGGATGTAGCGTATAGTCCCATCGTTATATTTCCATCTTCATTCATCGTTGTATCAGGTATCTCTACTATTACTGGATTCAATGGAATAGCTTCACAAGCAATGCCAAATGCACCCATATTGGCACCATTTTCACCCGTGCCTACGCAAGGTGAATTTTCTGCTAAAGTAAAATCACTGCTATCCGCATTACAGAAATATGGGTCAGCATCGATGTTGCCAGTGCCCCAAGTTATTGACCAGTCGCCTGGATTCACTATTCCATCTTCGCCGTTTTCTATATTTGAATATGATACAGAAACTGTAGATGCAGGGCCTTGTAATTCAAGTCGGATGTCATCTTCCGTATTACCTCTTATTATAGAGTTTTTTATTGTTGCGCTCCCCGAGCTATTAACAAAAACCCCTCCGCCAAAACTAGTACCAGTATTATTTGTAATTGTACAGTTAATAAGGGAAACAGCACCGCCATAAATATGAACTCCACCACCCTGACCGCCAGAATTATTCCTAATTAATAAGTTTTCTAACGTAGAGTTGGAACTTATTTCTATTCCTCCAGCAAAATGTTCACCGATATTATTTTTCAGTATAATATTTTTAATTGTGGCAGAAGCATTCGAATAAATTCCACCACCTCTATAAGCAGTATTGTCTTTGATAATTAGATGAGATATTATTGGTGTAGCATCAGAAATTCTTATTCCGCCGCCCAAACCACCTTCTATCCAAGACGGAATCAGACCATTCTGAATTGTGAAGCCAATAAGATTTGATGATGATGATTCATTACCCACAAACTTCACCACACTTCCACTCTCATTTCCATCAATAATCGTAGATGATATATAAGATGTATCGCTGGTGGTTAGATATAATGACCCCACCACAATATTCTTCCCGTTGTAGTTAATATTCTCTACATAGGTGCCTGCTGCTACTAAAACTGTGTCGCCGTTGCTGGATGAATCAATGGCGGTCTGGATTTTAGCAAACGGCTCACTTTGTGAGCCTTCATTGGCTTCTGTTCCGGAAGTTGATACATACCAGACTGGGCCACTGTAAGGCGGAATTATCGCTGTAGCAAACCAGCTTTGGTATCCTTCCACCTGGTCATCAGTGCCATCAATATTTCCATCATAGGCCGTAATAGCAATACTGCTGTCAATGCTTACGCCAAAGAGCGTGTAAGTGGTTACATTGCCGAGATCGGTGTTGGTGGTATAAGAGTACCCGGTGAAATCCCCGTAATGTATCTTGTAGCCTGCCACATCGCTTTCGAGGTTGGCGTCCCAGGTCAGGATAATATTCCCACCAGATTCTACTTTGGTTACATTAGCTGGCGGGGAAATGGGGGCGTCGGTATTGTAAAGTGAGAGATATGGATTAAATGCGACAGTTCCCAAATCAAGATCATCATTCCCATGGTAAATCAAATTTTCAATTGCTGTGCTACTTGTAGTGCCCCAAAAATTATTTGTAGCGCTAAAACCTGACGAAGAAGAATTTTCAACAGCATATTGTGAAATACTTAACAAGTTATTATTACTGATCGTGACTGTGTTAACTCCTTCAAAAACCAGAGCTTTTGTAAATCCGTATAGTAACGATCCTGAAATAGATGTTGAACCTCCAATATTGTAACCAGCCCTTCCACTTATTTTAATTCCATTATTCGAATTAACCCCGATAAACGATGAATTTTCAATAGGACCATTGCCTAAATAGATAACATCGCTACTATTATCAGATATAATGCTGTTTGTAATTGTCAATTTTGCGCTACCAAGAAATACAGGTGAATTTATGAATTTTGAGTTTACAATTTTAAAATCTCCATTTACAGGGCTTCCTCCTCCTTCTGTTGAAGATGTGTTATAAACCACTGAATTCTGAAAATCAAAATTTGCACTACAACATCCCATCGTTATTGTAGAATTCTTAACCGTACTATTTTTTATAGTAATACCATAGTTATATGAATCAGAAGCAATAGTTGAATTATCTATTACACTATTCTTGATAATGATTGGTTCTGTTCTTGGGTAATATCCTTTTATAATGCAAGAGCTAAATGTGGAATTATCAATTATTAATCCTGCTGTAGTTGAGTACCCATTAGTAAATACACCAGTGTTATTGAAACTGGAATAATTAACCTTCAAAGTATCCGAATTTTTTATTTCATCTTGATTATGTTCAGATTCTTCAGAAAGCTGAAGAGCATACTGTGGCCCAGTATAATCCGTATAATTTATACTACTATTGCTCAAATCCGTGCTTTTAAACAATATCATTATTTCTGACCCTGTTGAGCTGTTACCATTAAAAATAACATGGCTTTGCACAGTACCGTTAATAATTATGTTTCCTTTTACAAGTATTTTATAATCACCTAAATAATTCACCGTCACACCAGATCCAATTGTAAGAGTATATCCGGCTGGCACACCAACATCACCAGTGACATTATAAGGGCTACCATTTGCGGTCCACGTGGTGTTAGCGGTTATGTTACCGCTTACATCGGTGGCTGAAACGATAGAAAATAATGATAGGATTGATATAAATAGTTTTTTTTGCATTTTATTTCTCGTGATTTTAGTGTTTATTGACGTTGTTGTTCAGATTGTTCCAAATAGTTTTCTTTTGTGCTGATAAATAATAAGCTAATAAAAAATATAAAGCGCTTCATTGCAATACTCCTTATTTTATATATTTTAACAATCTTAAGCCTTATCTAAAGAGTATTCAGTATATCCAAAACCCCTTGATATGCCTCAAGTGGTAATTGCAAGAAAACCGCCATGATTTAATTCCAAAAAGGACAGCGATATCAAGGGGCAGTTATGCCCACAAGATATATCTTTTTGGAAATCACGGGTTTTATTCCGGAATGTTCATTACTTCAATAAGCGGTTTTCTTGCAGGTGTATTTTACAAAATAAATTTAAATTAAAAAAGTTTTTGGATGATATATTTATAGAATGATGAATTTGTCCCCATATTCAAAAGCTGTGGCGGATAAAAGGGATTGGATTCTTAGACGGTAACTTTGCGGAAGTTTCCACCAAAGGCGGACAAGTAAAATTTTCGCAAAAGTGGTATTAGCAAACCTTTTAAAGGTTGGGTTGGACTGGAATAGGTCGCTTACCTTTTGCTGATATGCAAACCTTTTAAAGGTTAGACTGGGATAGATCGCTAGGTAAAAAAATATCGTCATTCTGATGGGGTTCCCGTTATGAAAACTGATTGCCATAAAACCTGGGTATTAAGGGAACTCCAGAAGAATCTACGTTGAATTAAACCAAGTCATTTTTTCAGTTAGCAACGTAGAACCTTCATTTCCTTCGTCCATTCAGGATGACAGGGTGTTTGGTAGGTTGGGATAATTGCCCCACTCATTTGCCAGGATTTTGTCCAAACCTTCCAAAGGTTTTGGAACCTTTTAAAGGTTGGGCTGGAGTGGGTCGCTTACCTTTTGCTGATATGCAATCCTTCAGTGTTAACCTTTAATAATATAAAAAAGAAAAATACCATCCTAAAATTAGATTCTGACCATTGGGTAAGCTTGTTAGAAAAACAATCAAACATGCGCCAGCCATAAAGGGCGCAAAAGGGATTTTTCCTTTCCCATCTAATTTAAAAAAGAGCATACCCATGACCGTCAAAAAAGTAGCCAGTAAAAAGGATAAAAATAAAACTAAAACAGCAGATTCCAATCCCAATAAACCGCCAATCACAAATCCTAATTTTACATCACCCAAACCCATGCTTTCTTTTTTGAGTATCCATTCACCAATGATCCCAATCAAAAAGAGCGTCCCTGCAAAGATGAGTGCACCATAAATACCATTGAGTATTGATATGGGTAATGCTTCAAAAATATGTGCAGAAATAACCAATGCCAGTCCAAATAATATCAAAGAATCTGGAATAATATAATGCTCAAAATCAATCACACTGATGGCAATGAGTAAATAAAGCATAGAAAGATAAACCAGTAATAAAGACGAAACGCCAAAGACTGAAACCATGATAAGCGATACCAAACCAGAAAGCAATTCAATCAAAAAATATCGTGGCGAAATTGGTTTTTTGCAATGGCGGCACTTTCGATCTAAAATGAGCCAACTGATTAAAGGGATATTATCATAAGGTGCAATATCCGCCTTACACGAAGGACAATGGGATCGAGGGCGGACAATAGACTCTCCACGGGGAATCCGCCAAATCACTACATTGAGAAAACTCCCAATCATAATACCCATAAGGAAAAATAAAAGCTGATATATACTGGTTGATAGATTCATAAATCGGATTGAATCTAATATAAATGCAATGGATTGTGTCAGTCTTTTATTCATAGTTTTTTCATAATTTTGCCCGTGCCAAAAACACCAATCCATATTTCTGTCATCATCCCCACTTACAATCGGGCAAACTTTTTGGAAAGAGCCATCGATTCTGTTTTAAGTCAAACACGTAAAGTCGACGAATGCATCATTGTAGATGATGGCTCAAGCGACAATTCATCTCTCATTTTACAAAAATATCAGTCAAATGTGGGTGTCATTCGCTTGGATAAAAATAGCGGTGTTAGTCATGCACGGAATGTGGGAATGAAAATGGCGTCTGGCAATTGGATTGCGCTTCTTGATTCAGACGATGAATGGAAAGCAAATAAACTTGAACGACAATTAGAAGCTATCCATAAGAAACCAGACACGGTATTTTGCCACACAGAAGAAATTTGGATCCGTAATGGAAAACGCGTAAACCAAATGAAAAAACATCAAAAATTTGGAGGCTTTATTTTTGACAAAAGCCTGGAGCGATGCCTCATTTCGCCATCATCTGTTTTATTTCAGAAAAGTCTCTTGGGCGAGATTGGATATTTTGACCCAACCTTTCCCATTTGCGAAGATTATGATCTTTGGTTAAAAGTAAGCGCTCGATATGCTGTTCTATTTTTGGATGAACCTTTAGTCATAAAATATGCAGGACATAAAGATCAGCTTTCCCTAAACACGAGCAAAATCGAGCAATACAGAATCAAAGCTTTAGAAAATTTAGTGCTTGAACAGGGTCTGAAAATAGAAGATGAATTTTCTGCCTTAGAAATGCTTATCAAAAAATGTCATATTTATTTGTCTGGCTCCGAAAAAAGAGGGCATCAAAATCAGATACAAGATTTTCGCCTTAAAATAAAAAAATACAAAAAAAGACTCCACGAAATAAAGGCGATTATGAAAGATTTCTCGTAATTTTTACCTCATTACTTAAGCACTCTAACACACGAACACTTAAACACTTCAAATTTTGAGCATACCCGAAAAACGCGTTGCATTTCATACATTGGGATGTAAATTAAATTTTTCAGAGACGGCTACCATCTCGCGTGATTTTATGCGTCATGGATTTAAAAAAGTAGAGTTTCGAAATGAAGCAGATATTTATGTTTTAAATACCTGCTCCGTTACAGAAAATGCAGACAAAGAAGCACGAAAATTAATCCGACAAGCCAAGCGACGGAATCCAAATGCTTCTGTTGTGGTGATTGGCTGTTACGCACAATTGAAATCCAATGAAATTGCTGAAATTGAGGGGGTTGATTTGGTGCTTGGTGCTGAAGCAAAATTCAAAATATTAGCCCATTTAGAAAAAATTGATTTATCTAATGAAACGCAAATTATTCAATCAAACGTAGATACAATCAAAGATTTTATTCCCTCATTTTCCTCTAGAGAGCGGACTCGTTCTTTTCTTAAGATACAAGATGGATGTGATTACACTTGCTCTTTTTGCACCATTCCCATGGCACGAGGAAAAAGCAGAAATCAATCCATTGGAGAAACGATAAAAATCGCAAAAAAAATTGGAGAAACGGATACAAAAGAAATCGTTTTGACAGGTGTTAATATTGGGGATTTTGGGCAAGAATCTGGAGAATCCTTTTTTGAATTAATTCAAGCTCTAGATACAATTGATGGTATTGAACGTTTTCGTATTTCTTCTATTGAGCCCAATTTACTTACAAATGAGATTATCGATTTTTGTGCTAAATCAAATAAGTTTATGCCTCATTTCCATATTCCTTTGCAATCAGGATCAGACAAAATTTTAGCTTCCATGCGACGTCGATATAAACGTGATTTATATGAAAATCGTGTCGCCAAAATTAAATCCGTCATGCCTCATGCTTGTATTGGTGTGGATGTAATTGTGGGATTCCCTGGGGAAAGTGATGCTGATTTTATGGAAAGCAAAAACTTTATCCTTGAAATGGATGTGTCTTATTTACACGTTTTTACTTATTCAGAAAGACCAAATACAGATGCCATTCAAATGGACGACGCTATCTCTAAAGAAAAGCGGGCAGAACGAAGCAAATTGCTCCATATTTTATCTCAAAAAAAACAAGCTTTCTTCTATGGTAACAATCTTGGCCAAAACCGAAAAGTCCTCTTTGAAAATATGAAAAATAGAAAATTACGGGGCTATACTGATAACTACATTCAAGTGGAAATGGATGGTCCATCTGAAATGGCCAATACCATTCAATCAATCAAACTAAGAGAGATTCATGGCGACAAAATCCTAGGACAAGTTTCTAAATCTCCCACCATTAATACAATATGATTCGTCTCGATAGTATTTCTAAATCCTTTCCTGATGGTGATTTATTTAATAATGTAAATATCGCCATAAAACGAGGTATGCGCGCGGGATTGGTGGGCATAAATGGTTCGGGTAAAACCACACTTCTCCGCATCATGCTGGGGAAAACCTCTCCCGATTCGGGCAATGTTCAATTGGGAAAATCAACGACAATTGGATATCTTGCCCAAGATATTGTCGCTGGTTCTTCCATTTCAATAATAGAAGAAGTGCTCTCTGCCTTTCCAGAGGTTCGAAACTTGGAAGGAAAAATGCTGTCCTTATCTCAAGAGATTGCTCAATGTCCTGAAAAGATGGACTTGGTCAATCAACTGGGAGAAGTGCAAACGCGATTCGAGGCCTTGGGCGGATGGACTTTAGAAGAAAAAGCAAAAAAGATTTTAGGCGGACTGGGCTTCACGGATGAAAAAATGTCTGAACCTATGGATGTGTTTAGCGGTGGATGGCGAATGCGCGTTGCTTTGGCTTCCATTTTATTGCAAGAGCCAGATATTTTATTTTTGGACGAACCGACAAATCATTTGGATTTAGAAGCGACCCTTTGGTTAGAATCATTTTTAGCTGAATGGAAAGGTGGCTTGGTTATGATTAGTCACGATCGGGCGTTTTTGGATAGATCCATTAATACAATTTTGGAAATTGAATTGAGAAAGGTAACCTTATATCATGGAAACTATACAAAATATTTGGAAGAAAAAGCTCTACGATTAGAACAACATAAAAATGCTTTTCGAAACCAACAAAAAGAGATCAAAGATACGGAAAGATTTATCGAACGATTTCGTTCTAAAAATACCAAGGCTACTCAAGTGCAAAGTCGAGTCAAAAAACTTGAGAAGATGGAAAAAATTGAAGTACCGATTGAACAAAATTATTCCATGAGTTTGAGATTGCCTCAGCCTAGTCGTTCCCCACAAAATATTGCTTCTTGTCGAAATGTAAACAAACGATATGATGAACTTGAAGTTTTTAATGAGATGAATCTTACCATTGAACGCGGGCAAAAAATCGGATTGGTTGGACATAATGGCGCCGGGAAATCTACCTTATTAAAATTGTTGGCTGGGGTAGAGAATCTTACATCGGGCGCAATTCGAATTGGCGCAAATGTGGATTACGCATACTACGCACAGCATCAACTGGAAACTTTAGATCCACAGGATACGGTTTATGAGTCCATCGCAAAAGTGAGCCCAGGCTGGAGTGAAACAGACATCAGAAGCTATTTGGGTAGCTTTATGTTTTCTGGCGATGAAATTGATAAATTGATTAAAGTTTTATCTGGTGGAGAGAAAGCACGAGTCGCCTTGGCAAGGATGTTGGTGGAGCCGGCACATTTGCTTTTGTTGGATGAGCCAACAAACCATTTGGACATGATGACACGCAACGTTCTGGAAAGAGCACTTTCTCAATTTACAGGCTCTATCGTTTGTATTTCTCACGATCGTCATTTTTTGAATCACGTAACAAATCTTACTTGCGAAGTCGGAAATGGCAGTATTCGTTTATTCGATGGTAATTATGATTACTATGCATGGAAAAAGCAGGAAGAGCAATCGAAAAAGCCCAAAAACCTAAAAACAAAAACTGAATCTAAAGGCAAGTCAGATTATAAAGAACGGAAGAAAATCCGAAATCGCTTAGCTTGGATAGATAAACGATTTAAACGGATAGAAGTAGAAATCGAAACCAATCGGCTTATCATCCAAAATCCCGATTATGCTGAAGATTATGAAAAACTCCAAAATGCCATGGAAATAATGAATACTTTAGAGCTGGAATATTTAGAACTTATGGAAGAACAAGAAAAATTCAATACAGTTTAACACTATGAGTATGAGGTTAATCCTTCGTTTTTTGATAATAAGCCCTCTGGTTTTTTCCCGTTTTTAATCCCTTTATTTAATGCACTTCTTTTAGAGATGCCATATTTTTCATTTGTTAAGTCATAATTCCACATTCATGATTAGGAAACAATAGATTGAATGTTGGTATTTTTTAAAATATAAGCAACTGTCACTACACGGACAGTTATTCAATGTGGGTATTGATATTTTCCATCAAGTTAAATGGAGAATTCTCATGAAAAACATACTCAGATTATTCTTAATTGGATTTTTATTCCAATTAACACACGGTAAAAATCTCAAAATAATTTCCTCAAATTCTTTATCCAATTTTGAGCTCTTGGATGTTCATATTTCGGGCAATCATGCCTTTATTCCTGGCGGATTAGGTGGATTAAATATTGTCGATATTTCTCAACCCAATACCGTATCTGTCGTTGGAGAATATTTTGCAAGTGGCTGTGATTATGGCCGAATTTATTCTTGGATTACCCATGGGAATTATGCCTATGGAAATGGACGCGAATGTGGAGTCCATATTGTAGATATTTCAGATATTTCTAATCCTAGTTTTGTGAATATTTATGGTGCCGAGAATAGGCGATATGAACATGCTTCAGTCCTGGGGAATACTCTATTTTTTGCTACACATCAAATGGGAGTGGATATTGTTTCTGCTGAAAATCCTAATACCCTCACAAGTATAGCTATTATCCCAACTCATAATGCGTGGGCCACTTATCCTGAAAATGATTTTTTATATATCGCTGATGGAACAAGTGGCTTAATTGTTGTGGATATTTCTGATCTTGCAAGTCCAACCATTATCTCAGAAACACCCACAAGTGGTTCAGCGAAAGACTTGCTTAAAAAAGGAAATTTTCTCTTTATGGCCGTTGGGGCAGATGGCGTGGATATGTTTGACGTATCAAACCCTGAATCTCCTCAATTCATTTCAAATTATAATACCTCAGGATTCGCAACTAGAGTGGATGGAAATGATTCCCTCATTGTTGTTTCCGATTGGGATGATGTGGAAGTCTTAGGCTATTCCACAGGAGAACTTCTTCTGAAGGGATACAAAGATACGGGAGGGCGTGTTATGGCTGTCGCCATGGAAAATGACATCATATTTTCTGCAGAGTGGGCTCAATTTAGGCGCTTAAAATATCAAGATATCTTGACGGCTGACATCGATATTTCTCCTCATAGAATTGATTTCCCTAGGGTCAGAACACATGCATCAGAATCTCGCCATTTTACCATTGAAAACAATGGGAACGAAATTTTGAATATCAACGCTGTTTCTTCAACAAGCGAAGATTTTTCTTATGATTTCAATCAATTAGAAATTGATCCAGGCACGTCTGAACAAGTGACGATTTCCTACTCTCCCAATACTTCAGACTGGGTTGAAAATATTACGATTCACAGCAACGATTCTGACGAACCCTCCATTAGCATTCACGCATTTGGAAATTATCCTTATGGACCCATGCCTGGCGATCCTGCGCCTAATTTTAATTTACCAATCGTCAACGAATTTGGACACAATCTATCGTTAAATGATTTGGGTGGATCGCCTACGGTTTTTGTTTTTTTCACCGCTTGGTGACCAGTTTGTGCTCCGGAGTTTTCGGACATTGAAGTTTCTATCTGGCAGGAATATCAGGCTCAGGGTTTACAAGTAGTCGGCGTTTCCAATGAGTCGCTTGCGGTTATTGAAGATTTTATTGAAGATCAAGGAATTACTTTTCCCGTTCTCATCGATAATGCAGGCGTTTATAGCGACTATAATATCCCGGGAAGCCAAAGTCCCTTTCCGCGAGATTTTATCATAGATGCTCAAGGAATCATCCAATTGGCTAAAACAGAATATGATCCGGGTGCAATGATTAACGTGATTGAAAATCTCCTTGATATCACCGTTTCAAATAATCAGGAAATACCAATATCGCAGGGATTTAAACTTTTATCCAATTACCCAAATCCATTTAATCCATCAACAAATATTCGATTTTCGGTAAAAACACAACGATCAATCACGCTACAAATATATGATCTGAATGGACGTATGATAGAAACCTTAATCGATAAAATTGTTTCACCTGGAGAGCATGAAGTTCAATGGAATACTCAAAATCAGCCATCTGGTATTTATCTCATTCGTTTGCAATCTGGTGAATATTTTACCGCTCAAAAAATATCCTTGGTGAAATAATCATATGAAAAAGATATTTATACTCATGCCTTTCTTAATCAAGATTGGCTTATCTCAAGCATATCAAGTGGGAGATGTTCTATCAATGGAGCACCAAAATACGCCACTGATTTCCTGCGCAAATACTCAGGGAGATCTCTTTCTTCGTGATTACAATGGCGCTTTAAACGGAGGAGATTATACCGTAACACTCATTAATACATTCACATCATGGTGCACATATTGTCAGCAAGAAATTCTCCCTGTCAATCAATTATTTGAAGAACACTACGATCGGGGATTCCGTGTTGTTTCTTTTGGAAGACAATGGTATTCTCCTTATAGCTGCAGTGATTGGGCTGAATTGGGCGCGACTTATCCTTTAATTGATGATGATTCTTTGATGGTATGGTCTTGGTTTGGACTCGGAACTGTGCCTCAAAATATTATCTTGGATCACAATATGATCGTTCAATATTCTGTTATAGGATATAATCATTCTGAACTTGTAAACATTCTCGAGCAATTACTTTCTGAACTTCCAACTGTTTCCACTAAAACAGAATCTTTTCTTCCTGGGGAATTTGAAGTGACCGCTATTTTCCCAAATCCATTTAATCCGACTACTTCAATCACTCTTGAATTAAATCATGAAACAGATGTGAATTTAATTGTGAGAGATATTTCTGGAAAAATAATCGATTCAAAACAATATTTCAATTTACCTGCTGGGAAAAATAATATCAAATGGGATGGGAAGAATTTTGCCAGTGGACTCTATTTTTTTCAACTTTCAGCTGAAAATTGGACACAAACAATCAAAGGGAGTTTGTTAAAATAATGAAAAAGAAACTTAACGGGAGTGTCTGATGAAAAAACTATTTTTCTTATCCTTCTTTTTATTACTAGGAGCATGTAAAGATGCAGATTTACTCGCATCTGACCTTGAATCGAAAGATTGGTTAGTTGATAACAACTTTATCCGCCAAGGATGTTTTGCTGGGAAAGATTGTATTCCAAGTCTTCAACAACCCCATAAATCTTTAGTGGATGGAGATGATCTTGAATTTCTTGACGACAATGATCTCGTTGTTGGGATTTGGGATGGGGAACAATATGTCGCATTTCCCCATTCTATTTTAGACTGGCATGAAATTATCAATGAGAATGGATATAGTATTTCTTATTGTCCACTGACTGGAAGTGCTTTACATTTTGAGACAGAAAGTGAATTTGGCGTCTCCGGACTTTTATATAATAGTAACTTAATTATGTATGATCGTAATTCGGATAGCCACTGGCCCCAAATGTTTTTGAAAGCTGCAGAAGGATCTCGCCAAGGAGATCAGTTAGTAATTAAAACATTGATTGAAACAAATTGGGGGACTTGGAAAAAATTATTTCCAGATTCCAAAATTGTAAATTCACAAACAAACTATTCCAGAAATTATGATGCCTATCCTTATGGACAATATCGGACCTGTAATTCACAATCATGTGGCGACTATATCTTTTTCCCTGTGCCTCCTGTCGATAATCGCTTGCCCGAAAAAACGCGCGTTTTATCTATCATTTCTGAGAATACACAAAAAGCATTTCCTCTCAAAAATTTTGAAGAACCAACATTATTGAATGAAATCATTGATGGAAAACATTATTCAATCATTCTTTCTTCCAAAGAAAAAATAGGGATTGCTTTTGAAACATCGTCTCCACTTTCTATCGCAGAATGGAGTATAGAAAACGGTACCATTCTCCTTGAAAATGAAAATGGAGATCAATGGGATATCCTCGGGAAATCAATTGATGAAAATTCAAATGATCTTATTGGCGCAAAAGCCTTTATTTCTTATTGGTTTTCTCAGGCAGCTTTTTACCCAAACACAGAAATACATTTATGAATCACATAAAATTATGCTTCATCATACTGATGTTGATTCATCCATTATTCGGACAGGTGTGCTGCTCTCTTGTGGGCACCGTTGATCGTGGTGGTGGCGGAGCAGCTTCATTAAACTGGGGAACGCATTGGCCATCCAATTTTGACAATAAAAAGTCATTCAAATGGGCCAGTGGTATCAATACTAGCCATACAGCAGATGAAGCCTTAAATATTCGTTATGGTGCCTCATTAAGTGTTCATGGACTATTGTCTCACTATATTGGACAGCGGACTATTGGCTATCTGAAAATCGAAAGTACTTGGCTACAAATTGAAGAATTTTTATCTTTTTCAAATAGTAGTAGCCAGATTAATCAATTGGGATTTCGAACAGGATTTCGACATTTACTTCCAGAAAAATGGGGCTTTATATTTGGAGAATTGCGTTTACCAAAATCGCCCACATTCGCAAATCCTAAATTTCCATTTACAACCGGGGCGGTCCCCGTTTTTATGATTGGATACACCAATCAGATTCAGATGCCCTGGGCAATAAAGTCTCCTTTGTTCCTGCCCGAATTATCATGGTCCGTTTCATTGGCTAAAAACCAAAAAATGCAAGCTGATGTTTATCTCGATGATGAATTGAATGCTCATATTTCTTCTTTCGTTTATTCGATTTATCCATTAGCTATTATCCCTTTTATAAGCATACAGGCTCAGAAATTACTAGCGCCACTCTCTCCTTGGGAATCTGAACGGCAAACTCGCAGACTAAATGTGATGACATTTGGTTTGGACTTTACCCCCACTCACCATAATTGGAAGTGGATTCACTTACGCTTTGACCTCCCCATTTACCAATGGACTTCAAATGGTAATTTCCCAGATGGGGCCGAACCTGTTCCTCGAGTTTCCCTTTCAATCACCAAAAGCGGTACCATTAGAAATAGCTGGGGAAATGAAAAATAAATATCTTATATTCTCTCTTTTGCTCGTGGTTGCTTGTGAGCCCGTTTTGGATGAGAACCCCAATCCTTCCATTTTAGGTCATTGGACAATACAAGACAATAATGATTCAGATACCCTTTTGCTTTATTTTTCACTGACTTGGAATTTTAAACAAGAAAATTTATTGGTTGAAAAAGGATGTTCTGATACACAATGCTGGCAAGAAGAACTTCGTTGGAATATGATACAAGATTCATTACAAATTTTTCGGTTTGATTATTTACTTAAAATGGGTCAAGTCACTATCGAGACGGATAGACTCATTATTGCATGGAATGACTTTAATAAATCCATTTTTTTAAGAACGGATGATGAATAAATATATTCAAGAAATACGGATATAAGGGCTTCCTTGAAATGGGTCTGAATAGGGGAGCCCTATCATATCATATAACTTTGCAGGGACAGAAATATCCCCAAGATATAAATCGCCTAAACTCATTTTATTTTCAGAATTATCCATACCCACTTTTGGTAAGGCTAGCGTCAATGTTGCCCTTGCTTGAACAAAAAAAGATTGCTCCATTTTTTTATCAAATTTGAAACCACTTGGCGCATCCAATGAAATAATAATTTTTGATGGAAATCGAGTCAACATCTTCACCGCTTCTTTTGTTTGTCCATGTAAAGCACCTTTAAGGCCATAGCCAATCATGGCGTCAATCAGCAAATCGGATTTAGCAATTAATTTCTCTAATTGGGTAGCGCTTGCTTGAATGATTTGGCGAACCGGTAATGCGCTTAATATGTTCCACTGCTTTTCAGGAATGGGTTTTAACTTTGATGCTTCTGCCATAAGAACTACTGTTATATCAAATCCTCGATTAGATAAATGGCGAGCTGCCACCATTCCACCTTCACCATTATTTCCAGATCCACATAATATCGATATTTTAGGTGAATCCGGTAATTTATTAGGAAGATAGTCTTGGCTTAATTGCGCTAATGTCCTTCCCGCATTTTCCATCATTTGAATTAAGGATATTCCAAATTCATTTATCATCAATCGATCAAGCTCTTTCATCTGATCAATCGTAATGAAAGAAAATTTATTTTTCATTTACTTTTGACATTTGGATCATCAACTGGTTTGACGATTGATATCCAAGAGTTCGGGAAATTTCTTTACCAGATTCATCCAATAATATCACCACTGGAATAGCTGAAATATTAAAATCTTGCGCTGTTTTTCGCCCTATTGGATCGTCCACATCAATTTTAATGGCAATGAACGCTTCAAGCGTGGTTTGGATTTCTGAATTTTTAAAGGTTGTTTGATCCATTTTAACACAATTATGACACCAATCAGCATGAAATTTAATGAATATAAGCTTTCCTTTCATTTTGGAAATGGTTTGGGCTTCTGCCAAATTCAAGCCCGTAAATACCGTCTTGTCCACTGCAAAGATAAAAGTATTTAAGAAAATGAGGATTAATAATATGGTTTTTTTCATGTTTAACTCCAAATTTTATTTTGAGGAATATGAATCTCTAATTCAATTTTAACCTTATCTTTCACTTTCATAGGACCCATCCCGGGAGCTTTTATTCCATAATTCTCTAAACTGACCTCCGTTGTGCCTTTTACGGATAATCCTTGCTTATCTTTTAGAAGGAATAAATCTAAATGATGGCTTTTTTCTATCCCATTTATTGTCAGAATTCCGTCTAATAAAACTGATCCTTCCTTTAATTCATATCCGGTTTTAGCCGTGAATGTGATTGTTTTATATTTATTATCAAAAATAGATAATCTCATATGTGCATCTCTCATCCAATTTTCAGTCGTAATCCGTTTTATAGGAATGGAAACATCTACAGTCCGTACACCATCTATCGGATCTGAAACTTGAATATCAAAATATTCAACTATGACCGGGAATGATTCGCCCTTCGTTAAAAATACGCTTCCAGTTATTTGACCTGAGTCATTTGTTAAGGTAAATGCACCCATGGTGATTAAGGGTAAAAACAGGAGTGCTATTCGTTTTTTAAATGATTTTTTCATGGTTAGTCCTTTCTTAATGGTCAATGGAATCAATTAAATCATGGGCAATTTTATATTGCCATGATGATATAAAACTGTCAATCAAACGACAGTTTGCTTAAAATTTATATATTTTTTCTCATCAATTTCCGTCGCCTATAATCGATAGTGTCAACGGCTCTCACAGCATATTCCTGTGCAGTATAAACTTGCTTCATCATGGGCTCATCTTCTCGTTTTGCCATATCTCCAACGGCAAATAATCCTTTGATAGATGTTTCACCTTTATGATTAATCCAAACATGACGTTTTTCTTTTGCTTGCTTTTCGTCCATGAGTCGAGCGTTTAATTGTTGCGCTAAATCATTGTAAACACGATGCAATCCAAGAGAAACTAATCCAAATTTTACATTGACGGATTCATGAAGCTCAAATTCAAACCCATATAATTGTTTGACACCTTCACTCATTAAACCTTTAATGGGTTCAAAAATAATTTCTACTCCATATTTTTCCAAAATTGCGATTCTATCTTCTGATATTTCTACTTCATGCCCATTGCTTAAAATATATGACTTATTCTTATATCTTTCATGGAGCATCATGGCTAATTCTGCCGCCACATTAGAATGGCCAATCACAGCAACAGAATCATCGCTTGTCAAATGACCTTCACAGCGAATACAATATAAAACTTGCTCACGATTTGCAAACGGATAGATCCATTTTGGTGTTTCTTCCCATTCCCCTTTTTTATTTTGCTTTAAAATATGAGGTTGCTCGTCCATCACGCCTGTGGATAAAATGACTGATTTCCCTTCATATTTCTCTTCTTCAAGTTCAATTATAAACCCAGATTCTGTTTTTTCTAATTGAAAAACTTCCTTTTCTAACAGCGTCATATTTGGGAATCCCTTTTCAATGCGCTGAATGGTGTTTTGAATTAACATCCTATTGTTAATATGGTAATGTTCATTTTCAAGATACGCAATGGCTTCGTTTTGTTTATGTTTTTTCAAGGTTTTAATGGCTTGGTTTTTGATAATATCTTCATGGAAGCCCACAATATTATCCAAATTCATTACCCATTGAGAACGACTTCGTTTTCGATTCTTTTTCGAGCCTAAAATCCAAAGCGTATTCATTCCATTTTGAGCAGCGCGAAGTGCAGAAGCTGACCCGCCAATGCCTCCGCCAATAATAATAACATCAAACATAGTTTAATCCTTTTCTAATTGAGTCCAATTCTTAATTTTAAAATTTCCTACTGATTCAACTGTTTCATAAATCTCATCGATCGTCTTTTCTGATAAATAATAAACAACAGTAAACTGTCTTGTCTCTTGATCAAATGTGTGTGTTTTTATATTTTTCAACCCATCCAGGGCATTTTCGATATTAGTCGGTCATCCCATTCATAGTATGCCACCACGAACATCCATCCCTTCCACGCCAAAAGTTACTGTCCTTACAGATTCATTTTTTGTGCAAAATGACAGTGATACCATGATCATTGTCATCAAAGATATTTTCATCGTTCCTCCTCAATAAATGATTTTATTTCGCTTATTGGTAGATGATCCCCAATATTTTTTCCATAATAAGCCGTGTGAATTATTCCATTTTCACCAATGAGAAAATCTGCTGGAATCATGGCTAAATCGCCCTCCATTTTCCCTGGCAGAAATCCTTTTAGCATGCCTTTCATCGCTGTTGGCAATCCCGCCAAATATCCGACCCAAGATGATTCCACATTATATTTTTTATATAATTTTCTTTCCGGATCGGGAATAATTGGAAAGAGCAAATCGTCCTTTGCAATATAGTCCAAAATACTATCTTTTGGAGACTCAAACACAGCCAAAATATTAAATCCATTTTGCTTTAAGTCGTCATAAGCTTTTGTTAATTCATGTATCCGTAAGTTACATGCTGGACAAGATGCGTATCGAAAAAAAGATAAGATCCATTTGTTCTCCTTATATTTCTTTGTGGAATGCTCATTTTCAAAAATATCTTTGATGAAAAAACTTGGAGCCACTTCACCTTGTTTTAATCGCATAATTTGATACTCTTTCGAATTTGAATCATCATGTTTTTACCTTAATAAATGGAACGATTAAAAGTTTGGCTAAACCAATTTTTTGTGTATTTTGATATTTATTTAATCCGATATCCATCATTTGATGCCCATTACTCGGCTGAGCCAAATAATTGCCAAAAATATAATCCCACAAGGATAAATTGAACCCAAAGTTTGTATTATATTCCTCAGAAATCACGGAATGGTGGACGCGATGCATATCTGGTGTAACCACAAAAATTCGAAGCACTTTATCTATGGCTTTCGGTATTTGAATATTGCTATGATTGAACATGGCCAATCCATTTAAAATAATTTCAAAAAGCAAAATAGCCAAGACTGGGACCCCGAGCAAAATAACAAAAACACATTTTAATAAAAAAGATATCAAAATTTCAATCGGATGAAATCGTGCACCAGTTGTTACATCCATGTCTTGATCGATATGATGAATTTGATGCAATCGCCAAAGTATTGGAATTTTATGGAAAATAAAATGTTGAATATAAATAATGAAGTCAAGAAGAATGATTGAAAGAAGAATAGATCCAAGATGGGAAATTGAAATCATGTTAAAGAACCCCCATTGGTTTTGATTCGTTATAAAAGCAATACTCGCCGTAGAAAATGGAATGAACACAACAATAAATAGACTATTAATCGTCATTAAAACAAAGTTCGTAGGCCAGCGTTTTTTTCGGTTAAATCGAAGATCTCGTTTTGGTTTAAGTACTTCCCAAATACACATTGATGTCAGCATAATTAAAAATATACTAAGCCGAATAATCAATTCATTCATGAGTCATACTAATAAAGACCCGGGTTCGGTATAGGGATAAATTTCTTCATAGGTCATAACCTGAGCCATGCTGATGCGTCTGAAAATATGGCTTCTATCCAAATCTTTTGATGAATTCAAACCAGAAGCTGCCATAAGTTCTGCAAAACTATGTAGCGTTTCATGGTGAAAATTGGCAACACGTTTTGATTTGTTTTCGACATCTAATCCTCGCATCAACGATTTATCTTGGGTCGCAACGCCCACGGGACAGGTATTATGATTGCATTTCAACGCTTGGATACACCCCAACGCCATCATCATTCCCCGAGCGCTATTGATCATATCCGCACCCAATGCAATTATTTTCGCAATATGAAATCCCGAAATAATTTTCCCCGATGCAATTAGTTTTATCTCCTCTCTTAATCCAAAGCCTACTAATGTATCATGGACAAATGCCAAAGCATCTCGCAACGGCATTCCCAAGGAATTAGAAAATTCAACCGGCGCAGCACCCGTTCCTCCTTCACCACCATCAACCGTAATAAAATCTGGTTTAATGCCAGAGGAAGTCATGGCTTCACATAATTCAATAAATTCTTGTTTACGTCCCACACATAACTTGAAACCAATCGGCTTTCCACCCGATAATTCTCTTAATTTTTGAATAAATCGCATTAAACCTTCCCCATCACCAAAAACTGAATGTCCTGGTGGCGAATGGACATCTTTATAGGGTTCAACATGACGAATTTTTGCAATTTCTTCCGTATTTTTTACCGCGGGTAAAATACCGCCGTGACCCGGTTTTGCGCCTTGAGATAATTTGATTTCAACCATTTTCACTTGTTCAAGACTTGCATTTTCTTTAAATGTAATGGGGCAAAATTCCCCCTCTTCTGTTCTAGATCCAAAATAACCAGTTCCGATTTGCCAGATTAAATCACCGCCAAATTTCTTATGATAAGGACTGATTCCACCTTCGCCTGTGTTGTGAGCAAAATTGTCCATTTTGGCGCCTTTATTTAGAGCCATGATTGCAGTCTTGCTCAACGCCCCGTAACTCATAGCTGAAATATTCATCAAACTGGCAGAATAAGGTTTTTTACAATCGGAACCACCAACCATCACACGTGGATGAGCATCAACATTCTTTGGATTTTTTGCATACAATGAATAATCCATCCATTCATATCCTTCACTATAAACATCCATCTGTGTGCCAAAAGGAACCGTGTCATTGACTTTTTTGGCTCTACGATAAACCAAAGATCGGTAAATACGATTTATAGGTCTGCCCTCTGTATCTGTTTCCACAAAATATTGCATTATTTCAGGACGAATTTTTTCCAAAAGATAGCGCCCATGGCCAATCACTGGGAAATTTCTTCTAATCGCTTGGTGGGGTTGCATCATATCTAAAATGCCGATTAAAGTGATGGGGCCGACCACAATTAGACTCCATATAATGGCTGGCCAAAATTGATAAATAATGCCAATTATGCCGAATAGTAAAATGGCAACGATAACAAATTTATTTCTAACACTCATTTCTTATTCCTTCACTTTAATAGGATGATTGAATTGACAAGATGGAAAATAATACTTTTTCCTTAATCCTCTTATCTTGCTATTTATATTTTTCTACCTTCTCCACGAATGAAATTTCTTCACCCAATTTAACAAACCTTCTGGTGCGTGTGCTTTTTTCCAATTACCTGCCAAATATTTATTAGCTTCTCCCATAGTTGGATACGCATGAATGGTGCCCAGAATTTTATTCAATCCCAATCCGTATTTCATGGCAAGGACAAATTCCGCCAAAAGGTCTCCCGCGTGTGCGCCCACAATAGTAGCACCTAAAATCGTATCTTTACCTTTTGGAGTAATCACCTTTACAAAACCACTGTCTTCTCCATCGGCAATGGCTCTGTCCAAATCATCTAAGCCATAACGGGTAATTTCAAAATCAAGGCCTTCTTCTAAGGCTTCTTGTTCGTTTATTCCTACGCGAGCCACTTCCGGATCGGTGAAGGTTGTCCATGGAATTACTCTATAATCCGTTTTGAATTTTTTGAATGGACTGAATAAACTGTTCACCGCAGCATACCAAGCCTGATGCGCAGCAAAATGGGTAAATTGATAGGGACCGGTTACATCTCCTACAGCATAAATATTCGGGTAATTCGTCCGCAAAAAGTTATCCGCTTCGATGGTGCCATTTTTTCGGATTTCCACGCCCAGCTCTTCCAAACCAAACCCCGTAACATTTGCCTTTCGCCCTAAAGCCATAATAATTTCATCAGCTTCAATATTGAGTTTATCGGGCTTGCAATTACATGTTACGACTTTTGAGCCATGTTCATTTTTAAATCCTTCAACCATGTGTCCTGTTAAAACAGTGATACCTTCTGTTTCAAATTTTTCCCGAACCGCACCACTCACTTCTTTATCTTCTTTCAAAAGCAGACGATTCATACCTTCGAGTATTGTAACGTGTGATCCAAATCGAGAAAATGTCTGTGCCAGTTCGCAACCAATAGGACCGCCGCCAACCACAACCAATCGTTTGGGTAACTCACGCATATTCCATAAGGTGTCGCTGGTGAGTGGATTTACTTGTTCAATTCCCGGAATGGGTGGGACTAATGGACGAGCTCCTGTTGCGACGACGATATTTTTTGTGGTCAAAATTTCACCATTCACTTCCACGCGATAAGGATCGAGAATCTTCGCTTCACCTTCATACACATTCACTCCTAATTCAGAATATCGTTCCACAGAATCATGGGGTTCAATTTTTTTAATCACATTATGAACTCGGTCCATGACTTTTGCAAAATCATATTTTATTTCCGCAGAATCAAATCCCCACTCTTTTGCTCTTTCAGCATAATAAAGCATCTTGGCAGATCGAATAATTGCTTTGCTGGGCACACATCCCGTATTTAAACAATCTCCACCCATTTTATGTTTTTCGATTAAGGCGACTTTCGCTTTTACTGCAGCCGCAATGTAGGCAGAAACCAATCCGCCGGACCCGCCACCAATAACCACCATATTATAATCATAATGCATTGGTTTTTTGGATTTCATTCTATTTTTCCTTCTTTTTAAATGTTCAACTAAATTTTTTGAGATAAGTGGGAAAACACCCAAAAGTGCAAATGCCAAAATCATATTGAGCGATAAAATGCCCGACAAAGATTCTAATTTGCTAATTTGCGTCCCTGCATTTACGAAAACCGCTGTTCCCGGCAACATCCCAATTTGACTTACGAATGCATACGTAATAATACCAATATAAGTTTTCGCAAAAGCGGCATTCACCAGAAAAAATGGGAAAACCGGGCTCAACCGAGACATAAATAAAAATAATGCTCCATCTTTTTCTACGCCATGATTCACCTTTTTCATGATGGGCTTCAACTTTTCCTGAAATGCATTTCGGAATAAATACCGGCAATTGATCATGGCCATCGTTGCGCCGATTGTGCTGGCAAATGATACAAGAATGGTTCCGGTTACCAGCCCAAAAATAGCACCGCCGGCAATCGTCATAATGGTTGCGCCGGGCAAGGAAAGCATAGCCATAATAATATAAATCCCGGAATAAATAGAAATCGTTTTGACTTTGTTGGCCAAATAATATTCATTCAAAGTGGACTGCTGGGATTTCAAGTATTCAAAATTCAAAACCTGCCCCAAGTCAAAAATGTAATAAGAAGCCACAACCGTAGCAATGGCAAATAGTAGTAAACTCTTTTTAATCATATTTTTATTTCTCTTTGACAGGATTTACTGGATGAACAGAATGTATAAAAACATACTTCATTTTATGATTTTTATTTTTTCATCCAGTAAATCCTGTTATCCTGTTCCTTTTATCTTGTTAATTCAATAAAATCTATCCAAGCCGTTGTCGATTCTCCCGTATTATCAGAATCACTCATAATGGCAAGACTGGCTTTTTTAGGTGGCTCTTCACCAAACGCTTTTCGATAATCTTTTAAAATATTTACATTTTCTACCATCCATTTTCCTACATTCGTTTTTCCTTTTTGTAGCAGTATCATTTGCGCTTTTTCCGTATAAGAATTAGGAATGATTTTTTCCGAATAATTTTTATTCGCCCAAATATAATTCAAACTGCTGTGGGGCGGATATTCTCCATAAAATAATTTTGCCGATTCGTATAGCGCCGATTCCCAAAAACCTGCTGACTTTGGGTCATATTCAAACATAACATAAATCCGAACAGGATAATCATCTCCCATTTTTTCCTTTGCATTTCCTTTTGAATATACATTGGAAACTTTCCACTTCCACCGTAGCAATGGCGATTCATTCACGTTAAAAGACTTTTCCCAAATCAAGCCCGAAGCAGAATTATTTGACTCTGCTTTTAAATAAGATTCGTTGAAATTTCCTTGCTCAATGGAATATTGTGTATGTTTTTCGATCTTTTCAAACGTGAGTGGTTTCCAATTATTTATCGATTCAAATGGTTCCAATAAAATGGATTGGCTGAAAATAACAGAAACAAAGAAAAATAAATTTGCCCAAAGAATGAAACGGGCAAAACAATTGTTTTTATGAATCATTTATCTCCCGTTTTTTCCTGACCTTTGTTCCAAAAAATCATTTTCCAATTGTACGCCCAAAGTAAGAACGTTTCGATTAACAAAATTAAAATAATTGATAACCAAAATAATATGGAGAATTTGTTGATCTGTGAATCCTAACGTTTTTAATTCGTCAATTTCATTTTTAGATGTTTTATGAGGCGATTCGGTTATTTTTTCTGCCAATAATAAAACAGCTAAATCTTTTTTATCCAGTGTCTTGCTAATCGAAGACCAATCTCTAGTTTGAATCCATTTTAATAATTGATTGTCCTTCAAAATGTCTGACAATGGACGGCTATGATGCTGGATACAATAATGACATTTATTCGTTGAAGAAACGATCACGGCAATCATTTCCAATAATTTTCTGGAAAGACCCGTAAATCTCGATTTAAACATAAGCGTGGTGTATAAATGAAAATGATCTTCTAATGTTTGGGGTAAAAGAGACTGTAATTGCATCACCTCTGCAACCTCTCCGCGAGAAGATTGAATTTTTTGATATATTTTATCCAACTCCCCATCTGCTTTATTTGAGGGAATCGTTTTAATCCATGTCATCTAATAATTTTCTGATATATCATTTTTTTCTTGGCTAAGTAAATTTAGAAAGGGGAACAATTTCTTAATTGTTCCCCTTTTAAGATTTCATAATTTGGATTAGGCGTTTGCTTCGTTTGCGCCATTTCCTTTGACGGCAAAAAACAATGCAATTGCTAAAATAAGCACTTGAAATTCCATGCCTTTTCCTGGCATATCTGGACTCATATTTACTGAATTCCAGCCATTTTGCGCATGAACCATTCCAATGGCGCCAACCATGGGCACTGCCATTAAAAGCCCTGCAATCCGTGTGGCCCAATCAGGGCCCAATCCGCCCCATAGTATTAATATAGCTCCGCCTACTTCCATCATAGCCAGCATATAAACAGCAATAACAGGCATGCCCATCATATCAGCCATTCCCTGCGCCATCATAAATTTCGGGAATCCATGATACAGAAATGTTGCTGCCAGTGATGCGCGAGGCAGCCAATGACCCAATCCTGAAAAGTTATTCAATGTATTCATTTTATTTCTCCTTTTTTTGGTTAATGAATTTTTATTTTTCTAGTACACTTTTATTTTTTTTGAAGTATCTAGCGCTTTTATTTTTTTATCAAATTGCTCCAAATCAATACCACCCAAATACCACAATTGACGATCAACCCAAGTCGCTGGTGTAATAAAGCTTTGCAATCCTTTCGGCGCACGCTCACCTTTTTCAATATCAAAAGTACTAAGCTTTATATTAGCGTGAGATTGCTTGTATTTTTCCAATTCAGTGATAACTTCGTCGCAAATTAAGCATGAAGCCCTGGTAATCACTTGAACCTGATGTATATTTTTATTTTTTTCAATTTTTAACATGGCGTATTTTATTTATACTCATCTAAACGAATCTGTCCGCAGACTGACACTTATTTGTTTTGCTTCCAACTTTTATCACGAATCAATAAATGTCGACGGGAATATTTAATTTTATTTTCTGTAACTAAATCATTTAAAATTGTATTCACTGTCTGCCGTGCAGTAGCGGTCAAATCAGCAATTTCTTGATGGGTTAAAAAAGGTCGCACCATCACGCCATCCACCATTTTTTTTCCAAAGTTTTTTCCATATCGCTTTAAAAAAGCAATGATTCTTTCTTTCGCATTTTTAAAGACCAAATCCTCAATTTTTGCTTCGATTCTTCGCAATTTAAATCCAATAAATTTGTTAATACTCAAATTCAATTTGGGATTCGATAACATCATGTCTTGAAAAATATCTTTATTGATAGAACAAACAACCGCATCCTCCACAACTTCGGCTATATTTTCATGAACATCCTGCCCCAACAACGAACCTTCACCAAAAATTTCGCCTGGACCTAAAAGTTGCATGGTTGTAATTCGTCCATCTTCAGATATTCGGGAAATCTTTATCTTCCCCGCCTTTAAAAAATAAATATTATTACTGCTCTCATCTGGAAAATAAATAATGTCCTTCTTTTTGCTTTCCTTCATCCTAGACATTTTATTCATTCTCTCCATGGATGTAGTATCTATTCCTTGGAATAAATTGAAATTTTGCAAATACCATATTTTTGTTTTTTCTGACATATTTATTTTAAGCTTAATAACTTGAAAAAATTGGAGATCGCCACGTCCTTCATTTTAGCGAGATCGAAATTATCTACTGCCTTTGCATTAAAAATTTCTTGCTCAATAAAAAACATTAATACTGCAAAATGAAATAATCTTACTTGCAGAGGAATATCAAAATTTTTATTGAATCCCCAATAAGTCTGACCATATTTAATTCTATCCTCCATAATATGCCAAAAACCATTTTTTATTTGTAGATATTTATTTTTACCCATTTTACCGCCATCCATACTTACTTGGAGCAAGAGACGTAGATATGCCGATCTTTCAGAAGAGACTTCAATCATGCTAGATAAATAACAATCAATAAATAATTTGAAATCATCAATTGTTATGATGTTTTTCGCTGGAATTAAAGGATGAGTCGTCTTTTCGTAACGAATCATTATTTGCTGAATAATATCACTTTTTGAATTGAAATACTTGAACAGCGCCCCTTCCGAAATTCCACTTTCCTTTGCAATCTCTGCAGTGCGAATAGATTCCAAAGGCTTTCGACCAACTAAGTTTAATGTGCTCTCCAAAATGTGTTGGATGCGATCTTCTTTCTTCATTCGTATTGTAGCCATAAGATAATATAGTAAGCACTTACTATATTATGAAAGAAAAACTTTTTGATTATTTCATTATCGATTAAGAAACTTACTTTTTTATAAAATAAGCAGGGGAAACAAAAGCTTCCCCTGCTCTATAAGTAAACCCGCACAAGTGCGAGACTGACGTTATTTATAATCTAATTTTCTGACTCGTTTGCATATCCTCTTACAAACGTAGCTAAACTTACGAAGTGGTCAAAAGATTCTACAATACTCACAAGTAAGTATTTTTGGCCTTTTTACCTAGTATTTTTGACCTTTTTACCTAGTACTTCCTTTTTTTTGCCATTTTCCACGTAATTTCTTAGGTCATTCAAAGTGAAACTTTTTAATGGTGCATAAAATAAACATTCTGAAATTTAGACTGCTTTGGGCCACGCTTCTGTGCTCAACGTTCTTGCAAGCTTTTGATTCTATTGATTTATCTACACAGGATATCTACATCAAAAAAGGATTTGAAAAAGGGTGGGTCAATCAAAATCCTAAAAGTGAAGACGGATGGCGTCACATTGCTGGCGATCCATCAGGGGAGCGCTCTCTGAGTATTCGTAGACTGAAATTATCTGGCGTTGAAACTCATACTTTTCTTTCTTTAAAAAACCCACCCGCAGAATCTTTTACTTTTCTCATTCCAATAGATTTAAATGAATCACAGATATCTTCGCCAGAAGCACTGGGTTTATATTTAATTGGCATTGCGTATAATTGGGAAATCTTTTTTAATGGCGTAAGTATTGAACGAAAAATTTTTCCTATCACAAATGGACATCTTGATAAACCGATTAGAGGAAAACAGCGGATTATTCCTATTCCTAAAAATTTACTGAAGAAAGGTGAAAATATTTTAACACTTCATATTATGGGTAGTCCTGCCTATCTCGGAACTGGATTGTATTATTCTGGACCTTATTTGCTTGGTCCGATGTCGGGATTTTTAGAAAAAAGATTGCCTCTTTTTCAATATGGTTTAGTATGGTTTTATTTTACACTTGGCACCTTCTGGTTATATATGTTCCTGCGAATTTCTGGAAAAATAAATTATTTATTTTTCACTGGATGGACCTATTGTGTCTCCATGTATAATTTGAGTAGAGTTGACTTTCTAACCCAATGGCTCAATACGGGGATTTTTACTTTCAAGATGGAATATTTTAGTATATTTCTCTCTACATTTTTCTTTATTGCGTTTATTGAACATATCCTTTTCAAAAAACTGACGCACTATGCCCTTTATGGGATGTATTATTTTGGAGGATTGGCCTTTTTGACTATTTGGACACCTGTCTCTTTTATGAATGACCTTCTATGGGTATGGGAAGTTTCTGTGTTGATTCCTATTGTATATTTGACCTATCAAGTGATTCGACATTTTTTTATCAGTCTAAAAGAAGATGCCAAGGATAATGATTTCTTGCGTTATATATTTTTTTCCCAAACTGGAAATCTCTTTCTAGGTGTAATCATATTATTTTCACTCCTAGTAATAGATATCTTTTTTAAATTTTTCTATTTTGAAAATTCCTATTCCTTTTTAAATATTACAGGTTCTCTCTTTTTTGCTCTGGCAGTTTCAGGGGCCGTGTTTAAAAATTTCATTAACGCCCACTTAGAAACAAGTTCCTTTAATGAAGCCTTAGAGAAAGAAGTCCAGAGGAAAACAAAAGAAATCACAGAAACTAAAAACCAAATTGAAACGATTTTTAATACTGCTTCTAGTGGATTGGCGCTGTTTGATCCCCAGATGGTTTTAATCGAATGCAATGAAGCATACTTAGATTTATTTGGCTATACGTTTGAAGAATATAAAAAGCTTGATTTAGATGATTTTTATTCAAAAAAAGAAAAAGAAAAGATATTGGAATTTCGTAAAACTAGTATTCCTTCAAGAACCAAAAGTATTGAAATCTATGTAAAAAGAAAAGATGGGAAATCTTTTTTGGCGATCATTTATGCATCGCACTTAATGGATGATCAAAAATTACTAAAGGGCTTTGTTGTGGCAATACGGGATATTACAAAGGAACGACAAGCCGAAATAGAATTAAGAAAAATATCTGAAGAATTAATGGGAATTTTTCATGCCATTCCGGATCTCTTTTTTAGGCTTAATCAGAAGGGCGAAATCATTAACTATAAAGCGGATAATTTGGAAGATCTTTACGAATATCCAGAGGATTTTCTCGGAAAAAAATTAACCGATATCCTTCCACCTGACGTGGGAGAAAAATTAATGGCTGGAGTCGAAGCCACACTTTCTTCTCATGAACTGGTCTTGGTGGAATATTCACTTGCTTTCAAAGATGAGCCTAAATATTATGAACATTATGAGGCACGCATGCTTCCTGTACCTAATCAAGAAGTATTGGCAATTGTTCGAAACATCACTCAAAATGTTGAAGCAAAAAATACAATTCAATTTCACAGAGAACAACTCAAACGCCTTTCCCAAAAATCACTCCAAGCTCTGGAAGATGAACGGGCTCGAATCAGTCGTGAATTGCATGACGAAGTTGGGCAAGCTTTGTCAGCTGTTAATTTAAATCTCCAGCGGATTAAATTGGAAATAGATCAAAAAGATATTAATGCTCAAAAAAATATTGATGATTGCCAACTATTAGTCCAAACGACCGCTGATAGTATCCATCAATTTTCTTTTGAGCTTCGACCCTCTATTTTGGATGATTTAGGATTAATTTCTGCTATGAATGCCCACGCTCGTGGTTTCACTAATCAAACAAAATTAGAAATCAATCTGAAAAAAGATGCCTCAATTAATATTTCAGATGATCACATAAAAATAACCCTCTATCGAATATTTCAAGAATGTTTAAACAATGTAGCAAAACATGCGAATGCAAGCAAAGTGGATGTGATGCTTAAAATGGAATCAAATAATATTTGTATGCATATTAAAGATGATGGGGTTGGCTTTAAAACATCAGAAATACAAGACACTATTTTGCTAAAAGGGTTGGGGATTACGGGTATGAAGGAACGGGTTGATTATGTTGACGGAACATTTCTCATCCATTCTGAACCCAATATTGGAACGGAAATCACAATTAATATTCCCTGTAATAAAACTGGAGTTTCTCATGACAAATAAAAATATAAGCGTTTATATCGCAGATGATCATACCATCGTTCGAGATGGATTGAAATTAGTTTTAGCGTCTGTTCCTAACATAGATATCATTGGAGAAACAGACAATGGACTCAGTGCTTCAAATGAAATTATAAAGCTTAAGCCTGATATTACTTTGATGGATATAAGCATGCCAAACATCAATGGACTTGAAGTAACTCGATCCGTTTTGAAACAAAATCCTAAATTGAAAATTATTATTTTATCCATGTATTCTGATGAAGAATATGTTTTAGAAGCGCTTGAAGCAGGTGTTTCTGGATATTTAGTCAAACAGTCTGCCGCTGATACACTCATTCAAGCCATTCAATCTGTAATGCAGGGAAATCCATTTTTTAGTCCCGAAATTTCTGGTGCTGTGTTAAAGGCCGCAAAGCAAGGAATTCAAAAAGATCCCTCTTTACAAAAAACGCCAAAACAACTAAATGAATTATCCAAAAGAGAACGGCAAATCATAGCATTAATAGCGGATGGACTTTCTTCTCGAGAGATTGCTGAAAAACTTTTTATCAGTACTAATACGATTAGTAAACATCGTCAAAACTTGATGAAAAAAACCAATAATCATACTATTGCAGGTTTAATCCGATATGCAATAGAAAAGGGGATTTCTATCCCTTAGCTTTTTTTAGGAGGGGAATCGTTCGAGTAAACTTGAATACATATAAAACAAACTTTTCATTCCGTGTTGAGACACGAAAGCCATCTAATAAATTTTAATCAAACTTTAAATGGATACCGGATAATTTTTCCTAATTTCCAGCATGACAATTAAGTTATAAATTCAATAACGTAAATTTGTCATTCCGTGCAAAAACACGGAATCCCTCTAATGAGAGTCAAGCAATTTTTAAGTGGATTTTGGAATAACAATCGGTCTAAATAACCTCTCTTTAATTAAACCAAACGCCATATCCTTTTTCTTGTAATTGCCTCGCTAACATGGCTTCGATTTCTTCCGCATCTTTTCTTGTAGGAATGGGATTGTATTTTTCAAACAAATCTGGTCGCAAGACTAATCCAAAATTTTTTGCGTAAACATTAGATTTATATCCTTCTTTATGTTGTTCCATTCTTAAAGATGGTTTGCGTATAGATTGGCCCACATATACACAAGTATTGCCTTTTATATAATGAGGATTCCGTGTCCGGAACTTTTTGACCTCTGCTACTTTAGGCTCCAATTCAATAACATAGACAAAATATTTTTTCTTTGTCACCACAAAAAAACCCTATATGACGTTCTTATCTCTTAAGCTAATCTTTTTGCACAACAAGGACAGGACAATCAATATGATTCACAATCCCTTCATCAACTGAATCCATAATATGCGATTTGAAATTGCTCATTTTCCTATGTCCAACAATCAGCAAATCAAATGCAACACAGTGTTCTTGAATTGCCTTGGAAATGCTTTCATTTTCTACGATAATAATATCACAACCCGCTAACGCTTGTTCAAATCCATATTGCTTAATTTGTGTGCGCAATTCATCTTCATCTATTTCTTTGGGACTATCCATCATCATACTTATTCCCCCAGCATGAAGATCATTTACGTGAATAAGCGTTAGGCTAGCGCCCCACTTTTCTTTTGTGGTCAGCGCTTGTTCTACAAGTACTTTTTCGCTTTCATCTCCAACAAGAGCAAGCATAATTTTATTATATATTGTCATCAAAAAACCTCTTTTGCTAATAATTATCTCTTAGAAAATAAAACGGATAAAGCTAACAAAAAACCCCCGTATTACTACGAGGGTTTTCTTAATTCAATCATAGATCGAAATGATTACTCACCAGCAACGGAAGCTTTTCTGTAAGCCGTAACTAGTTTTTTGATTTCGCCAACCGCTTTACGGGCACGAGATCCTGCGGCTTTGTTGCCACTTATGCTTTTTTCGTGATTAGATTCAAATTCTGTGAAGTGAGATTTGATTTCATCAGCTAATTTGTTTGTTTTAGACATTTTGATTCCTTTGTTTATGTGTATTTAAAATAATTTCGTCTCTTCTTTCCCTTGTGGGATTTTATACAGAATGAGTCAAAATTTGGATGGGAAAATAAACAATAATTATTCACCTGCAAATAGAAGAAATAACGATTATGTGAATATTTATATTTATTATCGCTTTTAAGGCACTTTCTTCTGCTAAATCCTATACTTAAAGGTTTTCTATTTTCCGTATAAATGAAAATTCTACTTTCGGTTTCACCATTTTTCCTCCAACCTCTAGTAAGGGATACGCAAGAAAATTAATAGGGCCAGAAACCGGTCCTGGTTCAAACACTAAATCCCGACCGCGGCTAAATTCAATGCGATTCGCTGGATGATGACCAAAATAATAGGTGGACAAGGAAGAGCATTTATCACCTTCACTAATATCGATAGGCCACCATTTTCCATTACTATAAAATTCTGCCCAACAATGATAACCACTAATCCCACCTTCGTTTCTTGCGGAAGGAATAGATGCGCCAATAGCAAAACGTGCCGGAATTTCTACTGCTCTAGCTAAAGCAATAAAGTAGGAATGAAAATCAGTGCAATTCCCTGTGCGAGAATCACAGGCATAAACCGCATCTCCTTTTCCCCAGCCTTCTCCATATTTGATGTATGCCATCTGATCAATGGTATGGTCATATAAAGCACGCCCCTGAGCGAGTGTTCCTAATTTTCCCGCAATCACTTCTTCAGCTATTTTTGTGAAAGATTCCAAGTCAGGAACAAGTCGATTTGGACGTAAAAAAGCTTCTGGACTTCGAGTCTCATCTGCATAAACACCCCTCTCCGTCCGCTTAACACGGTAGGATATTTCAATTGTTCCCCCACTATGCTCAGGATTTAAATCCATAAGGAATGCCTTATTTTCATTGAATTTATCTTCCAAGATTTGATGCTTAACAGGAGATTGAATATTTATTATCTCGACATTTTGAAATAAATCTGACTGGGGGAATGGAATCCACATGCGACTTGCATCCGTCATTTCTGGGAGCATAATCTGGTAAAAGAAATCAAACTCATCTTCCCCTTTCAAAACGCCAAGTAAATCTGGCGTTGCGTCCTCAGCGGGAAGACGAAACCAGGTTTTATCTTCCTTTTGTTTCCAAACATATAATGGCTGACCATTAGTTTTATGAACGGTAGTTTCTGTTACTTCCATTTCACCCACATCACCAGACAGGAAAAAATCTACATCGTAAATTTCTCCATCTGTGCTGGCAAGATCTACGCAGGCAAAGTGGCGATTTGGTGCAAGATGAGCTAAATATTCCGTGTGAACCCGAACCAGTTTGAGCTTGAGTTCCTGGCCTTCATATGGCAAAAGAAAATATCCCTTTCCCAAATTACTTTGTATTTCAATGTGTTTTTCAATCCCAGCCTGAATATCTTCCGTAACTACATCTGGGCTCCCATCACTTGAAAAATCTGATTCACTGCAAGCGGAGAATAATACGCAGACCACTCCCACAGCGCTAAGTGATTTTCTTAGCGTATGCCCAAAAAAATCGGGCATATTTATTATAGTGATCAAACTATTTGTCGGAAGGATGTTCGCCCGATGGATGCTCCCCAGAAGGATGTTCATTGGACGGATGTTCGTTTTTTGTTTCTGTCGCATTTTTGTCTTTTTTCTTACTACAAGCTGTAGCATTAAAAACAAACAAAGTAACGAGGCTGATAGAAATAAGCCCTTTTATGATTGTTGTGATTTTCATTTTACATGTCCTTTCTTTGTGAAGTGAGGAGGTATTTTATCTTTGAACAAATTACACAATCAATGAATAAAGTTCATATTAAAAATACATGTGAAAAAATTCCAATAAAAATTGGCTTTAGAGTCTTGCTGTTTTGTTTTATTCTATATTGTAAATAAATATTGAAATTTTAGATATGCCTGAGAGGACACACTTTCCCAAGTATCTCTATTCTCAAATTGAAAACTAGCACCAATATAAAAAATAGTAAACGGATTGGGTTGATATGTTAATAAAGGCTGAAGGCTAAATGTTGTGTTTAAAAAATCCCAATAGTTATCTTTATAATCTTGATATTCTGTTACAATTCTAAATTGAGTTGAAGCTGTAAATTGATAGGATAACCGCAAACGACTAATTAAAACAGCATAGATTTCTTCTGCTGTTTCAGGATGATGAGATTGAGAGAATGCAGCAAATGGTTTGAGGCTCAATTTTTCGTTAGGCTTGATTGTCATCCAGATATTCATTGATTTATTCAATGCTTGAAAGGGGTTGGACGGATCTCGAATAATTTCTCTCCCCAGCGAAGGTCCCATGCCAAAATGAAATTTATCACTCATTTTTGAATTCCAATTAAAACTGAGAAAATAATTATTGTGTAATGTTGTATCAACATAAGATTCCGAATTGGGCATAAAATCAAAGCTAATGTGATTTTGTCCTTTCAGGGTTCCGCTTAAACTAGCATAAAACCAATCTTCCCGCCATTCATCTCCCGCGTCATTAAAAACACGTCCCAAACCAACGAGTGCAAAAATGCTTTCGATATTTTCGTTCTCAGGAAAAAGCTGTCGCCATATATTTCCACTGATTTGCTTTTGATCATTCAATTGTAAATATCCATTATCAACACGAAAATTAGGACTTTTGGAAACATGCATCATGGTGCTACCCCAATTACGTCCATTCCGCTCAATACTAAAATAGTTTGCATTTCCTTTAAATGATTCCCCGTCTAAGTCAGTCGTGTATTGATCGTCATCAAAAAAACCACCTGTCAAGCCGCTCTCATTTGAAAGAGCAGAATCAGACAATTCTTGTGTTGATGATGTAAAATATTGCCAATCTAAATTCCAATGATCTCCAAATCTGAAATTCCCATCCATCCCTAGCATTTGTCCAAAACCCTCACCATATCGTCGATCTGTTAAAATTCCCCCAATATAAGCACCAGGCTTCAGGGAATGTTTTATGCGAAAAATATTTGAAATACTTTCACCCACTCCTACCGTCGAACCATATTCTGCAAAAGGAACAATAAGATAGGTGTCCTCATCTTGAGCGCCTAAATAGCCAAATTGTGTTTTACCAAATTGACCGATGATTTTTGCGGCTACTTTTGGATTATTGATAGATCGAGTATAAACAGCTCTTACTTTGGGCTTCCAACCATAAGAACCTGTTCCAAATAAATCAACACCCTCATTGAAAAATGGACGAGATTCAGAATAAGATAAAGCCGCGCGCTTATTCACATCAATTCGTGCTTGGTCTGATTCAATCTGGCTAAAATCCGGATTGACCGTAAGCTCAGCCGTGATATTAGTTCCGATTGGAATTTTAAGCCCAATCCCCAAATTGGCATCAGAAGATTCCTCCGTTTTCAAAGCTGTAATAGACGGCAACAACTCTATTGGTGCTCTACCTCCAATATCCTTCAAGCCGTATAAATGACCCAACTGACACAAATCACAAGTATTTTCACGATCAAAAGGCACCCACGAAATTTGATGGCGAGTCTTGGAGCGCGAGACAGATCTAAAAAAAGTGATTCGCCAGTGATACATATCAGATTTTTGGAATCTCAGAGAAGAAAAAGGAATGGCCATTTCAACTTCAAATCCGTCTTTAGTCAGTTTCCCGGCAGATGCCCATATCGCATTCCAATCCATATTTTCATTATTTGACATTTTTTGTCCATCCGCTTGATTCCCAAATGGATTAGAAAAAAAAGTGTTTCCTACTACGCCTTCATTTTTTGTATCTAGGATTATGCCAACCATATCATCAGAAAATATATCATCCCGTTTTGATAAATGTGCCCTGACAAGATTAGGGTCATCAAAAGCTTTGAAAGCTATATAAAGTTTCTTTTCATCATAAGCAATTCTAACTTCTGTTTTTACGCTCGGCAAAATATTTTCACCAGGATCAACCTCTACAAAGTCCGAAATGATATCAAAATCTTTCCATTCTTCATCTTCAATCTGGCCATCAATAATGATTGGTGTTTGTATTTTTGTAATGGTTAGGGATTTTTCCGCAAAAAGATGGGCGGACAAAAACATCATTATCGTTATTAAATAGTTTTGTTTCATATAGAGTTTGACACCTTATTTACTAAATGGTTGTCAGGAATTTTCTGACAAAACCAGACGAGAAGATTACGTAATATTTTCTTTCCGACAAAGAGTGGTCTTCCGTATTTTCAAAAATGAATGCTAAAGAAAAAATAAATATTCTGCGCCAAGAGATTGATAAGTTAGATGATCAGATTCTGAAGCTACTTGTGAATCGATTTCAAATTTCGGCAAAAATTGGAGATGTGAAATCTTCTGAGGAATTATTAGTTGGGGATCCAAATCGAGAACGCGAAATAATAGATCGACTTGCTCATCAATTTGAAAGAGACTTTAACCGAGAAGACATTGCCTCTATTTTTAGCCCTGTTTATCAGATTTCAAAGAATATACAAAAGAAAAGAAAATAACCTTAGTATCTGTGAGAACCCTGTCTTAATATTCTCGCCTATGAATGCCATAAATACAAATAATTATTACAGCTGGTATTGGTTTTTTAGCCGCAAAGGGGTTTTGTAGTCCCAGGGAATACCTGTATAAATTGACTGCTCTAAAACCCCGACATGATCGGGGTTTTTTTTTACTCAAAATGGATAAAACACAACTCACATACAAGGAATTTCAAAACTTGGTTTCCCAGGAACACCAAACCATCCCTGTGTATAAACGCTTCCTGGCAGATCTACTTACACCGGTAGCGGCGTGGGTTCATCTTTCCAAGAAAGCAGATTATGCCTTTTTGCTGGAATCCGTAGAAAAAGGGAATCAATATGCACGATATTCTTACGTAGGTGTCAATCCGCAAAAGATATTGTCTCATAAGGATGGACAAACAACCGTCACCGAAAATGGGAAATCTATAATTGTCGATACGCCTTTCCTTGATATACTTCGAGAAATGCAATCCCATTATAATATGGTAAAATTGCCAGGAATTCCATCTTTTACCGGTGGATTGGTAGGCTACCTTGGTTATGAAACCATCGCTTGGGTAGAAGATATTCCAACTCATGCGAATTCTTCCTTGGATGTGCCCGATGCAGTTTTTATGCTTTTTGAAGATATGATTGCCTTTGACCATTTAAAAGGATTGGCACTGGTGATTTCCAATGTAAATATTAATTCTGGTCTTGATTTAAAAACACAATTCGATGCAGCCCATAAGCGGGTTGATTTAATCGGGGAATCTCTTCATTCCGACGTGGATTACCAAACACCGATTCGTGTAGAAAAAAGTAAAGTATCATCCAATTTTAATCAAGATACATTTGAATCTGCAGTTCTAAAAGCTAAAGAACATATCGTGGAAGGCGATGTTTTTCAATTGGTTTTAAGTCAGCGATTTGAGCGAAAAACATTGGTAGAACCCACCACTCTTTACCGCGCACTCCGAACCATCAATCCATCGCCCTACATGTTTCATTTAAAGATAAAAGATTTTGATATTATTGGCGCATCCCCAGAACTATTGGTGAAAGTTGAAGATGGCATGGTAGAAATTCGGCCCATCGCCGGCACACGTCACCGCGGACAAACAAATGAAGAAGATAATGCCTTGGCAGATGATCTCATTAATGATGAAAAAGAATGTGCCGAACATTTGATGCTTCTAGACTTAGGCCGTAATGATGTGGGGCGCGTATCCGAATTCGGTTCAGTCACTATTCCTGAAAATATGGTTATCGAAAATTATTCCCACGTGATGCATATCGTTTCTGATGTGAAAGGAAAGTTGGCAAAAGATAAAGATCCCTTTGATGCACTCATGAGTGGTTTCCCTGCAGGAACCGTAACCGGTGCACCAAAAATTCGTGCCATGGAAATAATCCATGATCTTGAACCGGATCGCAGAGACATATATTCCGGCGCCGTTGGCTTTTTTGATTTCACGGGGAATGTGAATACGTGCATAACCATTCGAACAATGATTATGAAAAATGGCACGGTTCATTTTCAATCGGGAGCCGGAATCGTTCATGATTCTAATCCCACTAAAGAATTTGAAGAAACGGTGAATAAGGCAAAGGCTATAATGGCGGCCATTGATTTTGCAGAAAATGGGTTGGTCTCATGATTCTCGTTATTGATAATTACGATTCATTTACCTACAACTTGGTGCAATACATCGGTGCCATTAATCCCGATGTAAAAGTTGTGCGAAATAATCAGTTTGAATTAAATGACATTGATAAATGGAATCCATCACACATCGTGATCTCCCCCGGGCCAGGAAGGCCCGAAAATGCCGGGCATTCAATTGACATAATAAAAAAATATGGAGCGTCAATTCCGATTCTTGGGGTTTGTCTCGGGCATCAAGCTATTACAGTCGCCTATGGTGGAACAGTAATCCATTCTACTGAAATAGTCCATGGTAAAACGGCAAAGATTCAACACAATGGTTCAGCATTATTTAAAGGCATAGACGATTCATTTATGGCAACTCGATATCATTCATTGGTGGCAGAACGGGGTAGCTTGCCGAAAGAATTAAAAATTACAGCGGAACTTGAAAATGGAATCATCATGGGAATCGAACACGAAACGCATCCAATTTATGGAGTTCAGTTTCATCCGGAATCTATTGCAACAGAAAATGGAATGCCGATTATTCAAAACTTTTTGAATAATAGAACCATGAAAAACACGGAATGCACTAAGTGAAAATTATAAAAACCATTTTAATGTATTCTATAAAAACCAAAAAAGAATTCAAAAATGATTGAATTAATCTACAAAGAAGAAAGCTATAAAATTATCGGTGCCTGTTTTGAAGTGTATAAAGAAATGGGATGTGGATTTTTAGAACCAGTTTATCAAGAATGCTTAGAAAAGGAATTAACTCTTCAAGGGATTCCCTTTGATGCACAAAAAATCGTTGCGCTTAATTACAAAGGTCAAAAATTGGATAAAGTGTATAAACCTGATTTTTTCTGCTACGATAAAATAATTGTGGAAATTAAAGCTGTGTCAAAATTAAATAATGAATTTCGTGCTCAAATAATTAATTACCTTAATGCAACAAATATGAGACTTGGATTACTGATCAATTTTGGTCACTTTCCAAAAATCGAACACGAAAGGTTTGTATTATGAAAATCTTTTCCGTGTGTTTTGTGTATTCCGTAGGTGACCAAAAATGAAACAAATATTAGAACAATTACTTATTAAACAAAATCTCACTCGGGATGAATCATTCAATGTGATGCTATCTATTATGTCAGGGGAATTTGACGATGCACAAATCGCCGGATTCTTAATGGCGCTCCGGGCTAAAGGTGAAACGGTGGATGAGATTACGGGCTTCGCAAAGGCCATGCGAGAGAAGATGGTTACCATACAGTTGGACTCTCCAGCTATCGACATGTGTGGAACAGGTGGCGATGCACTTGGCACATTCAATATTTCTACTGCTGCTACTTTTGTGGTTGCTGGTGTTGGCATTCATGTTGCAAAACATGGCAACCGCTCCATGACATCAAAATCTGGTTCTGCTGATGTGCTTCAAGCTTTGGGAATATCCATTGATAAATCGGTGGAAGAATCAACAGAAGATATTGAAGAAATTGGTTTGGGATTTATGTTCGCACCAGCCTACCACCCCGCCATGAAACACGCAATCGGCGCCCGAAAAGCTTTAGCTACGCGAACGGTATTTAATATATTAGGTCCGCTCTGCAATCCCGCTGATGTAAAAGCCCAAGCTATGGGCATTTTTCACCCGGACTTAACAGAAATTCAAGCCAATGTTTTAAAAGCGTTGGGATCTACTGATGTAATGGTTTTTCATGGTCGCGATGGATTGGATGAAATTTCTACTACAAGCACCACCAAGATTAGTCAAATGCAAGCTGGCTGTGATGTAACTACTTTTGAATTTGATGCCACAGAATTGGGATTGAATCGAGTCTCTCTTGATGATCTTCAAGGCGGAGAACCAACCGAAAATGCTGAAATAATTCAAGCAATATTGAAGGGTAAAAAAGGTCCAAAACGAGACATTGTTTTGCTCAACGCTGCTGCGGGAATTGTAGTGGGCGGTAAAGCACAAAATCTAAAAGATGGTCTTGAAATTGCGAAAGAATCTGTGGATTCCAGGGAAGCTCTAAACATATTAAATCAATTAGCTGAATGAATATTCTCGAACAAATATTAGACGTAAAACGTCAAGAAATTGACCAAATCCAAAATTCAAAATTTGGAGAAAGGCGTGGCCAAAAACGTAGTCTTAAAGATGCACTTTCCAAACCCGGAATTTCTATCATTGCCGAAATAAAAATGAAATCACCAAGTGAAGGCGAAATTTTGCCCAACGCCGATCCAGTTCAAATTGCAAAAGAATATGAATCGGCTGGTGCTTCCGCTATTTCTGTCTTAACAGATTATAAATTTTTTGGGGGCAGTTTAGATATTTTAACTGACGTTCAAAAGGCAGTGTCCATCCCTGTTATCCGTAAAGATTTTATTATTGATACAAAGCAAATTTTAGAAACCGTTCATTATCAAGCCGATGCCTTTTTGCTTATTGCCGATGCATTAGATCAAGATACCTTACAGCAGTTAATAAAGAATGGTAAAACATCAGGCTTGGAAATTCTTGTTGAATATCACGATGAAGAACATGCTGAATATATTTTTGTTTTAAATCCAGAGATTGTGGGTATCAACTGTCGGAACCTTAAAACCATGACTACCGACATTTCTTATTTTGGAAAAATGATTTCGTCTCTTCCTTCAAATTCTGTGAAAGTTGCTGAAAGTGGGATTTATACTTCCGGTGATTTAAAAACTATTTCTGATTTAGGTTATGATGCGGCGCTCGTTGGAACATCGCTCATGAAAACCGGAAATCCCGGAAAATCTTTAGAAGCATTGCTTGGGGGCATATCATGATTTCCACCAAAATTTGCGGTATAACAAATTTGTCTGATGCACAATGTGCCGTGAGAAATGGCGCATCCGCCATTGGATTCATTTTTTATGAAAATAGTCCGAGAGCTATTTCAATTGAAAATGCTAAAATTATTTCAGATCAAATAACTGGTGAAATTTCGCGCATTGGCGTTTTTGTGAATCATGAAAAAGACTTTATCGATGAAGCAATTTGGGAAGTCCCGTTGAATATGATTCAACTTCATGGCGATGAACCGCCGGAATTTTGCAATCAGTTTAATGTGCCCATTTTGAAAGCGTTACGCGTTAAGAATGAAACCAGTTTATCTACCATGGATCAATATAAAGTGGATGGATTTTTGTTGGACACCTTTTCAAAGGATCAATATGGTGGAACAGGTAAAACCTTTGACTGGTCATTGGTAAAAGGGAAAACTGAAACGCCAATTATTCTTTCCGGCGGACTCAATCCGGAAAATATTTTAGATGCAATCGCAACGGTAAATCCTGCGGCGGTGGATGTGAATAGCGGTGTAGAATCATTTCCTGGAATAAAAGAACATTCGAAAATAGAAAAACTTTTTGAACAACTCCATAAAACTGAAAAAACAAGATTTCAATTTTCAAGTGTTAAAGTAAAAACGTGTTCAGGTGTTCCCGAAAACACGAACACTTAAACGCTATAATACATGAACACATAGTAAAAATGAAAAATAAATTTACAGATTACAATCTTCCAGATGCCCGGGGGCATTTTGAAAAGTTCGGGGGCAAGTTTGTGCCCGAATCGCTCATTCCTGCTTTAGAACAACTGGAAAAATATTACGCTGAATCAAAACAAGATAAAACATTCCAAAATGAATTGGATGACTTGCTAAAACATTATTCAGGACGGGAAACTGCTCTCTATTTTGCATCCCAAATTTCCGAAGAATTAGGATTCAATATTTGGCTTAAGCGGGAAGATTTGAATCATACCGGTGCCCATAAAATCAATAATGCTTTGGGGCAAATTTTATTGGCACGCCGAATGGGGAAGAAACGTATTATTGCCGAAACAGGCGCGGGACAACATGGCGTTGCCACCGCAACGGTCGCCGCTCGCTTCGGATTGGAATGCATCGTTTATATGGGTGAAGAAGATATTCGCCGACAAAAATTAAATGTTTTCAGAATGAACTTATTGGGTGCAGAAGTCCGCCCCGTTTCTTCCGGAAGCATGACATTGAAAGATGCAACCAATGAAGCCATCCGCGATTGGGTTACAAATGTAGAATCTACCTATTATCTAATTGGCTCAACCGTAGGTCCCCACCCTTACCCTATGTTGGTTCGAGACTTTCAATCGGTCATCGGTGAAGAAACGAAAGAGCAATTTGCGAATCAGTGCGGCAAGGCTTTGCCAGATCGATTGGTGGCCTGTGTCGGTGGTGGCTCAAATGCTATGGGTTTATTTTATCCATTTATTAAAGATGATATAAAAATAGTTGGGGTAGAAGCGGCGGGAAAAGGATTAGAATCCGGTGAACATGCCGCCACCCTTACCAAAGGAGATTTCGGCGTTTTACATGGGGCAGCATCCACCCTTCTTCAAAACGAAGATGGACAAATAACACTCCCCCATTCCATTTCTGCAGGGTTGGATTATCCGGGGATTGGTCCGGAACACAGTTATCTTAATGAATCAGGTCGGGTGAAATATTTTTCCGCCACAGACACAGAAGCGCTGGATGCATTTCAATGGCTTTCAGAAAAGGAAGGCATTTTGCCAGCACTAGAATCAGCCCATGCCTTGGCATATTTACGCCAAAATAATAATGAAATTGAACCCGGCGAAAACGTGGTTGTTTGCCTTTCTGGCCGGGGAGATAAAGATGTTCATACCGTGGCCGAAGCCTTGGGAATTAACTTATGAATCGTATCCAAAAATTATTCAGTGAGCCTAAAGAAAAACTAATTCCATTTTTGACTGCCGGTTATCCGAAATTGAAAAGCACAGTAGATTTAGTCTGCGCCGCTGCAGAAGCCGGCGCTGATATGGTGGAAATTGGCATTCCATTTTCTGATCCACAAGCAGACGGTCCTATAATACAAACATCCAGTCAACAAGCGCTGGATAATGGTATGACGCTAAAGAAAATATTTGAACAAGTTACAGAAATTCGACAAAGAACAAAGGTCCCAATCGCACTAATGGGTTACTATAATCCGATTCTGAAAATGGGACATGAAACATTTCTGAATAATTGTGTTTCATCTGGCGTGGATGGACTGATTCTACCCGATTTACCTTTAGAAGAAGCAACACCCTTTTGTGAATTGGCAAAAGCCAAAGGTGTCTCTCCTATTTTATTGGTGGCGCCAAACACACCTAATGAACGGATTCAGAAAATATCGAAATTGGCAGGCGATCTCATTTATGCCGTAAGTATTTTAGGTATCACCGGGAATGATTTGGCTTCCAAGGATGCCTTGTCAGAATATTTGAATCGTGTTCAAGAAAATAGTGTGACACCATTTGTAGTTGGATTCGGAATCAGCACCCGGGACGAAGTAGTTTGGTTCAATAAACATTCGGATGGAGCCGTAGTAGGATCAGCCATTATTAAAAATATGAGCAGTGATAGTAATCCTGTTCAACCAGTAAAAACTTTCATTCAAAAATTAAAAGGAATTGTATGAGTAAAATAGGAATTCAAGGTGGGAAGGGAAGTTTCTCCGAACAAGCGGCCCAGGAGTTTGCCCATAATCATGGGATAGAAGGAGCGGAAATTATTTACCAAATTTCATCGGAACAGGTGTTGTCCGGTGTGGAATCTGGCGAAACAGATTTCGGCATCTTTGCCATGGAAAATGCGCAAGGCGGTGTGGTAATAGAGAGTGTAGAAGCATTGGCAAAATACCGTTGCGAAATTATTGAAATGTTTCATATACCCATTACCCAAAATTTGCTTGGGTTGATAGGAACTCATGTAGGCGATATAACAGAAATTCATTCTCACCAACAAGCGCTTCGTCAATGTAAAAATTATTTGAGCGAACATTTTTGGACGCGTCCACTCATAGAAGATGATGATACGGCGGAAGCAGCTCGACGATTATCAGAAGGTAAACTTCCAAAAACAGCTGGCGTAATCGCCAATAAAGCGTGTGCAGAATTATATGGATTAGAAATTCTTCAAGAAAGCATCCATGATCTAAAACATAACCTTACCTTATTTCTTGGTATTAAAAAATTGGGGGATTCATGAAAAGCGTTGGAATTATTGGGTTTGGCCGGTTCGGAAAAGTATTGGCAAATATTTTACAGAAAGGATTCTCCATCAA
>Ga0233429_1000785_pt1 | contig 45770 bp, 44 predicted proteins | sample SI_118_April2016_3_FD_179879 | JGI IMG/M metagenome (GOLD analysis project Ga0233429, IMG submission 179879) | Seawater microbial communities from Saanich Inlet, British Columbia, Canada - SI_118_April2016_135_MG | ecosystem: Environmental > Aquatic > Marine > Inlet | place: Canada: British...
AAACATTTAGGAGAGATGACTCAAAAAGTCTGGGATGAAAGATTTGTCACACTCATACCAAGACTCATCTAATTATGAAGCCATTAAAACTTCGTCTTTCTATGGTGTGAACTGATTAAAGTATAGTTTTTATATTTTACTGCTTCTTTTTAAACCACATTCTTGAAAGCAATTTATCTTTCCAAATAAACTGATGAATTAATGCAGCTGATATATGGACAACTACTAAGACAAGAAGAAGGTTAGCCATAAAATGATGAGCTGATTGAGAGGGGATATTTTTTGGAAGTATTGATGGCATTAAGAAATCAGGGTCAACAAAAAGACTGGGAAGGAGACCATAAATAAAGGCGGTCACTATGCCTGAAATACAAACTGAAAATATTACGACATAAAGAAAAAAGTGAACCAGCTTAGATAATTTATTTGTTTTAATCGCATTAACATCAACTGGAGCAGGTGAGCCTTTAAGTTTCTTAAATACAATTCGAGCAATCATTAAATAAAATATTGTAAATCCAGCACCAATATGAATTTTAATAATGGTAGCTTTGTTATCAATATCATCGGACAAATGCCCCACCCAAAACCTTCCCCAAATCAAGGAAAAAATTACTAAGAGAGCAATGACCCAATGCAATATTACCAACGCGGGATGAAATCGATTCATTATGGTGCTTAATAATTAAAAAATGCAATTATATAGTTTTTTGATAAAAGTGCTGGGTTTAAATAGGAGAAAGGATACAATTGATTCCAGCAATTAATGACGGTTTTTGGCTTTGTAAGCACACTTGGAAACGTAGCAGGTTAAATACATTTTGGTGCTTACTTGGATGCTCAATTGGTGATTTTGGCACTATTTTTACCTTTCAAATGATTGAGCATAGCTGGTCAGTCTGGCAGGTTATGACACTTGCAATAATCAATGGGCTTCTAACTAGTATTGCTTTAGAGACAATTATTCTTAGTAAGCAAATGGCAATAAGATTAGCGTTTAAAACTGCAATTGGTATGAGCTTTATCTCAATGGTTGCTATGGAATTTGCAATGAATTTGACGGATGTGCTGCTTACAGGTGGAGCAATTCTTACTTGGTGGGTTATTCCTTTTATGTTGCTGGCGGGATTTGTCACTCCGTTACCATACAATTACTGGCGTTTAAAAAAGTATGGAGTAGCTTGTCATTAGTTCTTAACTCCCTCACACATCAAACGAAATTTGGACTTTAGCTCAAGTTGATATACAATCCTAGTATGAAGAAACTACTCTTTCTAAGTAAGCAATATTTACCTCCACCTAGGGTAGTAATAATTTATTGATAACTTTTAGCTTTTTAAGTCATGCAAGTCCTGCAAAGTGCATAACATGCAGGACTTGTTTATCAAAAAGTATTTAACTCAAATCATAGTCAATAGTAGATATTTACTTTGGTGTGGGAGTGCTAGGTATCTGTCAATAAACCAACCCCACTTTAGCCTTAGGAGAAACCTTTAATAGTATCAATTCTATGTGTTCAAAATGAATGCTTGATGTTTTCTCATTGCTAAAGCAACAGAGACTCTCTTTCTACTACGCCTCACTTCGTTCGTTGCTGAGCTAAATGCTCTTTCTTAGAGCGATGTTGATTGATTATTCTTTTTAGCACTTCCTTTTGTTTATAAGTCACTTTGTCAAACTTACCAACATTGAGATAAGATACCCAAATCCTGGTTAGGAACTCCCTTTCCCATTCGCTGGGTTTAATCTTATCTTTGCCAAACAAAGCTTTGTGAAGTTCAACTGTTAGTTTCATTATAAATCTCCTATATGTATGGCTAACTATATAAAGGTGTTTGATTTCTAGTGTGGGAGGCATTACCAATAGTGTTATTAATCAAACCTATTTAGCCTGTTATTGCCCTTCAATTCTTTTCGATAGGTCTATATTTCAATCCTATTTAAGAAAATACATCCATAAATCAACACGGGAATTTAATTTTCATCACGTTTTATATTGGGATTTTTCAAGTCACTCAAGTACTGCTTTTTCTTTTTATCTGGCTTTTTATATTTTGGATTATCTCCCTGAAGAAAATACTTAAGTATCTTTCCTATTTGCAAATGGGTATGCCTGCAAAGGTTTTTTTCTAGATTAATAAAATCATCCACAGGAAGCCATGTAAGAGCGTATAGAGTGGGGAGTTTGTAGCCTCCATAGCTCATTCCGCCATAACAATTAACTGCGATAAAGCCTTTTCTTTCTAGCTCATCCCTTGCATTAAATAGTGTCTGATTAGAGCCAAAGTAATCCTTGTACATCGAATAGGCTGCTGATAAATCACCGTTGTTTTTCCCCTTGTAGTCGCAAGCCATTAGAAGCATCAGCTTTACTGAACTTGGTCTTAGAGACTTAAAGGCGTCACACTCTATAACATACCTGTCAATTGACGCGAATCCACCCTTGACTTTTCTAAAGGGTTTCTTTCTTCCCATGATGACGTCCTAACCTAATAAGCCTTTGACTTCGACGGTGTGAGTGAGTGAGTTGTTTTCTGTAGAACCTATAGTATCTAACAACCCCCTGGCTTCGCCGGTATGAGTGAATGTGTTGTTTTCGATATAAGCCTCAATATCGGATTGCTTGTAGAAAACACGAGAACCGATCTTGTGATAGGGGATTATGATTCCAGTTCCTGTACTTCTGGCATTGTTAAGTGTTCTTGGTGATATATGTAGTTGTTTTGCTGCTTGCTCTGTTGTAAGTAGCTTGTCTAGTATTTCCATGCGTATAACTCCTTTATATGTTGATTTAATTAACTCCAAAGCTTTGTAATGCGCTGAAGTTATAAATGATGTTATATAAGGTAGTTAGTTGTTAATAGATGGGTGGCACGGTAGTTCTCAGTACTACCGTATTTTGAGTAGGTGTGGCAAAGGTTTTTAGCTGGGTCTTTGCGTTGACATCGCTATTGAGTTTGTTAGCTTGTTAATTGCTCAACAATAGTATTTATATCTGTTTTTCTTTTATCTGAAGGGTCTTCAATGTCCGCTAATGGTTTCCTTGAATGGGGGCTAGGGTCTTTGATGTAGTTTGAGAGCTCTTGATGGCAGTTGTTATCCAGTACTCGTTTTTGTTTTAGCCTTGTGGCAAGGTAGGACAACTGGTTTCTCTGACGATGCCATGTCCACATATGCTTAAACCCCCCAGAGATACAATTGGCATTAGTTAGTAATTCGTGTAACTTAATTGCCACATCCTCTTTAAGGGTTCTTTTATTAAGTCTCTTATCTTGTTTAGTAAAAAAACCATTTTTTTCCGCCATTGTTACTAAATTTAATCCATTAATCCTACCATTAATTAAATGTGCACTATTCTGTAATGCATTAAACTCAGAAGTTTTTAAAAAAATATTCTTAAGTCCAGTGTTGAGCTGCGATGACTGTTCATGGTTATTTAGGTCAATTTTTGCAAATGGTGATAATGTTAGGGCGACAGTATTCAGTCCCAGAAGCAAGAATAAGGCGTCATTAAACGTTAGTAATTTGTCAGCCTCTAGTAAGGAATTACAAGTTTCAACGGCATACTTTGAATTCTCTGGAATTAATACCTCCCAATTGTCACCATAACCATTTTCATCAAGCCATGTTCTTAATCTATAAACGATAGTTGCAGTTCTTTGAATTTTTACAAGTCTATGCTTGTTGACTATACCTACTTCATCTAATCTACTCTTCCAATCATCTTGTCTGGGTTGTGGAAATTCATGTAAATTGATATTGTCAAAAACAATCGTGCCGAATTTTGATTCTCTGTCTACAATATATTCAAACGCCACTTATTTTCTCCAAAATATAATCATTGATTTGCTGCATTGGCTTTCTTAAGGTTTCAATTGATGGCTGATAATAATGCTTAAGAGTGACGTCGGTAGGGGAATGGTTTGTTAGGAATTGAACAACATGAAGCTGTATTTCAAGGCTACTGGCTATTGTTGTAAACGTTCTTCTTAGGTCATGCATAGTGAATTTCACACCGCTTTCCTCATTAACTTTTTTAATTTGTTTATACGGATTGTCTAGTTGTTGGACACCATCTTTGCCAGTGAAAACGTACTGACTTTCTGTAATTATTTTTCTTTTTAATAATAAATCGGTAGTGAAAGTTGTTAGAGGCAGGTTTAGGTCAGAATTATTTTTTGTGTCTCTTACCGTGAAATGGGTATTTTCAAAATCAACATCCTCCCACAACAATCCCAGTGCTTCAGATTTTCTTAAACCAGTAAATAAGATAAACATGAGCAGGTCGCAAACTGTTGCGGATACATTGTTCCTTATTAAGTTGTTGTTATGACTTGATAGATTGATTGTTGCATCAAACCATTTTTTTAAATCGTTTGGTTGAATGATGTTGGTTCTCGGCTTTTCTTTGTACCAGTTATTGAATTTGCTTATCTGTCTTACAGGGTTGGGAAGGGCGATTAGCTCTCCATTTAAGTCTTCATAATAGCAATCTGCAAAGTTATATAGCGCCCTGAGTAATCTCATAGTTGCATTTGCTCTGTATGGTGACTTCTCCCCAATTTTTAAATGCCTTTCTTGTACCATTTTCTGTGAAATTTTTGTCAACTCTAGATGCTCCCAATCTAATAGAAAGAGATTAAACAAGCCTTGATAGTCACTAATTGTTTTAGGCTTAAGTTTGTGTTTAACTTTAATGTAGTCAAACATAACATCACCCAACGTAGTAAATTTGGTTTGCTTATTCTTTTTAACTTGGTTTGGGTTAACACCAGCACTACAGCTATTAAATGCTTCAATCGCTTTATTGCGTGCCTGCTCAATTGTTGTATTGGGGTAGATACCATGAGTAACCATAATGGGCTTTCCATCTAGACTCGGTCTACTTATAAAAGTTTTTCGCCCTGAATTGGAAACTCTGAGCTGAAGCCCTTGTATTTTTGCATCATGATAAACGTCTCTTGCAGTCCCATTATTGGTGAGACTGTCCAATCTTTTTTTTGTAAATGTAAATGTCTTAGCCATAATGTATAATGCACGCTTTTTTTAGCCATTAATTATTACTGGTACAATCTTGGTACAGTCTTGGTACAGTCTTGGTACAAGAAGTGCAAGGAAAATTAATTAAAATACGTTATAAAGTTTTTGGTAAAATGCCTATACAATCATTATAATAGATAGTATTAGGTAATTTGAGTGAATTGAAAGTAAAGTGAAATATAGAACTTTTAATCCGCTGGTCGAGCGTTCAAGTCGCTCACGCCCCACCATATCTTATAAAGCTTGCAGAGATGCAAGTTTTTTTATATCTAGGTGTTTGGTAATTAATGCTCTTTAATCAGTTTATTTATATTATTGGTTTTATTGTTTGTTTGTTAATTCTACTATGGATTAAAAGAGATAAACTGGGCTATATTATTATATTATTACTAATTATAAATCTGCTTATGATTACCCTTGGAGTAGGCAAATTATTGATTTATGGATCTATGAGGTTAGATTCATTTACCCATGATATGAACTATCAAGTGGTCAATCTGAAGGACAATAATACATCTATTTCTAATGGCAAATCTATCCTTAACCGACTTAAGAGTTTGAATAGAAAACTAAGTGGAAAGGAGCCTTTTTACATTACCAAAGGAGGGTATCAAATCAGTGTAGATTCATTTGGAAATGAAAAATCTATAAATATTGATAAACATTTCTAGCGATTAATATTCAGATATCATTAAAAAAATCACAATATTAATACAAAAAAGTATAAACTTTGTGTAGTCCTCATTCAATTATGAAGGATTATTGTTTTTTTTAATATTAAGGAGAGAAATATGAACTATTTGCCAAAATCTTTGGCTACGGGTTTTGTATTGGCTTTGTTTGCTTCATCATCAGTATTTGCAGCGACACACCCAGTAACAGGAGAAACTCTTGCCGAAGACCAGACATTTACTTATAGTTTGTTGGACGAATTTACTTCGGTAGATCCACAAATTGTTGAAGACGTGTCAGGTGCTGACATTGTTCGTGACCTTTTTGAAGGTTTAATGAATCAAGATGCTGACGGTAATCTTGTACCAGGTGTTGCTACTGGCTATACAACCAATGATGCTAAAGATGTATACACATTTACACTTCGTGATAACGCGATGTGGTCGGATGGTAACCCTGTAACTGCGCATGACTTTGTCTATGCTTGGAGACGACTTGCTGATCCAGCCACCGCTTCACCTTATTCTTGGTTCGCTGAAATTATGGCGCTTGAAAATGTAGGTGATGTCATGTCGGGAGATGCTGCACCTGAAGCTTTAGGTGTTACTGCATTAGATAATCACACACTTGAAGTAAGACTGACTTCATCATTGCCATATTTTGCAGCAATGACGACTCACTCTTCTACTTTCCCTTCGCCTGAGTGGATAGTTAGAACTTCTGGAAATGACTGGACTAAGCCTGAAAATATTGTGTCTAACGGTGCATACGTATTAACAGAGCATATTCCTAATGAACGTTCAGTTCGTGAGCGTAACCCGTTATATTGGAATAACAATGCAACCATTCTAGAAAAAGTTGTCGCTTTAGTGATTAATGATGAAAACGTTGATTTCACACGTTATTTAGCTAATGAACTTGACAAAGGTACTGTTCCTTCTGGTCAATACATTCGCTTGAAGCAGGACTATCCTGATGAAGCGACTTCGTTCCCAAGACTTTGTAATTACTATATGACATTTAACTTGTCTGATAGTGGACCAGAGGCTTTTAAAGATGTTAGAGTTCGTCAAGCTCTTGCACACGCAATCGATCGTTCAGTTATCACTGAGAAAATCTTGCAAGCAGGACAAATCAATGCGTTCACATTCACGCCTGGTGCAACAGCTGGATTTGAAGTGCCACCAGTAGCATTTGGCCAAATGTCTCAAGATGAGCGTGAAGCTAAAGCAAAAGAGCTTCTTGCTGAAGCAGGTTATGGCGCTGATAACCCTTTGAGCTTTGAGTACATCTACAATACTTCTGAAGGACATAAGAAGATTGCAATTGCAGCTCAACAAATGTGGAAAGAGGTGCTTGGTGCAGAAGTTACTTTAGCGAATCAAGAATGGAAGACATTCTTGAAAACACGTGGTGCTCAAGGTTTTGAGTTAGCTCGTGGCGCATGGTGTGGTGACTATAACGAAGCCTCAACATTCTTAGATCTGCTTACTTCACCATCTGGCTATAACGATGGTAAATTCAGCAATGCTGAAGTAGACTCTTTAATGTTAGATGCAAGAACTATGGATGATGCATCGTCTAATTACACGCGTGTAGAGGAAATCTTGGCGAATGAAATGCCAGTGATTCCAATTTATCACTATGCAGGTGTGTTTATGCTTAAGACTAACGTTAAAGGTTGGCCTTATAACAACGTAGAACAGAACATATATTCTCGTAACCTTTACAAGGTTGCGAAGTAACATTTAGTTCTAAAAAAAATAAAGCACCACACAGTGATTGTGTGGTGCTTTTTTTTGTTTGTACGGTACAATAATTCTTTAAATATTTACATGCCTATTTCGTAAATGATTAACTACATAATAAAGCGGATTGGAATTGCCATACCAACACTTCTAATCCTAATTGCAGTGAGTTTCTATTTGATGCATGCTGCGCCAGGCGGCCCCTTTACCTCTGAGAGACCATTACCCCCTCAGGTTCTTGCTAATATAGAGGCTAAATACGGCTTAGATCAGCCAATATGGCGGCAAATGATTAATTATTTATCAGGCATCATCACTGAATTTGATTTTGGACCTTCCTATAAATATCACGACAGAACTGTTAATGAGATTATTGGACATGGTTTTCCTATTACCCTGAAGTACGGTTTTTGGTCATTTATTGCTGCTATTGGCGTTGGAATACCATTGGGTGCTATAGCTGCAATTCGTAAAAATACTTGGATAGATTACCTGGCCGTAGGAGTCTCTATTGGAGCGCAAGTCCTCCCTAATTTTGTGATGGCACCACTTTTAATTATTGTCTTTACACTCTGGCTAGATTGGCTGCCTGGAGGTGGCTGGAATGGTGGTTCATGGGAATACCTCGTTATGCCAGTGATTGCACTCTCGACAAGCTATATGGCTTCCATTGCTCGAATTACTCGATCATCGATGCTCGAAGTGTTAAATACAAACTACATCAGAACAGCTAAATCTAAAGGTCTCCCAACCAAGGTGATTTTCTTTAGGCATGTTTTAAAGCCTTCACTTCTTCCAGTTATCTCATACTTGGGTCCAGCATTCGTTGGATTGATTACAGGTTCAGTTCTTATTGATATATATTTTTCTACAGGCGGGATGGGCTACTTTTTTGTTAATGCTGCTTTTAATCGTGACTACTCCGTCATGATGGGAATAACAATTGTGGTTGGTGGTCTTACTATTTTATTTAGCTTGATTGCTGATTTATTGTATGCCTGGATAGATCCAAAAATAAGGTATTAATTGAATGATAGTGGCGAATAAAAAAAAGATTAAAGATATGGCTGAGAACTTCTCTGAGTCAGGAGCTGGTCGCTCTCTTTGGAAAGATGCCAGGATACGTTTTATTCAAAACAAGGCGGCGACTATAAGCCTATTCGTTTTATTAGCAATTGTTTCTTTTTCCTTTATTGGACCTTACTTTGCTGTTTGGAGCTATGAGCAGATCGATTGGAATGCAATGGGCTCAGCAGCTAGAGTTGGTATGCCCTCCATTGAGAGTGGTCATTACTTTGGAACAGATGACCTTGGTCGAGATCTTTATTCAAGAGTTATTCAGGGCACACAAATCTCATTAATGGTGGGAGTTTTAGGTGCATCAGTCGCAGTGATTGTAGGGACACTATACGGAGCTACCTCTGGATATTTGGGGGGCAAAACAGACCAAATCATGATGAGAATTGTCGATATATTAATGTCCATTCCATACATGTTTGTTCTAATACTTCTTCTTGTCGTTTTTGGACGATCTATTGGGATGCTGTTTATCGGCATTGGACTGCTGTCTTGGCTTGATATGAGCAGAATTGTTCGTGGCCAAACCCTAAATCTAAAGAACAAAGAGTTTATTGAAGCAGCAAAGGTTACTGGCGTCAGTGACTTTAAGATTATAACGCGTCATATTGTTCCTAACCTTTTGGGTATTGTCGCTGTCTATGCAACCTTATTGGTTCCTGGAATTATACTTGCAGAGAGCTTTATTTCGTTCTTAGGCCTGGGAGTCCAGGAGCCCTCTACCAGTTGGGGTGCCTTAATTAAAGAGGGATCAGGAACGATCAGTTATGACACTGAATGGCAGCTCCTCTTTCCGTTAGCTTTTTTTGTTGTCAGCCTTTTTTGTTTTTATTTTATTGGTGACGGTCTTCGTGATGCGCTAGACCCTAAGGAAAGGTAGTTCTAAATGAGTTTATTAGAGGTCAGTAATTTAAAGGTTAGGTTTGAAACCGCTGACGGCATAGTCAACGCTGTCAATGATGTCAACTTTTCAGTTGAAGAAGGAAAAATTTTAGCCATTGTTGGTGAATCAGGGAGTGGCAAAAGTCAAACTGTCTTTGCAATGACCGGGCTTTTGGATCATAACGGAAGCGCAACTGGAAGCGTTAAGTTTGAAGGTGTAGAAATTCTTAATCTCTCCAATCAGAAATTGAATAAGATTCGTGCAGAAAAAATTGCCATGATTTTTCAAGATCCAATGACGAGCCTTAATCCCTATGTCAGAGTTTCCGATCAAATGACTGAAGTTCTAATGTATCATCAAGGACTGTCAAAGACAGACGCACTTAAGCAGTCAATTAGTATGTTGGATTCTGTCAGAATACCCGATGCAGGAAATAGAATTAGAATGTATCCTCATGAATTCTCGGGAGGAATGAGGCAGCGCGTGATGATTGCTATGTCGTTATTATGTCGACCTAAACTACTTATCGCAGATGAACCTACAACTGCGCTCGATGTTACAGTTCAAGCTCAAATAATGCAGCTTCTGTCAGATCTTCAAAAAGAGTTTGGAATGTCTATTATTTTAATTACCCATGATCTAGGAGTCGTTGCTGGTAATAGCGATGATATGCTGGTTATGTACGGCGGTGAAATTATGGAGATTGGTAAAACAGAAAATATATATTCAAAGCCAACACATCCTTATACCCAGGGATTAATGAGCGCTGTTCCAAGGCTCAATGATTCAGAGGAGAGGTTAATCACCATTCCTGGAAATCCTCCGAACATGATGAAACCTCCTGAGGGCTGTCCATTCTCACCAAGATGTAACTACTCAAATGATGAGTGTTCAAACGTATCTCCTATTTTATCTAATGTAGATAAGGGTGATCATTTCAGGGCTTGTCATATTGAAATAGAGAAAATAGTATGAGTGATCAGACAATTCTTCAGGTAAAAAACTTAAAGGTAAACTTTGATGTTAGTTCTGAGGGTGATATGCCTTGGACAAAACCAAAAAAACTTCAAGCAGTCAATAACATTTCATTCACTTTGAATGCAGGAGAGACGTTAGGCATTGTTGGAGAGTCTGGATGTGGCAAATCTACACTGGCAAGAGCTATTGTTAAGATGGTTCCGGCTGAATCTGGAAAAGTCCTCTGGCTTGGAAATGACCTTCTAAGTCTCAGTGATTCTGAAACAAGGCAATATCGCAAACAAATCCAAATGATTTTTCAAGACCCTTTGGCTAGCCTTAATCCCAGGATGAATATTGGAGAGATTATTGCTGAACCTCTAAGAACGCACTACCCAAAAACATCTGAATCTGATGTAAAGTTGAGGGTGAGCGATGTGATGAATAAAGTAGGCCTTCTCGATAATCTTGTGAATAGATATCCACATGAATTTTCAGGAGGACAATGCCAAAGGATTGGAATAGCTCGAGCATTAATATTAAAACCAAAGCTGATTATTTGTGATGAACCAGTCTCAGCTCTTGACGTCTCGATCCAAGCACAAGTTGTCAATTTGCTGATGGATATACAACAAGAGATGGATTTGGCACTCATATTTATTGCTCACGATTTAAGTGTTGTGAAGCATATCAGCACAAAAATTATGGTGCTTTATTTGGGAAATATGGTGGAGCTTGCAAACAGTAATGAGATTTATCAAAATCCGAGTCATCCTTACACCCAAGCATTGATTTCTGCTGTCCCAATTCCAGACCCTAATATTGAAAAAAATAAAGAATTAATTTTAATAGAGGGTGACTTGCCTTCACCAATCAATCCCCCTTCAGGCTGCGTATTCAGAACCAGGTGTCATAAAGCGAAAGAGATTTGCTCAAAAGAAAAGCCGAATTTTATAGAATCTTCAACAAGCCATAGCGTTGCTTGCCATTTTCATGATTAAATTCCTCAAAAAACGCATTAAAAATAAATGGCTATTAATAGTATTGCCTTTTCTATTTTTTCTTATAAAGGGACTAATATGGCTCGCTATCTTTTATGGCCTATGGGATGTAATTAAAGGTTTAGGCAGCTAGTCGCCTTACTTTTTAACTTGAGATAAGATTTCCTTCATTCCTTCTTTATTTTCGAAGATTTCTTCTTCAGAAAGTCCATCCATTTCGTGGGGAAAAACAAGCCAATCATCTGTCTCATGAACATAATAATCAGGCTCAACATCTATAATATTTCTTTCAGGCTTATACCAAGGCATTGCCATGCGTATATCATGAGGAATATTTTTTCTCGATTTTTCATGAAGTGTATCGAGTATGGCTTTAATACTTCTTCCAGAGTCAAAAACGTCATCAACAATGAGTAATTTGTCTTCTGCATTCATGTGACTTATGAGGTAGTCGATACCGTGCACTCTCACCTCTTTTGATTGTTGGTTAATGCCGTAATAGGATGATGTTCTGATTGCGATGTGATCAGAGTCGTTTCCTAGATAAGCGAGTATCTCTTGGATTGCTATGCCAACCGGGGTTCCTCCTCTCCAGACTCCAACAATAAAGTCTGGCTTAAAGCCACTATTATGAATTTGAACTCCAAGTTTAAAGGAGTCATGAAGAAGTTCATCAGCTGTGATATATTTTTTTGCAATTGACATATTAGGATTCCGAAACTTAATACATAAATATTATAGGGTTTTTTAACTTTCGATTTAGAAAATTCTAGTTTAGAAATTCTTTATTTTATTAACAAGTTTAGATTTTGTTTTAGTGTCTACAAATGAAGCTTCCATGGCCATTAATGAAATACTCTTTAAGACTTCATCTCCAAGTTCAAAGTTTTTTGCACTGTCATGGTACTCTTGACCAACAGTGGTATGGAAAAAGGGTGGATCATCGGAGTTTAAACTAACGCTTATTCCTCTAGATATTAGTCTTGGAAGGGGATGGTCTACCCAATCATGAAAAATACCTAGCGCTAGGTTGCTACCAGGACATATCTCTAGGTGAATATTACGATTAACAATTGCAGTCAAAAGTTTTTCGTCAAAGATACTTTGTACGCCATGCCCAATTCGACTTACCGGCAAATAATTAATTGCATCCCACACATTCTCAGGTCCACAAATTTCACCCGCATGGACTGTGCAAGGGTAGCCAGCCTTCTCAGCTACATTAAAGATCGGGGCAAACTCCTCAAGCGTGAATGCATTCTCATCACCCCCCATACCGAAGCCTACAACATAAGGGTGAGGGTTATTGACCATTGTTTGCACTACATTCAGCCCTTGGGCAGGACCCAAGTGCCTGACGCAGGTTACAATAATGCGTCCAATAATCTCAAAATCGTTTTCAGCGTCATCGATGCCTTGAGCGATACCTTTAATCATATCTCCATAACTGATTCCACATTCTGCAGCGTGATCAGGTGAAATAAAAGTTTCAGCATAAATGACATTTTCGCCTGCACAATCTTTAAGGTAGTTATAGGTAATATCTCTATAGTCCTCTCCTTTTCTTAAACAAGAACTGACGCTATCATACGCGCTAAGAAAGCTTGCAAAATTACTCCAAGCATAACCCCCATTGTCATCAAATAGACAGTTGTCCAGTGAAATAGCATTTCTTTTTGCAAGTTGATGAGCCAGTTCTGGCTTAATAGTCCCTTCTAGGTGGCTATGCAGTTCTATTTTTGGAAGCTTGTTAATCCTGCTTTGCATTTTATAGTTCACAAACTTTGCCATTAGCAAGGGGCTTAATTTGAAGGTGATGCGCAATAGTTTGACCCATATCTGCAAAAGTGTCTCTTTTGCCTAAATTATTAGTCTTAATTGACCTGCCATAAAATACTACTGGAACATGCTCACGAGTATGGTCACTTCCAGGCCAAGTAGGGTCACAGCCATGATCAGCAGTAATAAGAACAAGGTCATTTTTTTGAAGACTAGACTCAATTTCAGGGATTCTTTTATCCAACTCTTCGAGCGCTGAAGCATAGCCAGAGACGTCTCTGCGGTGGCCAAAATTAGTATCAAAGTCTACAAGATTAACAAAAATTAAACCTTCATTAACTTTTTTCATTTCTAAGAGTAACTGGTCAACTAGCCCCATATTGTTAGGCGCTTTGACAGTGTAGCTGACACCCTGATTAGAAAAAATATCGCCAATCTTACCTACCGAGACAACCTGGCCGTTGGACTCAATAATGTGGTCAAGAAGTGTCAAGTCATTTGGCGGTGTCGTTATATCTTTTCGATTAGAGGTTCTTTTAAAGCCATCCTTTGAATTTCCAATAAAAGGTCTTGCGATGACTCTTGTAATGTTGAGTGGATCGACAAGGCGTTTGGCGACTTCACATAATTTATAAAGCCTCTCGAGGCCAAAGTGTTCTTCATGGGCCGCAATTTGAAATACTGAGTCTGCAGAGGTGTAACAAATAGGAATGCCCGAGCGGATATGTTCTTCACCAAACTCTTCTATAACTTTAGTACCTGAAGCGTGTTTGTTAGCTAAAGTACCGGAGATTTGTCCCTCTTCCATAAGTGCATGAATGAGCGATTCAGGAAAACAGTTTTCGGTCTTTGGGAATACGCCCCATTCAAATGGAACAGGCAACCCGCAAATTTCCCAGTGCCCGCTAGGCGTATCTTTTCCTGCGCTTACTTCTTTAGCATATCCAAAAGAGCCTTCAGGCTGAACTCTATCAATTGGAAGGCTTTCTTTTCGACTTGCTATAGCGGCTTCTCCAAGGCCCCATCGAATTAAATTAGGTATGAAGAGGAGACCATTACGACTATCGCTGTCAGCATTTCCAGATGCACATTCTTCGATAATGTGCCCTAATGTATCTGACCCCTCATCACCATAGAGATGAGCGTCATCACTAGAGCCTAGTCCAAGCGAATCCAGCACCAAGATAATTGCTCTATTCATGAGATGAGTCTACTGTTGAGCTCAATACTTCATGAATCAAAACAGGATTTTTTGTTTGATTCTCACTCAGATTGATTAAGGATGGAAGTGTTTTATCAAGGTAGCTTAATTGATCATTGTCTCGACAATGTGCCATTGCAAGAGGATCTCCTTTCTCAATCCATTGTCCGACACTAACAATCTCACTTAGGCCGACGCCATGATCTATTGGATCAGTAGACTTCGTTCTTCCAGCTTTTAAATGAATCATACTCAAGCCAACAGCACGAACATCAATCTTTGAGATATATCCTGAAGATTGAGATTTAACTGAGCTAATAACAGGCATCGGGGGAAGGTGCTTGAAAGGTGTTTCTAATAAATCTATTGGTCCACCAAGCTCAAAAATCATTTTTCCAAATATTGATGCAGCCTTGCCAGAGTATAGAGCCTCTTCAGATTTTTTTCTGGCAGCATCTAAATCTTTTTCTAGGCCACTTAATTGAAGCATATAGGCAGCCAATTCAATCGTTAGATTTAATAGTCTAGTGTTTGCATCTTTAGGGTTGACTAAAAAATCTAGGCACTCACTCACCTCAGTAGCATTGCCAACGCTGTGCCCAAGAACCTGATTCATGTCCGTAATTAGGCAGCTTGTAGGGACCCCAGATTGACTCGATACATTGGCAATGCTTTGAGCTAGTTCTTGAGCCATCTTGTAGTCGGCTGCGAAAGCACCATTACCGGTTTTGATGTCCATAACTAATGCATCGAGTCCAGAGGCTAGCTTTTTGGATAAAATTGATGCAGTAATTAAATCAATCGATTCAACCGTCGCTGTGACGTCTCGGGTTGCATAAAAGCGTTGATCCGCAGGCGCTAAATTGGCAGTTTGCCCAATAATGGCACAACCCACTTCCTTAACAAGGGATTGAAACTTAGAATTGTTTGGCGTTCCATTATAGCCAGGAATACTTTCTAGTTTATCCAATGTTCCACCAGTATGGCCCAGTCCACGACCTGAAATCATAGGTACATAACCGCCGCAAGCAGCAACAATTGGCGCAAGCATTAAGCTTATTTTATCTCCCACTCCTCCCGTTGAGTGTTTATCAACGACTGGACCATCTAGCTGAAGCTGACTCCATTGAAGGGTGTCTCCTGAGTTCATCATATGACGGGTCAAATCAACACGTTCATCCATAGACATGCCGCATTTAAATACAGCCATTGCGAATGCACCAAGCTGAGCATCTGTCAAACTTCCATCACTTATACCCTGAACAAGAAAGCCGATTTCAGGATCACTTAGAGTGATACCATCACGCTTTTTTCTGATCAATTCTTGGGGCAGGAATAATTCACTCATTGATCTAATTTTAGTCGCCGTAAGGTGTCCAAATATTTTTTACTTCTGTGGCATTTCTCAAAAATTCTAAGCTTTCACCTTGGCAGGGATCTAGCCAGTCTCTGTCTCCATCATGATGAACCCATAACCTTTTGAGATCCATTGCGCTAATTGTTTCTATGGATGTGAGTGTTTCTTGGTCCGCCCAACACCACATTGCATCCACTTCAGCATGACCTGCAAGCTGCTCAGCGAGGTCTCGTTTGTTACCGCTGACAATATTAATAACGCCACCAGGAACATCCGAAGTCTCAAATACTTGAACTAACTCTAGAGCAACGCTAGCAAACCTCTCACTCGGAACAAGAACAACTCTATTGCCCATGGCTATTGCAGGAGCAATCAATGATATTGTAGAAAGAAGAGGTGTTTCTTCTGGGGCAATTTGGGAAAGAACTCCAATTGCCTCAGGAAGTGCCATAGTCACGCCCCGGTATGGTGCATTATGCACAGCACCGTCATATTTATCAGCCCAAGCTGCATAACTAAAAAGCCTACTAACACTTTCATCAAATTCTGCTTTAGCTTGTTTTTTTGAAACGCCACACAAAGTCACCAGACGTTGAATCCATTCAGACTCTCTAATCGATAAGTTTTCAGCAATAAAATAGATGATTTGAGCTCTTCCATGTCCACTTTGAGAACCCCAGGATGAGGCTTTAGAGGCTGAACTGACTGCATTTCGTATATCTTTTCTGTTGCCAGATCCTACATAAACAGCATGAGTTCCATCTGCATTATATGTAGCAAGGCTGTGTCCGCCATCAGGCCTGACTTGCTTACCGCCAATATAAAACTTCAGAGTACGATCAATTACATTATTCTTAGGTTTTGCTGAAACTGAACTTGAAGAGGTTTTATCTGAAGACTGTAAGCCTTTGGGTTTAAGATATTCGTAAAGACCTTCTTTGCCACCTTCGCGCCCAAACCCTGATTCTCTTACACCACCAAACCCGCATGATGCATCAAACTGGTTGTGACAATTAATCCAGATAACACCAGCCTTGACTTTAGGTGCTACATCCATGGCTCGATTTATATTTTCACTCCAAACACTGGCTGCCAAGCCATAGCGACTGTTATTTGCAAGTTTTACCGCTTCAGATTGTGTTCTAAAGGTCATAGAAACAAGTACAGGGCCAAAAATTTCTTCCTGAACCAGAGGGTGACTTGAGTCAACATCGGTAATCAGAGTAGGAGGGTAATAGTTTCCTTTTGAATCAATATCACACGCTTGATAGATTTCACCACCATGATTCAAGCCTTCTTCCACCATTTTACTGACTCTATTAAATTGAGTTTTACTCACCAGGCTTCCTAAATCTGTCGACTTATCTAATGGTTTACCCAGCCTTAACTGTTTAATTCTTCTCTTGATTTTTAAGTGAAGCTTTTCAGCTACTTCAGCCTGAACAAGTAACCTCGAACCAGCACAACATACTTCACCTTGATTAAACCAAATGGAGTCAACTAAGCCCTCAACAGCAGCATCAAGATCGGCATCTTCAAACACAATAAAAGCTGATTTTCCACCAAGCTCCAGAGTAAGCTTTTTTCCTTGGCCAGCGGTACTCTTTCTGATGGACTGACCCACAGCAGTTGAGCCAGTAAATGCAACCTTATCAACACCCGTGTGTGCAGCAAGTTCAGCACCAATAATTCCATCTCCATTGATCATGTTAATGACGCCAGGAGGTATCCCAGCCTCTTCACATAGGTGTGCAAAAAACATCGCTGTAACCGGGGTTTGTTCGGCTGCCTTGAAGACAATTGTATTTCCCATAGCAAGTGCTGGGGCAATCTTCCAAGAGAGCATTAATAATGGAAAATTCCAGGGTACGATTTGTGCAACAACACCAATCGACTGATAACTCGAAAAATCTTTTTCTTGAAGCTGAGCCCATCCAGCATGGTGATAAAAATGTCTAATTGCAAGAGGAATATCAATATCTCGGCTTTCTCGAATGGGTTTGCCATTATCAAGCGTTTCTAAAACAGATATAAGTCTTGCGTGTTTTTGAATTAATCTTGCTAAGGCATAAAGAACTTTTGCACGCCCATGTCCTCCCAGCTTTTCCCAGGCAGGTTGAGCTTTTCTAGCTGACTTAACAGCAGATTCTAGTTGATCTGAGTTTGCAATTTCAATATGAGCCAATAACTCACCATTAGATGGGTTTAAGCTATCAATTAGCTTAGCATTATTTAAGGTGACAAATTTGCCATTAATCAGCTGACCAAATCGGCGATTATTACTTTCAAGCCAAGCCTGTGCCTCCTTATTGCTTTCAAGTGCTTCACTATAATCAAGGTCTTCAAAAGATTTCAAAAGTGTCATATTTAAGTCCTATGCTATTGGATGACGATATGGTGCTGAATAGAATCCAGATGAAAAGTGATCTAACTGACGCTCAATATCACCAAGAAGGCTGGATGCACCAAATCTGAATAGATCAGGCTCTAGCCAGCGTCTACCTAACTCTTCTTTAATCATTGTCATATACAAAAGTGCAGTCTTAGTATCGCTGATTCCACCGGCTGCCTTAAAGCCAATTTTAATACCCGTCTCACTATAAAAATTTCTGATCATTCGAGTCATAACCAGACTGACAGGAAGGGTTGCATTGACAGGCTCTTTTCCAGTCGATGTTTTTATAAAGTCTGCACCAGCCATCATACAAATTTGAGAAGCTTTTGCAATGTTGGTCAGGTTACCTAACTCACCAGTAGCTAATATTGTTTTCATATGAGCGTCACCACACTTTTCTCTAAAAAGTTTAACTTCTTCATACAATGCTTCCCAGTTTCCCTCTAATACATGCCTTCTGCTTATAACGATGTCGATTTCGTTAGCGCCAGAGTCTACAGAGTATTCAATTTCTTGAAGTCTGAGAGGAAGCGGTGAGAGTCCTGCAGGGAAGCCTGTAGAGACTGCAGCAAGATTAATATTTGTATTCTTGATTGCATTTTTAGCTGCACTAAGCATATCATGATAAACACAGACAGCAGCGACACTTAAGTTTAAAGACTTAACACCTAGCTCCTTTTCAAGATTTGTACTAATGGGCTGCCTTGCTTTGCTACAAAGGCGCCTTACACGTGCCTCTGTATCATCACCAGAAAGTGTAGTTAAATCCATTAGACTGATTGCCTTAAGAAGCCAAGCAGCTTGCTTATCTTTTTTAATGCTTCGGCGAGTACCATAATTACTGCAACGCCTCTCTACAGCACTCCTGTTAATGGATATACTTGAGATTTTATCAAGCTTGAAGTCTATACCAGGGTTTCTTATGTTGTCTTTGTGCCCTTCAATTTGGTCTGAGTCGACCAAATTGATTACTTTGTTGTCCTTTAAAGAATCAAGATTATCAGTTAATTTTGTTTTAGTCTTCATACTCAATCCATATTACTGATTTTTTAGATACGAAATCAAGATTTTTTCCACTGTATCTGTTGCCTTATTTGCAAAAGCAATTGTTTGTTCATGACTTATTTTAGTATCACCCATTCCAGCTGCATAATTCGTTATTACTGAGAGTGCGCATAGACGAATACCTTGATGGCGTGCCAAAATTACCTCTGGAACAGTTGACATGCCTACAGCGTCAGCACCAAGCACTTTTACTGCGTTAATTTCAGCTGGAGTTTCAAATTGAGGCCCACTAAACCATGCATAAACTCCTTCATGGAGACTGATATTGTTTTTAGATGCGGATCTACGCATATCATTATTTAATTGTGGATCATACGCATCAACCATATCAACAAACCGCTCATTACCTTCAGCCCCAAACAGGGGAGATACGCCTGTCATATTAATATGATCCGTTATTAGCATTACACTTCCTGGCGATGCCTCCATAACAGTACTCCCTGCAGCATTAGTTAAGACTAGGCTTTCACAGCCAATTGCACACAATGTTTGTATAGCTACAGCCATAATGTTAGCCTGACCCTGCTCATAATAATGGGCTCGGCCTTGCATGATAACAACCTTAGTTCCTTCAATTTCACCAAACAAAAGCTTGCCTGCGTGGCCCCCAACACCGGCAATAGGAAACCCTGGCAAGTCATTGAAATCAAGGCTCACCTGAGTTTTTATGTTGTCACAAAATTGACCTAACCCTGAACCAAGAATAAGTCCAATTTGAGGTTTAAAGTCTTTAATATGTTGATTGATAATATCAACACAATCTTGTACTTGACTCATTAAAGGTGCTCCGGTCCAAATGATTGGGGGAGAAGTTCAGATAAATTCATACGATTTTGAATGCCATCTGGAGAGCACATAATTATTTGTGTATTTGAATCTGAAAACTCTCTAATTCTTTGCCTACAACCACCACAAGGGATTCCACCTTCATCGTTTTTTGTCATCACATAAATTTGATTGATCTTTGTCTCTCCACCCATAACCATTGCTGCAATGGCTGACGCCTCAGCACAATTTCCAAGGGGGTAGCTTGCATTTTCAACATTACAACCTGAATATACATTCCCTTTGTCGGTTATGATTAATACACCAACAGGATAATTAGAATAGGGTACATAAGCTTTACTCATGGCCTCTTTTGTAGCTGAAATATAGCTTTCTTCACTCATCTTTATAACTCCTTAATGTAAGGTTGAGCTGAGGCTTTAGGAGGGACGGCTTTGCCAATAAAGCCAGCCAATAGAATGATTGTCAGGATGTATGGTGTAGCCTCAATAAGTTGAACAGGGATTTCTCCAACACCGGGAATAATGATGCCCTGAAGCCTGATCGAGATAGCGTCTAAAAAAGCAAACAAGAAGCATGCTGCAAGGACCTTGTAAGGATGCCATTTACCAAAGATAAGAGCAGCAAGAGCAATAAATCCGCTTCCAGCAGTCATATCTTTGACAAACTGGGCGTTGTAAGCTGTAGCAAGATATACACCACCAATCCCACACAATATTCCTCCAATCAAAAGCGCCTTATAGCGAAGAGACTCAACAGAGATTCCAGCAGTATCAACAGCCTTTGGATTTTCACCAACAGCTCTTAGCCTGAGACCAAAGCGAGTTCGATAGACGACCCACCAAACCATCGGCACAATTGCAAAGGCAAGGTAAACCAGAATATTGTGTCCACTAATTAACTCTCGATAAATAACACCTAGAACCGGAATATGATCCATTAGCTCAAGGCCAGGAAAATCGATTGAAAGGAACCTCTGGTCATTTTTCAAAGTAGGAGTAATACCAGCCTTTTTAAACCAAGCTAGGCTAAGAATCATAGTAAGTCCAGCAGCTAAGATATTAATTGCAACGCCACTCACTATCTGATTTCCTTTGTAAGTAATTGAGGCAAAACCATGCACCATTGCTAACACTGAAGAGGCAAAGATACCAGCCAATAATCCAATCCATGGCGAGCCAAATACCGCAGCAGCACTTGCTGCAATGAAAGCGGACATCAGTAATTTTCCTTCAAGACCAATATCAACAACTCCTGAGCGCTCAGCAAAGAGACCTGCCATTGATGCAAAAATTAGTGGAATGCAGACTCTTACAGAAGCATCTAATGTCAATACAGCGTTTAAAAAGATATCACTCATTCTGCTCCCTCAATCGGCGCTAAAAAGCGAATTAAAATTGGCCTATACAAATACTCAAGGCCACCACAAAATAGAATAACAAGTCCCTGCATAACCACGACAATATCCCTTGAAACATTTTGAAGTTCAAAGTCAAGTTCAGCGCCACCTTGATACAGGATTCCGAATAGGAATGCTGCAATCAGAATTCCAACCGGATGGTTTCGACCCATCAACGCTACAGCAATACCACCAAAACCATAGCCATAATTAAAATTTAAGAATAGACGATGCTGAACACCCATTAGTTCGTTGATCCCTACAAGACCAGCTAAAGCGCCAGAGATGCACATGGTTATAACAATAACCTTCTTTGGATTAATGCCGCCATAGATAGCTGCATCATTACTTTTTCCAACTGCACGAATCGCATAACCCCATCGAGTATGCCAAAGAAAAAACCAAACCAATCCTGAGAAAAATAAAGCAACAAGTATGGATAAATTAAGGGGAGACTTTGCAATTTTGTAACCAAAGCTAGCAAAAACATCATGAACAAAGGGGAGCCATGAGGCTTTAATGAAGTCTCCACTTTCAGGCGACATTTCTCCTACCTCTCTTAAAACATTAACCAATACATAAACCATCAAGGCTGATGCCAAAAAGTTAAACATGATTGTTGTGATAACAATATGACTACCCCTGTAAGCCTGCAAGTAAGCTGGAATGATGGCCCATAGGGCGCCAAACAATAAACCACCAGAGATTGCTAAAGGAATAACAATCCAGGCACTTAAAGCTGGGTTAAGGTAAAGCGCAACTAAAGCAGTTCCGAGTCCACCTACATAAGCTTGACCCTCGCCACCAATATTGAAGAGTCCGGCGTGAAAGGCTACTGCTACAGCCAAACCAGTAAAAACAAAATTGGTCGCATAATAAAGTGTATAGCCCAAACCTTCATCGTAACCAAGCGCACCATAAATTAAGATTTTTGTAGCTTCTATTGGATCGACACCAATCAGAACAAACACAATAGCTGTTGCAATAAAGGCAGTTAAAACATTAAGGAAGGGCATTAATAAACCGTTGATCCATGATAAGCGTCTCTCACGAGTCATAGCTTAGCTCCTTTTAATTCATTTTCAGATTGAAGTGCATTAGCCATCATCATTCCTAGCGTTGCTTCATCAGCATCTTCGCCATTAACTGTACCTGTGATTTGACCATCACACATCACTACAATTCGATCACTAAGAGACATAATCTCTTCCAGCTCTACAGAGATTAGAATAATAGCTTTCCCAGCATCTCTCATATCAATAATTCGTTTTCTAATAAATTCAATAGCGCCAATATCTACCCCTCTAGTTGGCTGTCCAATAATGAGAACATCTGGATCTCTCTCAAATTCTCTCGCTAAAATGAGTTTTTGTTGGTTTCCGCCTGAAAAATTCGAAGACATAAGGTTAGGGTTGATAGGGCGAACATCAAATGCTTGCATTATTGATTCACAATTAGCTTTTACCAAGGCACGTTTTAACCAAATTCCTTGATTAATACTTTTGTCATTGTGATAGCCTAAAAGTGCAGTCTCGCTAGCAATAAACTCAGCAATCATCCCCATTCTTTGACGATCCTCAGGAACATGAGCAACACCCAGATTTCGAAGTTGTTCAGGATTTAAAGAGTTTTTAGAGGTTATAGTTTCACCCATAATTTCAATCGAACCGTTAGAAATTGGAAGTATTCCAGCCAAAGCTTTTAAAAGCGTTCCTTGACCATTACCTGTCACTCCAGCAATTCCCAGTATTTCTCCTGAGTGTGCTTCAAAACTAACATCAGAAACCCTTTTTAAGCCTTGCTCATTGTCTATTTCAAGATTTTTTGCAACTAAAACTGGCTTACCAGTGTTGGCTTTTGATTTTTGAATATTTAGTAAAACTTTTCGACCAATCATGAGCTCTGCGAGCTCTTCAGGATTGGTTTTACTGGTTTCTCTATGGGCAACCATTTTTCCGGCACGCATGACGGATACATGGTCAGTAATACTCATAATTTCACGGAGCTTATGAGTAATTAAAATAATTGTAACACCTTGATTTTTTAGGGCTTCAAATATGCGAAACAACTCGTCAGATTCTTGAGGGGTTAAAACCCCTGTAGGCTCATCAAGTATTAAGACCTTTGCGCCCTTATAGAGGCCTTTTAAAATTTCAACTCGTTGTTGCATACCAACTGAGAGTGATTCAACAGGGACATCTAATTCCACTTCTAAGCCGTATTCTTTAGCTAGTCTTGTTAATTCAATTCGAGCCTTGCTTAGGCTTTCAGATATTAAAGCTCCACCTTCGCTACCTAGTATGACATTTTCTAAAACAGTAAAGTTATCCACCAACATAAAGTGTTGATGAACCATTCCGATGCCTGCTTCGATTGATTGTTTAGAGCTAATCGCTCTAAAGTCTTTATTGAAAACTTTAATCTGCCCAGAGTCAGCCTGATAAAAGCCATACAAGATGCTCATCAGCGTAGATTTGCCAGCACCGTTCTCTCCAACTATCCCATGAATAGTTCCAGATTGAACGCTCAAGTTGACCTTGTCATTCGCATGGACAGCACCAAAATGTTTATCCACATTGATCAGCTCAATAGCAATGTTCGACTCAGCCATAGGTAGTTATTTTAACCAAGAAATAGATTAATTATAGTGATAAGTATTTGAAACTTTTATATATAGTTTTTAAATAAAATTATATATAAAAATTAAAAAAAAACATCCGGCCCTAGAGCCGGATGTTTTTAGTCTAAAAAGAACTACTTATTATAGAGGGCAGCTATTATCACTCATGTAGTCATGAACAACAATATCACCTGCAATAATTGCGTCTCTAGCAGCATTAACAGCAGCAAGCATATCAGCAGAGACTAGATCTGCATTGTACTCATCCATTGCAGCGCCAACACCATCTTGTGCGACACCGTTAACACTAATACCTGCTTGCCAATTACCATTGGCAGCAGCTGCAAAACTATTATAAGCAGCTAAACCTACTTTCTTGTACATTGAAGTCAGCATAGTGCCTGGTTGCATATAGTTTTGGTTCGAGTCTACACCAATCGCTAGAACACCCATATCAGCAGCAGTTTGGTATACACCAATTCCAGTTCCACCAGCAGCAGCATAAACTACGTCAGCACCATTTTCAACTTGGCTGCGAGTAATTTCACCACCTTTAGTTGGGTTGCCCCAAGCAGCAGGAGTTGAACCAGTCATCTGAGCTAGAACATTCATAGAGCTATCATGATGCGCTACACCTTGCTTATAGCCACACTCGAAACGGCTAATTAATGGAATATCCATTCCACCAACAAAACCTACAGTGCCTGAGCTTGATGCCATAGCAGCCATAACTCCAACTAGGAATGACCCTTCATGCTCTTTATATATAACACTTTGTACATTTGGAAGGTCTACAACCATATCAATGATAGTGAACTGAGTATCAGGATACTCTTCAGCAGCTGCTTGAACAGCATTTGCCATAGTGAATCCTACTGCAATTACTGGTGAATAGCCACGCTGAGCAAATTTCTTAAGACTTTGCTCCATCATTGCTTCATTAGTTGGCTCTAATTCTGTAACAGCGATACCAGTATCATTCATAAATTTCATAACGCCGTTTACATAAACAGCCTCGTTAAATGACTTATCATTTTTACCCGCAGTATCATATACAACCGCCGGCTTGACGTCAGCTTGTGCAATTGGTGCTACTAAAAGAAACGTAGAAGCAATAAATGCTAAGCCAGTCTTTTTGATCAATCCACTTAAATGTGAACGTTTCATGTTTTTCATTGTGTACTCTCCTTAGTTATTAATCTCATTTATAAATAGAAAGAAAACCGTCATTAAAAAAAAGACAGTCAAGACATCTTTATTATTTAACTCAAGTTTAGTTTTAAAGTATATAGAAATAAATTCCCGAGTTGTCAATATTCTATTCTCGAAGAAGTCCTTTGTCAAAAAAAAATTGATATATTTTTGAATAATGCTTTTTTAGCATCTTTCAATCATGCTTGTTAATTATTTATAGCAATTATTTGAATTTTAATAAATGAATGTTTACAATAATCGATAACAAATTTAGGCATATAATTAATGCATTTTGTAGCTTATATAGACATTTTTAGTTAAACTTATTATGAATAAAAAAATCATCCAGAGCCTTAATAGTTATCCACGCGATATGACTGGTTATGGTCAGAGTTCTATCAATCCTAAGTGGCCTAATAATGCACAAATTGCAGTTCAGTTTGTTCTGAACTATGAAGAGGGGGGTGAAAATTGTATTCTACATGGCGACAACGCTTCCGAAGCCTTTCTCTCTGAAATTGTTGGTGCAAAGCCCTATGAAGGGGTCAGGCACATGAGTATGGAGTCCATCTATGAATATGGATCAAGGGCAGGAGTTTGGAGAATACTTCGTCTTTTTGAAGAGTTTGATGTCCCAATTACTATTTTTGCTGTTGCACTTGCAATAGCTCGAAATCGTGAATTAGCAGATTATTTGGTTGAACATAATTATGACATTTGTGCCCATGGTTTTCGCTGGATAGATTATCAGTATGTTGATGAACGTACTGAGCGAGAGCATGTTAAAGATTGTATTTCAGTCTTGACAGAATTTTTTGGAAAGAGACCTGAAGGATGGTATACAGGAAGAAACAGTCCAAATACTAGGAAGCTAATTATTGAAGAGGGTGGGTTTCTTTATGACAGTGATTCTTATGACGATGATTTGCCTTATTGGGCAAATAGTTTTGATACTGACAAAAAGCACTTAATCATCCCTTATACCTTAGATATTAATGATATGAGGTTCGCCTCTCCCCAGGGCTTTAATTCAGGTGATCAATTTTTTAATTATTTGAAGGATAGTTTTGATGCTTTGTATAAAGAGGGAGAGACTAACCCTAAGATGATGTCGGTCGGAATGCATGCAAGAATATTAGGGAGACCTGGCAGGATTATGGCGATGCGAAGATTTTTAGAATATGTCAAAACCTTTGAAAATGTTTGGCTGTGTTCTAGAAGAGATATTGCTGATCATTGGTATAAAAACTTTTAAGCTTAGGATCATGAAGTTACCATCAGAATTGGCATCAAACTCCTCTGAAAAGTACCTTGATACTTTTAAAAACCTTTATGAACATTCGCCTTGGTTTGTAGAGCAGTCACTGAAGTTGGTGGCTTCAGATAAAAAATACAACAACCTAGAAAGATTTCATGAAATGCTGTCTGAAATTATGCTCTCATCAAGTAGTGATATGCAGGACAATCTTATTACTGCACATCCCCTTTTGGCAGGGAAAAAAGCACAAAACAACGAGCTTACAGATTTCTCAACAACTGAACAAAAATCTGCAGGGCTAAATGACTGTACTGATGATGAAATTAAACTTTTTGAAAGGCTTAATGAGGAGTATTTTTCAAAGTTTAACTTTCCTTTCATTATGGCCGTTAAAGAAAAAAATAAATCCGAAATCATCTCTAGTTTTTTGGCGCGTAAAAATAACTCTAGAGATCAAGAAAGGACTAATGCTTTAATTGAAATTAACAAGATAGCTTGGCTTAGAATTAAGGAGATTTATGGAATATAAAGGGCTCATCGATGTTGCTTGCTCAGATACTGGGGCTAAGGTCATTTATTGTAGCGACGAATTCTTTGCTGACTCCTCTCGTATGCTTCAAGCTACTGATCCTGTTTGGATTGATGATAAGTATGATGGCAATGGTAAATGGATGGATGGATGGGAAAGTCGAAGGAGAAGAGACGGTAAGGATGATTTTTGCTTTATTCGTTTAGGTAGGAAAGCATCTATTAAAAGTTTTAATATCGACACAACTCACTTCACTGGAAATTTTGCTCCAGGAATTTCAATTCAGGGATGCTCTGTTCCAGGTGGCACAACCGATGATCTCGTTGTCGATAGTAGCGCAGTTTCAGAATGGTTTGATCTTCTCGGTAAAAAGGAAATTAAGGGGGACTCTCATAATCTTTTTGAATGTGCAGCAAATAATCCAATTACGCATTTAAAAATTACACTTCACCCAGATGGAGGTATTGCAAGACTTAGAGCCTATGGAGAGTTCTGGGAAGAGAAGAGGGATTCAAGTTTTGCTGGCATTAATGTTCTCTCTAAGGAGAGTGGTGCTAGAGCTATTTATGCAAATGATGAACACTTTGGCTGTTTGAGTAATGTGTTGGAAAAGCACGAACCCTTAAGTATGGCTGATGGCTGGGAAACTAGAAGGAGAAGGGAGCCAGGAAATGATTGGGGTGTTCTCGCACTTTCAAAGCCTGCTCTGGTCGAGAAAATCATTGTAGACACTAAATTTTTTAAGGGTAATTTTCCACATACACTCTCTCTTTCTACAGCGAATGTTTCTGATCAAGAAGACACTAGCATAATAGAGAGTAGTCAGTCATGGACGAAACTTCTAGAAAGGCAAAAACTAGGGATGAACCAAATTCATACTTTTGAAAAAAAAGACATCTTGCACAACGAGCCCTTTACTCATGTTCGTATTGATATTTATCCTGATGGCGGAATCGCTCGACTGAAATTTATTGGTAAATTTATTTAATTATGCAAAACATAAAGCTTATTCCAGAAAAACTAACATCTGAAAACTTTTCTGATTTTGGAGAGGTTGTTTCAATTGAAAGTAAAGAACATAGAATTATAAATGACGGCTTTGCTCAAAAATATGCAGACATTGCTACCCTTGACACTTTAGAGGAAAAAGGTCAAACGAGTGTTCATATTTTTGTTGCAAAAGGTAGGAAGTTTCCATTGCATATTTCAATGTTAGAAAAGCATCCTTATTTTAGTCAGACATTTATCCCGAGGCATTCTTCACCATTTATAGTGGTTGTAGCGCCGCCTTCTAAGAGGCCTGTAATTGGCAATTTGAAGGCTTTTATAACGAATGGAGAGCAAGGAATTAATTATGCTCGCGGTGTTTGGCATTTTCCTCTCATAAGTATAGATGATCATTCACAATTTATAGTGATTGACAGAAAGCATAATGAAGACCTTGATACAATTGAACAGTGCGAGGTCATTTCTGTTGATGATGTAAATGTGACACTGGAGTTAAGTTTATGATGAAATTATATTTAATAGACTGGCTAAGTCTTTCATTAAAGCTTCTTCATGTAATCGCTGGTATCGCATGGATTGGAGCTTCTTTTTATTTTAATTGGCTTGAAAATAAACTCAATCGTGTCAACAATCGAGATGGAATTGCTGGACATTTATGGGCAGTCCATGGCGGAGGTTTTTATTATTTAGAAAAATATAAAAAGTATCCTCAAGCACTACCCGAACCACTTCATTGGTTTAAGTGGGAGGCATACTTCACATGGATATCCGGCTTTTTGCTTTTATCGGTTATTTATTACTTTAATGCGACAACATACTTGTTAGCAAGCGATAGTTCAATTTCATCTGTATACGGGATCCTATCGAGTCTTCTTGGCTTACTTTTGTTTTGGGTTATTTATGACCTACTTTGTAAGTCTAAAGTAGTCAACAAATCCTTAATTTTTATTGGGATTATTTTTGTAATTATTTCTATAAGTGCATATCTCTACAGTACTATTTTTAATCCAAGAGCTGTATATATGCAGATTGGAGCAATGATTGGCACGGTGATGGTAGCTAATGTGTTTTTTGTCATAATCCCTGTCCAAAAGAAACTCGTAGCTGCTTGTGAAAATTCAACAGAAGTAAGTAAAGAGTTAGGTTTGATGGGTTACACCCGTTCTAGACACAATAACTACTTCACTCTACCTGTTCTCTTTATGATGATTAGTGGACACTACCCTATGATCTATAGTGGAGATTATGGATGGCTGGTCTTGATTGCTGTTGTTGGCATATTAGTAATGATTAGACATTACTTTAATTTAAGGGGCGTAGGGCAAGCTAAGAATAGTCTTATTGCGATAATCACAGTCTCAGTTTTAGCACTTATTTATGCCTTGGCGCCGTCCCAAAGTAAAGTCCAAAGCCAGGAAGCAGTCAGCATTGCACAGGTTCAGGAGATTATTGAGAAGCATTGCGTCAGTTGCCATGCTTCAGTGCCGTCGAGTGAAGTCTTTGCCGTGGCACCTAACGGCTTTATGGTAGAGACAAAAGAGCAGATTATTGCTCATAAAAATCAAATCTATCAGCAAGCTGTTTTATCGAAGATTATGCCATTAGGTAACACTACAAATATGACTGAGGAAGAGAGAGAAAAATTAAGAGTTTGGGCTGAGGCAGAGTAATGAGTGACCATAACCTCTTTCGTGGCTCTATCTATCACTGTGTTGAAGCTGCAGGCAATATAAGGCCGGTCTACATCTCTGACGGTTTAATGGTTGTAGATAGAGAGTCAGGCAGAGTCGTTGAGGTTGGAGATTATTCAACCCTTTCATTAAAGTGGGATATCTCTGACTCTTTAATCCATTTTGAAGACCGCCTAATGATGCCGGGTTTTGTTGATACACATGTTCATTATCCGCAATATAAAGTTATTGCCTCATATGGAACGAGCTTATTAGAGTGGCTTAACAAGTACACTTTTTTGGAGGAGCAAAAATTCTCTAATGAAGATTATGCCGATCAAATTGCAAACTTATTTTTAGATGAACTCATTAAGAATGGAACTACCTCAGCAATGACTTTTTGTGCCACCTATAAACAGTCAGTCGATGCTTTTTTTAGGGTCTCAGAGAAAAGGGGTCTTCGTATGGCTGCTGGCAAAGTAATGATGGATAGAAATGCGCCTGAAGGGCTTTGCGATAATCCGGAAGAGAGTTATAGAGACTCAAAAGAGTTGATTGAAAAATGGCACAATAAAGCTCGGTTACGCTATGCAGTCACACCTAGATTTGCTCCAACCTCATCGTCAGCTCAACTTAAACAGGCCGCAAGACTCTTAAACGAGTACCCGAGCGATGAAAATAATAAAGGCGTCCTTCTTCAAACGCACCTTAACGAGAATGATGAAGAGATTGCCTGGGTGAGTGATTTGTTTCCAGAATCCAAGAACTACTTTGGTGTTTATGAAGATCATGGAATTGCTGGAAATAGATCGGTCTTTGGTCACTGTATTCATAATACAGAGGCAGAATACCAAAGAATGGCGCAGACAGAATCAAAAGTTTCATTGTGCCCGACCTCAAATCTTTTTCTTGGAAGTGGCTTGTTTGAGCTTGAAAAATTAGAGAGCTATGGTATTGACGTTTCGCTTGCATCAGATGTGGGCGGTGGAGACAGTTTTTCAATGTTTAAAGTAATGAATGAGGCCTATAAAATTTGCCGATTAAATGACTTTAATTTAGATCCTATAAGAGCTTTTTATATGACGACGTTGGGCGCTGCGAAAGTACTCGATATGAATGACTCTATTGGAAATTTTGAAGTCAATAAAGAGGCTGACTTTATAGTTATTGATTTGAATGCAACAGAAATAATAAGTCAAAAAAATAAAATTGCTGTCGACATTAATGATATTTTATTTAATTTAATGACTTTAGGAGATGATAGACTTATAGATGAAGTCTACGTTTTGGGTCAAAGAGCATATAAAAAATAAGGACAAACTATGGGAAAACTTACCACACACATATTAGATACTTCATTGGGTGCTCCGGCTCAAAATGTAGAGATAAAACTGTACCAAAAGCAAAATCAATCAATCAACCTCATAAAATCAACACAAACGAATGAGGATGGGCGTTGTAATGAGCCTTTACTGTCTGAAGATGCCTTAGATGAGGGGTGTTATGAAATTGAATTTTTAATTGATAATTATTATCTTGAAAAGGGCATCGAATGTCCTTTTTTAAAAGATGTTGTGATTCGTTTCTACATTTCAAATCGTGATGAAAACTATCATGTTCCATTACTAATATCACCTTATGGGTATTCAACCTATCGAGGAAGTTAGTGAAGATTTTATTGAATCAAAGTTTTAAGGCTGTTGAGCTTGGAGACATTAATCCAAATACAACTGTACTTGAGTGGTTAAGAGGCAACCAATTTGTTGGAACTAAAGAGGGCTGCGCATCGGGTGACTGTGGCGCTTGTACCGCTGTCGTGGGAGAACTCTCATCAATTAATAATAAAACTGAAATTCAATACAAAACGATCAATACCTGTATTGCACTAGCATACTCACTCATTGATAAACATTTAATTACGGTTGAGGGGTTATCAGAAGGAAATAAATTGCACCCTGTTCAAAAAGCAATGGTGGCTGAAAACGGTTCTCAATGCGGATTTTGTACGCCCGGATTTGTAATGTCGCTATTCGCGATGTACCATAACGAAAAAACTGTAAATTTGCCAAAAATTAATGAAGCTTTATCTGGAAATTTGTGCAGGTGTACTGGCTATAAGCCAATTATTTCTGCAGCATTTATCGCGTTTAGTGAAAAAAAACAAGAGTCTCTAGACTTTTATGAAAGAAATCAAGCACAGTTTATAGAGTCATTAACTCAACTGAGCGGCCAAAAAAATATCAGTCTGAACTTCAAAGATGGCAATAAAAATATTCTCTTTGACGCACCCTCTGATATAGCAACTCTCTCTCAAGTCCTATCAAAAAATCCAACAGCAAATATTGTTGCTGCTGGTACTGACTTAAATCTAGAGATTACTCAGTCAATGAAAGAGTTTTCTCACATAGTAAGCGTCAATAGAGTCTCGGAGCTTAAACAAATTGATGAAACAGATACTGAAATTAAAATTGGTGCTGCGGTAAGTTACGAAGAGGCAAAATCGATATTAGTCAAGTACTGGCCAGATTTGGATAGCTTTCTAGAGCGTTTTGCTTCATTGCCTATAAAAAACTGGGCTACTATTGGAGGTAATATTGCGAACGCTTCACCCATAGGGGATATGCCTCCAGTACTGATCGCGCTTGAGTCAAAATTAAATCTTAGAAAGGGAGATTCAAGTCGTACGATTATGCTGGAAGATTTCTTTATAAGCTATAAAGAAACCTTACTAGAGCCATCAGAATTTATTGAAAGTATTTTAATTCCAAAACCTTCTAATCAAGACAGGTTAATCACCCATAAGATATCGAAAAGATTTGAAGATGATATTTCTGCTGTTTGCATGGCAATGAACGTTAAGAGCAAAGAATCTATACCTCATTCAGTAAAGATTGGCTTTGGAGGTATGTCAGGGATACCTCAAAGAGCAATTGAGCTGGAAAAAGTGTTTTTGAATAATTGGGATAAAGACGCATTAGTTTCTGCCGCATATGAGGCCTTAGATAATGAATTTACTCCATTCTCAGACGTTAGAGCATCATCTGAATACCGCTTGAAGGTTAGTGCTGCTTTAGTAAAGAAATCTTCTTTAATGTTAAAAGGTATACCCGTTGAAGATCTTGCTCATTATTCAGAATTGCAATCATCATAGGAGCTCATAAAATCAATCATCAAGGAAAAAATCTAAATCACTCAAAAAGTGCTGTTGGACTTCCTATAGAGCATGATAGTGCTCGAATGCATGTACAGGGAAGTGCTAATTATATTGATGATGTTGCTGTGCCAGATGGAACTCTCCATGTTGCTTTTGCGTTGAGTAATGTTGCCCATGGAAAAATCAAAAGTATAGATATTGATGCTGCAAGAAATTCTGATGGGGTTCATAGTGTCATCATAGCGGAAGATATTGAAAACTTATCAATTGGACCTATCCGCCATGATGAGCCAATTTTGGCATCAAAGGAAGTTGTGTTCTTTGGCCAAGCAATTGCTGCAATTTTGGCTGATAGTCATAATCAAGCAAAAAAAGCTGCACTCCTAGTGAAAGCTGAAATTGAAGAATTCGAATCCATAGTGACAATAGATCAAGCTATGAAAAGCAAAAGTTTTCTAGACAACCCTATTATTGTCAGTACTGGAGACTCTAAAAAGGCAATTAAAAAGGCTAAAAATACATTGACTGGCTCACTCTCAATAGGTGGCCAAGAGCATTATTATCTTGAAGGCCAGGTTGCTATATCAATTCCTACAGAGGGTAACGAAATGGTTGTCCATTCGTCTACTCAAAACCCAACTGAGGTTCAGCATTTGGTGGCACATGTATTAAGTGTCCCACAAAATGCGATCGAGGTTATCACTAGAAGAATGGGAGGGGGTTTTGGAGGCAAGGAGACTGACTCGTCTCAGTTGGCATGTATCTGTGCTATTTTTTCTGAAAAAACAAATAAACCCGTTAAAGCGAGACTATCCAGAAAAGATGATATTTTGTTGACTGGAAAGCGCCATGACTTTGTTGCAAATTATGAGGTTGGATACAGCGATGAAGGGTTAATAGAAGGGATTAATCTTGAACTTGCTGCCAGGTGTGGATATTCCCTAGATCTTTCTATGGCGATTGTATCTAGAGCCCTATTTCATGCTGATAATGCTTATCACATTCCAAATGCAACTTTTACAGGCTATTTGTGCAAAACAAATACCGCTTCAAATACAGCCTTTAGGGGTTTCGGCGGTCCTCAAGGTATGCTCGCTATTGAAAATATTGTTGAAGAGATTGCAAATAGTATCGGTAGAGATCCACTGGAAGTTAGGAGAATCAATTACTATCAAAAAGATACCAATAATGTGACCCCATATGATCAGGTCATCGAAGACAATATTATTAATGAAATAACAAACGAACTGATTGAAGATAGCAACTATTTGACAAGAAGAAAAAAGGTAGAAAAATTTAACAAAGAAAATAAGTATTTAAAAAAAGGACTCGCTTTTTCTCCTGTTAAATTTGGTATTTCTTTTACCACTCAGTTTTTAAATCAAGCAGGCGCATTAGTAAGTATCTATAAAGATGGAAGTATCCACTTGAATCATGGTGGAACGGAAATGGGTCAAGGTTTATTTATCAAAGTAGCGCAAGTTGTTGCTCATGAGTTTGGCGTTGATATTTCAAGAGTTAAGGTATCTGCAACATCCACAGCTAAGGTTCCAAATACCTCTCCTACTGCAGCTTCATCTGGTTCAGATATGAATGGAATGGCCGCAAGAGAAGCATGTCTTCGAATAAAAAATAATTTAAATAATTTTGCAAAAGAGTTTTTTGATTTAGGTGAAAACAATATCAAGTTTCAAGATTCTTTTGTAGTGATTAATAAAAAACAAATGCCTTTTAATGAGTTTATCTCTCTTGCATATTTGAATCGCGTTGAGTTATTTAGTAATGGGTTTTATAAAACACCTAAAATTCATTTTGATGCAGTTAAGCAAAAAGGTCGTCCTTTCTTTTATTACTCTTACGGGGCCTGTGTTAGTGAAGTGGTATTAGACTGTCTGACTGGAGAATATAAAATTTTAGCTGTTGATATTTTGCATGATGTTGGCGCTTCACTCAATCCTGCAATTGATACTGGACAAATAGTGGGAGGTTTCATTCAGGGGATGGGCTGGCTTTGCTCTGAGGAGTTAAAGTGGAGTGACTCAGGCGCACTTCTCACAACAGGAGCTTCGACCTATAAGATTCCTGCCATCGGTGATACACCTGAACATTTTGAGGTCAAAATTAAACCTAACATCTCTAATCATGAAAATACAATTCATAAGTCAAAGGCGGTAGGAGAGCCGCCTCTAATGCTTGCAATCTCAACTTGGCTAGCAATTAAAAATGCTATTTATAATGCTGACAAAGATAACATTACTGGTCTTGATGCTCCAGCTAGTTTTGAACAGGTATTTTTTAGTCTAAATATAAATTCTTGATTGTTAATTATGAATAGTTGGCTTAAGCCCATAAAGACAACCCTTGCTTTAAACAATGGATTTGTTTTAATAACCATTATTGCTACTAAAGGCTCAACACCGTGCAGTAATGGAGATAAGATTGTTTATACAGCCAATGAGGCTGCCTTTGGAAGTATAGGTGGTGGAAATCTTGAATTTAAAGCATTGTCATTTGCCCAAGAGATGTTAGATCAAAGAAGTAATTCTAGTCAACTCATCAAGTACCCGCTAGGCGCAACATTGGGTCAATGTTGTGGGGGCTATGTTAAGGTTTTATTTGAAAGTTTCACTGAGGATAATTCAGAACTAAGCAAGAATGATTCCTGGGTTGAACAAGTATCAACGCTCTATAAAAAGTGTGAAGATTTTATATTGATAACTGTCGTTGATAATAATCCAAAAAAACAGCACCGTGCTCAAAAGTGTATATACACAAACAATAACTTTTATGCCTCTCTGAACGATAAAAAATTATCAAACTTTGTAGAGAAGAGTGCTTCTAATTTGATGCTGAGTGCTCAGGGTCCAACGATAGTTGAATTTGAGGATAAGTCAGAGCTTAAGACTCAGATTTATCTTGAGAAGGCTTTCTCTAGCGAAGTATTGCCCGTTGTGGTCTTTGGTGCGGGGCATATTTCTAGAGCATTAATGCCTATACTGATTAATCTACCCGTTAAGTTGTATTGGATCGATGATCGGCAAGAGCAGTTTGATAAGTATGCTGGCGACACCTCTCAAATTAATATTATTTGTGATGATTTTCTGACCGGTATGGCAGATTTGCCAAATGAGGTCTATTGCTTGGTAATTAGCTATAGCCATCAAATTGATTTTGAGATTTGTGAGAAGATAATTCTTCAAAATAACTTTAGTTATTTGGGTATGATTGGTTCATCAATTAAAGGGAGAAAATTTAGAGATCGTTTTGCTCAAAAAAATTATTCAAAGAATGTAATTGATAAATTCACTTGTCCGATTGGTGAAAAACAAAAATTTCTAAAATCGCCAACTTCTATCGCAATAACAATTGCAATGGATTTAGTTAATTTTATTGAAAACAAAAAACAATCTGAATCGTTATGAAGTATCAATTAGAAATTTCAAATATAACTAAATCTTATGGCGACCTTAAGGCGAATGACGATGTCTCTTTAAGTATTAAAGGTTCATCTATTCACGCACTGCTTGGCGAGAACGGTGCAGGTAAATCAACTCTCGTAAAGATTATCTACGGCTCTTTAATGCCAGATGGCGGTCTGATGAAATGGGCTGGTGAAAAGTACAGTCCAAAGAGTCCTTTTGAGGCAAGAGAGAATGGCATTGCAATGGTGTTTCAGCACTTCTCATTGTTTGAGTCTTTAACCGTTGAAGAAAACATTATCTTGGGTCTTAATGGGGTAGGACTCAATGAAAACTTTACAGAAGAAATTCTAAAATACTCAAAGCAGTATGGCCTTGACGTTAACCCACAACAAGTTGTTGGAGACCTTTCAGTGGGTGAGCGTCAAAGAGTTGAAATTATCCGATGCTTAATTCAGAATCCTAAGCTTCTCATTATGGATGAACCCACTTCTGTTTTAACGCCACAAGAAGTCTCTGATCTCTTTGTGACCCTTAAAAAACTTGCCGATGACGGGTGTGCTATTTTGTATATCTCTCATAAACTTGAAGAGGTCCGTGAGATCTGCAGTGAAGCTACAATCCTGAGGGGAGGAAAGCTAGTTCAAAGCTGCATTCCGCAGGAGCACAGCCAAAAAGAACTCGCTGAAATGATGATCGGAAAAAAACTAACAGAATTGGCAAGAAGTAATATTAGTGTCGGCTCAGATATCTTCTCAATAAAAAATTTGAGTCGTAAAAGTGACGACATGTATGGTGTTCACTTGCACGACATCTCTTTAACCATGAGGAAAGGCAGCATTGTTGGAATTGCAGGTGTTGCCGGAAACGGGCAAGATGAATTGATGGAGCTTCTGATCGGCGAAAAGTCTTCATCAAGTAGCGTTTTGAATTTTAATGGCAAAGATATTGGCTCAATGAATTCTCATGAAAGAAGGCAGCTTTCCATGTTTTTTGTACCTGAAGAGCGTTTAGGTCATGGCGCGGTTCCAGATATGACGCTTGATGAGAATATGCTATTGAGTCGACCGGACTCTGACGGAATGACTTCAAATGGCGTCATTGACTGGAAAACTGTTACAAGTTTCTCGGAGCAGGTGATAAGTGACTTTGATGTACAAACGCCTTCAAGTAGGATGCTGGCTAAGTCGCTTTCTGGCGGTAATTTACAAAAATTTATGGTTGGCAGGGAGCTTATTAGAAAACCAGAATTAATAATTGTTGCTCAGCCAACGTGGGGTGTTGATGCTGGGTCAGCAAACAACATCCACCAATCTCTAATATCTCTGGCAGACCAAGGGTCTGCAGTTTTAATTATTTCTCAAGATTTGGATGAAATTTTGAGTCTGTGTGAACAAATTCATGTCCTTTCAGAAGGCAGGCTTTCCGATGCAGTCGATATGAATAAGGATGGCTTAGAGAAAATTTCTCAGCTAATGGTTGGAGGTCAAAAATCATGATCAAACTAATCCCAAGAGCGGAAAACTCTAAAGCAATGATTATATTGTCTCCAATAATTGCACTCACTCTAACTGCACTCTCTGCTTTTGTCATATTTCTTTTTATCTTAGAAGACATTGCAGTTTCTAGCGTTTTCTTCACTTTGTTTGCTGAACCTCTGCTGGACTCATACTATTTCTCTGAGCTCTTAGTCAAGGCGGCTCCATTGATGATTATTGGGCTAGGCTTATCGATTGGATTTAGGGCCGGTATTTGGAATATTGGCGCTGAAGGTCAATATGTAATGGGGGCTGTTGCGGGTGGCGCTGTAGGCTTATATTTTTATAATGTTGAAGGCTTTTGGCTACTACCTTTGATGGCTATTGCTGGCATTATTGGCGGTATGCTTTATGCCAGTATTGCTGCTTATCTTCGCATCAAATATCAGGTTAATGAAATTCTTGTAACCTTAATGTTGACTTATGTCGCGGTATTATTTTTACAGGCTATGCTTCAAGGACCTTTAAGAAACCCATCGGGCTTTAATTTTCCAGAAAGTCGCATGTTTCATGATAGCGCCATGCTACCTATTATCTGGGAAGGTACGCGCTTACATATTGGTTTGATTGTTGCAATTCTGCTCTCAATTTTGGCTTGGTTTGGGATAAAGAAGCACATGTTCGGAATGCAAATTAAAATTACTGGAAGCGCTCCAAGGGCAGCTAAATTTGCAGGCTTTGATGATAACAAGACTGTCTGGTACTCTTTGCTCATCTCTGGAGGTTTGGCGGGTCTTGCTGGCCTGTTTGAGGCTTCAGGTCCGGCAGGACAGCTCACCCCAGGACTGCCTCAATTTTATGGCTTCACTGCAATCATTGTTGCTTTTTTAGCACGGCTTCATCCTGTTGGAATACTGTTTTCAGCGCTACTCATAGCGCTCAGTTATGTGGGTGGTGAAAACGTTCAGATAGATTACAATTTACCGAGCTCGATAACTCAAATTTTTCAAGGCATGCTTCTTTTTTATTTTCTGGCATGCGACATATTAATTAAATATAAAGTTGTACTTTTTAAAAAAAATAACTAACGACTATGATTGAAAACTTATTAATCGAAATATTTATTGGTATAACCATTGCTTCAGCGCCACTTATCTTTGCAGCTATTGGTGAACTTTTAGTAGAGCGTTCAGGCGTTTTAAACCTTGGCGTTGAAGGCATGATGATTGTTGGTGCGCTTCTTGGCTTTGTTGTTATATCTCATACTGGTAACCCTTATTTAGCTGTTCTTGCAGCACTTGTTGCTGGCATGATGATTGCCTCTATTTTTGCTTTTTTAACTCAATTTTTATTGACTAACCAAGTTGCAACTGGACTCGCGCTAACTCTTTTTGGTTTAGGTTTTGCTGCATTTGCAGGTCGAGATTACACAGAGGTAACAATCGACCTTATTGGTCCAATTCATATTCCAATTTTGTCTGAAATTCCTTATATAGGACCATCACTTTTTTCGCTTAATCCGCTTATATACTTAGCTTTTTTTATGGTCTACTTGGTTTGGTGGTTTTTATTTAAAACAAAGCAAGGTTTGATTTTGCGTGCGATAGGTGATAATCATGATGCGGCGCACGCTATCGGCCATAACGTCGTTCTTTATCGTTTTATGGCGATTTTATTTGGCGGTGCAATGGCCGGCCTCGGTGGCGCTTTTTTGTCACTTGTCCAGGTACCTATATGGGGAGAAGGAATGACTGCAGGAAGAGGCTGGATTGCATTAGGATTGGTTGTTTTTGCATCATGGCAACCGTTCAGAATAATTTTAGGAGCGGTAATATTTGGCGGAATTACTGTCCTTCAGCTTCATGCACAGGGTTTTGATATCAGGATTAGCGCTCAATACTTGTCTATGCTTCCTTACTTGGCTACCATCGTGATTCTTGTAAGTTTAAGAATGAGATTAAAAAATAAAACAAATCGCACAGTTCCTAATTGTTTGGGTAGAATATTTCATTCAACAACCTAGTTTGCTGAAAATTTTTTTTGTTTAAAAGTAAGAAATAGTAAGAAAATTTGTTCAATAATTAAAAGGAGAAAAAAGTATGTCTAATCGAAGATTTTCGAGTGTATTAAAACTCTCGATTTTAAGCGTAGTTCTTGCATTCACTGGAAGCGTTTCTGCAGATCCTGTTAAGGCCGCATTTGTTTATATTGGTCCAACTGGAGACCATGGCTGGACTTTCGCGCATGATCAAGGTGCTAAATATGTTAAAGAGAAGATGGGTGATGATGTTGTCATCACAACTGTCGAGAGTGTTGAAGAGAATTCAGATTCAGAGAGAGTTATCACGAGTCTTGCACGTAAAAATGATATTATTTTTACAACATCATTTGGCTATATGAATCCAACAGTTAAAGTTGCTAAGCGCTACCCAGATGTTAAATTTGAGCACGCTACAGGATACATGCTAGAGGACAATTTATCAGTTTACTCTGCGAGATTTTATGAGGGTAGGCATGTTATTGGTAAGATCGCAGGAAGAATGACTAAGAGTAACGTTATTGGTTATATTGCGTCTTTCCCTATTCCTGAAGTTATTCGTGGAATTAACTCTGCATATCTAGCGGCTAAATCTGTCAACCCTGATGTTTCAATGAAGATTGTTTGGGTTTACACTTGGTACGATCCAGGTAAAGAAGCTGACGCTGCGAATGCTCTAATCGCTCAAGGCGCTGATATTTTAATGCAACATACTGACTCAACAGCGCCAATTACAGTTGCTGAAGAGAAAGGTATATATGCTTTTGGACAAGCTTCAAATATGCGTGAGTGGGGACCAAATGCGCAGTTAACCGGAATCATTGATGACTGGGGCCCATACTACTTGGCGCGTGTTCAGGCTGTGAAAGATGGTACTTGGACTTCATCTGATACTTTTGATGGCGTCAAGCAAGGTATGGTTAAGTTCGCTCCAATGAACAACAACATGCCTGTTGATGTTAAGAATGAAGCAATGAAAGCTATTATTGACTTGTCAATGGGTGCTATTCATCCGTTTACAGGACCAATCAATAAGCAAGATGGCACTCCATGGTTAGCAGAGGGTGAAACACCACCTAACTTCCCTGATCTACTAACAATGGATTTCTATGTAGAAGGTATTGACAGTAAGTACCCGAACTAAGAAACGTCCATTTAAGTTTTAACTTAAATCGCGTCCTAGGTTTACTTGGGGCGCGATTTTTTTTAAAGAAAATATGACTGAAATTTCCCACAATTGGTTAAATGAGCTACCTAAAGTTGAGCTACACCTTCATTTGGAGGGAACGCTTGAGCCAGAGTTAATGTTTGAGCTTGCTAAAAGAAATGCTATTCCGTTGCCTTTTACTAGTGTCAGTGAGGTTAAAAAAGCGTATCAATTTTCTAATCTTCAAGATTTTCTTGATATTTATTATCAGGGCGCGCAAGTGCTTCTTCATGAGCAGGACTTTTATGATTTAACTTGGGCCTATTTATTAAAGTGTAAAGAGCAAAATGTTTTACATGTTGAACCTTTCTTCGATCCTCAAACACATACAGATAGGGGTGTTCCATTTAAAGTCGTGATTAACGGTATTTCAGACGCGCTGGCTGATGCTGAAGAGAGGCTCGGAATTACATCTAAGTTAATTATGTGTTTCTTGAGGCACTTAGATGAGGCAAGCGCAATCAATACACTAGAAGAGTCTTTAGAGTACACTGACTATATTTATGGTGTTGGTCTAGATAGTTCTGAGAAAGGTAACCCCCCTGAAAAATTTTCAAATGTATTTAATACAGCTAAAGATATGGGTTACAAGTTGGTGGCTCATGCAGGCGAGGAGGGTCCAGCAAGCTACATATGGAGCTCATTAGATATTCTGAACATTGAAAGAATTGATCACGGCATCAGAGCCATAGATGACCCAGAGCTAATGATGCGATTAATCAATAATCAAATACCATTGACTGTTTGCCCACTCTCCAATGTCAAATTAAAGGTCTTTGAGAAGATGGCAAACCATACTATTCTGGAGATGTTAGAGCAAGGGGTATGCGTAACAGTCAATTCAGATGACCCTTCCTATTTTGGGGGCTACATGACGGAAAATTTTATTTCGCTATATGACAACCTGAACCTTTCAAAAGGACAGGCATTAAGGCTAGTCAAAAATAGTATTGATGCTAGCTTTGCGCCAAAAAGAAGAAAAAAGATGCTCTATAGTTTATTGGATGAATTTATAGCTAAATAGTTGAAAAAGTTTTAATTATTTTTTGTCTGATTTACCAATAACACTTTCATTCATTTCATCCTCTATTTGATCCATCATCTCATTGTGAGAATTACTGCCCCAGTCTTTTTGTTGATCAGAAGGATTCTTAGTTACAGACTTTACATTACCACGAATCTTAAAAAAAGAAGAAAAGACTAAACCAGCTTCAAATAAAAGCCATATAGGAATAGCTATAAGGAACTGGGATATGACATCTGGAGGCGTTAATATCATTCCAAGAACAAACGAACCAATAATGATATAAGAGCGATTCTTCTTAAGTTTTTCTGCTGTAGTAACGCCAAAGATAATGAGAAGAATTGTCACAACTGGAACTTCAAAGGCAACACCAAAAGCGAAAGATACTTTAAGAATAAAATCTAAATAATATTGAATATCAGGCGCAAAATTGACGGATTCAGGACCGACTCCAGCTAAAAAGCCAAAGATGACTGGGAAGACAACATAGAAAGAAAATATAAGTCCAACATAAAATAGGATTGTCGAAGAAATAACAAGAGGCAGTATCAACCTCTTTTCATGACGATATAGGGCTGGTGCAACAAACATCCAGAGCTGATAAAGCAGAAAAGGCATTGCAATATAGATGGCTAATATCAAGGACATTTTTAAAGGTGTTAAGAAGGGCGATATAACTCCAATTGCAATCAAATTAGAGCCTGGTATTGCTTGGACAATAGGCGCAGCGATAAAGTTGTAGATTTCATCTGCAAATGGAAACAAAATAAGAAACAAGACGCCGATTGCAATCACTGAACGCAGTAATGAGCTTCTGAGTTCTATGAGGTGCTGAACTAGTGGGAGTTTTTCTGAAGTGCCTTCTTGCTGTGTCATTTACTTATTTAAATCTTTTTTCGATAGAATGTTGTCTTCGCTAAACAGATCAACGTTAGACTTTAATTCTTCTGCAACCTCTGAAAGCACAATCTTTTCTTCATCCATGGAGACATGTTCTTTGAGTTCGTCCACTTTTAATTCTTCATTAATATCTGACTTTATTTTATTTAAAAACTTATTGAATTTGCCAAAGTAAAGTCCTGCTTTTCTAGCAAGGAATGGCAACTTTTCAGGACCAACTACAATAAGAGTAATAACACCTATGATTGCAATTTCCCAGAAGCCAAAATCAAACATTGATTTGCATTAATTGGAGAGAAAATTATTTTTTGTCAGATTGATCATCCTCAGCTTCAACTTTAGCTTCAATAATCTCTTCTTTTTCATCGGATTCAGCGTCTTTCACGGAGGATTTAAATCCTTTGATTGCACCACCCAGGTCGCTACCAATATTTTTGAGTCTCTTGCCCCCAAAAATTAAAAGTACGATAACAAGAATAATAATTAGTTCAAATGGTCCCGGCATACCCATAATTAACCTCCTTATAAGAATTATTATATTTTACCCTTTTTATACTTTATTTATTGAACAAGCTTTTTACTGCTGAATTATCTTATTTTTTTTTGACTTGGTCTCATATAATGGTACAAGGTGTTATTATTTGGAAAATAATAGTTATATGTATTCATATTTATGTATACTTATTTGTGATATGTCATATTAAGGTGAAATTCACACAGAGTATGTAATCAAAAAAGAGTCTTACTTTTTTTAAAAATAGGAGATAAAACGTGAAAAAAATATTTAAAAACCAAATAGCATTAGCACTTGCCGGTATTCTGGCTGGTACTTCTGCTGTTGCTGGAACTCTTGTCATTAATGGTGACACTTCAGATCCAGCACCAAAAGCTGCTTTCCAGGCTGTTATTGATGGATTTGAAGCTGAAAACCCGGATGTTGATGTTGTTTATAACCTTTTTGATCATGAAGGTTATAAGTCAGCCATTCGCAACTTCCTGAGTGCTGATGCCCCAGATATTGCTTTCTGGTATGCAGGAAACAGGATGGCACCATTTGTTGAGGCAGGTTTATTTGCACCAATTGACGATGTATGGGCTGACCAAGGTCTATATTCATTAATGGCTTCTTCAGCTCCAGGTATGACTATGGATGGTCAGAAATGGGGTATTCCATACACTTACTACAACTGGGGAGTTTATTATCGTCAAGATATCTTTGAAGACCTAGGTATTGCAGTTCCTACAAATTGGGATGAGTTTATTGCTGCTGGTGAAACTTTAAAGGCTAATGGCATTACTCCAATTACAATTGGAACTAAGTGGCTATGGACTGCAGGTGGTGTATTTGACTACTTAAACCTTCGTACAAATGGCTATGATTTCCATATGGCTCTAACTAGTGGTGACATTGCTTGGACTGATGACAGAGTGCGCGCAACAATGGCAAACTATCAGCAGCTTATTGATGGCGGTTTCTTCCTTGAGAATCATGCTGCACTTAGCTGGCAGGAAGCTTTAGCTCCAATGGCTAATGGTGAAGCTGCTATGTATGTAATGGGTAACTTTGCTGTGGCTCCATTAAAGGAACTAGGTTTAGATGACAGCTCACTTGGTTTATTCCAATTCCCTGCAATTACTCCAGGAGTTCCAATGGCTGAAGAGGCGCCTACGGATACTTTACATCTAACTGCTGGTGCGAAGAACGTTGCTGATGCTAAGCGTTTCTTAGCTTATGCAGCCCGTCCTGACGTTCAGACGGCTTGGAATAAAGCACTTGGACAACTACCTACAAATGCTGGCGCAGGCGTAACTGATGACAAGTTCTTAAATCAAGCATTCAGCATGCTCAATAATGACGCCCCTGGTGGTGTTGCTCAGTTCTATGATCGTGATACAAAAGCAGAAATGGCTTCAATTGGTATGGAAGCTTTCCAAGAGTTCATGGTTAAGCCTGAGCGTTTAGAGAAGATTCTAGAACGTCTAGAAAAAGCTCGTCAAAAACTTTATTAATCAATAAGGTTTTACTATGTCCCGTGTTCAAGTATTCTTGACACGGGACTTTTTTTAATTCTTAATTCTTAATTCTTAATTAGGTATGTACTCATACTGGAAAAATAATCAACTAAAGATAGCGCCTTGGGTTTTTTTAGCGCCAGGCATTTTGATGTTTTCTTTGTATGTAATTTTTCCAATTTTTCAATCAATTAATTTAAGTTTTTATCAGTGGGATGGTTTAGGTGTAAAAACATATATTGGTGCTGAAAACTATATTGAACTCATTGATGACGAGTATTTTATTGTCTCTCTTAAAAATAATATTATTTGGCTTGTTTTATATCTATTAGCAGTGCCTGCAGGCCTTTTTGCAGCATTATTTCTTAATCAAACAGTCAGAGGAATACGAATTTATAAATCTATATTCTTCTTTCCTTTTGTTATTTCACAAGTTGTAGTAGGCCTAGTATTTAGCTGGTTTTATGATCCCTCCAACGGCCTGCTTAATGTTATTTTGGAGGCTTTTGGTTTTGATTCAATTGCTATTCTTGCAGAGGAGGACTACGTTACTTATGGCATTATTGCTGCGGGTTTATGGCCTCAAACAGCTTACTGCATGATTCTATATTTAACTGGATTGAATTCAGTCGATCCTGAACAAATTGAGGCAGGTCGAATTGATAACGCGAGAGGCTGGAGAATGCTGTGGTATGTGATCTTGCCTCAACTCAAACCTGCAACTTTTATAGCTGTGGTGGTTACCATTATTGGAGCGTTAAGGTCTTTCGACTTAATTGATATTATGACTGGCGGCGGCCCTTGGGGTTCTAGTAGGGTGCTTGCCTATTATATGTATGAAAAAGCGTTTTCAGAGTATGGATTCCGAATGGGTTATGGCGCAGCAATAGCAGTTGTG
>Ga0233429_1000792_pt1 | contig 45410 bp, 41 predicted proteins | sample SI_118_April2016_3_FD_179879 | JGI IMG/M metagenome (GOLD analysis project Ga0233429, IMG submission 179879) | Seawater microbial communities from Saanich Inlet, British Columbia, Canada - SI_118_April2016_135_MG | ecosystem: Environmental > Aquatic > Marine > Inlet | place: Canada: British...
TCATCCTTTGTAAGGGTGACAACCTGAAATCCGCCTGAACTTATTTTCTCGATCCAGTCTTCTCTCTCAAGCTTGTGCAAAGCTTCGCGCAATGGTGTCCTGCTGATGCCAAGCATGTCGGCAATTTTGCTTTCCACAAGTCTTGAACCCGGTGTTATCGTCTGGTCAATGATTGCTTTTTTCAAATACTCAAATACATCCTGGCCCAGAGACCTTCGTTCTTTAAAATTGTTTTCCAATTTCATCCGGATAAAATTTTCCTTTAAATAATTTTTGACCGAAAACCCCGTATTTGGGCGAAAAATTGCCCATATACAAGGCGCAAGAAATTTTGAAACCGGAGTGTACTACTGTACATGAGGTTTCAGAATTTTGCAGCAACGCAGTAGATGGGTGAGTTTTTCGTTCAAACACTAAATAATTCCTTTTTCCTTAAACCCAGCAAGAGTAGCATCATCATATCCCAAAAGGGTGCCGTATATTTCCTGATTTTGTTCACCGAATCTGGGAGGAAAAGACATTTTTCGGTCACATTCCTTAAGAAAAGGTGTCATGTTGGGTGGTGGGGCAAGGGTAACTTTTGCACCTGTTTTTGGATCTTCAGACGTAAGGATGCGTTTTGCTACCAAAGGATCTTCAACCACCTCGTTCACTGTTTTGATTTTAGAGATGGGCACGGTAATTGAGTTGAACAGTTCAATGAGTTCTTCAGAGGTGTGCTGTTGTGTTATGGCGTTAATGGCGGCGTTCAGATTTGTAACATCGGAAATTCTTCCCTGGTTTTTCTTATATTCTTCCTTTGCCAGTGTTTTGAACATCTCCTGTGATACAACAGATTCCCATTGACGATCATTGCCCACTGCCAGGTAGACAAACCCGTTGCTGGTTTTATAAACAGACACGGGGCTGAAAAACTCATGGGTATTACCCCTTCTTGTGATGGTCGCACCAAAGCTCTTTGAAAGGGCAATGGGGACTGTCAGCCAGGATACTGTTGATTCAAACATGGAAAGATCAATCCTTGTGCCATTTCCTGTGGCCGCCCTTTTAAAAAGCGCTTTCATCAAAAGGCCATATCCGTGTTCAGAAGTTCCCATGTCAGGCAGAGGAATGCCTAAAACCTGGGGATCACCGCCAGCTTCTCCAGTGAGTTCCATTAACCCGGATCTTGCCTGAAGAATCGGGTCATAGGCACCCTCATTGGAGTCAGGACCGAATCCTGTAAGCCCCAGCCAGATAATATCGGGTTTGACTTCTTTCATCAATTCATAGGCAATACCCAGTTTTTCATAGTTTTTTGGCAGCTGGTTGGTCACAAAAATATCGACTTCAAGTTTGCGGATCAGTTCTTTAAATATGTCTTGCCCTTTGGGATCAGCCATGTTTAAGGATAATGCTTTTTTCCCGGAATTAATGCATAAAAAATAAGAGTTCATCCGCTTTTCATCAAGGACGTTTTCGCCGATGAATCGATTGGGATCTCCATATATCGGGTGTTCCAGTCTTACAACATTCATTCCGTCCTGGGCTAATCTATAGGTGAGATAGGGGGCAACTGTTGCCTGTTCAAGTGATAGTACAGTGAGATTTTTAAAAAGTTCCATAAAGGCCTCCATATATAATGGATAAAGTTTTTTGTTTTTTTAATTGTTCACAAATATCTGTGTACAATTTATTCAAATCAAGTTTTTTTTATCAAAATATGATTTTTTTTCAAACCATACTTCTGCCGGTCTCGTAACAGACATCAAAAATTCTCAGATTAGTTTCTTTAAACTGTCCGGGACTCATATCGTCCACTGTAGCCCGAAGGTCATCCGTACTCAAAGGCCCGTAACCAAATGCTGAATAAAAGGCAACCATGGCCAGATTGGTTGATCGGGGAGCTCCAAGCTCCATCGCTTTTTTTGAAGCTTCCATGGCTCGGGGTTCGATGCTGTTTTTTTCAAGCCATTCAGCTACCCTTTTATCCGGGAATGCATCAAAAGGAGCATTTACAAATAATTTTCCGCCTTTTTTCAGGTATGGCAGATACCGGTATGCTTCAGACTCATCCATGGATAAAAGAAAGTCGGCAGCACCCGCCCGGATCAGGCTGGACCTAGCATCCCCTATTCTTAAATGCGATACGACAGAACCGCCCCGTTGTGCCATTCCATGGGTTTCAGCGCCCAGAATATTATATCCTTTATTTAAAGCAGCCGTTGCCAGAATCTTTGTCATGAAAAGGATTCCCTGTCCGCCCAGACCGGTTAAAACATAATTGATTGTCTTCATAAGTGTTTTTCTCCGTAAAGGTTTTATGCTTTTTCAATGGCATTCTGCGGGCATATCTGCAAGCAGACACCACACTCGGCACAAAGCACTTCGTTGATTTCAGTCTTTCCGGTTTCTTTATCTGAATACATGGAAGGACACTCAAACCGCAAATGACAGAATCCACATTCATTACATTCATCAGTTATCTTTACCTTGATCTTTTCCGGGATCGCCGTATCCTTAAACCCGATCACACAGGGGTGGCGGGATATTATAACTGCAATGCCACCTTCAGGATCATTCACGTACTTAGCTGCGTCCTTTACCGTCTGGATCATATTTTTTGTATCAAAAGGATCAATTACTTTGAGATAATCTATACCGCATCCTTTGACAATGGTCTCAAGGGCGATGGCATTACCTTTTCTTCCATCCACGCGGTCACCCTGTGTAATGGATGGCTGCATGCCGGTCATGGCCGTGATATGGTTGTCCAGGATCACAAGTATAAATCTGGAATCATTGTAAACCGCATTGATAAGCGCTGTAGTTCCGGAATGAAAAAAGGTGGAATCTCCCATGGTGGCCACAATGGGTTTTTGAACATCATCCTGAATATAGGCATTCCAGAATCCCGAGGCCATGGTAATACCGGCTCCCATGTCAAGAACTGTGTCCACAACGCCAAGGTTGCTGCCAAGAGTGTAGCACCCGATGTCAGATGGAAAAAGGGCCTTTGGCAGAGCTTTTCTAATGGAATAAAAAGATGCCCTGTGGGGGCATCCTGAACACAAAGTCGGTTTTCTGATGGGAAGCTCAAGACCTCCCACAAGAGAGAAGGCTTCCTGTCCGCAATCATGGTCGGATAAAGGAGAAAGTTCACAATCGGAAAGTGTTTTATTCAGCACACCTTCTATTTTTTCAGGCACAAGCTCACCTTCCATGGGTACATGCCCGGACAAGCGCCCCAGGGTTTTTCGTTTGTCCCTTAACAAATATTCAATCAAGGTGTCAGTCTCTTCAATCACCAATACCTTGTCACAGGCATCCATGAACTCATCTGCCAGTTTTTCCGGGAAAGGATAGGGTGCACCCAGTTTCAGGATCGGGATATCATTTCTTCCATACTCTTCAAACATATCCTGAACAACACTTGAAGGGACACCACCGGTTACAACACCAAAGGGATAATGTTTTTGCTTTTCAAGGGTATGCATATTAAAAGGTTTCAGCGTATTGAATTTTTCGCTGATTTTTATATGCTTTTTATTCAATGCCTTGTGCTGTAGAAATCTGAATTTTGGCGTGGAGGCCCATCTTGTTGGCTCACGCTTAAAATCAGCCTTGGTCAAATTGTTTTCAAGAACATCGTATTTGACATTCTGCCGCGCATGACAGACCCTGATGGCAGGTCTTACCATAACAGGAACCTGGAATTCTTCGGAAAGATCAAAGGCAGTCTTGATCATTTCTCTTGCTTCTTCAGGATTTGCCGGATCAAGCACGGGTACTTTTCCTAAACGAGCCATAAGCCTTGAATCCTGTTCAGTCTGGGATGAATGAGGCCCTGGATCATCACAGGAGATAATCACAAGCCCGCCAATATTGCCGATATAAGCAGCAGACATAAATGAATCAGCCGCCACATTCAGACCCACCATTTTCATGCAGCAGCAAGCTCTTTTTCCGGATATGGAAGCTGCAAAAGCATTGTCAAAGGCTACTTTTTCATTAATAGACCATTCAATACTGGTATTCAGGTTAAAGGCTTTGGAAAATCGGACAACCTCAGGAAGGATTTCCGACGAAGGGGTTCCAGGGTAAGAGGTCATGATCTGGCAGCCGGCCTCTAATATTCCAAGGGCCATGGCTCCGTTCCCTAATAAAAATTCTTGTTTCATTGTTGAGTCCTTAAAATTTAAATTTTTTAAAAGTTATACAATGGACTTTATCTACCCACAATGGTCCGTCCTATGATCATTTTTTCAATTTCCTTTGCCCCTTCATAGATTTCAAGGACTTTTGCAGCTCTGTAGAAGCGTTCGATATCATAATCATCAAAATATCCGTAACCGCCGTGGAGTTGAAGGGCCTCATCCACCACTTCAACTGCAATTCGTGCGGCATACATTTTTGCCATGGCAGTAACATTTGTATCGGCTTTCCCATTATCAAGCAGCCAGGCAGCCTTGTACATGATATTTCTGGCTAACTCAATTTTTACTGCCATATCAGCAATTTTGAATTGGACACCCTGGAAACTTCCAATGGGTTTCCCAAATTGTTTTCGTTCTCTGACATGCTTGACTGCCATATTTAAAGCTCCCTGGGCAAGTCCGACACCATGGGCGCTCACATAAGCCCGGCTTCTGTCAAAAAAGGCCATGAGCTGGTGAAATCCATTTCCACGGATTCCAAGAAGGTTTTCTTCGGGCACGCGGACATTGCTAAGATAAATGGCGGCTGTGTCTGAAGCGCGCAATCCCATTTTACCATGCATGGGGTCAGCTTTGTATCCTTGTCTGTCTGTTTCAACAATAATTATACTGTGTCGCTTGGATCTGGGAGCATCGGGATCAGTTAAGGCAAAAACCAGCATAAAGGTCCCGCGGGTTCCATTTCCGATCATGACTTTTGATCCGTTAAGAACCCATTCATTGCCTTCTTTCACGGCCGTTGTTGCGGCAGCCAGGGTATCAGAACCCGCATCAGGCTCTGTTATGGCAAATCCCATAACCGCATCCCCTGTAAAAATGGGTTCAAGAAATTTTTTCCCTTGTTCGTCAGTGCCGAAAAGTAGGAATTCTTCTGCTCCAAAGGTTAAGGAACAAAGCTGCTGACTGATACCCGGGTCAACTTTCCAGAATTCTTCCATGACCATGGCCTGCTCAAGATAACCCAACCCGGGGCCACCGAATTTTTCAGGGATAAAAAGCCCGATAAGATCCAGCTCCCTTGCCTTTTTTACAATAGCAGCAGGATATGTTTCATTTAAATCAAATTCCCGGCCCACGGGTGCCATTTCCCCCATGGCAAATTCTCTTGCAGCTTTTTGAATATATTTTTGTTCTTTTGTCAGTAAAAAATCCATGTATTAGCTTCTCCTTTATAAGGGTATATTCCCATGTCTTCTAAAAGGTACGGGGCGTTTCTTGTTCTTTAGCATCTTAAGGCCTTTGATGATCTGGGTCCGGGTTTCAGAAGGCTCGATAATCCGGTCTACCAGCATATTGGAAGCCGCATGAAACGGATTTGAATACTTGTAATCATATTCTTTAATTTTTTGTTCCTTAAAGCTTTGGGGGTCATCTGCTGCCAGAATTTCTTTTCGGTATATGATATTAATGGCTGCTGCAGTATCAAGTACAACGAGCTGGGCCACAGGCCAGGCCATCATAAGGTCCACCCCCATGCCGGCACAGCACATGGCCATGACAGCCCCTCCATATTCTTTTCTTAAAGCCAGGGTTATCTTTGGCACTGTGGCTTCTGAATAAGCATACAGCATTTTTGCACCATGTCGTATGATACCTGCATGTTCCTGATCAACCCCGGGGAAATATCCGGGTACATCCACTAAATTCACTAAAGGGATGTTAAAACAGTCACAGAACCGGATAAACCGTGCTGCCTTGTCTGAGGAATTATAATCAAGACATCCGGCCATAACTGAAGGCTGGTTGGCAACGATCCCCACAGTATCTCCGTCAAGGCGTGCAAGGCCGGTAATAATGCTGGGGGCAAATTCCGGAAGGATTTCTAAGAATTCATTTTTGTCCACCACTTCAGCAATAACCCGATGCATGTCATAAGCTCTTTTAAATTCTGCCGGTACAATCTGGGTCAGGGTATCATTTTTTCTTTCCGGATCATCTTCGCTGGGTTTTGAGGGTGGGGTTTCATCATGATTGGATGGTAGAAAGCCTAAAAGATATTGGATCAATTCAATGCTTTTTTGATCTGTTTTTGCAACAAAATGGGCTTGGCCTGTAACCCGGCTATGAACCTGGGCACCGCCAAGCTCTTCTAAAGTCACTGTTTCCCCTGTCACATCCTGGATAACTTTTGGACCGGTGATCACCATCTGGCTCTGTTTTTCCACCATGATGATAAAATCTGTTAAAGCGGGTGAATATACTGACACACCGGCACAAGGCCCCATAATGCAGGAAATTTGTGGGATAACCCCGGATGCAGCAGTATTTCTAAAGAACATGCCGGCCACTCCCTTGGAGGCAAAAAAACCTTCATGAAGCCTGCCCCCGCCTGAATCATTCAGACAGATTAAAGGGGCCTTGACTTTCAGGGCCTCATCCATGATTCTACAGATTTTCTGGCCATGAATAGTCCCGACTGATCCGCCCAGAACCGTTGCATCCTGGGCATAGGCAAAGGCGGTTCGCCCGTCAATGGTACCAAAGCCGGTTATAACTCCATCTCCGGGAACTTTTCTTTTCTCCATACCAAAATCCATGCACTGGCTTTCGGCAAGATCATTTAACTCAACAAAACTACCTTGGTCAAACAACAGGTCAAGCCGTTCCCTTGGGGTTAGTTTTCCTTTTACACGCTGGCGGTCTCTTGCTTTTTCACCGCCTCCCATGAATGCCCGCTGTTTGAGGGTCTTTAATCTTTCAAGTTCTTCCTGGTGTGTTTTCGCGGCCATGATATATATCCTTAAGTTTAAGTTATATCCGCTTTAATAAAGTCATGAACGAATGAGTTTTGTTGAATTTTCATGACGGGTTATGGATAGTTGTATACTGTATACAATTATTTAATGTCAAGCATTATTTCCTTGAAAATTATTCCCATTTCCCCTGTTTTCATTTTGTGCAGGGAGATACAAACAATGCATTTCCATCATTTGGCGGAAATTAAAATCACACTGCCTTCAAACGTCATCTGAGTAGGTCGTTTCAGGAAAAAAATATAAAAAGGACTTACTTTCAACAATTGTCAGGGCAAGCATTTATGGCATTTTTCCGGGATCTATAAGGCAAAATGCCAGGCAGGACTAACAGATCAAAGCAACACCAAGAGAAAACCTTGAAAAACTGAACTGAAATAGACATAATCAACACAATTTCAGAATAGGTATCAGTCTATTTTTTTTCAATATAATTTAATAAAAATTTTGTTCATGTGAAAGAGCTGGTAATAAAATACATAGCCATGGCTGAAGAACCAAGATAGACTCTTTTTTTTAGATTCTGGAAATAGAAAATGCAATATGATATAAATTTTTATTTCCAAAACAATTTTTTAAAATCAAATAACTTTATAAATAAGGAAGTCTATTATGAATTGGATGCTATTGGTTGCTGGAATAACATCAGCTTTTACAACTATTGGTCATTTTCTGGTGGGAACCAAAATATTTCTTGTACCAATGCTGGAATCAGATTTTGAATTGGTGCCCAAAAAAGTGATGCATTGTGTGTTTCATTATGTTTCCGTCTATTTAATACTATCAACCGCCTTTCTGCTTTTAGCAGGTTTTGGCGTGGACATGGGGTCTGATAACACTCTTTTAATTAGATTCATTGCAGTCAATTACACAGGATTTGCCATTTGGCAGATCGTAATTGCCGCAAAATCTGGTATCCCAAATGTTATCACCAAATTGTTTCAATGGGTATTTTTTGTCATTATCGCTGTGTGTTCTTTTTGGGGTGCTATTTAAGGACGAAAACTTCAGATTGCCTTTAATTGACAACCGCAAGACAAAAATCATAGATAAGATGAGAGGGTTGGTATGGAAAAACTGGCAGTTATTTCTGACATTCACAGCAACCTTGAAGCATTAACATCTGTATTGAATGACATATCCGGACAATCAATACAAAAAATTGTTTCACTGGGTGATAATATCGGGTATGGCCCTGACCCTGAAGACGTTCTTTTGAAATTGAAATCCTGTTTAGTTACATCGATACGTGGCAATCACGAATTCGCCATTCTTAACGACAGCTATAAAAGGTTATTTAATCTAAATGCCATAACTGCCCTTGATATCAACCGCAAAAAATTATCAGATAGCTCGATACAATACATTTCTTCATTGGATTCAAGCCTGGCATTGTATGGAGCCTTATTTGTCCATGGCATCTCTTCAAATTTAATTGATGGCTATATTTTTAATTTATCTGATGCCCAGCTGATCAAGCGCGCTAAAAAGCTTCATGAACGCATTGTCTTTGGCGGGCATACACATCTGTTGAGAATCTATGAAGTTGATAATAAGGGACTTAAAAAGAAAGGGTTTACCCAAAAAATTTCTATATTAGATGACAAACAATACATCATCAATGTCGGCAGTGTGGGCCAGGCAAAAAACGGAGTCCATGAAGCCACCTATGTTATCTGGGATATTCAAAAGAGCACGGTTGAACCAAGATTTGTAACATACAATTATCATCATACTGCCATGAAAATCAAACAGGCCGGATTACCCCAGATTTATGCGGATATTCTTTAGCCCGGATATTTCATAAATTTTATGATCAATCTTCTGTAGATATTCGTTCATTTTTTAATAGTGTTCATGATTTTTGAACACAATATTTTATTGAACATATAATCAAATAAACTGTTGACATCTTGTTCAATTTTTTTATATGTTCAATTTATATGAACAAATCTTAAATTTGAACAAAATCGGAGATTTGAGTTAATGGAACGCAAGGTATTAACAACGGCCCTAAATGCTTTTGAAGAAAGCATAGGTATTGAAATAGAGACAGAGCTGAAAGATTTAGAAACCATTGTTGGCGATTTCAGAGCGGATGCGTATATTAAAATTCAAATACGCGAAATAGAATTAAAATTTTGCGTTGAAGTAAAGCCTTTTGTTAACAGGGCTCTCCTTGGTATTTTATTAAATTACAGGCATCATATTCCATATGAGTATAAACAGTTGTTGGTTACAAAATTTGTAAATCCGACTCTGGCAGAAGAGTTGAAGCAAAATGATATTAATTTCATCGATATGGCCGGCAATGTATATATCAACTGTTTTCCTATAATTTTTTTCATAAAAGGGAAGAAAGACAAAGCACTAAACTTTAAGAGCAGGGGGGATACTCCATTCACAAAAACGGGTTTGAAATTAATTTATGCACTTTTGCGTAATCAAAATTTAATTGTAAAACCACATCGGGTTATTGCAAATCATGCAGGTGTCGCTTTGGGAACTGTAGGAAATGTAATTCAGAACCTTGGAAATCAAGGCCATGTAATCAAAATGGGTAGGCGTGGGGAAAAAATAGTTGATAAGAAAGCATTGTTGGATCGGTGGTGCCTGGAGTACCCTGAAAGGTTAAAATACAAAATGCTGTTAGGCAGGTTTGAAGGGCCGGCGGATTTTTGGAAATATGCACCACTAAAAGTCAATAATGCTCAGTGGGGTGGTGAAGTTGCGGCATATAAGCTTACAAAATATCTAAAGCCAGAAGAATTCATCATCTACGCAGATGAAGAGTATTTAACTAACATCATCATCCAGAATAGATTGCGAAAAACCGAAGATGGTAATATCTTTATATTTCAACAATTTTGGCCTGAAGATACATACTTCAAAAAAAAAGATATCGTTCATCCTATTTTGATATATGCCGATCTTCTGGAATTTAAAAATCAAAGGAAAATTGAAACTGCAAAGCTGATTTATGATAAACATATCCTTGGACATTTCACGTAAGGTTGACCCTGAGCATAAAAGTGCAATTCTGCATATAAAAAAAATGTTGGATGAGCTTGGTGTAAAGTTTTTTATCGTAGGTGCCTCGGCTATAGACTTTGTTTTGGACTATTTACATGGAATCCGTGCGCCCAGGAGGACGATGGATATCGATTTTGCAGTTAGAATAGAAAGTTGGGAATTATATGAGAAAATCGAGAACGTACTATTAAATGCACAAGGTTTTAAAAAATCAAAACAAAAGCAGCGTTTTGAATATGGTGAGACGATTATTGATATCGTTCCTTTTGGAAAAGTCTCTGATGATCAGAATCTTATTTCTTGGCCCCCTGAACATACCACAGTGATGAGTGTTTCAGGATTTGAAGACGCATATAAATACTCAACACCGATAATTATCTCCAAAGAGCCCTTCCATCAAATCAAAGTTCCAACAATTCCAGGAATGGTTGTTATGAAATTACTATCATGGAATGATTCATTTCCAGAACGACAGAAAGATGCTCAGGATTTATATTTCTTATTACTCCAGTACAAATACACTGATATTATTGAGAGGCTTTATATTGATAATAAAGAGCTTTTTGAATCAGAAGACTTCAATGATGAAATAGCAAGTATAAGAATTTTGGGGCATGATATGGCCAAAATCTGCAGTAATAGGTGCTTGAACGAAATAATAAAAATTTTGGATAAAGAAACTGCAGAGGATTCAAGTTTCAGATTAGTCATACACATACTGGAACAAAGATATGATTTTGAGGATGTCCTGACCCGTTTACAAAAATTAAAACAAGGACTTGAGGAAATTTGAAAACAAATATGCCAAAAAAAATATTGGGGAAAACCACAGATGTTTTCCTGAATCCACCTCCAAAAATGATTACACTACGATATGTCAATCTGTAATCTATAGATTAATTTTGAAGAACAAAACACCACTTAAATTAGCCGGATATAAAATGCTATGTATTTAATGTATTCTCATGTATTTTTTACAACGAAAAAACAGATATTTCAACGTTACTGGGCGGTGTTGAAGTTCTCTCACGCCGGAAACGTCTTACTGTAAGAATGTCTTTTTGTTTAAATGAACACTACTGGCTAAAATCTGACCCTTTCAGGTTTCAAAAAGCCATCCGGACTATCCTATTAGTCCACATTTTATTTGAAACAATCAATCACAATATGCAATGCCCGTATTTTTCCTTCCCGGGTACATTGATAAACTTTAGTGGTTTCCAGTTTTTTTACTCATAAGCAACAATTTTAATCCTGATAAACTTATCAATCAATCCTGCTTGGCATCATCTTTGTGAAGGATATTTGCGTTTCCAATGATCAAGGTTGATGAACTTGTAAAAAGTCAGGTTTCAAGTAATTTTGCACAGGTTAACATCAGGATGGCCTTATCCGGATCTTCATCAAGGGCCGGAATTCCTTTTTCGGTAACATCATGAAAAGCCTTGTCCAGACTGTGTTTTACGGATTCTTTTGAGCTTTTAAGGGAATGTCGGTTAACAAATCCAGGCGATTTATTAAAAAAGCCAGCCATTTCAATGGGTTGGACAAACTCTTAAAATTGACTCCACCGGTTGAACATATTTGTTCAACAATGCCTCTACGTCCTTTGAAACCTGAGACCTCTATCTTTGCTAACCCTTATAAGTGTAGCGATGACAACAATTTGCAGACCCTTTCAAGGGGTGTTTTGCCACCCGTCAAATACTCGAGATTTTGGCCCATCTCCACACTTGTGATTTCAATGGATTCCATGGCGGATACAATGTATATCCAAGGGAGATTGAAGAAGTACTGTTCATCCACCCCGAGATCTCCCTGGCATCAGTGCTCGGAATCCCCCATGACAGCTACCGGAAAAATTCTTAAAAAAGATTTAAAAACAGAATTGGCAAACAGCTAAGGCATAGTATCAAATTAAAATCACCCAGTGAAGGATTCGGATATCCAAAGGCCGATAGGGGTTCGGAGCAAGCACATTCGGATAACATTTTAAAAATCTAAGATTAAAACCAACTCCAGGTCAGGGCTGTAGAGCGATTGTGCCTGGTCCGGACATCGTTCCAATACCATTTGCCGAAAATGGCAGCATTGCCAAATTCGGCAAATGGCGTTTTATCCAGATAATTGTACCGTTGCCCAGGTGGCGCAAAAGCGCGGCTGATTTGGGATAATTCGCTTCGGCTAAGACGTGTAGATAAAACGACAACAAATTGGGTTGTGGATATTTTTTAAACAGGGTCATCGCATGTAACTTTCCTGAATTATTAACAAATGATCTCAATTTGAAACCTGACTCTGAAATTCAACATAAGTGGTTTTCTGTATTCATCTTTTTTGTATTATAATTTTCACCGTTCATGGCTTTTGCAACATTTGGGTTTACTTTAATTATTGTACAAGGGTAGGGGGTTTTTCTCTCCAATTGTTTCAATCAAAAATAGTTTAAACCGTGCCCAGGATTTTTTGTCTGCAGATTCCTTGTAGCGGCTTGAATTAAATACAGTGAAAGCATGTTGAGCACCGCTATATGTAATCATTTCATGATGAACGCTTGCCGATTCAAGCTCTTTGGCCAGTTTTGCAAATTGCTCCATTGGTATTGCTGAATCTGCAGTGCCGTGCAGGATTAAAATCTGGCCTTTGACATTTGAATAGTCCTGTCCTTCAGGCTTTTGAAGCCCACCATGAAAAGTGGCAAACCCTTTAAGGTTTACTCCGGACCTAGCCCATTCAAGTACTGCCGCTCCCCCGAAACAATACCCTGTAACCACAGCATTGTCGGTATTCGCTCCCTGTTTTTGTGCTTCAATAAGTGCGCCTTCCATCAATGCCCTCATTTTTTGTCTGTCCTTGTAAAGCTCACCTGTATGTTGTCGTTTGTCTTTTACCTGGGTTGGACGGACACCTGCCCCGAACAGATCAAGGGCAAATACTGCATACCCAAGGTCTGCAAGCATATTGGATCGTTTGATTTCATATTCAGTCAATCCGTCCCAGTCATGAATCAGTAACACCAGGGGTGCTTGTTTAGATGGACTTATATAATATCCCTCATAGGATTGGTTATTGATTTGATAATTTATTAATTTGCCATCAGCGGCAATTGACGAAGTTGAGGCAAATAATATAATAAATAACGATATAATTTTTTTCATGATAAGCTCCATTTAAAAGAGTTTGCTTAAACTTATCTTTAAAATAATGCCTGATTTGCATTTCGTCGAGGGAAAATATCAGTTAGATCACCTGCCGGCGCAGATCGTGGAAAACTTGTTCAAAGGAATCAGAATTAGTCCGCCTTATTTTCTGGGCCTGTTTTTCTACAATCCCATACTGAAGCTCATTTTTTATATCAGATAAACGTCTGTAATATCCCAGACGTCTTCCCAGAATAAAATTGATTTTATCAGCTTCACTCAAGAATAGAAAACGATCCAGGATAGTGAGCATCCGATCCTTGTCTGTGGGCAGACTGCCCCTGACCTCCAGAAGCAGGTCAACACTGTGGTGATTAGCATAATGGCTTGTAATATTCTCAAGATGTTCAAGGAGCAGCCGCTGTTCCGAGATCATATGGGTTTCAGACGGCAGAATGAATTCTCCCTTTGCAATTTGGCTGTCAAGGCCTGTGCCAGGCTTTACCCCAATGGTGAGCAATCTGATATAATCCGGGTTGATTTCATTGAGCACTTTGGCCGTCTCAATCGCATGGAGTTTTGATAATTGTTTCCCCCCAAGTCCAAGAATAATGAACTGGGTTGTGTCCATACCGGCTTGTTTGGCCATTCGGGCTGACTTGATAATAGATTCCGGAGTGATTCCTTTTTTAACTTTTTCAAGCACACTGGCTGATCCAGATTCCATGCCGCAATAGAGTTTGTTTAACCCGGCTTCAAAGATGTCTTTCATGTCTGAAGCGGTTTTTTTAACCATGGTCTGAGCCCTGCCATAAGAGCTGATCCGTTTTAACGATGGGAACGCAATTCGAAGTGTTTGCAGAATTTCGATCAGGTCTTTTGTTCCCATGACAAAACTGTCCCCATCCTGGAGAAAACATGTTTCAAAAGGGTGTCCATTGAAATATTCTTTTGCAGCTATGATATCTTTTTTGATCTCGGTCACAGATCTCAGGGAAAATTTCATATTTTTATACAGGCTGCAAAAGGTACACCTATTCCAAGGGCAGCCCCGGGTAGTTCGAATCAACAGGCTGTCAGCTTCATCGACCGGTCTGATAGGGCCCATTTCAAAAGGAACGGAATTCATATGTCCTCATAATTTTATTTTTTAAATAGTTTTCCTAAAAACCCTTTTTCTTTTTTTTGAGGGGCAGATAAGTCCAATTGTTTGCAAATTGAAACCTCTATGTCATGCCCTGGTACATCTGTCCCTTCTGCCACAATTTCATCTCCCACCAATACTGCAGGGGCTACCGGCAGATCCAGTTCAAAATATTCATCTGTATTGTATTCTGAAATGGGTTTTGAAATGACTTGGATTTCTATATCATATGTTTTGCCCAGCCCGGGCATGATTTTTTTAAAATGTTTCAGGGCTTGCCATTGGGCTCGTTTAAAAAAAAGCTTACTTTTAACATGATTTATTCCTTAAATAATTTATATATTCTTACAATAATAGTTTTACCTTGTTTAATCTTTCTAAAAATTGCTCCGGGGGTTCAAAATCTACCAGACGTAGTCCTTTGATTTCCTTTCCATTTCTATCCAGAAAAATTATAGTTGGGACACCTTTGATATGATATTTTTTTAGCAGTTTTTCATGGATTGGATCACCTTTGCGGGTAAGATCTACCTTGATCAGGATAAAATCCTTTGCTGTTATATCCACTATTTTTTCATCATGAAAAGTAAGATCATCAAGTTCACGGCAGGGGCTGCACCATTCTGCAGAAAAATCAATGATCACAGGTTTATTTATATTTTTTGCCTGCACCAGTAGTTTTTCATCATAGGAATTAAAATTTGCTCCGGATCCCTGGGTGATAAAAGTCACCACAAGAATAGTCATGAACACAAGAGACGCCAAAGCCGCTGTCATTTTAATCCTTTCAAAGCTTTTAAATGCTGCCTTTGTTTTGTCTATCCAGCCTAAGTGCAGCCCTGCTGATAAAGCCACGCCTGCCATGGCAAAGGTTCCAAAAGTTTTGGAGAAAAGCGGCTGTACAAAATAGACAGCCATACCCATCAATACCCAGCCCATAAGTTTTCTGACCCAAAGCATCCATTCTCCGGACCGGGGAAGTCTACTAATATTACCGGAAAAAATTGCCAGGAAAAAAAATGGCAGTCCAAGTCCTAAACTTAAGGTAAAGAAAATTATAAATCCCAGCCATGGACTCCCCATGCTGGCCACCCATGTGAGCAGTCCAAGGACAAAAGGACCTATGCAGGGTGCTGCAACAACTCCCATCATAAGCCCCATGAATAAAGAACCTAAATATCCGGCATGTGATTTTGTCGCGGTCTGCATAAGGCCGTAGGGAATCCGTAATTCCCAGAATCCGAACATGCTGAATGAAAGAGAAATCAAAAGAACTGCAATAATCATCAATACCAGAGGATGCTGTAATAATGCCCCCATCAATCCGCCTGTCAGGGCAGCAAATACACCCAACATTGAATTTGTAAAGGCAATTCCGCCCACATAGCATATGCCGTGGACAATCGTCTGCCCTTTACCGTTCCTGCCGCCAAAGTAGGAGATTGTGATGGGAATGAGGGGATATACACAGGGAGTAAGGTTCAGGGCCATGCCCCCGACAAAAATACCCAAAAGTGTCCAAATCATAGCCCAACCATGTAATTTGCCATAGGCATTATCTTTGGAAAGATCTGAAATATCCCCTGCTTGTTCAATACCGGCAGTTCCTGCCGGAGCTGTTTTTACAGGAAATCCCTGGGCATGCCATTCAGGATATCCAAGCGGGTCACGATAAATGTTTGAGTAACCAAGTTTTACAGCCACACGGGCTGCCGAGTCGCTTCGAACTCATGCCAGGCCGGCTCAGTAAAAAACAATGGTTCGGTTTTTGTCCGGGCCTAAAAATTTTTCAAGAGGCGTTTTTTTCTGCCAACGGGAGAGCCAGGTAGGTTCTATTGGAAAATTGACGGCCTGTTTGATATGGCCGGTTCGAAATTCCCACTCCTGGCGGGTATCAATGATCAAAAGATTTTCAGGACCTTTCTGGTATTTTTTCCAAAGTTCATCTGTTTTTATAAGGCTATACCCGCCGGTCCTTGATTCTGCCACCACATCCGCCCAGGATGCTTCCTTGGGAGTAACAGCTCGGTTGGAAACCCACAAAGAACTAATTGTCAGACAAATTACAATCAATGCTATGAAGTTCTTTTTAATTATTTTCAAATTATCTTCCTTAAACTATTATTCACCTGATATCACAGGTAATCCCATGGCACGCCAGTCCATAACGCCTTCCTCAAGACGGACGGCATGGTATCCTTTTTTGTTTAACAATTCTACTGCCTCAACAGAAAGGACACAATAAGGCCCTCTGCAATAGGCAACAATTTCTTTTTTTTTGGGTAGTTTTGCCAGCATGAGTTCAAGTTCTTTTAAAGGTACGGACACAGCGCCAATAATGTGGCCTGCCCTGAACTCCTGTGGAGGGCGGACATCTAATATTGTCACTTCATTATTTTTTATTCGTTCTATCAATGAATCCCGGTTAATGGGTTCCATACCTTTTTTGCCCTCAAGAAATCGGTTTTTGATCTGTTCAATTTCTGCTATCCGATTCTCGGCAATTTTTCGCATGGACAAAAAGAATTCGCATACCATTGGCGCAGGTCGGTAAACCACATACAATCCCTTTTTTTCCTGTTCAACCAGGCGAGAGTTTTTTAATACCTGGAGATGCTGGGATGTGTTGGCAATGGTAAGGGAGGTTTCATTTGCAAGATTTTCAACAGATCTTTCCCCCTGGCAAAGGATATCTAAGAGTTCAAGTCGTTTAGGGCTTGAAACAGCTTTGCCGATCCTGGAAAATTGATCGTATATTTCATCTTTAAAACGCCTGCCGGGGTTCATGATATTCTACTCCTCTATTATTCAAGCAATTAATTGAATTATAGAGAATGAATATTTTTTGTCAAATTAAAAATTAGTGAAAGCACTTTTATATGAATTGGATTTTATTGGCTAAGTTTTAAAATTAGTTCAAATTGTAGTCGTGGACCCTGTCTGTCAGCAGTGTGCAAATGTTTTTGATAGCATCATAATAATTTCAGGTTTTGTCTGTCTGTATGTTTAAAAGTTCATGTTCATCAGCTTTTATAAATTTTTGACAATGCTGACACGCCATGTTTATTTTCTTAACATTTCCTTTGAAAAGTATTCGATTACAATAGGGACAGCGATATTCTTTTATATTCGGGTTGGTCTGTGTTAACTGATTTATTGGTTTTGTAATATTTGAATTGGCCATTTTTTTTCTCTTGATTATAAGAATGAACTTTTTTTTAAAATTTCTGAATTAATACAGTTCAATAATGAGGACAATAGAGTTTTGGATCACTAAGTCACTCAATTTTTGTCTCTTGTTTAAGGGTTACAGGCTCTGCAGGGTTTATAACCATCCTGAATTGCTTCTTCTCTTGTGTTGAAAGATGCAGTACATTTTTTACTTTTTGAAAATTTACAATCCGGATTGTGAAAAACATGTGAGTTTGTATTACCATGCAACAAGGGAGTAGCATCAATGGGTTTATCAATTACATTTTCAATCGTTTCGGTTTCTGTTGATTTGGTTTCTACCAATTTTGTTTCAATTTGCTTTGGTTCTGCTTTTTCAGGTTTGGTCTCTGTAGATGCAGTTTTTAAAGGAATCGTTGGTAAGGGAGTATCTGTCTTAGTGCTATTATTACAACAATCTGTCGTCGCCTCACCGCATTCATGTGACTCGTCCTCATGTTTAAGATAAATTGTCAGGCATCCACCTAATAAAAGAGTTAGAGGTATTATACCAGCCAGAAGGTTTAGAAAGGCTGAAAAGAATACTGAGAAACAAAATAAACCAAGAATAATTGCTATCAATCCACCAATAACTTTTTTCATAAGAAAATTCCTTTATTTGAGATTTCTAATAAAATTATGAAGAGAGATTAACTATTTTGAATATAGGTTGTATTGTTATTTTAGGTATGTTGTCAAGGAATTTGGATTTGGGCGGTTGTCCATTTCTGTGTCACGGGTGATAAAAATTTAGAAATTCTATTTTGGGCTCTTACTGATATTGAAATTTCGATACCACATTAAAGCCCATTGTAATGAAGGATCTTGCAAAGAAGGCACGTGAAGTCCTGGATAAGTAGCGCAGGTCTCATCAAAATATTAAAACCAGAATTCAGGATATCTTCTTGATTTTGCAATATTATTAACGACCAATGCCACGATTAACATTATCATTGCCCCGGCACCAACAGGAACGAACACATATAAAAAGCCAAGATCATGAATTCTCTCACTTCCAATAACTGCGATTAATGCAGTGGCACCGCCGGGAGGATGAAGTGTTTTGGTTGCATGCATCACTGCGATTGCAGTGGCAACTGCAAAAGCAGAGGCAAACCAGGGAAAAGGATAGAATAATTTATAGGCAATAACACCAATAACAGCCGAGACCATGTGGCCGCCGACAAGGTTTCTCGGTTGAGCTAAAGGGCTTTTAACAGCACCATAGATCAAAACAGCAGAGGCGCCGAAAGAACCGATAATAAATACCGGATCATGACCTTGAAAAAGGTTGTAATTTAAAAACGCCAAAGGTGTTATCCCTAAAAAAGCACCAATCCATGACCATGTGATTTCTGAAAGACTCACCATTGGTGGACTTTGTTTTCCCCCACTCATTTTACTGAAAAATGACATTTAATCACTTATCCTTTCATAAAAAGATTAACTCATTAAAAGATTAACACAGAGCCTGAATCAGGGCTGAAACTTAATTATTTTGTTGGCATTCATAAGAAAGTATAGCTGAAAAAATGAATAGTTTATTTGATTTAGATCAAGTTTTATAAGTTTATTGATTTAAATCAAGTCATTTTTAAATCCATGGCGATATAAAGGAGTAAAAGCTTATGGATAAAAGAGGAATATGAAAAAAAAATTTCAAGAATATAAAGGATTAGAATCTTACCTTTCACTAAGGATGTTGGTACAGATTATATTTTGTTTGGTTATCGTCAGCACGGGAATTAAGTTTTATTTTTTTGTTTCTCAGCTTGAAACAGGAATAATACCTGACTTTGAAAGACCTCCGGGTGTGGAAGCCTTTCTTCCCATAAGTGCTCTGGTCAGTTTAAAACATTTGTTGTTAACCGGAACAATAAACAGTGTTCACCCCTCAGCATTAGTGCTGTTTTTAATTATCTGTCTGACTGCCTTTATAGTAAAAAAGGGGTTTTGCAGTTGGGTTTGTCCCCTGGGTCTGCTCTCGGATTGTCTTGCTAAATTGCATTTTAATATTTTTAAAAAAAATGTCGGTTTACCTGTCCCGGTTGATTTATTATTGAGAAGTATAAAATATGTATTGGCTGGATTTTTTATTTGGAATATCTTTTACAAAATGCCGTTAAACAGCATTGAACAATTTATCCAAAGCCCTTACAATCGGTTTGCTGATATTAAGATGCTCAAGTTTTTTATCAATATCTCAAACACCTCTTTAATCGTTATCCTTGTATTGATTTTTTTATCGTTTATTATCCCATATTTCTGGTGTAGATATCTTTGTCCATATGGAGCAATCCTTGGAATCTTAAGTTTTTTTAGTATTGGAAAGATCAAACGCAATCCATCCTATTGTATAGATTGCGGTATATGTGAAAAAAAATGTCCAGGATTAATAAAAATAAGACAAAAAGAACTCATCCATTCTTCAGAGTGTACAACATGTATGAGATGCATTAAACATTGTCCTGAAAAGCGTTCCATTGGTTTTTTTATATTTTCAGATAAAATACGGGTTGAGCAATTAACAATTGCCCTGGTAATGATACTCATTTTTGTTGTGGGTATATCTATAGCTAAAATATCAGGAAACTGGCGAAATAAAATCTCAAAAACCCAATATCTTGGATATATATTCCAAAACAATATGTCATGGAATAAAAATGGTCGAATTGATCCTGAAATGATGGAAAAAATGATAAAGATAATGAAAAACATCCAGGCGCAAAAAGTCCAATTGGATTCCCAGAGGAAAGATCCTGAACCATAGCCTGATTTGAGATAATGTTTTTTGCAATATTAATCAGAGCAATGAATAAACCCCAACCTTGCATAAAAATTTTATAGATTTTTTAATCAATATAAGAATTTTCCAAAATTTATAAAAAAATTTATAAAAAATTGACATAGATCAATGATTTCCTCTGTTTCCTTTGTCATATTAGTGTCAAAAGAAAAACCCATAACGGGGAATTTATAATTTAGCCTAGGAGATTTAAATTGAAAAAGAAAAGCGTATCAAGAAGAAATTTTATTAAAACCAGTACAATGGGTCTTGCAGCATCGACCCTTCTGCCTTCTATTTTGTCTTCCAACAAAGCGTTTGCTGCCACAAAAAAAAAAGAAATGTTCTGTTACCAGTGTGAACAGACCATGGGTGGTAAGGGATGTACCAGGATCGGTGTTTGCGGGAAAACTCCGGATGTGGCAGCGCTTCAGGATTTTTTAATTCATACCCTTAAAGGGATTTCCATTGCAGCTGTTGCCGCTAGAAAAGTGAATATCAGTGACTCTGAAACCAACCAGTTTACCTGTATGGCAATGTTTTCCACTCTGACGAATGTGGAATTTGATCCCTACCGGTTTGAAAATTTACTCCAGGAATCTGTTTCTTTGAGAGACAAGATGATCAAACGTGTGAAAGCTGCCGGAGGTACTATTTCATCAGATAGTGACAGCCTGACACTGAAACTAAAACCTTCCCTGGAAGGCATGATTAAACAGGGCAAACAATATGGATTAATGTCAGTCCCTGATATTGATCCGGATCTTAGATCGCTCCAGCATATGCTTCTTTTTGGGATCAAGGGAATGGCAGCATATACAGATCATGCAGCAGAGCACGGCCAGGAAGATGAAGGCAATTATGAATTTGTCCACAGAGGTCTTGCCTCCCTTGAGGATAAAAGTATGGATGCAAATGCCTATCTTGGACTGGTCCTTGAATGTGGAGAAAAAAACCTTCGAGCAATGGAGCTTTTAAGTCTTGGCAATAGCGGTGCCTATGGTGATCCTATACCAACAAAGGTTCCCCTTGGTGTCAAAAAAGGCAAAGCTATCCTGGTTTCCGGTCATGATTATATTGACCTTGAAGCGGTTTTAAGTGCCAGTGCAGGCAAAGGTATCTATGTTTACACACATGGTGAAATGTTACCATCCCATGGATATCCGAAATTAAAAGAACGCTTCCCTCATTTTTACGGCCATTATGGTACTGCCTGGCAAAATCAGAAAAAAGAGTTTGCCAATTTTCCAGGCGCAATCCTCATGACCTCCAATTGCATTCAAAAACCAAAACAATCTTATAAGAAAAATGTTTTCACTTCCGGGACTGTTGGAATGCCTGGCCTGACACATTTGAATAAAAATAATCTTGGACCACTGATTGAAAGAGCGCTTGCACTTCCAGGTTATAGCGAAGATAAAAAAGATATGGAAATTTTGACGGGTTTCGGGCACAAGGCAGTTCTCGGTGTGGCTGATAAAATCGTTGCGGGTGTAAAAGACGGTTCCATTGGTCATTTCTTTTTGGTAGGTGGTTGTGACGGGGTTAAAAAATCCAGAAACTATTATACTGAATTTGTGGAAAAAACACCGGATAACAGTATTATCCTCACACTGGCCTGTGGCAAGTATAAATTTTTCAAACACCAGCTAGGTGATATTAATGGCATCCCGAGACTCCTTGATGTGGGCCAATGTAATGATGCCCATTCAGCCGTCCAGATTGCCGTGGCGCTGACCAAAGCCTTTGATACGGATGTCAACGGACTACCCCTGTCTTTTATCATTTCATGGTACGAGCAAAAAGCAGTTGCCATTCTCTACAGCCTGCTCAAGCTCGGTATCAAGGACATCCATTTAGGACCATCATTGCCGGCCTTTGTTACGCCGAACATATTGAATATCCTTGTTAAAAACTATAATTTAACCCCCATTGGAACACCTGAAGGTGATCTGAAAAAAATTCTGGGATAATTCCCCTCAAAAAAAACTGTACAATAAGAGCGGGATTGGTCTTGCTATCAAAGACCAATCCCGTTTTTTTTTAAATTTAACACTTGCTATTATCCATCTGGCATTCATATTCTTTCTTTTTTTCAGATAATCGCAATTCTTTTCTTGCAAGGGCCTCTGAGTTTCTCCTGAAATCCTCTTTTGTCACAAGCCGTAAGGGAGAAACTTTCACAGGACGCTTGTCTTCTCCCAGGGCCACAAAGGTAAGGTAAGCTGAAGCAAGGTGGGTTCTAACCCCAGTCATCAGATCTTCGGTTTCAATACGTGCTCCGATTTCCATGGAGGTTTTACCCGTGTAATTAATACCTGCTTTTATCGTTAATAGGTTGCCGATAAATGCTGGTTTGTGAAAATCCAGGCGGTCTATGGATGCGGTCACACATATTTTGCGGGTATGTCTTACCGCAGTAACACCGGCAGCATTGTCAATTTCTTTCATGATAACTCCTCCGTGGACAATTCCTGCCGAGTTTGCATCTTCAGGCAGCATTACCCTGGATATAGTTACACTGGAATCTTGAGCACATTTTTTAGACTTCATAGGATTTGCCTTTACAACCCTTAGGGCTGGTGTTTAGAAATTTTTCTTTCGAGCAATTTATTTATGCTGTTAATATAATCTTTATTCTGGCAGGGTTTTGACAGATGAGCAATAAAGGTGTCTTTTTGTTTTAACTCTTTTATGGATTCTAAAAATTCAATATTGCCGGAAATAAAAAGAATTGGAATGGTTTTGTTGAGAGCTCTGATATGATGATATACATCCATTCCATTAATTTCTCCTGGAAGAATATAGTCCAAGCTTACAAGATCATATTTATTTCTTTCAAACAAATCCATTGCAACCTGACCATTATAAGCAGTGTCAACTTCATGATTACAGGGTTCTTGGGTTAGTATCCTGTATTGCACATCTAATATTGCCTGTTCATCCTCCATAAGAAGGATATATTTTCCAGAATGTTTGATTTCTTTTTGGAATTCTTTTTTTTCTTTAAGTGTCAGTTCTTTTTTAAAGACAGGCAGGATGATTGTGAATTTGGTACCTTTACCGACTACAGATTCAACCGAGAGATTGCCTTTGTGCTGTTGGATATATTTTTTTACATTGGCCATTCCATAGCCGGTTCCCTTAATACCGGATTTATATGAGCCTGCCACATCCCGGGTTCCCTTTAGGGTGAAAGAGGGTTCATAAATGGTTTCCAGATGTTCCATGGGGATTCCACATCCGTTATCTTCAACCTCAAAAATAATATTTTTGTCTAAGCAAGAGGTACGAATAATTATTCTTGGGGATTCAACCAAACTCGTTGCATGGATAGAATTTTGTATCAGATTTACAAGTGCATGTTCAATCATTCCCGGGTCAGCCAGTAGTTCCGGTACTCCAGGTTTATAATCCTGGATAATCTCAATTCCTTCCAAATCTTTTCTTAAAAGATTTACAACCAGATCAATTTTCTCATTGATTCTGAAAAATTCCTGTTTTGGTTCCTGGTCTTTGGCAAAGGCGACCAGATTTTTTGTTAAATTTTTGCCCCGTATGGTTTGTTCAAAAATCAACTCAAATGTTTTTCTTGTTTCAGGATTCATATTATCAAGAAGTGCCAGTTCTGTGTTGCCCATAATAACGCCCAGAATGTTATTGAAGTCATGGGCCATCTTTCCAGCTATTTCTCCGACAAAGGCGAGTTTTTTTTGTTCGCCTATAATTTTTTGAGTTTTTATTTTTTCCTTTTCCACCTGCTTGCGGTAGGTGGTATCCCGTACCACGGATAGAACGATATCCTCATCTTCAATGCGCATTCTATGATGATGGACCTCAACGGGCACAATCGTACCGTTCTTGTGTATATCCAGGGTCTCAAAGAACGGGCTCTGGGTTTGTCTGTTTTTAATTATGCTTCCTGCCTTGCCACGCACTTTTGGGGCTTGAATATCGGCTATGGTCATTGTCTGGAATTCTTTGTGCCCATAACCGAGCATCTTAGTTGCAGCTTTATTGGCGTCAAGTATACGGTCATTCATAGCTATGATAAAAATGGTATCTGGAGCCTCTTCAAAGAGAAGCCGGAATCTTTTTTCACTCTCAAACAGTTCATTTTCCCTTTGAATGCGCTCCTCAAATTCATTTTCCAGTTTATTTTTAGCAGTCATTAATTGTATCTGTTCTTTTCTCAATGATTTTACCAGGCTTTTTTCTTTTTCATGGAATTTAGTCATGGCTTTAATCAATACAGATATAGAAATAGCAGTCAGAGTGTTTAAAAACAGAAAACTAATACCGGATAGATACATTAATTGTTCAGATTTGAAAAAAGAATATGATTGGCCCCAATTAGAGTTAATAATAAAATAACCGATAATTGCTAAAGTTATTGTATTGGTTAAAATTGCGACAAGAGCAGCTCTTGAGCCCAGTAAAATTCCTGAAAAAATTGAAAAACAAAACAGCCATAAAGGTCCACCGCTTAAAGGACCTGTGAAAATCATAATAGTCAAACCAATTCCATATAAAATCAAAAGAGTGGTTGTTGCGCGAATAGTAAAGCTGATACATGGAAAAAGTAATAGGCAAATACCTATTAACAAGGCGCTTCCATATGAAACTACTAAATTCCAAAGGTTTTGTTTAATCAGTATGGGGATGGTAAAGATGAAAACAAACAAACCAATCAATACACCAGGGAAAATGATTGAAAAGAGAATTCGGGCACGCCAATAGGTAAGCGTTTCAGTTCTGTCCAAAGGAACCATTTTTTCGAGCAGGACAGATGATAAATCTTTAATTTTTTGTAAATATAAATATTTTTTTTGCATTACAACCTGTGTTAAATTTTATTTTAACAATTCATCAACCATAAAATGATCGGAAGGGTTTAATCTTTTGGTTAATTATTTTTAAAAATTACAGTGTAGTAAATGTATCGGTGCAATGCAAATTGAACTTTAAAAATTAAAAAGATCGGTATTGATTATTCCCAATTCGTTTTTGGTTAAACCCATTGCCTTTCCAAGGATTTGTGTAAAAAGGACGGGAGTGATCTGGAATTTTTTTAATTCTTGTTCCATGACCATAAAATTATATTGGATCTGGCAATGAGTGCAGGCATTGCATATATAGGCAGCTCCTGTTTCAGATGCGGTTTTTAATTTAGAGCCAAGCATTTTTAAGGACAGTTTTTTATTGGTCTCATAAATCGGATTTCCACAACATTCAGTGCTTTTTGACCATTCAAGGTTTTTTAATCCAATGATATTTACCAGTGCTTCAAAAATTTTTGGTGCAAAGGGGTCATCAAATCCTGTGATTGAAAAGGGCCTTAAAGCGTGGCAGCCGTATTGAACCACTATTTTTTCGTTTGAAAATGGTTTTGTTATTTTATGCTTTAATTTTAAAAGACCAAAGTCATTATATAAAAAAGAAAGCAAATGTTTGATTTGTGTTTCCCCTTTCCATGAAAGGCCTTCGTTTTTAAGGGTTTTGTTAATTTTAATCCGCAGATCAGTGCGATTATTCCAGAAGTATATGGCATGCTTAAACTGGCCATAACAGCATTTGCAGGGTGTAATAAGATCAAGACCTTGTTGTTCGGCAAGAGCAAGATTGCGAATGGATGATAATACCGAGATTTCAAGGTTTTTGTTTTTTGAAGGATATCCACAGCAATTAAAGGGCAGGTCTATAAGCCGAACTTCCAATTTTTTCATTATGGCTTCAAAGGAATCTCCGTATTCTTTAAGCTCAAAAGGAATTTTACACCCGGGAAAATATGCAAATTTCATTTATGTGGCCTTTGTAAAATTTTCAAGTTTTAGGGCATCTGCCCGTAGATTTCCATTATTTCTTAATTCTATCATGATGTCTGCAACTTTTATCCCCTGGGGACACGATTCTTGACATGAAAAGCAGGTCAGGCAGTTCCATACCATTCGGGTTCCAGTTGCAAGATGTTTCTTGCCAAGTCGTAACAAATTCAAAACCTGCTGCGGGGTATAATCATTGCCGTCAATATCATGCTCAACAACAGGACAGACATTCGTGCATATCGTACATTGAATACAATTTTCAAAAGAATCCACATTGTCTGCAAGTTGTGTGGTTTTCCCCTGTGTAGAGGAAGTTTTTTCTTTTTCAGGCGCAAGCTTAGCCCACTTTTCCAAGGATAAGTTGTTAATAAATGTGTAATTATCCTGATATCCTTTTAAAGAAAGTTTTTGATTAAGAAGAACCCACAAATTTTGAAGATCAATCCCGGAAGGGCATATATCAGTACATTTGTGGCAATAGGTGCATTCGCCATTGCCGGATTGAAGCATATAGAGTGCTTTGGATTCGACCGGTGCAGAATTCATAAGCTTTTTAAAGGATTCAATCTTAGCATGGGGCAGGGTGTTGATATTTTTTGTGATCAAAAAATTTGGAAAGACAGAGCATACATCTGAGCAAAAGCCGCAGTTTGTGCAGGCATACAGAGTTGCTGTATTTATGTATCCCAGAGTTTGATCCAGTTGTTCCTTTTTTAAATTTTTTTCCAAACTGGCAACGGGTATTAAAAAAATGTGAAAAAGTCTTGAAAAAGGCAGGCTCACAATAATCAGAAGACACAAAAAATAATGAACATAATATAATAAATTGTCAATTCTGTGATAGTTCAGCCAGATGCTGGGTTTTTTCAGAGCCTTGGCAATGCTCTTGGATATAAAAGCTGATTTTATTGGAGAGTGGCAATCAATGCAAAAATTTTCATTAAGCTCTTTTCCTATGGCAAGTTTTTCCGGGGTAATGAGCAATGGCTCATTAAAAACCGCATTATAATTCTTTTCCCAGTAAATTTTAAGATCTACAAGGTCTGTGCCTTCATCTATATCAGAATATTCTTCCACCATTTCCATAAACACTGGTTCTGAAATTATTTTAACTGCCTCAAGTAAAAAGCCTGATAGAATTATGGATAAAATTAACAGGATTGAAAAAAGGCCCTTAAATTGAATTTTTCTTTTTTTAAGCTTTTTAAAAAAGAAAAGTCGTCGACAAAGGAAACCCACACAACCGATCAGTACAAAAATCCCAGCCAGGTTTCTTAAAAATTGAAATGGATCAACCGTTGGTTGGTAATATTGGAACCAATAAGAAGAGGTCACATCATCCAGGGCATGGAAAATTACAAGATATAAAAATCCTGAAGCCACTAGAAGATGCATCAGCCATCTTATTTTTCCGGCTTTGAAAAGTTTTGTCTGTAAAATTGAGTTCAAAGAAAAGGACTTGATACTCAAATTTTTCATTCGCCATTTTTTTTTGTCAAAAGTTTTGTTTGTCTTGATAAAGGAAAAAAATTGATACAAAAACCCAATAAGGGATAGGCTTATGGCAATGGTGAGTGCCTTTATAATCATTTGTTTCTCATTTTATGAGACTTTTTATAAAAATTGTTAACCGCCAGATAGGCGGATACACAACAAACCCCTGTTCCTGACTTAAGTCTGGCAAAGTCATTGTGGGCTAGAATGGAGCCTGCGGCATATAAATTTTCAAAAGCCGGCTCTCCTGTTTGATCCAGAGGCCTGAACGTATCATCCGTTTCAAGTCCTGTTTGGTTTATCTGATGCCCTTTTGGATCGAAAAAATTCAATTGGTGCCATTGATCGCGGGTTTTTGGTTGAAAAATAGGCAGGTTGAAAATAGTTTCAACAACATTATTTCTTTGAGCGAAGAGGCCTTTGCCAAGAAACCTTCCCGTAGCAAGGATTACACACTTAGCTTTGATTCTGGTTTCAAAATTATCATTTATTGCCTGGAGTATAAAATTGTCATCCTCCATGGCATTAAAAACAATTTTAGCATTACTTAAAAAAAGAGTATTTAGATCTGATATTTTTTTTTCAAACGCATTTTTCAAGCGCAGACCGGGAATGGAAGGAGGCATGCCGGGTATTTCAAAAATATCCATTCCAGTCTTTTCTTCAAGCTCTTTAACTATTTCAAAACTATTTTGAATTCCGCAAATGGCAGGGATCCCTACAATGTCAGCCTTTTTTGAAAACCCAAGGATTTTATCAGAAAGTTTTTGGATAAATTCCTGATTTTCAAATGATTTTGCCAGGTGAACAGGATTCAAGCCACCTTTATTTTCAGGTAGATCAATACTCAAAGTATGGGTCTTTTCTTTCCTGTCACCTAATCCTGATGCCGCCTGTTTTGCGCTGAATCCCCTTAATCCTTTAAAATCAACTATTAATAGATTTTTTCCCACTTTGTTAAGATCGCATCCTTTTAAAAAGGTTGCAGGAACAATGTATGTGGGCTTAAAAGTTCCCACAGAGGTTAGTATTTGTTTGTTGCAAGTTCCGGGCAAATGATATTTAAGTCCGGCAGAATCTAAAAATTCAATCAAAAACAAAAAACTATCTTCAATCTGTTTCTGATTTGCTTTTGAATAGGGGTGATCGGGTTGATCAGATTGTAATTTTTTAATTGCAGGATAGGGTTTTGACAATATTTCCCCTGAATCTATCGGAAAAACCCCTAACAAATCAAACAACCCGCTGGCAAAAACAAGGGCAGATGAATTTCCAGCTTGAATAGTTTTCAACCCAAGTTGTGATGCGCGGGCTGAAGCAACCATACCGGCCATTCCGGCACCAATAACAAGAACATCACAATCTGTATCTTTTTGTATCATCATTATATATTAAATTGGGTCCTTAATTAGTTCCAAACCAAATAACCCGGAATGAATCATCTCTTTAAGAGACGATTGAACAAGTGCCTGGTCCCACAAAAGAGATTGTTCACCCTTCCATCTTTCATTTAAAAAGAGTTTAAGATCATTAATATCTGAAATGTCTTGAAGAACATCCCTGTCATACATGTGGGAAAGGATTCTTAAACTGCAAAATGATCCCTGGCAGGGACCTTTGCCTATCCTGCTCCTGAGAGCAATGGATTTCAAATCCGGCTTGCCTTTGGCCTGTTTGATTGAATCTATGAGTGTATCAATTGCGCTTTGGGGTACCATTTCACACTCACACAAAATCGGGTCATTGCCAGTCTCAGTCTTAAAAGGTTTGTTTATTGGTACTCCTGGTTCAGACCATTCGCCACTTTTTGTCGATGGCAAAGGAATTTCTTTTGTTAAACATTTTGAAAATATTGAATGTTTCCAAGCCACTATATCAGATGCTTTTTCCGCCATTAGACGATAAGTGGACAACTTTCCGCCTGTGATGGTTATAAAATTGTCAACACCGTCCTTTTGATGGTCGCGCAGGGTAAAGCCCCTGCTGACATTCCTGTCGTCTTCAATATTCCCTTCACTTACAAGGGGTCTTGCCCCTGAATATGCCCTGATGTATCTACAGGTTTTCAGTGCAGGAATTATTTGTTCACCCTGACTGATGATCTGGTCAACTTCTTTTATTGTTGGATAAATATTATCGGGAGATTTAACACGCACCGAGGTTGTTCCAAGTATGGAAACCACACCGCCAGGAACCAATATGTCTCCATCAGTGGCTTTTCTCAGGCGGTTTATAACCCTTTTTGTCATCCTCTTGCTGGTGACAAGAAGGGTACCTTTGGAAAGGACCATATTAATCGTAATGCCGGCCATGGCTGCAATAATGCCGGCCCAGGCTCCAGAGGCGTTAACATATGTGCGGGCCTTTATTTGATATGTTTTTCCATTATTCTGGTTAATGACTATGGCATATTCAATGGAATGGTTTGTGATTTTAAATCCAACAATTTTGCTGAAACTTAAATATTGACTGCCCCTTAAAACAGCATCATTTATATTTTCTATGGAAATCTTAAATGGATTGATTGAGGCATCATTGACTTCATAGGCCGCTATTATCTCATTTGATAAAGCAGGCTCTATTTCTCTGGCAAGAACCAAATCAATTTTTTTACAATAAACACCTGATTTTTTACACATGCCTGGAAAATCGGCAATATATTTTTCATCATCGCCTTTTACTGCAACAAACAAGCCTCCTGTGTCTTCAATACAATGCCCGGCATTCTTTTTTAAGATTTCCAATTCATTTTTACATTCAACTGCTGCCTTTGGGTCTGAACCGACATATCGGGCTCCAGAATGCAAAAGGCCATGATTCCCACCTGAGGCACCGGCATTTAAATCGGATTTTTCAATTAATATACATTTTTGTCCGCGAAGAGAAAGATCTCTTGCAATTCCCGTTCCTGTCACACCGCCACCGATAACCAATACATCTGTTTCTATGATTTTATTCATTAGAAAACCCTTTAGTGATATGTTCAAAAAACAAATAGCATGTCCAAAAAACTTCTGCAAGTGAAAAAAACGAATATAAAATGAAAATATTATGTTGTTTAAAGTTCTTTAATTAATGATTTATTGGGATAAGAAAAAAAATATTGTAATTATTCAGCTCTTGCGCTTGAACCCGCCCTGTCTGATGGATATTTGTTTCGATGCTAAACGCTTAACCTCCTGCAAATATCCATCAGACAGGGCTTTGGGGATAATTTTTTTTAACGGGCTGAACAATTACAAAATATTTTTATTTAAAGAAGGCACTTTAAGTGATATCTTCAAGCCATTGTGATTCTTAGGCACTTGGAGGCAAATTTATGTTAAAATATGTCGGTTCAATAGATCTTGGGACAACCAGTAACAGATTCATCCTTTTTGATAAACAAGGCAATATCTTTGGTTCTGCGCAAAAAGAGCACAAACAGATTTTTCCTAAACCCGGCTGGGTGGAACATGATCCCCTTGAAATTTGGAAAAACACATGTTCGGTTATTTCCGAAGTAATGGATAAAACTGCAATTTCTGTAGAATCCATTGATTCGATTGGAATAACCAATCAAAGAGAGACAAGTGTTGTGTGGAATCGCAAAACAGGAAAACCATATTATAACGCCATTGTCTGGCAATGCACAAGAACGGATGAAATCTGTAAGAATATTGCAGCAGAAACCGGAGAAGCGTTTTTTACAGAAAAAACCGGTCTGCCTGTGGCACCATATTTTTCAGGGCCAAAACTTAAATGGATACTCGACAATATACCAGATGCAAAAAAAGACTTATCGTCAGGTGATGTTTTTTTTGGAACAATTGAAACCTGGATTATCTGGTGGCTGACCGGAGGACCCAAAAAAGGGTCACACATTACAGACGTTTCCAATGCCAGCCGAACCATGATGATGAATATTCGTACTCTTAAATGGGACAAAGACCTTTTGGACGCGCTTGAAATTCCTTTCTCCTTATTACCGGATATAAAACCTTCCATTGACAGTAATACCTGGGGAAGAACACAAAAGGATGGCCCTTTTAAAGGAGAAATACCTGTTTGCGGTGCGCTTGGTGATCAGCAGGCAGCACTTTTCGGTCAAACCTGCTTTTCCAAAGGAGAAGCGAAAAACACCTATGGTACAGGGTGTTTTCTATTGATGAATACAGGGACCACACCTGTTATATCGAATCACGGTCTTTTGACCACAGTCGGATATAAGATCAACAATGAAAAAGCAGTATATTGCCTGGAAGGATCCATTGCGATTGCCGGAGCTCTGGTACAGTGGATGAGAGATAATCTGGGTATTATCGAATCAGCGGCCCAGATAGAAGATCTGGCAAAAACAGTGGATGATAATGGCGATGTTTATTTTGTGCCGGCATTTTCAGGTCTGTTTGCCCCATACTGGCGATCAGACGCAAGGGGCATTATTGCAGGGCTTACAAGATTTGTAAACAAAGGTCACCTGGCAAGGGCGGCCCTTGAGGCAAACGCCTACCAGACAAGGGATATCGTCACAGCAATGAAGAAAGATTCAATGGTGGATCTCATGGTGCTAAAAGTTGATGGGGGAATGGTATTGAATGAATTGTTAATGCAGTTTCAATCCGATATTCTCAACGTACCGATTATACGACCGACAGTCATTGAAACAACTGCATTGGGAGCAGCCTATGCTGCAGGGCTTGCTACTGGATTCTGGAATGATATAAATGATTTAAAGGCAAACTGGTCAGAGGGGAAAACATGGCTTCCTTCCATGTCCCGGAAAAAGTGTGAACAATTGTATTCCAAATGGGGAAAAGCCATTGAGAGATCTTTTGACTGGGTGTGACATTTAAGGTTTGCAGCAGATCAATGATTCGGGTATGTATATTTTGAGCATTATTAAAATCATAAACTTATTTAAGACTTGCGGAATATTTAAGAAATGAATTATTCACGAAAAGCTATCAGCAACAGGCATGAAAATATTATTTCGTTGATAAATAAAAATGGATTTGTCACGGTTGAGGAAATGTCAAAACTTTATAATGTTACACCGCAAACCATAAGAAGGGACATCAATTTTCTTGATAACGAAGGATATGTTTCAAGGTATCATGGCGGTGCCGGGCCCTCTTCCAGCGTCGAAAATGTTGCCTACAGGCATAGAAAAGAGCTGCTCCTTGAAGAAAAAAAGAAAATTGCCATGAATGTAGCATCTATTATCCCGGACAAATCATCTCTTTTTATTAATATCGGAACCACAACCGAGTATGTTGCCAATGCTCTGTGCGATCATAAAAAGTTGAGAATCATCACCAATAATCTTAATGTTGCAGCAATTATGAGCAAAAATGAGGGTTTTGAAGTCATTGTGGCAGGCGGTATCGTACGAAGCAAAGATGGCGGGATCACAGGAGAATCTGCTGTTCAATTTATCAAACAGTTTAAAATGGACATCGGAATTATCGGAATCAGCGGCATTGACCTTGATGGAACACTACTTGATTTTGACTTCAGGGAAGTCCATGTGGCAAGAACAATTATTGAAAATTCAAGAAAGGTTTTTCTTGTTGCAGATCATTCTAAGTTTGGCAGAAATGCAATGGTCAAACTTGGAAGCATCAGAGAGATTGATACATTGATTACTGATCAAAAACCTCCAAAACAACTGATGGAGGTTATTTTAGAAAATGACATTAACCTGATAACCGATTAATGGTCAAACAGACTTTAAAAAAAATATTATACATTTTAACATATGTAATGCCTGACCGGAGACCCGTGTTTGGGCGAAAAATTGCCCATATACAAGGCGCAAGAAAGTTTGAAACCGGAGTGTACTCCTGTACATGAGGATTTCAAATTTTTGCAGCAACGCAGTAGATGGGTGAGTTTTTGTTCAAACACTATGTAATGTTTGATTGAATTAGCATAAGGCCATGAAAAAAATAAATATATATATTTTTTTGTTTTTTTTCCCCTGCATTTTATATGCTCAATCCTATCATTGGGTTGAAAATGGGATTCACTATTTTAGCAATTTTCAGACCCCTCCAGCTCAAAAGGACGAAATCGTACCTGGAACTATCACCAAAGATCTGTCTGCTGCAAAAGAAAAGGACAAAAAACCATCAAAAGAACCTCTTTTTGTTCCTGCCAATATTTTTCCACCTGGGAAAGCTAAAAAAGTAATTGGCAAAAACAAAATACCTGTTAAGAGAAAAGTATCGCTCAAAGAGAAATCAAGGGAACGGATAAAAGCCCTTAAACAAAAGTGGGCGAAAGAACAAAAAAAATTACTTGAACAAGAGAAACTAAATGAACAAGGGCAAAAGACTGAGCTGGAAAAAGTACTTATCGCTAAACAAAAGGGCATAGATGATCAGAGAAAAACGGCAGAACCGGAGAAAGTATTTGACAAAGCACCTGTTAAAGAACAGGAGAAAGTGCCTGAAAAAAAAATAATTATGGGTTCGGAAAATCTCAAGGTTAAGTATAACAAAGACAACGATTCGGTCATGGACGATACTTTATCTGCCTTTTGGCACAAGAAAGCAGCGGATCAGGGAGATCCGGCAGCTCAGTTTAATCTCGGGATTCTGTATGCAAAAGGTAAAGGCGTGCCAAAGAATGATACTAAGGCGGCCTTTTGGTATAAAAAAGCCGCTGATCAGGGGAATGTCAAGGCCCAGTTCAATCTTGGGGTTATACATTCTAAAGGCATTGGCGTACCAAAAGACGAAAACCTGGCATCTTACTGGTACAAGAAGGCGCTTGAGCAGGGGAAAGCATCTGATCAGGCTAATCTTGGGCACATGTATCTTATGGGCAAAGGAGTGCCTCAGGATAATGAGCAGGCCGCATACTGGTACAAAAAAGCCGCTGACAAGGGAGATGCAGATGCTCAGTTTAATCTTGGCATTCTGTATGCAAAAGGTAAAGGCGTGCCAAAAGATGACATTAAGGCAGCCTTTTGGTATAAAAAATCCGCTGAACAAGAAAATCTCAACGCCCGGATTAACCTTGGAATAATGTATTCTAAAGGTAGAGGAGTGCAAAAGGATGATGAGCAGGCGGCCTTTTGGTATAAAAAAGCGGCTGAACAGGGAGATGCGGAAGCCCAGCTCATTCTTGGGACAATGTATGCAAACGGCATAGGGGTGATCCAAAGCGATAAACTTGCATATGTCTGGGCTGGCTTGGCTGCCGGGCAAGGTCACAAATTAGCAATAAAAGATGCAAGTCTTATGGCCATAAAATTATCGCCACAACAATTAGCTGAAGCACAAACCTTTATCGATAAATTCCAGTACAGAACAGATCGTCCTTCTGAACAATAAAAATCTTGTTGGGGATGGTTCTGATGATATGGAGAAAAAATAAATATGACACAACTATTTTCTTTTGCTGGCCGGCAAGGTTTATTTTAAAACAGCAATACCCCAATAATTAAAACTTGCAAGTTTAAATCTGCCGATATAAGCCATATCAAGATTGTTTATTTTAAAACCACTCTTTTCAATCAAACGGGGGATTGGCCTGTTAAGATTGCATCCGCCGCTTACACTTTTCCAGATGGGATTTATCCTGTTTTGCCATCGGGAAATATGATCATCAGGTGCTTTTCCGTGTTCACAAAAAATTAATTTCCCCCCTGGTTTCAAAACCCGGTTCATTTCGATTAAAGCCTTTTGTACATCTTTGATTGAGCAAAGAGTATAGGTTACAACCACAGTATCAACACAATTTTTTTCAAGGGGGATCTCTTCACCGGACAAACCTATAAATTCAACATTGAATGGTAAAACACCTGCTTTTTTTTCTGCAATTTTCTGCAATTGTTTTGAAGGGTCCAGACCCCATACAAAATCAATATTTGAAGGATTATAAAAAGGTAAATTTAATCCCGACCCAATGCCTATTTCAAGAACTCTTCCCCGGGCGTGCGGAATAACTTTTGCCCTTTGATTTTTAAATTCTTTGCCGGAGCAAACCCAGTGTGTGAGCCTGGGTAAAATATAGGTATTATAAAATTTCATTTAAGTTCATTTTTTATATTTTCCCCTTCTTTGACATGGCATGGATAATTACGGCCTGTTTTTTGGTTTAGTCATTTGTTTAAGACAAGAGAATCTTTATTATAATTTGTTTTACATCATTTGCTGTCTTTTGTTAAGATTATTTCAAATGGTTTATTTTTTGTTCACTTAATTTATGGTTTGGGGGAAATACAATGAAATCCATCCAGGCGGAGTTTGAAGAAATATCCAAAAAAATCACAGTTAAAAAAGGTGCAAAAGAGGAAGACTGGGTATCGGTTTGTAGAAAATTTAATGATGATGTATCACGTATCTGTGATGTCATGGACCAAAAAGACTATACCGGCTTGTTTGAGTGTTGCGATGATGATAACAATCGGTTTTTCTACCTGGTTAAAGAAGACAAAAATTTATACCGGATGAAACATAAACGGTTTTTTAATAACCTCGGGTTGAAATAAAACAATCCCTGCTTTAAAAGTATGCTTCCAAAGAGTTGATACTCAGGAAGAATTAAATAATAAAAGGATAAAAAAAGCAAACCAAATACCTTTTGGAGGGTAAATGATTAGATCCATGAATATTGCCTGGTGGGTGCAGCGATGGGCTGAACTGACACCGGACAAGCCGGCAATTATATTTGAAGAACAAACCATTTCTTATCGGGCAATGTGTAGACGTGCCGATCGGACAAGCTGTTGGCTTCAATCCATCGGGATTGAAAAAGGTGACCGCGTTGCCGTTATGTTGAACAATTGTCCCGAGTTTTTGGATCTGTTTTTTGCATGCTCCAGGCTCGGTGCAATTTTCGTCCCAATAAATTTTCGAATTACATCCGTGGAATTGGATTATTTTATTAATAATTGCCGACCCAGGCTTTTTGTTCATGGAGATGAATTTGGAACAATAGTAAATGTACTTGCGCTGGAAAGCTACCTGCCTCCCCTGATGGTTGCCGTTGTGGGCAAGGGCCGGTTTAAGTCAAGAGTATTTGATTTTATCAAAGGCACAAAAGAATTTGAAGGGAAAAGGGCATTTCTAACAAGGAGTCTTGGACCGGCAGACCCTGAAGAACCCCAGGTCATTATGTATACCTCCGGTACAACAGGTTGCCCAAAAGGTGCTGTCCTGTCACACCGGAAAACATTTTTTAACTGCCTGAATGCAGATATTTTTTTTAAGCTTCATTCCAGTGATATCATGTTGGTATTTCTACCTTTGTTCCATTCAGGCGGTCTTTTTATCCAGGCGGCACCCATTTTTTATAAAGGAGCAACCATAGTTCTTCATAGAAAATTTGATCCTATCATGATTTACAGGGATATTGAAAAATACCGGGTTACCAAGTTCCTTGGGGTTCCAACGGTATTCAGGGAATTATTAAAAGTTGATAAAAAAAATCGAAAAGACATTTCCTCTTTGCGGGTGTGTGCCGGGGGCGGGGAAAAGCTTAACCAGGATTTAATTGAAAAATGTACTGAAGCCGGGCTTGGTTTCCGTCAGATTATGGGTCAGACAGAAACCTCTATTTTGTTATGGGCCTCTGAAGATGACCCTTTAAAAAAGCCGGGAACGGTTGGTCGGCCGGTTTTTCATGCAGAAGTGAGTATCCTTGATGACCAGGGGAAAGTGGCAAAACCCGGCCAAATAGGTGAAATCGTTGTCCGGGGGTCTATTATGATGAAAGAGTATTGGCAGGATCCTGTTAAAACAGAAGAAACCATAAAAAATGGATATCTTCACACAGGGGATCTGGCCCGGATGGATGAAGACGGTTTTTTCTATCTTGTTGGAAGGGCAGGGGATATGTATATTTCAGGTGGCGAAAACGTATACCCGGCAGAAGTGGAAAAAATCCTTAAACTTCATCCAAAAATCGAAGATGTAGCGGTTGTGGGAATGGCTGATAAAACATGGGGAGAAACCGGGCATGCATTTGTAATTCAATCTTCCGGCTCAAGCCTGACAAAAGAGGATGTCATTGCCATGTGTCATGGTAAACTTGCAAAATATAAATGGCCTAAAAAAGTTACATTTAAATCCGATTTCCCCATGACCTCCCTTGGTAAGGTCAGAAAAGGAGAACTTTTGTGATCAAATATTGTCAGACCTGGGAATTTCTGGAGGCTATGGTAAAAAAAAGAGATTTGTAGTATTCGTGATGATATAGAAATAGACTTTGGGATATGTGTGGATAAAAGATAAGGATATTATCGTTTTGGCTGGGAACAATAACATTTCAATACACGCACGAATTCTGGTGGTGGATGATGATGAAGCCATAAGGGATGCCTTAAAGCTAATCCTTGAGGATGATTACGATGTCGTCTGTGTTGACAGCGGATTCAAAGCGGTTGAAGAGGTTAAAAATCAAGTATTTGATCTTGTTTTTCTGGATGTTGTAATGCCTGAAATGGATGGAATTGAAACCTTGAGGCGGATCAAAGCCCATGACAAAAACCTCGATATCATAATGGTTTCAGCCATTAATCGTGCCCAGGAAGCCACGGATTCAATTCGGCACGGTGCATATGACTATATTACAAAACCATTTGACCATAAAATTATATTGAACCGCCTGGAAAAGGTATTGTTAAAACGCAATTTAGTCAAAGAAGTCAGTTTTCACAGGTCTCAGGCAGCCTCGGGATCATGGAGGACCAAAATCATCAGCAAGGCAAAAAATATGTCTGCTGTTTTTGACCTGATTGCCAAAGTCGCTAAAACATCCAGCAATGTCATCATTACAGGAGAGAGTGGAACGGGAAAGGAATTGATTGCAAGGGCGGTTCATAATGCCAGCCTGCGTGAAGATAAGCCCTTTGTTGCCATTAATTGTGCATCCATACCGGCAGAATTAATGGAGGCAGAATTATTCGGCCATGAAAAAGGATCCTTTACCGGCGCCCATAAGCAGGCTATAGGTAAATTTGAATTTGCCCACCAGGGTACTATTTTTCTGGATGAAATTTCCTGTCTTAAAACTGAATTCCAGGCAAAGCTTTTAAGGTTTATCCAGGAAAGAGAATTTACACGGGTGGGCAGCCATCGCACCATTAAGGTGGATGTTCGAATTGTTACCGCCACAAATACCAGCCTGGATGAGATGGTGAAAAAAGGCACATTTAGAGAAGATCTCTATTTCAGGCTTAATGTGGTTCCAATATTACTGCCACCACTTCACAGCCGTAAAGGTGATGTCCCGCTTCTGGCAAATTTTTTTCTGGGCAGGTTCAACCGGCAGATGAACAAGAGCGTAAAAGGTTTTACACCGGAGGCCCTTGCCGTGTTGGAGTGCTATCCCTGGCCCGGAAACATCCGCGAATTGGAAAACCTTATAGAAAGAATGGTTGTGCTGGGAACAGAAAATCAATTCATTGATGAAAAAGATCTTCCCTTTGATCTTTTGTTCCACAGGGAATCCATAAAAGGGACTGAAAATAGAAAAGGGGGGAATAAGGGATTAATCCAGGCCCGCCAAGCCTTTGAACGTCTTTATATCCTGCGGGCGCTCCAGAACAGTAGGTGGAATCAAACCTGGGCTGCAAATCTTCTTGGGATTCACAGAAACACCCTTATCCAGAAAATGAAAGCTTTGGATCTAACCCGGGACCGAAATGATTCTTAATCCTGTATTCTTGGCAGGTTGATTGAAAAACATGAGCCCTCACCTTTTTTGCTTTTAGCTTCTATCTGTCCCCTGTGTTCAGAGACTACCTTATGGGTGATGGCAAGTCCCAGCCCTGTACCTTTGGCCTTGGTTGTAAAAAATGGATTAAAAATATTTTCTGCCAGTTCGGGTGAAAAACCATGTCCAGTGTCCATGAAAGAAATGATAACACTGGTATTGTTAAAGGACACATGAATGGTGATCATCCCGCCATTTGGCATTGACTGGGCACCATTTTGCATGAGATTTATAAATACTTTTTCAAGCTGGTCAGCGTCTGCCATGATCTGTGGCAGTCCTTTGGGAATATCCCATTTACAACCAATAGATTTGCTCTTAAAATCAGCTTCTAAAAGTTCAATGCTCTGTATTAGCAATTTCCTGAGATCTGTTGGATTGAAATTGTATTTTGGCGGTTTCGACAACTCTAAGAGTTCTTCAATAAGAGTGTTTAGCCTGTTGATTTCTCTGGGAACGGTTCTTTGAAATTTCTCCAGAAAACCTGGTTTTTCAATTTTTTCCGGTAGCAATGCCACATAGGTTTTTATTGCGGAAAGGGGGTTTCGAATTTCATGGGCCATGCCGGCAGCCATGGTTCCAAGATCTGCAAGGCGCTGGGTCTGACGGATTTCAGCCTCAAGTTTTTTAAGGTCGGTAATATCATTGAGATTGAATATCAGCTGTCTGGTGTTTTTTTCATCCGACTCAAGAACACTTGTACCTGTCAGGATTATCCTCTTTTCTTCTCCCCTTAGCAGATGAATTTCAACCTGGTTTTTGCCTGATGTATTTTCAAGGGATTGCCTTATATAGGCAGAAAACTGTATGTCTTTATCAAAATACTCCAAGACGGGGCAACCTTTTACTATATGCTCTGGAGGGATACCTAAAATTGCACAGGCAGCAGGGTTGACAGCAGTAATAACTCCGCCCATATCAACTGCTAAAAGGCCGTCACTCATTGTGGCTAATATTTTTTCGGCATATTGCTGCAATCGTTTGATTTCTTTTAGCTGGTTTTCCAATTGCTCTTTTTGGGCAAGTACTTCCTGGATCATAAAAGAAAAATTGGATGCCAGAATCTCCACTTCGTCTCTGGTGTGAATGGAAATCTTTTGCTTGAAATTGCCCCGGGCTGCTTCAATAGTTGCTTTAACCAATGTTTCCAGAGGCCGGGTGACCCTTTGGGCAACCCAGTTGGAAATCAGGATGCCAATGGCAAGGGCCACAGATCCCAGAATAAGAATACTCCAAAGGGTTTGGCGGATCTGTTGATACATCAGTTCAAGGGATAAGCAAACCCGTATGGTTCCCCACCTGTCCCTGGTATCGGGAAGGTAAACAGGTACAGCCACATCCATGACAGGAGTTGTGCCCAAATCAGGAGCATGGACTGTGATCAAGGGTTCTTCTGCCTCAACAGCATCCAGACTTGCCTTGTCTGTCAGTATTTTGTTCTGGAGATCAGGTCTTTTGCTGTATCCTGCCACCTTTCCTTCCTTGTCATGGACAATTACATATATGATGTCGGGGTTATTGACGGCCTGGTTGGCAAGTTTTTCTAAAGCAACGTAATTATAGGTGATAAGGTGATCAATGGATATGACAGCAAGATTTTTTGCAATGGCCAGCCCCTGTTCCTCAATCCTGCCCCGAATAGTCCTGGTTTGAAGCATTCCCAGGACAATGGCAAGGGTTGTCAGCAAGAGTAGGAGCATAATTGAGGTGATGAGGATAAATCGGTAACGCAGGGAAATAAATCTTGATTTTTTCAATATATTTTCCTTGCTTTGGAACCCGCCATCTTTTTGTTTTTATTATGAAAGCCCCTTGTTATTGAGTATTCAGTCATTTTGTAAGGGTTTATCCAGCCAGACCTGATTGAGTGTCATTGTATGGGCTCCCAAAGCACTCACTTTGACTGATTTAACATAGGGTTGATATACCCGATCCACACTCATATAGAAAAGCGGGATCAAGGGAGCTGATTCCATGATAGTTGCTTCGATCTTCTGATACATCGCAGCCCGTTCAATCGGGTCAACAATTCCTCTGGCAGTCAACAAAGACTGATCCACTTTTCCATCTTGAAATTTCATGAAATTGGTAGGGGATTCAGAGGCAAAAAGAGAATATAAAAAACTGTCTGGATCAGGCATGTCGGCAAACCAGGCATACCGGTAGATTTGGACCTTGTCAGATCTTAAATAGTCTTCAAATTTTTTCCAGCCATTGATGTATTTTACCTTGAGCTTTATGCCGATCCCGGCCCAAAAGTCCTTGATCATGGACATTTCCTGTTCAACCCTGGGGGTTTTAAATGCAGACACAATCTCCAGTTCAGGCAGGTCTTCAAGGGTCTTGAAAGGGATTCGGTTCAAGTGCTTGCGGGCAAGTTCAGGATTGTTGTCCTCCATTTGATTTAATGGATTATACCCGGGCATTCCGGGTGGTAAGATTGTTTTTGCAATTTCAAACCGGCCGTTATAGACTTGGTTGACAAAGAAAGTGCGGTCAATGGCAAAGGAAAGTGCTTTTCGAAGATCATGATTTGTAAGATTGGGATGTTTTAGGTTTATACCGTAAAAAAAGAGGCTCAAAGAAGGTCTGTGAAACCATTGAAGTCCCTTTGAATCAGTAAGTTTTTTTTTGATATCCCCGTAGACTGCAGTTTCTTCAATATGGCCATTTTGAAAATCAGCTAACACCAGAGGATCTTGTCCCCCCTGATAGATTTTATAATGGATTTCGTCAAGAAAAGCAGGTCCGGCAAAATATTCTTTAAACTGTTTAAGACGAATTGACTTGCCCCCATCCCATGATACAAACTTGAACGGACCGGTTCCCACTGGATTTCTTCCAAATTCATCCCCAAGTCGAATAACTTCTTTTTGGGGAACAATGGCGGCCTGGTACATGCCCAATGCAGTCAGAAAGGGCACATGGGATTCTTCCAGGATAACCTTTAAAACTATGTCATTTTCAATTTCCAATCCTGGTACATTTTCCCGGGTCCCGGCCCTGTATTCCTTCGCCCCGACAATTTTAAGCAGATGGGGCAATACGGCTGGAGCAGGCTCTGCACGCAAAATTCTTTTGATGGAAAAAACAACATCCCCTGAAGTAACCGGGTCCAGGTTGTGAAACCGGGCGTTTTTTCTCAAGACAAACCTGTACTCCTTTCCTTTATCTTTTACCTGCCATGTTTCAGCCAGTGCCGGTAAAACAGAAAGATAGGGATCAAACCGAATAAGCCCATCAAAAACTTGTTTAACTATGGATACTCCATATTCATCCTGAACATAGGCAGGATCAAGAGTAGCAGGATTGTTCCACAAAGGTGCCCGATAAATGCCGCCTAGGACAGGTACTGGTTCTGATTCAGTACTTTGTGTAATATTTTCTTCCTGATTAGTACAACCTGGTAGGATAACCAGGCTTAAGAATAAACAACTAAGAAAAAAGAGCGAGAACAGTTTTGCAAGGTTCATTTTCCCTCCATAACAGATATAAGATTAGAGAGAAAAAAAATAACATAGGGGGGTGTTAAATGCAAGTATTCTAAATCTTAAGAATAAACCTGTAAGGACCGCAAATGAAATAAGTTGAGCAGAAATAGCGCAGAATTTTGGCACATTGCAAAACAATAAAAAAAGCACGGAAGAAATAACTCCGTGCTTTTTTTAACCTGAATTAATTTAATAGAAAGGTTTTTTAAAAAAAAGAATCTACCAAGGACCACCTCCGCCACATGCCAGTACAGGCATTGTATAACCGGCTACCAAAACACTAATTACAAACAATTTTACTAATAATTTTTTCATTGTCTTTCTCCTTTGTGATCCTAAATTAATAAAAATATCTATTACAAATTCCACACAATTATCGCTTAATTACTTATGGATAGAGCAAGGCATGGACCAAGTATTCCATTCCGAGAAAATATTTTATAACTATTTGAAATCTAATGAATATTTTATAAAAGTTGGAAGAGAACAAAAACAAACATAATTTGGGGAGTGCACATCCTTATGTGCAGGTAAAATCGTAAAAACTTAAAATATGAATTTTCTTTCTTTTTCCCCTGATTTTATGTTGCAGGGCCTTGACCCCCAGGTTTTGCATATAAATATGTGCAAAATGTCTATGTTTATAGGCACTTCTTTTTTTCTTTATATTTCAAATGCTTATGTTTTTTGCGTTGTTATTAACTTGTTTTAAGTCCACAATCCTGTGCATTTTTATATTTTTCCGTACTTTAGATTGCACTGAAAATAAAGTTTTTATTCAACAATTTAAGATAGTTGGTATTAGTTTGATTTAGCAATACCCCTGGCACAATCATTGATCATATATTCCTTTTTGGGTTATGGAATTATCTTTAATAAATGTTTTGGTGGATACTGATATATTGAAAAATTTTCAACCAGGACACAAAATTGAAAAGCAACCCTGGATAGAGCAGGCAAAAACAATATTTAATCAGGGTGTTCAAGGCTCCCAGGCTAATTCAATTCCTGTGTTATCAGATTATCTTGAGGTCCTTAAAAATGACCAATCTCAGTTTTATGATTTTTTATCCATAGGATATGTGACACTTGATGAAAAAGGAATTGTTAAAGGTGTTAATCCGGCTGCTGCTAAAATGCTGGGTGGAAAAAGTCTTTTAATCAATACTGATTTTAAAAATTTAATCCATAAAGAAGATCAAAAAAAATTTCGATTAGACAAAAATTACCTTTCTGATCTTCCCCACCCTTTTTTTGATGTTAGATTAAAAAAAAGACAGAGTCTGTTTTGGAGCAGAGTTTATGTCTCAATTAATGAATATTCTCTGGTTCACGGCAGGCAGATAAGGCTTATCCTATGTGATATTACAGACTTGAAGCATGCTGAACAGGAAAAAATAAAATTGAAACGTCAACTTCAACAGGTACAGAAAATGGGAACCATTGGTGTGCTTTCAAGCGGTATCGTCCATGACTTTAACAGTATTCTTCACCCCATCATAGGAAGTCTTGAAATATTGATAGATGCTACCGCCCGTGACAGGGAACTTAAGGAGGCCCTAAAAAATGTTCTTACCAGTGCCAAAAGAGCTGACAACCTGGCGAAACAAATTCTTAAGTTTAGTCGTCAAGCAGACCTTGGGGTAAGTTCTGTAAAAATTGGGCCCATTATCAGGGAAGTATTACAATTGATTGGGTCAACTTTGCCGGCCAATATTAAAGTTATCCATACTATTGACAATGGATGCGGACCGGTCAGGGCAGATTCCACTCACATCTATCAGATTGTCATGAAATTGATTACCAATGCTTTTCATTCCATGGAGCATGATGATGGAATCCTTGAAGTCAAGTTAGAAGAGATTGAAATCACCAGGGATGTTCCAGATGGGATAATTTTGAATCCAGGTACCTATGCCTGCTTAAGCGTTGCCAATACAGGGGAGGGTATGGACATCTCTCCAACAAGCATGATATCTAAGCCCTGTTTTACATTTAAAGAGAAAAAAACAAGGCCGATACTTTCCGATATTTTCAATATCGTAAAAAAGTATGATGGGGATATCTGTTTTTCCAAAGAACCTGGAAAAGGGAGTCTTTTCCAGGTCTATATTCCCCGAGGGTATGTTTTCTTTGACACCACTCAGGTTACATATGACAAAAAATAGGGCTCTGTTCGGGAAAGAATCAATTCTCTTTGTTGACGATGATGCTTCTATTGTTCTGGTCCAGAAAATGATCTTTGAACTGTATGGGTATAATGTTATATCTTTTGTCAGCAGCCATGATGCTTTAAAAGAATTTAAGTCCCGGTTCGAGATTTTTGATATTGCCATCTTTGATATGGCAATGCCGAACATGACAGGTCTTGACCTGGCACGCAAGATCAAACAGATCAGACCTGATATTCCTGTCATTATCTCTACAGGTTTCAGTGAAAAGATCAACAAAGATAGTTTTCTTGACATGGGTGTTGACGGGTTTTTAATGAAACCTGTCAGTAAAGAAGAGTCTTTGACGCTGATTCGATATCTTCTGGATAAAAGATAAGTCACCCGCACATCCTATGTTTCTTGTTTTATCCCTGGACAAATGTTTTCTAATGGATATTGAGCTTTTGGCATGCGCCA